>LNFM01007032.1_pt1 | contig 18026 bp, 18 predicted proteins | sample 596031 | NCBI WGS metagenome assembly LNFM01 (sample SAMN04254537, study PRJNA301005) | activated carbon metagenome | isolation source: dual media filters at the Ann Arbor, Michigan drinking water treatment plant | place: USA: Ann Arbor | reverse complement strand
GTCGCAAACATCGGGATCTGCGCGCGTTCGCACATCGACAGCAGGGTGTCGGGCGCGACCTGGCCGTCGGCAATGATCAGCACCGGCGGCTCCAGCGTGACGATGCGCGAGATGCGGCGCGCGCAGTCTTCAGGGCTGCCGTCGCTCAGGTAGGCGACTTCGCGCTCGCCGAGCAGTTGCACGCGGTAGGGGTGGATGTAGTTGAGGTAACCGACCAGGTCGGCGCCGGAGCGTGCGGCACGTACCGCGACCTCGTCAAAACGCCGCTCCGAGGCGCCCAGGCCGGCCACCCACTCCCATTTGAGGGACGCGCGGTGGTCCTCGAACAGCACATCGGCGCTGACAACGGTGGGTTTCATGGCCCGACCGCTCCCGCGCCTGCGCAAACAACCGGGGTCATGAAATCAGGGGATGACGGCGTGGCTGGACTGCCAGGAGGCGATCAGCTGGTGCAGCGCTGCCGCGTCGGTGCTGGCCTTGAGCTGCTCGCGCAGGGCGCTGTCGCTCAGCAGCTCGGCGATCTCGGAGAGAATTTCCAGGTGCTTCTGGGTTGCCGCTTCCGGCACCAGCAGGAAAATCAGCAGTGCGACGGCCTGCTCGTCGGGCGCGTCGAAACCAATCGGCGCCTGCAGCTGGAACACCGCCGCCATCGGCGCCTTCAGGCCCTTGATGCGGCCATGGGGAATGGCCACGCCGTGGCCCAGGCCGGTCGAGCCGAGGCGCTCACGGGCGAACAGGCTGTCGGTGATCAGGGCGCGGTTCAGACCGTGCTGGTTTTCAAACAGCAGGCCGGCTTCTTCAAAAGCACGTTTTTTGCTGGTGGCTTCGACACGCACCAGGACCTGGGTAGAAGGCAAAATTTGCGAAAGACGGTTCATAACGATCTTTTAGTCGCCGAATTATGCACTTTCATAAGCATGGATACCATGAAGGGCATAAAAAAGCCGCCTGAGTGCACAGGCGGCCTAAGATGGGTCTTGAACCCTGCCGCCGCGGCGGCTGACAAGGCCTTCAGGCCTGGCGCTTGGCGGCAACGTGGTGGTGGTCCTGGGTTTTTGTCTTGTAGCGGCCGACCTGGCGGTCCAGCTTGTCGGCCAACTCGTCGACCGCGGCATACAGATCAGCATGTGAACTCTCGGCAAACAGGTCGCGCCCCTTGACGTGGACATTACATTCGGCCTTCTGGCGCCGTTCCTTCTCCTTCATGTTGTCGATGGTCAACAGGACTTTGACATCGACCACCTGGTCGAAATGCCGGGTGATCCGATCCATCTTGCTGGTCACATAACCGCGCAGGGCGGGTGTCACTTCAAGATGGTGGCCGCTGATCGTCAAATTCATAAAGAGACTCCTTTTCCATGGCTGGATGAGGGTTAAAAACACCGCTGTGCCGGGGTAGCGTGGCGGCGGACGGACAACACTCTTGGTTTCACTATGCGCCGGAAGCCGGGCAAACGCAATCCTGCGCCGCAACAAAAAATGAAACGGGCTGAAAAGGCGCTTGACGCGCCGCTGCCACAAGCCAGAAGAGTTCAGGGCTGCGTCCGTGCAGACAGGCGCCGCGCGTTGATTTCAATGGGTTTTTCCGGCGGCTTCCCTGCCCCGCTTCGTCTGGCACACCGTTCCACCGTTGCCAAAGGAGCGCGCGAAAAACATGTTGGCGGCCTTGGCCGGTCGCGTCATCGTTCGAAAACCATGAGCGCGCAGGCAAGACGCCGCCCCAAAATCAAGAACCGCAGCCACCTCCGGGCCCGCTGCCGAAACCAGGAACCAATCCCTCATGGCCGATTCCGCCTGTTCGCAGGCCGTCCGGGCCGCATGCGCCTTCTCCCATGTCGCTTGAAACGCTTATTTCCAGCGGCCTGACGCGACCCGGCGAAGGCACTTGATGGCCCTGGGCGAGCAGGACGCCCACGCCAGAAAAAGCGAGCTTGTCGACTTTTTCAGGCAGATCCCGTGATGGCTGGTTCGGGGTGAAGTGTCATAATCGCCGCAGATTCATCGCGGAGAAATCCTTGGAAAGCAGCCCCAGTCGCTAGCTTTCAGCACCGCAGACTGACGCCAGCGTCGTCCCGGGGTTGAAAGCGATGCCACCATCCACACCCCCGCCGACGCCCGCCTGCTCCTGTGCGGTGCCGGCCCCCCAAACCCCTTGGGAGCCAGTCATGCTCAATATTTTCACGCTCGCCAACGGGCGCCTGTTCCAGGAAGAGATCGAATCGCTGGAGGAGCTCTCCCGCTTCCAGCCGATCTGGGTGGACCTCGAGTCGCCGACGCTGGAGGAAAAGCGCTGGATCAAGCAATACTACGGGCTGTCGATTCCCGAAGACGTGATGGACGAGGACATTGAGGAGTCTGCGCGTTTTTACGAGGAAGACAACGGTGAGCTGCACATCCGCTCCGACTTCCTGATCGCCGACGACGCCGAGCCGCGCACGGTGCGCGTCGCGTTCATCCTGAACCTGGTCAATGACGACCTCAAGAGCAAGGGCGTGCTGTTTTCGATCCACGACGAGGATGTGCCGGTGTTTCGCCTGCTGCGCATGCGCGCGCGGCGCGCGCCGGGCCTGATTGAAGACGCCAAGGAAGTGCTGCTCAAGCTGTTTGATGCGGATGCAGAATACTCCGCGGATACGCTGGAAGGCATTTACATTGATCTTGAAAAGGTCAGCACCAAGGTGTTGTCCGGCGACGTGACCGACGTGATGGCCGGCGAGGTGCTGGGCGCCATCGCGCGTCACGAAGACCTGAGCGGACGCATACGCCGCAACGTGATGGATACGCGCCGCGCCGTCAGCTTCATGATGCGCAGCAAGATGCTCAATGCCGAGCAGTTCGAGGAAGCGCGGCAGATCCTGCGTGATATCGACTCGCTCGATTCGCACACCGCCTTCCTGTTCGACAAGATCAACTTCCTGATGGACGCCACGGTGGGTTTCATCAACATCAACCAGAACAAGATCATCAAGATCTTTTCGGTGGCCAGCGTCGCCCTGTTGCCGCCCACGCTGATCGCCAGCGTGTACGGCATGAACTTCAAGCTCATGCCCGAACTCGACTGGGCGCTGGGTTACCCGTATGCGCTGCTGCTGATGGCGGCCAGTGCGGTGGTGCCGATGTGGTACTTCCGGAAGCGGGGCTGGTTGAAGTAGGAGCAGGGTCTACGCGACCGCACGGTGTTTCGGCCAGCGCGTGCCGTTGTCCGCATCACGCTGCGCTCCCGGTTCGCTGTTGACAGTAGGTGCGACTCCCCACTCCCACCCCTAGCCCCTCCCTCGCCCGCTGGGCGATGGAGGGGGACTTCATGTGGTCGCGTGCGCTGCGCTCGAGTGCAAACATGACCGACTGTTGGGATTCCCGTCCTTGAAGCGCTTTGCGCTTCAAGGACTCCGGATTCTTGTCCCCGCATTTGTTTTCATTTTCCCCACCCGTCGGGCTGGGCCGAGGAGCGCAGCCGAAAACGGATCAGGACGGGCGATTGTCTGAGCCGAAGGCGAGTTCGAGCCCGGCCCCGTTTTCGGCGAGCACCGCAGGTTGCCCGTAGCGAAGCGGAGGGACCCGGACCATCGGGTCGCCTTTCTTTTCGTTAGGTTTCTTTGGCGAGGCAAAGAAAAGTAACTCGCCCGCCGGGGCGAGACCCGGCTTGTGGGCAAGCTCTAAAACTCGAGTCTGCTTGCGACTACCATGCATTCAAATTCGAAAACCACAACATGACACCCACCTCCTCCCCCTTCCCCCACCTCCTCGCCCCGCTGGACCTCGGCTTCACCACGCTGAAAAACCGCGTGTTGATGGGCAGCATGCACACCGGTCTGGAGGATGGCCGCAAACACTTCCCGGCCATGGCGGCCTACTTTGCCGAACGCGCGCGTGGCGGTGTCGGGCTCATGGTGACAGGCGGTTTTGCGCCCAACATTGCCGGCTGGACCAAACCCTTTGCCGGCATGCTGGCGAGTTCGGGCGCGGCGCGGCGCCACAAGCAGGTGACCGATGCGGTACATGCCGAGGGCGGCAAGATCGCGCTGCAGATCCTGCACACCGGGCGTTATGGCTACCACCCGCTGTGTGTGGCCCCCTCGCGCATCCAGAGCCCGATCTCGCCCTTCACGCCGCGCGAACTCAGCGCCGGCGGCATCGAACGCCAGATCCGCGCTTTCATCCGCTGCGCGCTGCTGGCACGTGAGGCCGGTTACGACGGCGTCGAGATCATGGGCAGCGAAGGTTATTTCATCAACCAGTTTCTCGTCACCCACACCAACCAGCGAACCGATGAGTGGGGCGGCAGTTATGCGAACCGCATGCGGCTGGCGGTCGAGATCGTGCGCCGCACACGTGAGGCGGTCGGCCCGGACTTCATCCTGATTTACCGCCTGTCCATGATCGACCTGATTCCCGACGGAAGCAGCTGGGAAGAAGTCGTGTTGCTGGCCAAGGCCGTGGAAGCCGCCGGCGCGACCCTCATCAACAGCGGCATTGGCTGGCACGAGGCGAGGGTGCCGACGATTGCCACCTCGGTGCCGCGCGGCGCCTTCACCTGAGTCACCAAAAAACTGCGCGACGAGTTGCGCGCGGCGGGCCTCACGATTCCGCTGGTCACCAGCAACCGGCTCAACACGCCCGAGGTCGCCGAGCAGGTGCTGGCGGGTGGCAGCGCCGACATGGTCAGCATGGCGCGGCCTTTCCTGGCCGACCCGGATTTCGTCAACAAGGCCGCGCAGGGACGCAGCCGCGAGATCAACACCTGCATCGCCTGCAACCAGGCCTGCCTGGACCACGCCTTCCAGGCCAGGATCGCCAGCTGTCTGGTCAATCCGCGCGCCGGCCATGAGCTGGAGCTGGTGATCCGCAAAGCACCTGCGAAAAAACGCATCGCCGTCATCGGCGCAGGACCGGCCGGTCTGGCGGCCGCCACCACACTGGCTGAACGCGGCCACAGCGTGGACCTGTACGACGGCGCTGACCAGATCGGCGGCCAGTTCAACCTGGCCAAACGTGTGCCGGGCAAGGAAGAGTTCGAGGAAACCCTGCGTTACTTCGGCCAGCGCATCAGCGCCACCGGCGTGCGCCTGCACCTGGGCACACGCATGGACGCCGCCGCGCTGCTCGCGCAGAAGTTTGACGAGGTGATCCTGGCCACCGGCGTCACGCCACGCAACCCGCGCATCCCCGGCCAGGAAGACCCGCGGGTGCTCAGCTACATCGACGTGTTGCTGGGCCGCGCGACGGTCGGCCAGCGCGTGGCGCTGATAGGCGCGGGCGGCATCGGTTTCGACATCGCCGAATTCCTGGTCACGCCGGCGGGGCATTCCACCGCGTTGGACCTGCCGGCCTGGCTGGCCGAATGGGGCGTGGCCGATCCTGGTGAGGTGCGCGGCGGCGTGGTGCGGCCCGCGCCCACAGCGCCGGCGCGGCAGGTCACGTTGCTGCAGCGCAAAGCCGGCAAGCCCGGCAAGGGCCTGGGCAAAACCACCGGCTGGATACACCGCGCGGCGCTCAAGATGAAAAACGTCGAGATGCTCTCGGGCGTCAATTACGAACGCATAGGCGACGACGGCACGGGCGGCCTGGGCCTGTTCATCACCTTTGGTGAAAAGCGCAGCGACGGAGCTGTGCTCAGCGTGGACAACATCGTGCTCTGCGCCGGCCAGGAGCCGCTGCGTGAACTGCTGGAGCCGCTGCGTGCGGCCGGTGTCAAAACAACATTGATAGGCGGCGCCGATGAAGCCTCGGAGCTGGACGCCAAACGCGCGATCGATCAGGGCACGCGCGTGGCCGCGGCGGTCTGAGAACGCCTGTTACAGGTAGCGCGGCAGCACGGCCGCCACCTGGGCCAGGAAGGCGTACTCGTCGTCGGCGACCGGCCGGCCGGCGAGGTCAAAATGGCAGAAGGTGCCGAACAGCTCGCCATCGGCGCGGGTCAGCGGCAAACCGACATAACTTTCCACCACGCCCTGGTAGGGGTGGCCGTCGAGCCGGCTGTCACTGCCCGAACCCGCTGTCAGGAAACTGCCGTCGCGCAGCGCGAACTGGCAGAAGCTGTCGCCCAGCGGCACCGCCTCCAGCTTCAGGTCGTTCAGGCCGTCCTTGTCCACCATGTCGACCATGCGCAACATCAGTTCGTCGAGCCGGTAGACGGCCGTGAAACGGTGCGGCACGCGCTCGTTGAGGAACTTCAGGCCGGCGTGCAAGCCCTCGGTGCTGAGCAGGGTTTCGAATCGGGAGAGGTTTGGATTCAAGGCATTGGCGCGCAGCGGTCAGGCTGCAACAGGTTGAACATCAAAGCCGCATGGTAGTCCACCCAGGCAAAGCTGCGCGTAGGCCTGTTCCGACAGCCGGCCAGGGCCCAGCCCTGCCCCCGGCGGCCGGAGGCGGATTTAACTTGAAGCCATGGAATCTTCCATGTTTCATTGAAAGGCACATCATGAACAAGGACCAGGTCAAAGGAAAAGTCAAGGAAGTCGCCGGCGAGGTGCAGGAGCACACCGGCAAGGCCATCGGCAGCGCCGCACAGCAGGCCAAGGGCCATGCCCGCGAAATGGAAGGCAAGGCCCAAAAAGCCGCGGGCGACATCCGCGAGAATGTGGAAGACGCCAAAAAGCGTTGACCCGCCTCACGCGCGACACACAGGCCGGTTGATCCGGCCTGTTGTGTTGTCAGGCGAGCAGGCCGGCCACGTGGCGCGCAATCGCCAGTGAACTGGTCAGGCCCGGCGACTCGATGCCGAACAGGTTGACCAGCCCGCGCACCCCGTGCACCCCGGGCCCCTGGATCACGAAGTCGCCGGCCGGCGCGCCCGGCGGCTGGATCTTGGGGCGGATACCGGCATACCCGGGCGCCAGCGCGCCATCGGCCAGGCCAGGCCAGTATTTGCGGACTTCGGCGTAAAACGCGTCGCCGCGCGCCGCATCGACCTGCAGCTCGTCGGGCGAGTCCACCCATTGCACATCGGGGCCGAATTTGGCCTGCCCGCCGAGGTCAATGGTCAGGTGCACACCCAGCCCCGCCAGGTGGGCGGCCGGCTCGGGCACCGGGTATATCAGCCGGTTGAAGGGCGAGCGGCCGGCCAGCGTGAAGTAATTGCCCTTGGCGTAATAACTGCGCGGAACCCAGGCGGGGTCCAGCCCGGCAAAACGCGCAGCCAGCGCCGGCGCCTGCAGGCCGGCGGCGTTGACCACACGTTGCGCCTGTAGCACGGTGCCGTCCTCCGCTACCAAAGTGATAGCTGAATCCCCACACTGGGCATGGGCCAGCGCCGAATTCAGCGCCACGACACCGCCCGCATTCTCGAGGTCACCCTGCAGCGACAACATCAAGGCATGGCTGTCGACAATGCCGGTGCTGGGTGAATACACGGCGGCAACACAGGCCAGTTGCGGCTCCATGGCCTGGGCCTCTTCACGCGTGAGCAGCACCAGGTCGTGCACGCCGTTGGCAGCGGCCCTGGCGATGATGGCCGGCAGCTCCGCCGCCTGCGCCTGGCTGGTGGCGACGATGAGCTTGCCGCAGCGCCGGTGCGCCAGGCCGCGTTCGGCGCAGTAATCGTAGAGCAGCTGTTTGCCTTCGACACACAGGCGTGCCTTCAACGAACCCTGCGGGTAATAGATGCCGGCGTGGATGACCTCGCTGTTGCGCGAACTGGTGCCTGTACCTATGGCGTTGGCAGCTTCGAGCAGCATGACTTCCCTGCCCTCCAGCGCCAGCGCACGCGCCACCGCCAGGCCCACCACACCCGCGCCTATGACGACGCAATCAATCTGCTCCATCAAGCCTCCTTGTCAACACGTCCAGAACACCCATGGAGGCCTGAAGGCGCATGGGCTGGCCACTGCAGGTTCATGCGCCGAACCACGGCCCGATGAGCCAATGCCAGGCTGCAAAAGTGGCGCCCAGCCAGACGGCCACGATCAGGGCGGCGCCGGCCCAGCTCGTCGGTTTTCCACCTTGCGTCGTCATCCACTGGTCGGCGCGATTCCGGCACTCCGCGACAACAGGCGAAGGGATCATCCTGATCGCCAGCCAGATCAGGCCGGGCAGCAGGATCACATCGTCGAGGTAGCCCAGCACGGGAATAAAGTCGGGAATCAGGTCGATGGGGCTGAGGGCATAGGCCACCACGAAGATGCCCAGGGCCTTGGCATGCCACGGCGCGCCGGGATGCCGGGTTGCAAACCACAAGGTCACCCCGTCGCGCTTGATGGTCCGGGCCCATTGTCTCAACCGGTCAGCCAGCGACATTTTGCGCCTCCGCCCTGGCACGGCCGCTCATGCCGCGCCCACCCGGGGCGCCTGAGGCCGTGATGTCCGCTGCCATGGGATCCCGCCCTGCAGCCCGTTCACAGGAGTCGCGGATCGGTGAGCAGCAGCAACTGCACCAGCGATTGCAGGCTGGCCTTGAGCGGCGCAAAGCCGTCACTGATCTCCAGCGTCTCTTCGCTCATGTAGAGCTTGCGGTTGATTTCGAGCTGGATGCTGTGCCGCTGCTGCTGCGGCGCGCCGTAACGACGCACCAGTTCCACGCCCTTGTAGGGGTGGTTGTAGGCCACGCTGTAACCGAGGGACTTGAGATGTTCGCAGACCAGGCGCGACAGTGGCGCGGCGGCGGTGCTGCCGTCGCGGTCGCCGACCACGAAGTCGGCATGCGCCTCCCCCGGGAAATCCGTGGCGCTGGCCGAGGCGATCGCCGGCATGGAGTGGCAGTTGATGTGGATGCTGTAGCCATGGCGCGCATGTGCCGCGTCTATGGCCTGGGCCACCGCCGCGTGGTAAGGCTGCCAGCACTGCGCGATACGCGCCTGCACTTCAGCGACCGACAGCTTGCGCTGGTAAATCGGCAGGCCCTCGTCGGTGGTGCGCCAGATCAGGCCCTTGCCCAGGCGCACCTTGCCCATGACACGCGGATCGTCCGACACGGCGTGCGGCCAGGCCTCGTCAAACAGGTCCACATCGACCTCGGTGGTGTCGCGGTTGGCGTCCAGGTAGCTGCGCGGGAAAAAAGCCTCGACCCAGCCCGCGCCCAGGCCGGGCGCGAAGTCGTAGAGTTTTTCGACATGGGTGTCTTCGGCGCGGCGCAGTGTCGGCAATGGGCAGGCGTAGGCAAAGTCAGGCGGGTAGTCGGTCCCGCTGTGGGGCGAATCGAGCACCAGCGCCGTGGTGCCCGGCAAGGAACGGAGAAATGGGGTCATGGTCGTGATTGTGGTCCTGTCGGCGCGCCCTGCTGGGCCGGTCGGCCAAGGCCACATTGTGGCCGGGGGCGCGGGGGTGCCGGCCCCAGCGCGCAGGCGCTGGCCGGCCGGCAACCCGGCGCTGCAACGCTGCGGCTTATTCGATGCTGATTTTTGCGAACTTCGCAATACGCTGCATCTTGGCGATTTCCTTCTTGATCTGCGCATCGAACTCGGCGGGTGTGGTGCCGGAGGCAAACAATCCCTGGGCCGCCAGCTTGGTGCGCACGGCCGGCTCCTGCAAGGCCTTCACGACGGCCTGCTGGATGCGGTTGACCACGGCCGCCGGGGTGCCGGCCGGCGCGACCAGGCCGAACCAGGACGGGTCGTTGCTGGAAAACAGCGAGAGTTCCGCATAGGTCGGCGTGTTGGGCAACACGTCCAGGCGTTTGTCCCAGGACACCGCAATCGCACGCAGCTTGCCGGACTGGATGAAAGGCAGCGAGGCGGCCACCTGGTCGAAATACACCATGACCTGCCCGCCGACCACGTCGTTCAGGGCCGGACCCGCACCGCGGTAGGGAATGTGCACCATGAAGGTGTTGGTCGTGCTTTTGAACAGCTCGCCCCACATGTGCCCTATGGTGCCGTTGCCGGGCGAGGCGTAGCTGAGCTTGCCGGGATTCGCCTTGAGGTAGCGGATCAGTTCGGCGAAGTTGGCGACCGGCAGGGCGGCGTTGACCACCACCACGCCCGGGGCCTTGACCAGTTCGGTCACGGCGACAAAGTCCTTGATCGGGTCGTAAGGCAATTTTTTGTAGACGGCAGGATTGACGCCATGGGTCGACAGGGTCGCCACACCCAGGGTCATGCCGTCAGGCGCGGCCTTGGCCACTTCGGCCATGCCGATGGAGCCGCCGGCGCCGCCGCGGTTCTCGACGATGACCGGCTGGGCCAGCACACGCGCCATCGCTTCGGCCACGACCCGTGCCGTGATGTCGGTGGCGCCGCCCGGAGGAAAGGGCACCACCAGACGCAGCGGTTTGTTCGACTGCGCGAAACTCATTCCCGGAAGTACTGAAGTTACCGCGAGTGCCATGAGCTGACGTCTTTGCATGAGAGTTCCTTTTCAAGTGAATTTATGAACTTATTGTGTAGCAGGAGTGGTGCCAGGCGGCCGCAGCGACCCGTGAAGTCTTGGACTAAGTTCAGTCCATATTGGAATGAACTCAGCCTACAATACATGCATGAAACGCCTTCAGCCGCCGATCCACCTGCTGCGTGCCTTCACCACCACCGCGCGCTTCGGCAGCGTCTCGCGCGCCTGCGAGGCCCTGCACCTGTCGCAAAGCGCGGTCAGCAAGCAGATCAGCGAGCTGGAGCAACTCACCGGCGTGTTGCTGTTCGAGCGCATCCGCCAGCGCCTGACACTGACCCCGGCCGGGGTGCGTTACGAGGCCGCGGTGCGGCCGGTGCTGGCCCAGCTGGAAGCGGCCACGCTGGAACTGATCACCAGCGGCGACGGCGGCGGCGCGCTGCACCTGTCCACGCTGCCCACCTTCGGCGCCAAGTGGCTGATCCCGCGGCTGCCGGGCTTTCAGCGCGCGCATCCGCACATCGAACTGCACTATGTGCCTTATGCCCAGGGTTATGACTTCCAGCGCGAGGACCTGGACTGCGCAATTCTGTTCGGCAACGGCAGCTGGCCGGGCGCCCGCGCGGACTACCTGACCGGCCGCGAAGTGGTGCTGATCGCCCCGCCCGGACTTGCGGCTCAGCCGCCGCTGCGCCAGGCCCAGGACATCAGCGGCTTCACCCTGCTGCAGCATGTCAGCGTGCCACACGCCTGGACCCACTGGTGCGCGGCGCATGCCGTCAGCGGCGTCAACACGCTGGTGGGCCCGCAGCTGGACCAGTACCACAGCCTGATACGCGCAGTGCGCGCCGGCATGGGCCTGGCGCTGGTGCCGCACTGCCTGGTGCAGGACGACATCGCCGCCGGGCTGGTGGCCACGCCGCTGGACGATGGCTACCGGGACGAGATGGGCTATTACCTGTGTTACCCGGAATCGCGCAGCCACCTCAAGCCGCTGGCCAGCTTCCGGCAGTGGCTGCTGGGCGAGGTGAGCAAGGCCGCAACCGCATCCGCAACGCTATCAAATCAGTAGCTGCCCGCCCATGCCGGACATGGGCTGGAGGCCGACTTCCTATGAAACCGGGGCGGTCAGCATTTCCTGCAGCAACCAGGTGCCGGCACGGCCCAGCGGCCGCTGGCGCGACCAGACCGCGTCCACCGGCACGCGTTGCGGCCAGCCGCGCGCATCGAGTTCGCTCAGCTTGCCGAGCGCAAAACGCGTGACCATCCAGCGCGGGATCGCGGCCCAGCCGAAACCCAGCACCGCCATCTCCAGCAGCATCAAATAGCTGGGCGCCGACCAGGAACGGCGCGCCGCCGGCATCACCTGGTCGGCCCGGCCCAGGTAGGTGTCCAGCCGCAGCTCGCGGTGCTGCGCCAGCAACTGCGGCGTGATGTCGGCCTGGCCGGCCAGCGGGTGGCTGCTGGCGACAAACAGCGTGATCTCCGACTGCTCTGCAATCGTGGCCGAACCGATGTCCGGCGGGTACTGACCCTGGGCGCCGACCACGCCGATGTGGGCGCGCCCGCTTTGCACCAGCGACACCAGGTCGCCGTGTTCGGCGATCAGGCACTCGAACTCCAGGTCCGGGAAGCGCTGCTCGAAAGCCGTCAGCATGTCCTCGAAGCGGTCCGACTGGTAGGTGTCGGACCAGACCACGCTGAGCCTGGCTTCGAGGCCGCCACCGAGCTGGCTGGCCGACAGGTCGAGCCGGTCGCTGGCGGCCAGGATTTCCTGCACCTTGCCCAGCACCACGCGGCCGTGTTCGGTCAGCGCCGGCTTGCGGCTGCTGCGGTCGAACAGGGCCAGGCCCAGATCGATCTCGAGGTTGGCAATCGCGCTGCTGACGGTGGACTGGCTCTTTCCGAGCTTGCGGGCGGCGGCTGAAAACGAGCCCAGGGTCGCAGCCTCGGCAAAGGCGGTCAGGGCTTCGGGGGAATGTCGCATGGCGTCAATCTATCTGCTTTATAGATGGTTATCAACTTTAATCTATTCAAAATAACGATGAAAATTCCTGCATGTCCACATTTCACCCCGCAAAGCCCCTCGTGAGTCTCCAGAAGTCCGTCAAGGAACGTTTTTTCCACGCCCTCGGTTTCGAGGTGTTGGCGATCGCCATTTGCGCGCCGCTGGGCGCCTGGCTGCTCGGTTACTCGCTGGCCCACATGGGTTTGCTGACGCTGATGATTTCATTGATCGCCATGGCCTGGAACATGGTGTTCAACGCGGTGTTCGACCGGGCCCAGCGCCGCATGGGTTTCCGGCGCACCCTGGGCGCGCGGGCCGTGCATTCGGTGCTGTTCGAGATCGGCCTGATCCTGGCGGTGGTGCCGCTGGCGGCCTGGTGGCTGGGCATCGGGCTGTGGGAAGCCTTTGTGCTGGACATCGCCATCGTGCTGTTTTTCCTGCCCTACACCTTTGCCTTCAACTGGAGTTACGACCACCTGCGCGCCATCGTCGTGGCCAGGCAGGCGCGCAAGAAGGCGCTGTCCGCCGCCTGAGCAGGCGTGTGGCTCAGCCGGCGCGGTCCAGCCGCAGTTCGCTCGAATGCGCGAGTTCGAAGCGGCCGCTGCCGGCCGCGTGGTCCCAGCGTTCGACCCAGCACAGGGCCTGTCCGGCGTCGTGGCGCAGCAGGTTGACCGAATTGGGCGCCTCGCGGCGCACCCGCGTCGACAGCGCCGTGCCGGCCTGCACACACCAGATGCGCCGGTCCAGCCCGGCCACTTGCGAGGACATCTCGCAGACATAGGGCAGATGGATGTGGCCGCCCATCACGATATCGGCGCCGGCCGCTGCCCAGGCGCGCACCGCCGGCTCCCAGCCGCGCAGCCGGTCGTGTTCGTCCTCGGCACGCAGCACCATCACCGGCTGGTGCACCACCACCACGCGCAACTGGCCCGGCCCGGCGTCCTGCAGTTCGGCCACCACACGTTCGATCTGCGCGGCCGACACCTCGCCGTTTTTGTGCCGCCAGCGCCGCGTGGTCTTGACACCGATCACGCGAACGGCGGCGGTCTGCAGCGTGGTTTCGATCCGCGGGCCGAAGGCGTGCAGATAGTCCTTGTAGGGGTAAAAAACACGCTGCCAGAAGTTGAACAGCGGGATGTCGTGGTTACCCGGCAGCGACAGCATGGCGGGGATCGCCAGCCGCTCGCAAAACGCCCGCGCATCGCTGAACTGCTGCGGCGTGGCGCGCTGCGTGATGTCGCCCGACAGCACCAGCAGGTCGGGCCGCTGGGCATGCGCTAACTCCACCAGCGCCTCGGCCACCGCCGGCTGCACCGTGCCGAAATGCGGGTCGGAAATCTGCATCAAAAGGCTCATGCCACCTCCGCCCGGTCGGCCGGTGCAGGCACCAGCAGCAACAGGGGCTGTGGCGCCACTTCGAACACCAGCGGCGTTCGCATCCAGGCAGTTTCGCCATCGGTGGCGACCTTGATGCGCTTGAGGCCGCGCGGCGTGACGGTCAGGCGGCGGAAGGAAAAACTGTCGATGTTGTCGGCCTCCCCGAGCTGGCCCAGCAGCCCGCGCATCAACAGGCCAAACAGCGCCAGCGTGCCTATGGGCCGCACCACGATGGCGGCGAGCTGGCCCTGCTCCACCGCATCGGCCTGCTGTTCATTGATGCCGACCCGCGCCAGCTGCAGGTGGTTGTTGTCGACAAACAGCGTGGGGGTGCGCAGGGCCACGGCCTGGCCGGCCGACTCGATCTGCAGGTGCAACTGCTTGCGGGTCTGCAGCAAGGTGGCGATACCCGACAGAAAGGCGACAAACCGGCTGCGTCCGAGTTGCTGCTTCCAGGCTTCACGGTCTTCCAGCAACTGGGGGTACAGGCCCAGGCTGGCGTTGACGAGAAACAGCCGGCCATTGACCTGTGCGGCCTGTACCGCCTCGAGGCGGGCGCCCAGCAGGGCACGCGCGGCAGCGGCTGTGTCCTGCGGGATGCCGTGCACCCGAGCGAAATAATTGAAGGTGCCCTGCGGCAACACGCCGAAGGGGCAGCCGCTGGCCAGCACCACGCTGGCCACAGCATTGATGGTGCCGTCGCCGCCGGCCGCGACCACCACGCCCTCACGCGAGCGGGCCAGCCCCACGGCGCGGCGCGCGACCTCGCTGATGCGCGCCGGATCCTCGACCAGCAGGAACTCAAAATCGCGTCCGCCCTCCCCCAGGGTGCGCGCGATCAGCGCCTGCTGCTCATCGCTGTTGTGCCGGCCCGATCCCGCGTTGAGGACGACAAAAAAAGGGCCGCGGTTTGCGGCAACTTCGGCAGAAGCAATGGACAGGGACATGCCTTCAGCGTAAACGCCGCCGGCCGTCGGGTCTGTCAGTCAACAGCCCTTCAGTCCGGCGGCGCAAGCACCGTCAAGGCGCCAAAGCGCCTGTTATTTCATCTGTACCGAGCCGGAGACATTGACCATCACCGTGCTTTTGCCGGCCTCGACCGGGATCGGTGACGAATCGGCGGCCTTGGCTTCCATGGCCATCATGCGGGGGCGGACCGGGCCCTGGTCATTGGCGTTGATCGCCACTTCACGCAGCGTGTAGCTGCTGAAGCCAAAACTGCGCGAGACTTCGGCGGCCTTGGCCTTGAAGCTTTCGATCGCCTGGGCCTGGGCCTGCCCTTCCACCTGAGCGCGCTGCTCGCGGCTCAGCGCGAAGCCGACGTTGCCCAGCGTCAGGGTCTGGATTTTTCCGGCGGCGGCGGTAATGCGCGGGAAGTCCTTGCCCTCGAGCACCAGCTCCGTCCGGCCCTGCCAGCCGTTGATCCTGCCGTCCTTGTTGTAGCGCGGGTACAGGCTGAAATTGCCGGTGCGCACGTCCATCAGGCCGGGCTGGGCGGTTTTTCGGGCTTCCGTGAGCGCGGCGTCGAGCGCCGCCTTCAGCTGGCTCTGGACGGCAGCGGCATCGGCGCCGTCGCGGGTGGTGCTCATCATGATGGACAGCAGGTCCTGCTGCACCTCGACCGAACCGCTGGCAGCGATCTGGGCCACGTTTTGCAGCGGCGGCTGGATGGCCTGGGCCCAAAGGCCGGTGCTGCCCAGGGCCAACAGGCAGGCGGCCATGATTTGTTTGGTATTTTTCAATGTGCGCTTTCGAAGTTGAACGTATGCCCGGCGCCAATAGCCCGGGCGGATGCGGACCATAACCCGGATTCGCCGGCCGCTTTGTCAGCATCGGCCTCTATCTGCGGTCATCCCGCATGGCAATCATGGGCTTGGGTGTTTATCTGCCGCTTGTCCAACTCGCTTGCAGTCGAAAGTTCTGTAACAGTGTGTCAAAGTAACGGGAATTTGATGATTCGACGTTTTTAGCCGACAAAATGTCTCTGTTACAAATTACGATGCCACCATGACCCAAGCTAGCAACACTCCCCGTGCCGACAAGATCCTGATTCTTGACGACGATGTCCGCATTCGCGACCTGCTGCGCCGCTATCTGACCCAGGAAGGCTTTGAAGTCATCCTGGCGGAAGACAGCAAGGCCCTGAACCGCATCATGATGCGGGACGCCGTGGACCTGATCGTGCTGGACCTCATGATGCCCGGCGAAGACGGCCTGTCGATTTGCCGCCGCCTGCGCGCCGCCAACGACCGCACCCCCATCATCATGCTGACCGCCAAGGGCGAGGATGTGGACCGCATCGTCGGCCTGGAAGTCGGCGCCGACGACTACCTGGCCAAACCCTTCAATCCGCGCGAACTGCTGGCCCGCATCCATGCGGTGCTGCGCCGGCGTCCGGCGACCGAAGTGCCGGGCGCGCCCTCGAGCGAGCAGGAGGTCGTCAGTTTCGGACCCTTCACCTTCGACATGGGCCTGCGCACGCTGCAGAAAAACGGCGAGGAACTGCCGCTGACCACGGGTGAATTCGCCATGCTCAAGACCCTGGTGCGGCATCCGCGCCAGCCGCTGTCGCGCGAGAAGCTGGCGCAGCTGGCGCGCGGCCGCGAGTTTGAACCGTTTGACCGCAGCCTGGACGTGCAGGTCTCGCGCCTGCGCAAGCTGATCGAGACCGATGCCGCCGTGCCGCGTTATATCCAGACGGTCTGGGGCATCGGTTATGTGTTTGTGCCGGACGGCACCAACTGATTCACCACCTCATCCTGCTGCCGGACGCCCGACCCTCCTCAGGCTGACCGGGCCGACCCACCTCTCCTGTCCCCCGCATGCAAGGCACCCGCGCCGCCCACCTGGAAACCGCCCCCGCCGCGCTGGAAACCGCCCCGGCGCCGCTGGAGATGCGCCCGCGCGTCGGGCTCAGCCTGTTCTGGCGCACCTTTTTCTTCCTGGCCTTGCTGCTGATCGGCTGCATCGTGGCCTGGCTGCAGACCTTTCGCGCCCTCGAATTCGAACCGCGCGCCGTGCAAAGCGCCCAGCAACTGGCTTCGCTGGTCAACCTGAGCCGGGCCGCGCTCAAATACTCCGACTCGATCACGCGGGTCTGGCTGATCAAGACGCTGGCCGAGGAAGAAGGCGTGCGCATCTCGCCGCGCGAGCCGCGCGACAGGTACGAACAGTTCGTCAACGACCCTTTCGGCGAGCGTATCGGCGACGAACTCACCACCCGCATGGGCCAGGGCACGGTGGTGGCCAAGTCGGTCAACGGTGTGCCCGGGCTCTGGGTGGGCTTCACCATTGACGGCGACGCCTACTGGCTGCTGACCGATCCCTCGCGCCTGGGCCCCATGCAGGGCGGCACCTGGCTGATCTGGCTGATCACGGCCGCCATCCTGTCGCTGGTCGGCGCGGCGCTGATCGCGCGCCTGATCAACCGCCCGCTCAAGCAGCTGTCGTTTGCCGCCAGCCGCATGCGCGACGGCGACTTCGACGCCAGCCTGCTCGACGAACAGGTGGCCACCAGCGAAATCCGCGAGGTCAACATCGGCTTCAACCGCATGGCCGAGCAACTGTCCAAGATCGAGGAAGACCGGGTCATCATGCTGGCCGGCATTTCGCATGACCTGCGCACGCCGCTGGCGCGCCTGCGCCTGGAAACCGAAATGAGCGTGGCTGACGCCGAGGCGCGCGCCCACATGGCGGCCGATATTTCCCAGCTCGACGCCATCATCGACAAGTTCCTGGACTATGCCCGGCAGGACCCGCCGCAACTGGCGCCGCTGTCGCTCAACGCCATCATCAACTCGGCGGTGTACGCGGTGGCCGACTACACCGACATGCGCGTCAATGTCAGCCTGACCGGGCAGATCACGGTGCTGGCCGACGAGGTGGAACTGTCGCGCGTGATCGCCAACCTGCTGGAAAACGCCAGGCGTTACGGCAAGACGCCGGAAACCGGCATGGCCATCGTCGACATTGCGGCCAAGGAACGCGACCAGTGGGTGCTGATCAAGGTGCGCGACCATGGCACCGGGGTGGCGCCGCAGGCCCTGGGCAACCTGACCAAGCCCTTTTTCCGCGGCGACGCTGCGCGCACCGCCGCCACCGGCGCTGGACTGGGCCTGGCGATTGTCGAAAAAACCCTGCACCGCATGGGCGGCGTGTTTGCGCTGGCCAACACCGGTTCGGGCGGCCTCGCAGCGCACATCAAGCTGCGCAGGGGCTGACCGGATCCGACTTCCCGGGCTTGATCCGGGATCCATCATGGATAACTCGTAAAGCTTGGCTTGCCAACAAGCCGGGGGTTGCCCGGCGGCAACTCACTTTCTTTTGCTTCGCCAAAAGAAAGTAAGCAAAGAAAAGGCGACCCTGCTGTCTGCGTCCCTCCGCT
>LNFM01007031.1_pt1 | contig 18028 bp, 18 predicted proteins | sample 596031 | NCBI WGS metagenome assembly LNFM01 (sample SAMN04254537, study PRJNA301005) | activated carbon metagenome | isolation source: dual media filters at the Ann Arbor, Michigan drinking water treatment plant | place: USA: Ann Arbor | reverse complement strand
CTGCCGATGCTCCACTGCATGATGAACGGCATGAACAGGAACAGGCTGACCTGCAGCGTCCGGAACACCGCAAAATTCAGCGTGTAGACGTAATAGGCCAGCGAGGCGGCAGACACCGCGAGGTAGGTCAGCGGCACCGTCGATGAAAACTTGATGCCCATTGCCCAGTACAGGGCAAGCCAGAGCACCGAGCCGAAGCCCATCAGGCCGCAGGCGAAGATCAGCAGCGTCTTGTTGAGCTTTTCCTGCTCGCTGTCCTGCTCGTTGATGACGCGCTCGCTCAGGCCGTTAAGCCAGGCACGCAGCCTTGTCAGCATCCCGTCTCCCGATGATTCCGCCGGACTCCGGCGGAATCCACCCCGCTTCTTCTTGTCGATTCCGTATTGTAGCCGGTAACCGGAAATCCCCATATGCCCGCAACCGGTTTTCACGCTGCTGCTCCGCCATCGGCAGCGCGGGGCAAATCGGCTAAAATGTCCACCCGGCCGGAGAAAACCGGGCGCCGCACAAACGGCCACGGTTTGGGATCGCAGCCCACCGACCTCCGCAACAACCTTGCAGGCACCTGCGGCATCACTGAACCCATTATTCGGAGAAACACGGCATGTCCATGGCTGATCGCGACGGGCAAATCTGGTACGACGGGAAGCTGGTCCCCTGGCGCGATGCGACAACCCACGTACTGACCCATTCCCTGCACTACGGCCTCGCGGTGTTCGAAGGCGTCCGCGCCTACAACACGGAAATCGGCACGGCGATTTTCCGGCTCAAGGAACACACAGAAAGGCTGTTCAATTCGGCACACATCTACATGATGAAAATCCCGTACTCGCGGGAAGTGCTGATGGAGGCGCAGAAGGAAGTCGTCCGCGTCAACAAGCTTGAATCCTGCTACATCCGGCCGATCGCGTTTTATGGCTCGGAAAAAATGGGCGTGTCGCCCAAGGGAGCCAGCGTGCACGTCGCCATCGCGGCCTGGCCATGGGGTGCCTACCTTGGTGCCGAGGCCCTGGAAAAGGGCATCCGGGTGAAAACCTCCTCCCACGCCCGCCACCATGTCAACGTGTCGATGTGCCGCGCAAAGTACTCCGGCACCTATGCCAACTCGATCCTGGCCAACCTCGAAGCCACTGAACACGGCTACGACGAGGGCCTGCTGCTCGACGTCGACGGATTCGTCGCCGAGGGCTCGGGCGAGAACCTGTTCATCGTCAAGAACGGAAAACTCTACGAACCGGAACTCACCAGTGCGCTGATCGGCATCACCCGCGATTCGATCATCACGCTCGCGCGCGAGATGGGTTACGAGGTTTCGGCGCGGCGCATCACCCGCGACGACCTCTACATCGCCGACGAGGCCTTCTTCACCGGCACCGCCGCCGAAGTGACGCCGATCCGCGAAGTTGACGGACGCACCATCGGCGAGGGCAAGCGCGGACCGATCACCGCACGCCTGCAGAAGAAGTTTTTCGAGTGTGTGAACGCCAAGGCGCCGGAACACCGCGACTGGCTGTCACCCGTAGCCGCCTGAGCCCGCCATGACACAGCCCGCCGACAACAAATCACGCCTGATCGAAGTCACCGCGGCCGACTTGCCGCTGCACTGTCCGACACCGGCGATGATGCTGTGGAATGCCCACCCGCGGGTGTTCCTTCCGGTCGAACAGACCGGCGAGGCGCTCTGCCCGTACTGCGGCACACGCTACACGCTGAAGGGCGGCGCGGCAGCCGGCCACCACTGAGGAACGGCGGGTTGCAGCCCCTGACCCGCCACTGCCGGTGAACATTCTCGTCGTCGGTCCGTCCTGGGTTGGCGACACCCTGCTTTCGCAGCCGCTGCTGCGCCTGCTGCTGCAGCAGAATCCGGGCTCGCGGATCGACTACCTCGCGCCACCATGGACGCTGCCGCTGCTCGCGCGCATGCCCGAGGTCAGCAGCGGGCTCGCCAATCCCTTCGGCCACGGCGCGCTGCGCATCGGTGAACGCCGCCGCCTCGGACATGAACTGCGCAATGGAAACTACGAACTCGCCGTGGTGCTGCCCAATTCCTGGAAATCAGCGCTGATTCCCTGGTTTGCCGGGATACCGCAGCGCCGCGGATTCCGCGGCGAGGCGCGCTGGGGCCTGCTCAACGACCTGCGCCGGCTTGACGAAGCGGCGCTGCCGCAGATGGTCCAGCGTTTTGCCGTACTGGCGCTGCCGGCCGGCGCCGCGCTGCCTGACCCGCTGCCGCCGCCCGCACTCAGGACCTCCACCGCCGGCCAGGGGCAGCTGCTTGCGCGTCTCGGCCTGGATGCGGAACAACCCGCCGTTGCCTTCTGTCCCGGCGCGGAGTACGGCCCCGCCAAACGCTGGCCGGAAGCCCATTACGCCGAGTTGGCGCGGATGCTCGCAGCGCGCGGATTCGCAGTCTGGCTGGTCGGCTCGCCCAGGGACCACGCCGTTGCCGAGACCATCGCGCAGCAGGCGGGCGACGGCTGCATCAACCTCTGCGGCCGTACCGACATCGCCGAAGCCGCCGACCTGCTCGGCGCAGCACGGCTGGTCGTCAGCAACGACTCCGGACTGATGCACGTCGCAGCAGCCGTCGGCCGCCCCGTGGTCGCGCTTTACGGATCCAGCTCGCCGAAGTTCACGCCCCCGCTGGGCAGGGACACCCGCATCCTCTCCCTCGGGCTGGACTGCAGCCCCTGCTTCGAACGCAACTGCCCGCTGGGACACCTGCGCTGCCTCAGGGATCTCCGGCCGGCGAGTGTTTTTGCCGCAATCGACTTTGCTAGAATCGCGGCCTGATTCGCGCAGGAGCACTGCCGTGAAAAAAACGCTGTTCGCGACACCGCAGGACGCCGAAGCCGCCTTCTACGATGCCTTCGTCAGGCGCGACCTCGAGGCGATGATGGAAGTGTGGTCCGACGATGACGACAGCTACTGCGTGCACCCCGGCGGCACGCGCATCTCCGGGCTCGACAACATCCGCGAATCGTGGCGCCGCATTTTTGCCGGCGGCCAGGACCTGCGCTTCAGCCTGCGCGACATCCGGCACATCCACACGATGATGCTCGCGGTGCACAGCGTCCATGAGCACATCACCGTCACCGGCCAGTCACGCGCACAGCAGCCGGTGATTGCCACCAACGTTTACCAGCGCAGTGAACGCGGCTGGCGCATGGTTGCCCATCATGCGGCCGCGGCACCGGCATCGGCGCAGCCCGAGCGCGGCGCGGAACAGCCCGCCAAGACGCTGCACTAGACGGCGCCAGCCGCGGCACCCCGGCAAGTTCTGTCTGCATCGCGGACTCCGGTCTGATCACGGGGAGCGTATCAGCTATAATCCGGATGTCCGTTTAGTGGACTTCGGAGTGCCTGGCACACCGGACAACCGGCGGGAAACCGCCGCCGCAACGCCTGCGGTCACCCGCCGCCGCCAACACCAGCGAACAAACCATGACCCAACGCAATACCGTGAAGGAACTCGCACTGCCGCAGCGCAGTCCGAAGCCGCGCCGCCGCGGCATCACCTCGATGATCGATTTCGGCCCCGACACCTTCGGCTGGTCCGGCGGCGAACGCGGCATCGCCGATCTGCTCGATGTCGCGGCGGAGTACATCGACTACGCCAAGATCTACGCGATGAATGCGCTGCTGATCCCGGGCGATGTCGTCAAACGCACGACCAAACTCTATCTCGACGCCGGCGTGATGCCTTTCGCCGGCGGCATCCTGTTCGAATACGCCTGGCACCGCAACGAACTCGACGGCCTGGTCGCACTGCTGAAGCGCCTCGCGATCCCCGGTCTGGAAATTTCCGAGAACTACGTGACGTTGAGCGAAGACGAACGCGCGCGCATGATTGACCGTTTCCAGAAGGAAAAAATAAAAGTGGTCTACGAATTCGGCCGCAAGAACCCGGAAGATGCGCTGAGCCTCGACTACCTTGAAGGCATCGTGCGCTCGGTCGCGGCCCAGGGCATACACCACGTGACCGTCGAGCAGTGCGAGATGGACCTGCTCGCCAAGGACGCGCCGGACAGCCTGAAAACGCTCTGCGCGCAGGACTGGTTCGACCACGTGGTCATCGAAGCCGACCCCTACCGCTTCCCGCAGCAGCACGTGCAGATGCTGCGCGACTTCGGCCGCGACGTGAACCTCGCCAACATCGCGCCGGGCCAGGTGCTGCGCCTCGAAGGATTCCGCCAGGGTGTCGGGCGCGCAGTGAACTATTCGCTGCTGTCGGGTGACGATTCGCGCCCGGCGGGCATCGACCGGTAATTACAAGTATTTGATTTTATTGATATTTTTTAGAGAGCCTTGACGATGAGCAAAGAGCTGTTTGGCAATCCTGATGTGGTGGTGGTCGGCGCCGGCAATGCGGCGGCCTGCGCGGCGCTCGCCGCACGCGAATCCGGCGGCAGGGTGATCATGCTGGAAGCCGCCCCGATCGAGGAATGCGGCGGCAACAGCCGCTACACCGCGGGCGCGATGCGCGTGCTGTTCAACGGTCCCGATGACCTGAAGCAGATCGTCCCCGACCTGACCGACGACGAAATCAGGAACACCGACTTCGGCACCTACACCGCCGAGCAGTTCTACGACGACATGGGCCGCATCACCCAGTACCGCACCGACCCCGACCTCTGCGAAATCCTGGTGTCGCGCAGCCTCGAGACCCTGACGTGGATGCGCAAGAAAGGCGTGAAATTCCAGGCCAGCTTCGGCCGCCAGGCGATGAAAATCGACGGCAAGTTCAAGTTCTTCGGCGGCCTCGCCGCGGAAACCTGGGGTGGCGGGCCCGGCCTCGTCGAAAACGAGCACAAGGCCTGTGAACGCGAAGGCATCACCATTTTCTACGAAACCCCGGCCACCGGCCTGATCCAGGACGACGACGGCCGCGTGATCGGCGTGAAAGCAAAACACAAGGGCAAAAATGTCGAGATCCGCTGCAAGGCGGTGGTGCTCGCCTGCGGCGGCTTCGAATCCAATGCCGAGATGCGCACGCGTTATCTCGGCGCCGGCTGGGATCTCGCCAAGGTGCGCGGCACCCGCTTCAACACCGGGGCCGGCATCCGCATGGCGCTGGAAGCAGGCGCCCTGCCCTACGGCCACTGGTCGGGCTGCCACGCCGTGGGCTGGGACATGAATGCGCCGGCCTTCGGCGACCTCGCCGTCGGCGACAACTTCCAGAAACACAGCTACCCGATCGGCATCATGATCAACGCCAACGGCGAGCGTTTCGTCGACGAAGGCGCGGACATCCGCAACTACACCTACGCCAAGTACGGCGCGGTGGTGCTCAACCAGCCGGGCATGTTTGCGTGGCAGATTTTCGACGCGCAGTCGATCCCGCTGCTGCGCGACGAATACCGCATCAGGCAGGTGACCAAGGTCCGCGCCGACTCGCTGGAGGAACTGGTCAGGAAACTCGACGGCGTCAACGCCGAGGCCTGCCTGCGCGAGATCAAGGCCTACAACAAGGCCGTGCGCACCGACGTGCCCTTCAATCTCACGGTCAAGGACGGACGCCGCACCGAGGGCCTGAAAATCAACAAGTCGAACTGGGCGCTGACCATCGAACAGGCGCCGTTCGAAGCCTATGCCGTGACCTGCGGCGTCACCTTCACCTTCGGCGGCGTCAAGGTCAATGGCGAGGGCAATGTCGAGGATACCGCCGGCAAGCCGATTCCGGGCCTGTATGCCGCCGGTGAAATGGTCGGCGGGCTGTTTTATCACAACTACCCCGGCGGCACCGGCCTGACCTCGGGTGCGGTTTTCGGAAAGCTGGCCGGCGGCAGCGCCGGCGCCTACGCGAAAGGCTGAAGGCCCGGTTCCAGACTGTGAAAGCCCGGGTTGCGGCGCGCGGACCCGGGCGTAGAATCCCACGATCCACCGAAGGAGTCCGCCATGAATGCACCTGCGATCAAGATCAACAAGCCTGTCCGCGAACAGGTCAGCAAGGAAGAATGGGAAGCCCGCGTCAACCTCGCCGCCTGCTACCGGCTGATGGCCGAATACGGCATGGTGGAAATGGTGGCCAACCACATCTCGGTACGCGTACCCGGCACCCACAATGAATTCCTGATCAATCCCTACGGCATGCTGTACGAGGAAATGACCGCCTCGTCGATGCTGAAAATCGACCTTGAAGGCAATGTGCTGTTCAACGCCACCGACTACGGCGTCAACCAGGCCGGCTTCGTGATCCACAGCGCGATTCATGCCGCCCGCCACGACGTCGAGTGCATCATCCACACCCACACGCTGCCCGGCATGGCGGTGTCTGCGATGAAATGCGGCATCCTGCCGATCGCGCAGTCCTCGATGCGTTTCCTCGACATCGCCTACCATGACTACGAGGGTGTCGCACTGCGCCTTGAAGAACGCGAGCGCCTGGTGGCCAACCTCGGCAACCGTGAGGCGATGGTGCTGCGCAACCACGGCCTGCTGACCACCGGCGCCAGCATCCCCGAGTGCTTCAACAACATGTTCCGCCTCGAGCGCGCCTGCGAGCTGCAGGTGATGACGCTGTCCTGCAACACCGAGCTGCAGCTGCCGCCCGAGGAAGTCACCAAGTACACCAACAACCTGATGCTCCCCGGCGTGCGCCGCCGCTTCGGCCTGCTCGAATGGCCGGCTCTGCTGCGCAAGCTGGACCGCAAAGATCCGTCGTACCGCGACTGATCAGCAGCCAGACAGCAAAAAAGGGCCCGCCGGGCCCTTTTTTGATTGCGCCGGACCGGAACTCCGCTACTTCAGCAGCCGCAGCGCCACCGGATAGCGGTAGTGCTCGCCCTTGGATACGGCGACCGCGGCCAGAATGCAGAACACCAGATTGGCCACGAACAGCAGCGGCATCAGCAGGGCGCCGATCAGGATCACCATCAGCATGCCGGCCACCACGAATGCAATCAGCATGGTGATCTGGAAGTTCAGCGCCTCCTTGCCCTGCTCGTCGATGAATGCGGACTGGTCTTTCTTGATCAGCCAGATGATCAGCGCGCCGATGAAACCGGACACGATGCCCAGCAGATGCGCCAGCATCGCCAGGTTGCGGTCGTCATTGCTCGGGGTCTGTGCCACGGGATCGCTCATGATTCATTCTCCCTGTTCTGGTTATCGGTGACGCGGATGAAGCCCGGTCGCGATTGTGGCACGGCGCTGCAGCCGGCGTAAACCGCGTACTATCGGGCGATGGCCACTTCAAGCTCCTACCGCGCACCACCCTGGCTGCCCGGCGGCAACCTGCAGACACTGTATCCGGCATTGCTCGCGCCGCGGCCGGCGGTCCGTTACCACCGCCAGCGCTGGGACACCCCTGACTGCGATTTCATCGACCTCGACTGGATCCAGGTTCGGGATCAGGAATCGGGGATGGAGGGAAACCGGCAGCCGCTGCTGGTGCTGTTCCACGGACTCGAGGGCAGCTCGAACAGCCATTATGCGCGGGCACTGATGCATGCCGCATGCCAACGGGGCTGGCGCGGCGTGGTCGTGCATTTCCGCGGCTGCAGCGGCGAAATCAACCGCCTGCCCCGCGCTTACCACTCCGGCGACAGCACCGAAATCGACTGGATACTGTGCCGCCTGAGCAGGCAGCACGCCGGCCCGTTGTACGCGGTCGGGGTGTCGCTGGGCGGCAATGCGCTGCTGAAATGGCTCGGCGAACAGCGCGAATCGGCCGCCGGCGTCGTGCGGCGTGCAGCCGCCGTGTCTGCCCCGGTCGATCTCCATGCCGCAGCGGACGCGCTGGAAAGTGGTTTCAACATGAACTACACCCGGAATTTTCTGGCCACGATGAAACGCAAATCACTGGCCAAGCTGCAAGCTCACCCGGGCCTGTTCGATCCCGCGCGGCTGCGCATGAGCCGCACCTTGCGCGAATTCGATGATCTGGTCACCGCCCCGCTGCACGGCTACCGCGATGTCGATGACTATTACACCCGTGCCAGCAGCAAACCCCTGCTCGCGCAAATCGCGGTGCCGACACTGCTGCTCAACGCGCGCAACGATCCTTTCCTGCCGGCCGCGGCCCTGCCGGCGCAGCGGGAGCTGGCAACCACGGTCAACGCAGTTTTCCCCGAAGAAGGCGGTCATGTCGGCTTCCCGGACGCCGGCGGCACACTGACGTGGTTGCCGCGCTGCCTGCTCGAATTCTTCACGCGCGAATGATAGAATACGTAACTATTTGTTTTTATTGATATTTTTATGACCTCCCCGACAACCCCTCCCGGCTCCATCTTCAAGGCCTATGACATCCGCGGCATCGTCGGCGACACGCTGACCGAAGCCGGTGTCGAAACCATCGGCCGCGCCATCGGCAGCGAAGCGCTGGCACGCGGCCGCGACAGCGTGGTCATCGGCCGCGATGGCCGGCTGTCAGGCCCTGCGCTTGCCGCCGCGCTTGCGCGCGGACTGCGGACCGCCGGCGTCAACGTCATCGATATCGGCCAGGTCGCGACACCGATGCTGTATTACGCGGCGCATGAACTGGGCACGCTGTCCGGCGTGATGGTCACCGGTTCGCACAATCCGCCGCAGTACAACGGCCTGAAAATGATGCTCGCCGGCGACACGCTTTCCGGAGAGGCGATCCAGGCCCTGCGCGCGCGCATCGCCGGAAATGATCTTGCGGCCGGGAATGGTGCGTATCGCGTCCACGACATCCGTGCCGCCTACCTTGAACGCATTGCCGGCTCGATCAAACTCGCGCGGCCGATGCGCATTGCCGTCGATTGCGGCAACGGGGTTGCCGGCGCCACCGCCCCGGAGCTCTACCGCCGGCTCGGCTGCAGGGTCGAGGAACTGTTCTGCGAAGTCGACGGCACTTTTCCCAATCACCATCCCGATCCCTCGCAACCGCACAACCTCCGGGACCTGGTCACCGCACTGAAAAAAGGTGACGCGGAAATCGGCCTCGCCTTCGACGGCGACGGCGACCGCCTCGGCGTGGTCACCAAATCCGGAAAAATCATCTACCCGGACCGTCAGCTGATGCTGTTTGCCGCCGACGTGCTGTCGCGCGTTCCGGGCGCCGAGGTCATCTTCGACGTCAAGTGCACGCGCCACCTCTTCGACTGGATCCGCAAACACGGCGGCAGGCCGCTGCTGTGGAAAACCGGCCACTCCTTCATCAAGAAAAAACTCGGCGAAACCGGCGCACCGCTGGCCGGCGAGATGAGCGGCCACATCTTCTTCAAGGAACGCTGGTACGGCTTCGACGACGGGATGTACGCCGGCGCCCGGCTGCTCGAAATCCTCAGCCGCAGCGCCGACCCCGGCGCGGTGCTGGAGGCGCTGCCGGACTCGATCAGCACGCCGGAACTGCAGTGGCCGCTCGGCGAAGGTGAAAACTACACGCTGATGGAAAAACTGCAGCAGACTGCGCGCTTCGAAGGCGCAAGCGAAATCATCACCATAGACGGACTGCGCGTCGAATACCCTGACGGCTTCGGACTCGCCCGGCCATCCAACACCACGCCGGTCATCGTGCTGCGTTTCGAGGCCGACAATGCCGCGGCGCTGAAGCGGATCCAGGAGGATTTCCGCCGCGTGCTCATCGCCGTCAAGGCCGGCGCCGCACTGCCGTTCTGAATCCCGGCACTGTCGCCGGGAAACCGGTCAATCGCCTGCAGACAGGCCGTCAGGCGGCAGTTCGTTCAGCACGGCCCAGAATGCGCCGACCTGCCGCACCGCATCGACAAACTCCACAAAATTGACCGGCTTGACCACGTAGGCATTGGTGTTCAGGTCGTAACAGACGTTGAGGTCGCGGTCCTCGCGGGAGGAAGTCATCACCACCACGGGTACTTTTTTGAGGTCGGGATCCCCCTTCAGCCGGCGCAGCACCTCGACCCCGTCCACACGCGGCATCTTCAGGTCAAGCAGGACCACCGCCGGATTGCCGCGCGGCCTTCCGGAGAACTTGCCGCGGCAATGCAGGTAATCCAGCGCTTCGGCGCCATCCCAGACATGCAGCACCTCGTTGGCGATGGGGGCCAGCGCCTTCATCGTCAGTTCGGCGTCGTGGATGTTGTCCTCAACGAGCAGTATGCGGGCCAGGGTATCGATGTCCATTCTCCGGTCAGTGCAGTATCCGCGCCTTCATGCCGGGCGCAGCGTGAAATAAAACGCCGCGCCCCGCTCCTCTTCCGACTCCGCCCATACCCTGCCGCCATGGCGCGAGATGATGCGGCGAACATTGGCCAGCCCGATGCCGGTGCCTTCGAACTGGTCGGCACGGTGCATGCGCTGGAACACGCCGAACAGCTTGCCGGCATACTGCATGTCGAAACCGACACCGTTGTCGCGCACGCAGATGACATGGCGGTCCTCGGCTTCACCCGTGCAGCCCACCTCGATTTCCGCCGGATCCCGCGGTCCGGTGTATTTGACCGCATTGCCCAGCAGGTTGGCAAACACCTGCCTGAGCATCGCGCGATCCCCGCGGACCGCCGGCAGTGGCGACAGCTTCCACACGATATTGCGCCCCTGGATTTCGGACCCCAGGAACTCGATGCATTCCTTCACCAGCAAACCCAGGTCCACCACGTCCTCCCTGAGTTCCTCCCTGCCCATGCGTGAAAACGCCAGCAGGTCGTCGATCAGCCGCCCCATGTTGCGGCTGGCTTCAGCAACCACCTGCAGATAGCGGCTTGCCTCGGCCGAAAGCCGCCCGCCGGATTCCTTCTCCAGCAGGCCGATATAACCGTCAATGTGGCGCAACGGCATGCGCAGGTCGTGGGACACCGAATAACAGAAGGACTCGAGCTCCTTGTTGGCCGCCTCCAGTTCGGCGGTGCGTTCGGCAACACGGCGTTCAAGGTCGGCATTGAGCCGGTTGATGATGTCGCGCTGCTCCTGGATCAGTCCGAAATCGCGGTCAATCGCCGCCATCAGTCCGCCGATTTCGCCGCCGGGATAGGGCTTGCCGATGCGGGCATCGAAATCGCCGCCACTGAAGCGGTTCAGTGCATGGCTGATGCGCGCGATCTGGCGGCGCACGCCCAGCTCCGACAGCGCCCAGGCACCGATAAACGCGGCCAGCAGCACCAGGGCCATCACCAGCAGTGATTGTCCGAGATTGCGGTTGGCCGCTTCGAACAGTCCCTTCCGGCTGACGCCGACCAGAACCCGCAGCCCGGCCTCCGGATAATCCGGCAGCGCGCTCACCGCCCACAGCCGCGACACGCCACCCGCCGTGATTTCAGCCTGCGTCCGGTTGTCGCCCTGCGCCATCGCGAACCGGAACAGCGGTGTATCGGCGATTGAAGTGCCGCGCAGTTTTTCACCTCCAGGCTGCCATGAAAGCACCGTGCCCCCACTGTCCACCAGCGCGATGACGGCATCGTTCATGGGCAGCGTTTTGGCGCGGTTGCTCATGATCTGTTCGAGATTGACCGAAGCGAGCAGCACAAAACGCAGTTCGCCGCCGTCACTGCGCGCCGCATAAGCCACCTGCATCACGGCGATTCCCGTCAGCCGGCCAAACACCGGTTCGACGGCCACCGCATCGGCCGCGCGCTGTGACTCCCTGAAATAACGGCGGTCGTTGAGATCCAGGTCGCGTCCGGTGCGCAGCGAATCGCAGAACAGCCTGCCGTCCGGATTGATGGTCAGTATTCCGGTGTACTGCGGATGCGCCTTCAGCACGTCGCCCAGAAAACGGGAACAGGCGGCGCGGTCCGGCGCATCAAGGTCGCGGGCCCGCGAAAGGCCGTAATGCAACTGCGCGGTGCCCTTGATGATGTCCTGCAGTTCAGCGGCAACGCGCCCGGCTTCCGTCGCCAGCCGGCGCCCGGCATCGGCCACCTCGGCATCGCGGGTTTCGACGAAATGAAACAGGCCCGCCAGCGCCGGAACCAGCGTGGCGAACAGGATCAGCAACAGGAGTCGGGCGCGAATGCTCACTGTCGACAGCCTACCGGAAAAGCCGCAGGCCAAAACCGGGATTAAAGGGGCAGTTTGAAAATATCCGGTCCGCCGGAGAGCAGCAAAAGCGGGACAGTATCTGGCGGCAGGCTGCCGGCTCAGCGTTTGGCGGGATTCAGGGTGCCGCGGTTGTAGTCCTTGTCGCCGGGCATCACGCAGCGGCCGATGCCGAACAGGCAACCCTGGGCATCCATCGGGCGCAGCCTGTTTTCGGGGTAACGGTCAGCCACGGCCCTGGCCACAGCGGCCTTCTGTGCATCGACGTATTCCCAGCGACCGTTGGGCAACAGGCGCACCTTTTCGCCCGCCGCGGTCGCGGCATCAATGACTTCGCCGCCGTGGCCCTGGGCGTATGCCGCCGGCAGCGGCAGCGCCATGGCCAGGACCACGGCAGCCGCGAACAGGCGGGCAGCGCGCCTCACAGCTTCTGCGCCACCCAGTCCTGCACGGAGGCCAGGGCCTGCGGCAGTTTCGACGGATCGGTGCCACCGGCCTGCGCCATGTCCGGCCGCCCGCCGCCCTTGCCGCCGACCTGCTGGGCAACAAAGTTCACCAGTTCTCCGGCCTTGACCTTGCCCGTGAGGTCGGCGGTCACACCGGCAATCAGCGTGACCTTGCCACCCTCGCTGCTCGCCAGCACGATCGCCGCGCTCTTCAGCTTGCCCTTCAGGTTGTCCATCGCTTCGCGCAGGGATTTGGCATCAGCGCCATCAATCGCGGCCGCGAGAACTTTCGAACCCTTGACGTCGGCCGCCTGGGTCGACAGGTCGCCGCCCTGGCCGGAAGCCAGTTTCGAGCGCAGGCGCGCGATTTCCTTTTCCAGCGCCTTTTTTTCCTCGATCAGGTTCAGTACGGCCTTGTGCACGCCGCCGCCGGGCTGGGCACGCAGCTGCCGGGCGACCTCGGCGAACTCGCCGAGCTGGCCATCGATCATCGCCAGTGCATTGCCGCCTGTGGTGGCCTCGACCCGGCGCACGCCGGCGGCGACGCCGCCTTCCGAATAAAGCTTGAACACACCGATGTCGCCGGTGCGCTCGACATGGGTGCCGCCGCAGAATTCGCGCGAGCTGCCGATGTCGAGCACACGCACCTCGTCACCGTATTTTTCGCCGAAAAGCATGACGGCCCCCGACTTCTTCGCTTCCTCGACCGGCAGGATGCGGGCGCGGGTGGCGACGTTCTGCAGGATTTCGGCATTGACCCTGGCCTCGACCTCGCGGATTTCATCGGCGGTCAGCGGCTTGTCATGCGAAAAATCGAAACGCGTCTTGTCGGCATCGACCAGCGAGCCCTTCTGCTGCACATGCGGCCCCAGCACTTCACGCAGCGCCTTGTGCATCAGGTGGGTCACCGAATGGTTGCGCATCGTGCGCCGGCGCAGCTCGGTATCGACGCGCGCCTCGACATGGTCGCCCACCTTCAGCGCGCCGGTCTTCAGCGTGCCGTGGTGGCCGAACACGTCGGACTGGATCTTCTGCGTGTCGGCCACCTCGAAGGTGCCGCCCGCAGCCACCAGCTCGCCGCGGTCACCGACCTGGCCGCCGGACTCGGCGTAAAACGGCGTGCGGTCAAGTACAACCACCGCGGTGTCGCCGTGGTTGATCGACTGCACGGCGGTGCCGTCACGGTAGATCGCCACCACCTCGGCGCCATCCACCGCCAGCTTTTCATAACCCTGGAAATCGGTCTTGACGCCGCTGTATTCGACGGCCGTCCCCATCTGGAACTTCGAGGCGGCGCGGGCACGCTCGCGCTGGCGCTCCATCGATGCCTCGAAACCGGCATAGTCCATGCGCACGCCGCGCTCGCGCGCGATGTCGGCGGTGAGGTCCACCGGAAAGCCATAGGTGTCATAAAGCTGGAACACCGTTTCGCCATCGAGCATCTTGTCCTCGCGCGTCAGCGCCTGCTCCAGCACCTTCATGCCGTTCACCAGCGTCTCGGCAAAACGCTCCTCCTCCTGCTTCAGGATCTGCATCACCCGGTCCTGCACCTTCGGCAGCTCAGGATAGGCCTCGCCCATCGCCTGCGACAGGTCGGGCACGACCCGGTGGAAAAAGGGTTTGGTCTGGCCCAGCTTGTAACCGTGGCGGATCGCGCGGCGGATGATCCGGCGCAATACATAACCGCGTCCTTCGTTGCCGGGTATCACGCCGTCGACAATCAGGAAGGCGCAGGCACGGATATGGTCGGCGATCACCTTCAGCGAGTTGTTGTCGTGATCCTTCGCGCCGGTCTCGCGCGCGGCAGCCTTGATCAGTGTCTGGAACAGGTCGATCTCGTAATTGGAATGCACATGCTGCATGACCGCGGCGATGCGCTCCAGCCCCATGCCGGTGTCGACCGAGGGCTTGGGCAGCGGATGCAGCACACCCTTGTCATCGCGGTTGAACTGCATGAACACCAGGTTCCAGATCTCGATATAACGGTCGCCATCGGCATCCTTCGATCCGGGTGGCCCGCCCTCGACCCCGTCGCCGTGGTCGTAGAAAATCTCGCTGCAGGGACCGCAGGGGCCGGTATCTGCCATTTGCCAGAAATTGTCGGAGCCGCCGCCCGGCTTGTCGCCGATGCGCACGATGCGCTCTTTCGGCACACCGATGTCCTTCGCCCAGATGTCCCAGGCCTCGTCGTCGGTCTGGTAAACGGTGACCCAGAGTTTGTCCTTCGGCAGCCTGTAGACGCCGGTCAGCAGTTCCCAGGCGTAGTGGATCGCATCCTTCTTGAAATAATCGCCGAAGGAGAAATTGCCGAGCATCTCGAAAAAGGTGTGGTGACGCGCGGTGTAACCGACATTCTCGAGGTCATTGTGCTTGCCGCCCGCGCGCAGGCTGCGCTGCGAAGTGGTCGCGCGCTTGTAGGGCCGGTTTTCCTGCCCGAGGAACACATCCTTGAACTGCACCATGCCCGAGTTGGTGAACAGCAGCGTCGGGTCATTGCCCGGCACCAGCGGGCTGGAGGCCACGATGGTGTGGCCCTTGGATTCGAAGTATTTGAGGAACTTGTCGCGGATTTCTGCGGATTTCATGCGGATGCGCCGGTAGGTTTGCGTAAGGCGCAGATTTTAAACCAGTTTTACCGCATCAACCGCCACCGCAGCACGGTTTCATCCTGCTTCCCGGCCGCCGCAGGCGACCGGGGCATCCGCCGTCACCAGGCCTTGTGCGAGACCGCGAGCACCAGCGGCTGCGCGCTGCCGCGAACCTGCTGCTGCGCGGCGCCGTCCCTGGCGGGAGCGGCCTGCGCGGCCGGGGATGCGGCCGAGGCCGGCATGTCGGGCGCCACCTCGTGCCCGATGAACAGGGTCAGCACGGCAATCACCAGTGCGGAATAAAACACGAAGGCATCACGGTCTCTGGTCATTTTGTTCGCCTCATTCATCACCATCTTCCACACCCCGGAACAGTTTCACGATCACTTCGCTGCCGAAACCCCGGCCGAGGAGAAATCTCGCCTGCTTCGCCCGCTCCGCCGCATTCACCGGCGGCGCGCGGAATTTCCTTTTCCACACCGCCCGCGCCGCCTCCAGTTCGCCGCCCTTCAGGGTGGCCAGCACGGCAGCCGCAGTCTCGGACGGCACACCTTTCAGTTCCAGATCGCGGCGGATGCGCGCCGGTCCGTAACGGCCGCGCCGCGCATGCACGATCTGCTCGGCGGCACGCTGCTCCGACAGCCAGCCACGTTGCGTGAAGTCATCAAGGACCTGCGCAAGCTCGGCTTCCGACTCAGCGTGCGGCGCGAGCTTGATCGCCAGTTCGTGGCGGGTATGCTCGCGCCGCGCCAAGTGCCTAAGTGCGCGTGCCCTGAGACCGGGTTCTTTGGCTGGCATGCCGCCTGTCGCCGCAGGCGGGCCGGATTACTGTCCCGCCGCCTTCTTGCGGGCTGCCGGATCGGATTCGACCACTTCCAGCGCCGCCTTCTCCTTCTTCACCTGCGGCCCGCCGTTGATGCCCAGCACCGCGCGGATCTTGGCTTCGATCTCGTCGGCGATTTTCGGGTTCTCGCGCAGCCAGTCGCGGGTGTTGTCCTTGCCCTGGCCGATGCGGTCCTTGCCATAGGAATACCAGGCGCCGGATTTCTCGATGATGTTGTGGGCCACGCCGAGTTCGATGATCTCGCCCTCGCGCGAAATGCCTTCGCCGTAGAGGATGTCGAATTCAGCCTGGCGGAAGGGCGGCGCCACCTTGTTCTTGACGATCTTGGCGCGGGTTTCGGAACCGATGACCTCCTCGCCCTTCTTGATCGAACCGATGCGGCGGATGTCGATGCGCACCGAAGCGTAGAACTTCAGCGCGTTGCCGCCGGTGGTGGTTTCGGGGTTGCCGAACATGACGCCGATCTTCATGCGGATCTGGTTGATGAAAATCACCAGCGTGTTCGAGCGCTTGATGTTGGCGGTCAGCTTCCTCAGCGCCTGCGACATCAGCCTTGCCTGCAGGCCCATCTGCGGCTCGCCCATCTCGCCTTCGATCTCGGCCTTGGGCACCAGCGCCGCCACCGAGTCGATGACGACCACGTCGACCGAACCCGAACGCACCAGCATGTCGGCGATTTCCAGCGCCTGTTCGCCGTTGTCGGGCTGGGAGATGATCAGCTCATCGACCTTGACGCCGAGTTTGGCGGCGTATTGCGGGTCGAGTGCGTGTTCGGCATCGATGAACGCCGCCGAGCCGCCGAGTTTCTGCATCTGCGCGATCACCGACAGCGTCAGCGTGGTTTTGCCCGAGGATTCCGGACCGTAGATTTCAACCACCCGGCCGCGCGGCAGGCCGCCGATGCCCAGCCCGATGTCGAGGCCCAGCGAGCCGGTCGATACCGCCTGGATGTCGCGGGCGATGTCCGACTCGCCCATGCGCATCACCGAACCCTTGCCGAACTGCTTTTCGATCTGCGACAGCGCAGCTGCGAGCGCCTTGGTCTTGTTTTCGTCCATGATGTCCTCTTCCTTGTGCTGGTTTGTCCGGTGTGCTGCGACCCAATCGACGCTTCGCATTATACACAGTTTCCGGCAAAAAGCTGGTTATTTATACAGTAGTGTGTAAATAACCATCAAAAATACAGAAATATGTTTAAAAACAAATGCTTATATTAGTCAATCGTCGCCGGCAACAGCCCCAGGACCCCCTCCAGCGCAGCCCCGGCCGCAGCTCTCCGCACCGCCTCGCGATCGCCGGAAAAATGCAGCGTCGCGCTCTTCGGTTCGCCGTTCTTCACCCCCCAGGCGAAACACACCGTACCCACCGGTTTCTGCGGCGTGCCTCCGTCGGGCCCCGCCGTGCCGCTGACCGCCACCGCCACCTGTGCATGGCTGTTGGCCAGCGCGCCGGCCACCATTTCGCGCACCACCGGCTCCGACACCGCACCGTGCGCCCCCAGCGTGTCCTGGGATACGCCCAGCATTTCGCGTTTCGAGATATAGGTGTAACTGACGAAGCCGCGCTCGAACCACTGCGAGCTGCCCGGCACCGCGGTCACCGCCTGCGCCACCCAGCCGCCGGTGCAGGATTCCGCAGTCGCCAGCATCAGCCCCTGCGCCTTCAGCGCTTCACCCACCTTCACCGCCAGTTCATACAAGACCTTGTCCGGCATCATCACCTCCGTCGTCTAACCGAGCCATGCATAAGCACCGGCAATCACCAACAGCGTGTAAGCCGCCGCCAGCAGATCGTCCCACATCACGCCGAAACCGTTCTTCAGCACGCGGTCATAGTAACGGATGGGCGGCGGCTTGAAGATGTCGAACAGGCGGAACACCAGGAAGGCAAAAGCCTGCCAGTAACCGGTCGCCGGCACAAAGAACAGCACCAGCAAAAAAGCCACCGTCTCGTCCCACACCATGCCCCCGTGGTCGGCCACCCCCAGCGCGCGGCCGGTGACGGCGGACGCCCACACCCCGAGCCAGAACAGCGCGACGACCAGCACCAGAAAACCCCAGGGATCGAACAGCGGCGACAACAGGTGGAACAGCGGCAGCGCGAGCAGCGTGCCGAAAGTGCCCGGCGCCGCCGGCGACAGGCCGGCACCGCCGCCGAAAGCGATGAAATGCGCCGGGTGGCTGAATACGAAGCGCAGCGACGGACGGGCGAAGGTTTCAGCCAAAATGATC
>LNFM01007232.1_pt1 | contig 18038 bp, 19 predicted proteins | sample 596031 | NCBI WGS metagenome assembly LNFM01 (sample SAMN04254537, study PRJNA301005) | activated carbon metagenome | isolation source: dual media filters at the Ann Arbor, Michigan drinking water treatment plant | place: USA: Ann Arbor | reverse complement strand
CCTCTCCCCACCGGGGAGAGGTAAAGGACGGCGTCGCGCCATCTCACCGTGCCGCCTGAACCTCCACCCGTCATGCCCGGCCTCGTGCAGGGCATCCACGACTTCATTTGCTTCCGTCGTGTTCAAGTCGTGGATGGCCGGGACGAGCCCGGCCGTGACGGACGCGGTGGTGCGACGAAAGGCAGTCCACGGGCCCCCTCACCCGGCGCTGCGCGCCGACCTCGCCCCACCGGGGAGAGGTAAAGGACGGCGTCGCGCCATCTCACCGTGCCGCCTGAGCCTCCACCCGTCATGCCCGGCCTCGTGCCGGGCATCCACGACTTCCTTGAAACCATTGTGTTCAAGTCGTGGATGGCCGGGACAAGCCCGGCCATGACGGACCCGGCTGTGGGAGGCCGAAGCCCGGTTGCGAGGCCGAGCATGCGGCTGGCCGCCGCTGCCCTCACTCCCCGCGCTTCTCGATCGCCTCCATGTCGTCGTCCGACAGGCCGAAATGGTGGCCGATCTCGTGGATCAGCACATGGGCGATGACGGCGCCGAGCGTCTCGTCGTGCTCGGCCCAATAGTCGAGGATGGGCCGGCGGTAGAGCCAGATCATGTTGGGCATGGCGCCGGAATGCTGCACCGACTGGAAGGGCATGCCGGTGCCCTGGAAGAGGCCGAGGAGGTCGAAGTCGCTCTCCGCCTCCATCTCCTTCAGGACCTCTTCGGTGGGAAAATCCTCGACGCGGATGACGAGGCCCTTGCAGAGGGCGCGGAAATCCTCCGGCAGCCCGGCATAGGCGGCGGCGGCGATGGCCTCGAAAGCCTCGAGGTCAGGCGCCTTCAGGTCGGTGAAGGTGGCGACGGCGCTCTCAGCGGCCATAGGTCATCACCAGATAGATGACGCAGCCGATGCCGACGGCGATGGCGAGGCCCCGGCCGATGCGCTTGCCCCAGATCTCCGCGGGATCGTCGGATTCGCCGCGGGCGGAGAGGAAATCGCCGCTGCGGCGGAGCGCCGAATCGAGGATGGGCGCGGAATCGCGGTGGGTGCGCTCGAGGATGCGGCGGGCCTCCTCCTGGCGCCTGGCGTCGTCTTCGGGTCGGTGGCCGCTGGTGCTCATGGCCCGAGTTCTAGCCGATTGCGCGGCGCGCGGCATCCGGCCGGCGCGTCGCATGCGGAAACGGATTGGTGACTCTGTTGCGGCATGGTGGACCCCGACCATTTCCGGGAGAACGCCATGTCTCGCCCCCTGCCGACGACGCCGCTGCGCGCCCTCGCCGCCGCTGCCCTGATCAGCTGCGCCGCGCTGCCGACGCCCGCCGCCGCGAGCTCCTTCTGGGCCGGCTGGTTCGTCACCGACCGGCCGGTGGTCTACCGGCCCATCGTGACGCCGCGCACCTACTATTTCGCCCCCGCCGAGACGGTCGAGATCGCGCCGGCGCCGCGGCATCGTCACCACGCCCGCCATCCCCACCACCGGCGGCACTGAGGCCGTCAGTCCTCGTCGAGGCCGACGATGGCGCGGGCGAAGTCCTGCGCCGCGAAGGGCTCGAGGTCGTCGACCCCCTCGCCCACCCCGATGAAGTGCACCGGCAGGCCGGTCTTCGCCGCCACCGCGACGAGGATGCCGCCGCGGGCGGTGCCGTCGAGCTTGGTCATGACGATGCCGGTGACCCCCGCCGTCCGGGCGAAGGCGTCGACCTGGGTCAGCGCGTTCTGGCCGGTGGTGGCGTCGAGGACCAGCAGCACGGCGTGGGGCGCTGCGGCGTCGACCTTGCGGATGACGCGCACGACCTTCTCGAGCTCGGCCATCAATTCCGACTTGTTCTGCAGGCGGCCCGCGGTGTCGAGGATGACCACGTCGGTGCCGGCCTCCTTGGCCTGAGTCACCGCGTCGAAGGCGAGGCCCGCCGCATCCGAGCCCTGCGGCCGGGTGACGACGGGAGCGCCGGTGCGCTCGCCCCAGACCTTGAGCTGTTCGATGGCGGCGGCGCGGAAGGTGTCGCCGGCCCCGAGCAGAACCGAGCGGCCCTCGGTGCGGAACTTGGCGGCGAGCTTGCCGATGGTGGTGGTCTTGCCGGCGCCGTTGACGCCGACGACCATGATCACGAAGGGCCTCGCCGCGGCGTCGACCACGAGCGGACGGGCGACGGGGGCGAGCACGGCCTCGATCTCGCCGGCGAGGACGGCGCGCACCTCCTCCGGCGCCACGTCCTTGCCGAAGCGGCCCTTCGACAGGGCGCCGGCGATGCGGGCGGCGGTCTCGACGCCGAGGTCGGCCTGGATCAGCAGGTCCTCCAGCTCCTCCAGCGTCGCATGGTCGAGCTTGCGCTTGGTGAAGAGGTCGGTGACCCCGGTGCCGAGCTTCGAGGAGGTGCGCGACAGGCCCTCGGTGAGGCGGCGCCACCAGCTCTTCGGCTCGGCCGGCGCGGGGCGCGCGGCGGCGGCGACGGTCGCGGGCTCGGGCGGCGTGACTGGCGAAGGCGCGGCGGGCGCCGGCGTCGCCGGCTCGTCCTGGCCGAACAGCCGCTTGAAGAAACCGGGCCGCTTCGGCTCGTCGGGCTTCGGCTGATCGGACATCGGCACGGGATCTCGCTGGCGGCGGGTGACGGGGCGTCTCCGGCATTTAGGCCGGATGGCGGGCCGTGGCTAGGGTGCGGGCTGGCGAGCGCGAGGTGTCCGCACTATGGATGCCCGATGACCGCCCCGTCTCCACACCCCGTTCCCGACGACCCGCTCGGCCTCATCCCGCGCCTCCTCCACCGCGACGCCAGCGTGCTGGTCCTGAACAAGCCGGCGGGCCTGCCGGTGCACAAGGGGCCCGGCGGCGGCGAGACGCTGGCCGACCATCTCGACGTGCTGCGCTTCGGCCTGCCGCGGGCGCCCGAACTCGCCCACCGGCTCGACAAGGACACCGCGGGCTGCCTTGTACTCGGCCGGCACCGCCGGGCGCTGGAGCGCCTCGGGCTGATGTTCAAGCGCGGCGAGGTGACGAAGATCTACTGGGCGGTGGTGGAAGGTGGCCCGGCGGACGAGGCCGGCGAGATCGCCATTGCCATGGGCCCGCGCGACCCGAAGCGCGGCTGGTGGATGAAGGCGGACCCCAAGGGCCAGCCGGCGCTGACGCGCTACCGGGTTCTGGGCCGCGGCGATGGGCGGAGCTGGCTGGCGCTGGAGCCCGTCACCGGCCGCACGCACCAGCTCAGGCTGCACTGCGCCGAGAGCGGCTTCCCGATCCTCGGCGACACGATCTACGGCACCGCGCCGCGGCGCGGCGGGCCGGGGCTGCACCTCCTGGCGCGCTCCATCCTGCTGCCCTTCGATCCGAAGCGTCCGCCCATTGCCGCGGAGGCGCCGCCGCCGGAGGCGATGGAGCCGGCGCTCGAGATCTGCGGCTGGACGCGATAAAGAGATGGCCGTTCCATCCTACCGCCCCTTCGCGCAACGGGCTTTCCGCGACGTCAGTGTTCCTTCGGATCAAGGGCGGGCTTGGCGCGGCTGCGCCCAGGTCCGATAATCCGGCCTGAGGGAGACCATCATGGCTGGCCATTACGACAAGCGCGAAACGCGCGACGAGGGCGTTCGCGAGAAGGACCTGATGAAGCGCCTGCCGCAGGTTCTCACCGCGGCGATGAAGGTTCCGGCATGGCGGCGGCACCTCGGCAAGATCGACCCCCGCAGCATCACGACGCGCGCGGCGCTGGCGGAGCTTCCGGTGCAGCGCAAGTCGGACCTGCCGGCCCTGCAGAAGGCCGCGCTGCCCTTCGGCGGCTTCGTGCCCGGCAAGCCCAGCGCCTTCGGCCGCCTGTTCATGTCGCCGGGGCCCATCTTCGAGCCGGAGGCCATCGGCCACGACGTCTGGCGGGTCGGCCGGGCGATGACGGCCGCCGGCTTCAAGCGTGGCGACATCGTGCTCAACACGCTCTCCTACCACCTGACGCCGGGCGCCTGGTGCTTCGATTCCGGCGCCCGGGCGGTGGGATGCGCGGTGATCCCGGCCGGGCCGGGCAACACGGAGGCGCAGCTCGACCTGATCGAGGCCTACCGTCCCAGCGCCTATGCCGGGGTGCCGGACTTCCTGAAGATCCTGCTCGACGCGGCGAAGGAGAAGGGCCGCGACGCCTCCTCGATCAAGCGCGCGCTGGTGGGCGGTGCGGCCTTCCCGGCCTCGCTGCAGAAGGAGATCGCGTCCCGCGGCGTCGACGCCTACCAGACCTATGCCATCGCCGAATGCGGCGTCATCGCCTACGAGACCGAGGCGCGCGAGGGGCTGGTGCTCAACGAGGACATCATCCTGGAGATCGTGAGGCCCGGCACGGGCGATCCCGTGGCACCCGGCGAGGTGGGCGAGGTGGTCATCACCGTGCTCGACCCGCACCACCCGCTGATCCGCTTCGCGGTGGGCGACCTCACGGCGATCCTGCCCGGCGCCTCGCCCTGCGGGCGCACCAACACCCGCATCAAGGGCTGGATGGGCCGCGCCGACCAGACCGCCAAGGTCAAGGGCATGTTCGTGCGGCCCGAACAGGTGGCGGAGGTGGTGAAGCGCCACCCCGAGATCGCCAAGGCGCGGCTGATCGTGGTGCGCAACGGCGAGACCGACGCCATGACGCTGAAGGTGGAGTCGCGCACGCGCTCGCCCGAATTCATCCATGCGGTCGGGGAGAGCGTGCAGGCGATCCTGAAGCTCAAGGGCCAGGTCGAGCCGGTGAAGCCCGGCTCGCTGCCCAACGACGGCAAGGTCATCGAGGACGTGCGGCCGGTCGGGTGAGGGCGGCGCCCTCTTCCCGGGGCTCGCCGCTCAGCGGAAGAGCGCGGCGTAGCGGTCGCGATAGGCCCAGACCAGCATCAGCCCGGTGACGACGAGGATGCCGGCCAGCGGCAGGCCCTGCGGGTTGAGGAAGGCGTGGAAGAGCACGATGGTCGCCATGACCGGGGCGATCAGCGCGAGGCCGAAGGCCGGAGCGACGTTGAAGACGAGCGACAGCCCGCCGAGAAGGTTGATCACCTTCAGGAAGGGCCAGAAGAAGCCCGACATCTGCAGGCCCTGTTCGAAGAGGCGGCCTTCCGGCGACACCGGCGGGTGAATGAGGTGGTTGCCGGTCGCCATGGCCCAGAAGCCGTCGGCGGCGCTGACCAGGAACAGCAGCCCGAGAAGGGTGCGGGGGGCGTGAACGAAGAGAAGGGTGGCCATCGGGACCTCTGAAAAAGGAAAAGAGCGCGGCACGGCGCGGAAGCGCCGCTGTCTCAGCCCGTCCTGTTTCGGTCCGGCGTCGCCGCCAACACGCCGATGTTGCGTGTCAGACCCAGCCCTTCAGCTCACGCTCCACCACGGTGGTGATCACCTGCATGCCGAGGTCCGACTCGTTGAGGCAGGGGATATAGGTGAACTTCTCGCCGCCGTGCTCCTCGAAGATGTGGCGGTTCTCGCCGTCCAGCTCCTCCAGCGTCTCCAGACAGTCGGCGGAGAAGGCGGGCGCGATGATGGCGAGCTTCTTCACGCCGCGCTTCGCCAGGGTCTCGACGGTCTCGTCGGTATAGGGCTTCAGCCACTCGTCCGGGCCGAAGCGCGACTGGAAGCTCATCATCATCTGGTCGGTGGTGTAGCCGAGCTCCTCGCGCAGCAGGCGCCAGGTCTTGGCGCACTGGCAGTGATAGGGGTCGCCCTTCAGGAGATAGCTCTTCGGCATGCCGTGGAACGAGGTGAGGATGACCTCCGGCACGAAGTCGAGGGTGGCGAGGTGGTCGCGCACCGACTGGGCGAGGGCGGAGATATAGGCCGGCTCGTCGTGATAGGGCGGTGCGATGCGCAGCGTCGGCTGCCAGCGCATCTCCATCAGGGCGCGGAAGACGTGGTCGTTGGCGGTGGCCGTGGTGGCCGCCGCATATTGCGGGTAGAGCGAGAAGGCCAGGATACGGTCGCAGCCCTGCGCCATCAGCCGCTCGATGGCCGGCTTGATGGCGGGATTGCCGTAGCGCATGGCCCATTCGACGTGGATGTCGGGGCTGACGCCGGCGAGGTGGGCGGCGAGCTTCTCCGCCTGGTTGCGGGTGATGGTCTTGAGGAAGCTCTCGTCCTTCTCCGTGTTCCAGATCGTCGCGTAGTCCTTGCCCTTCTTCTGCGGACGGGTCTGCAGGATGATCAGGTTGAGGATGGGCCACCAGATGGCGCGCGAGGTCTCGATGACGCGGCGGTCGGAGAGGAACTCCTTCAGGTAGCGGCGCATGGACCAGTAGTCGGTGCCGTCGGGCGTGCCGAGGTTCATCAGCAGCACGCCGATCTTGCCGGTCTTCACGGGAACGTGGCCGGCGGGAAGCTTCATCTCGCGCATGGGAACTCGCGGTGGGAATGTCTCGCTGGGGCGCGTGATACGCCTGAACGGTCGAGGTTGGAAGCTGTTACGCGGCCGCAGAGCCGATGGATTTGCGTCGATGTCAGGCGCGCGCCCTGAGGGCGGCGGTGGCGGCGAGGGCGAGGCCCGCCATGGCGCCGATGGTTCCCGCCGCGTTGAGCGCGCGGTCCGAGCACCGCGAGCCCGTAGCCGGCGAAGACGGTGACGAGGGCGATGGCCGCCGACAGCGCCATCTGCCGGGAGAGGCGCGTGGTGAGCAGCCGCGCGGTGGCGGCGGGGCAGACGATCATCGCCACGGCGAGCACGACGCCGACCGACTTGAAGGCGGCGGTGCAGGCGAGCGCCGTGGCCGTGAGGAGGGCCGCATCGAGCAGGGCGACGGGCAGGCCGCTCGCCCGCGCGAAGACGGGATCGAAGGCGAGGAGGGCGAATTCCTTGCGGAAGGCGGCGAGGATGGCGACGACGAGGACGAGGACGATGGCGAGTTCGAAGACCACCTGCGGCAGGTCCATCAGCGACTGGAGGAGGCTCGCCTGGGCGCCGGGATCGCGCCCGATCCAGATGAGGCCCTCGAGATAGCCGGTGACGACGTGGTGGATGTCGAAGCCGGTGCGCGACAGGCCGGTCCATTCGAGCACCAGGATGCCGAAGGCGAAGAAGGTGGTGAAGACGACGCCGAGGGCCGTGCCCGGCTCGACCCGGCCGGCGCGGACGAGGAAGGCGACGAGGCCGGAGGCGGCGAAGGCGGCGGCGAGCCCGCCGGCGAGCACGACGAGGCTGCCGGCAAGGCCCGTGACGGCGACGGCGACGACGACGCCGGGGACGACGGCATGGCTCAGCGCATCCGCCGCCATGGCGCGGCGGGTGAGGACGAGGAGGTTGCCGACGAGCGCGCAGGCGAGCGCGGAGAGCGAGGCGGCGAGGAGCGGCACGAAGTCGACGGTCCAGAACTCGGCCATCAGACGCGCCCTCCGAGAAGGCCGCGGGCCCGCCCGAAAAGGAGGCTCAGCGTGAAGAGCGCCGCGGCGACGAGGACGATGGCGGGGCCGGTGGGCGTGTCGGCGAGCACCGCCGAGAGCGCCGCTCCTGTGAAGGCGGAGACCGCGCCGAGACCGGCTGCTACGGCGACGACAGTGCCGGCGCGGTCGGACCAGAAACGGGCGGCGGCCGGCGGGATCACCACCAGCGCGACGGCGAGGACGAAGCCGGCGATGGGCAGGGCCGCCACCACCACCACCGCGCAGACCAGCGCCACCAGCGCGTCGAGCCGCGCCACCGGCAGGCCGACGGTGGCGGCGAAATCGGGGTCGAAGGCAACGGCGGAGAATTCCTTCAGCAGCAGCGCGACCACGGCGAGGACGAGGACGGCGAGGCCCGCCATCATCTGCGCCTCAGCCGGCAGCATGCCCGCGGCCGAACCGAAGAGCAGGCTCTCGAGCCCCGCCTGGCGGCCGACGGCGAGCGTCTGCACCACCGACATGAGGGCGAGGCCGAGGCCGAAGCCGGCGGCGAGCACCGCGGCGGTCGCGGTGTCGTGGCCGACGCGGGGCCGGCGGCCGAGCCACTCGATGGCGCCGAGGGAGAGGAGCGCGGCGAGGCCCGCGCCGCCCATGAGCCAGCCGGCCTCGCGCGGGGCGCGGCCGAGGAGCGCGGCGATCAGGAAGGCGGCGGCGATGCCGGGGAGCGTTCCGTGGGCGACGGCATCGGAGACGAGGGCGCGGCGGCGCAGCATGGCGAAGGTGCCGGCGGCGCCGGCGGCGCAGCCGAGCGCAGCGGCGCCCAGCATCACTACGGTCGTGTTGAAGCCGGCCTGGAAGGTGGCGACGGCGAGAAGATCGGTCAGGACCTGCGGCATGCCTCAGACCGCCAGCGGCACGCCGTAGGCGCGGGCGAGGTTCTGCGGTGTGAAGGCCTCGGCGACGGGACCTGAGGCGATGACCTTGCGGTTGAGGATCAGCACCTCGGCGAAGCGCTCGGCGACCGTGCCGAGGTCGTGGTGGACGCAGACGACGAGGCGGCCGTCGCGGTCGAGGTCGTCGAAGACGTCGAGGATGATGCTCTCGGAGGCGGCGTCGACGCCGGCCAGCGGCTCGTCCAGGAAGAGGATGCGGGCGTTGCGGGCGAGGCCGCGGGCGAGGAAGGCGCGCTGCTGCTGTCCGCCCGACATCTGGCCGATCTGGCGGGAGGCGAGGTCGGCGAGGCCGACGCGGTCGAGGAGGGCCAGCGCCCGCTCCCGCCGGGCGCGGCCATAGCCGCGGAACCAGCCGGGCTCGCGCACCATGCCCTGCAGCACGACGTCGAGGGCGGTGGCGGGGAAGTCCCAGTCCACCGTCGCCCGCTGCGGCACATAGGCGGTGGCGTCGCGCATGGCGTCCACCGGCTGGCCGCCGATGGTGACGCGGCCGGTGGAGGGCACGAGGCCGAGGATCGCCTTGATGAGGGTCGACTTGCCCGCCCCGTTCGGCCCGACGATGGCGGTGAGGCCGGAGGCAGGCGCCGTCCAGGTCACGTCCACGAGCACCGGCACGCCGCGATAGGCGACCGTCAGCCCCTCGACCGCGAGGCGGCCGACGGCGGGGGCAAGGGCCTCGGGAGGCGTGGGGGCCAGCATGTCCACGCCTCAGCCCGTCAGCCGGCCGGACATGCCCTTTTCGGGAGCGGTGCCGCCGAGCGCCCGGGCCATGGTCGTCACGTTGTGGTCGATCATGCCGACATAGGTGCCCTCGTAGGTGCCGGGCTTGCCCATGGCGTCGGAGAAGAGCTCGCCGCCGACAACGACCCGGTGGCCGCGGCGGGCGGCGCCCTCGATCACGGCGCGGATGTTGCGGTCGGAGACCGAGCTCTCGACGAAGATCGCGGGGATGGTGCGGGACACGACGAGGTCGACCGTCGCCTCGATGGCCTTGAGGCCCGCCTCGCTCTCGGTCGACAGGCCCTGGATGCCGTGGACCTCGAAGCCGTAGGCGCGGGCGAGATAGCCGAAGGCGTCATGGGCGGTGACGAGGACGCGGCGTTCGGCGGCGATGGAGCCGAGGACCTGCCCGGCATAGGCGCCGAGGGCGTCGAGGCGCGCGAGGACCGGCGCGAGGTCGGGCGTGAGGCGGCTGCGGCCGGGGAGGTCGAGGGCGGCGAGCGCTTCGGAAACGGCCCGCACGACGACGGCCCAGAGCGTGGGGTCCATCCAGACGTGGGGATCGGGCTTGTCGGCGACCTCCTCGTCCTTGAGCAGACGGTCGCGGGCGATGGACTCGGCGGCAAGGACCGGCGCCCGGCGACGCGCCAGCTGCAAGAAGGTCTCGCGGAACTGCGCCTCCAGCCCGAGCCCGTGGGCGACGACGAGGTCGGCCTGGGTCAGCTTGACGATGTCGGCGCGGGTCGGCCGGTAGAGGTGGGGATCGACGCCCTCGCCCATCAGCGCCTCGACCGCCACCTGCTCGCCCGCCAGCATCCTGACCGCGTCGGCCAGCATGGCGGTGGTGGTGACGACCGTCGGCCGGCGGGGGGCCTGCGCGCCGGCGGCGGCAGGGGCGAGGGTCGCCGCAGCGGCGGCGAGAAGCATGCGGCGGCTGATGTCGTGGGTCATCGCGGTTACGTGCTCATGGCCGAGGGGAGTTGGCAACACTGCTGTTGCAAATCATTTGCATTTAACCTGAGGCCGGATCCCGGTCCTGTCAAGTCAGTTGCGATCCGTTCGCAACAAGCCGCCCGGTGCGAAACAACGCACCCGTCCGGGCGCCATGGCGGTGCAATAGGACGGTGGTTCCCTGCACGCGTCGTGATAGGCCTTGCGAGGGCCGCTCACGGCGGCGGCCCCGGCCGTCGGCGCCCCACGGTGCCGGGTCCTCGCGGTCCCTGCGCCCATCCGCCCGCGCCGGGTCCCCATCCGCAACGGAGAGACGACATGTTTCCATTCGCCGGCAGCGACATCGCGCTGATCGCCGTCGCCCTCGTGGTGATCCTGTTCCTGTTCGCGGCCATCAAGACGGTGCCGCAGGGCTATCAGTGGACGGTGGAGCGCTTCGGCCGCTACGTGCGCACGCTGCATCCGGGCCTCAGGCTGATCGTGCCCTTCATCGACCGGATCGGACACAAGGTGAACGTCATGGAGCAGATGCTCGACGTGCCGAGCCAGGAGGTCATCACCAAGGACAACGCCAAGGTGACGGTGGACGGCGTGCTGTTCTTCCAGGTGCTGGACGCGGCGCGCTCGTCCTACGAGATCACCCGGCTGGAACTGTCGCTGATGAACCTCGCCATGACCAACATCCGCACCGTGATGGGGTCCATGGACCTCGACGCGCTGCTCTCCAACCGCGACACCATCAACGAGAGCCTGCTGCGGGTGGTCGACCAGGCGGCCTCGCCCTGGGGCATCAAGGTCAACCGCATCGAGATCAAGGACATCGCGCCGCCCGCCGACCTCGTCGCGGCCATGGGCCGGCAGATGAAGGCGGAGCGCGAGAAGCGCGCCGTCATCCTCGAGGCCGAGGGCCAGCGGCAGTCGGAGATCCTGCGGGCCGAGGGCGAGAAGCAGTCGCAGATCCTCGAGGCCGAGGGCCGCAAGGAGGCCGCCTTCCGTGACGCCGAGGCGCGCGAGCGCCAGGCGGAGGCGGAAGCCAAGGCGACCGAGATGCTGTCCGCCGCCATCTCCGGCGGCAACGCCCTGTCGGTGAACTACTTCATCGCCGAGAAATACCTCAAGGCGCTGGAGGGCCTCGCCATGTCGCCGAACCAGAAGACGCTGATCCTGCCCATCGAGGCGACGCAGATCCTGGGCTCGCTCGCCGGCATCGGCGAGATCGCCAAGGCCGCCTTCGGCCCCGACGCGCCCGCGCCGCGCCCGCCGGGCCGCGCCGGCAGCGTGCCGAGCGCCGGAGGCTAAGATGATCGTCGCAACCCTCGCCGCCTGGGGTGCCTGGAGCTGGATCGCCTTCGCCGCCGTGCTGATGGCGGCGGAGATCCTGGCGCCGGGCTACTTCCTCATCTGGCTCGGCGTCGCCGCGGCCGTCACCGGCGCCGTGTTCCTCGTCCTGCCGGCCCCCTGGCAGATCCAGCTCGCCGTCTTCGCGGCGCTGTCGCTGGTCTGCCTGTTCGGGTGGGTCAAGGTGATGAAGTCCACCAACGGCACCACCAGCGACAAGCCCGACCTCAACCGCCGCCTGGAGGCGATGGTCGGCCGCGAGTTCGTGCTGGAGGAGCCGATCCAGGCGGGGCGCGGGCGCGTCCGCGTCGCCGACTCGGTCTGGCTGGTGACGGGGCCCGACCTCGCCGCCGGCGCCCGGGTCCGCGTCACCGATTTCGAGGGCGCCGTCCTCCTGGTGGAGGCGGCCTGAGGCTCATGCCTTCGGCGGCCAGGGCGTCTCGGCGACGGGCGTGAGCGGCCCCTTGCCGTCGGCCCAGGAGACGAGGTTGTCGACGACGAGCTGGGCCATGGCGTTGCGGGTGTAGACCGACGCCGAGCCGACATGGGGGAAGAGGACCACGTGGTCCATGGCGATCAGCTCGGCGGGCACCCGCGGCTCGTCCTCGAAGACGTCGAGGCCGGCGGAGAGGATGGTCTTGTCCTGCAGCGCCTTGACGAGCGCCACCTCGTCGACGACCGAGCCGCGACCCACGTTGATGACGATGCCGTCGGGCCCCAGGGCCTCCAGCACCTCGCGGTTGACGATCTTGTTGGTGGCCGCCCCGCCGGGCGCCACGATCAGCAGCACGTTGACGTCGCGCGCCATCTCCACCAGCGAGGGATAGTAGCGGTAGGGCACGTCCGGCTGTTCGGAGCGGCCGTGATAGACGACCGGCAGGTTGAAGGCCTCGAGGCGGCGGGCGATGGCCTTGCCGATGCGGCCGAGGCCGAGGATGCCGACCTTGCGGTCACGCAGCGTGCCGGTCAGCGGATAGGGCTTCTCCAGCCACTTGCCGGCGCGCAGGTAGCGGTCCGTCTGCGGCAGCTGGCGCATGGTGCAGAGCAGGAGGCCGAGGGCGGTGTCGGCCACCTCCTCGTTGAGCACGTCGGGCGTGTTGGTCACGACGATGCCGTTCTGGCCGGCCCAGGCGGCGTCCACGTGGTCGTAGCCGACGCCGAAGGACGAGACGATCTTCAGGCCGGGAAAGCGCCCCATCAGGGCGGGGTCGCAGGGCACGTGGCTGCCTGACGCGAAGGCGACGACGCTCGGCGCGAGCTGCCGCAGGAAGACTTCCTTGTCGGCCGATTCCCACAGCTTGTGGACCGTGAACCGCTGGGCGAGCTGGTCCTGGATGGTCTGCATCATGGGACCGGTCATGAGCAGGTCAGGCTTTGTCATAGGTCGTCTCCCTCAGGCCCTCGCATGGCGGTCATCGCGGATGAGCAGCGCAAGTTCGCTGTTTTCAACCGATTGAATTTCAACCGTGCCGAGCCGTGATCACACTTGATTTCCGATTTTCGCATGCCACACTGGCCGCCGAACAAGCCTCATGCCGCACCGGTAGCCCCACGGGACCGGATCGCAGAGCCCAGGTCAAGGGCCGGCGGCAGGAGGCAGGGTCCAGGTGGCCCACGGGAGGAACGTGAATGGCATCCGTCGACATCCGCGACGTGCGCAAGTCTTTCGGCTCGACCGCGATCATCCACGGCGTGTCCGTCCCCATCGCGGACGGCGAGTTCGTCGTGCTCGTGGGGCCGTCGGGCTGCGGCAAATCCACGCTGCTGCGCATGATCGCGGGGCTGGAGAACATCACCGGCGGGGAGATCGCCATCGGCGACCGCGTGGTGAACAACGTCCCGCCGAAGGAGCGGGACATCGCCATGGTGTTCCAGAACTACGCGCTCTATCCGCACATGACGGTGGCGGCGAACATGGGCTTCTCGCTGAAGCTCCGGAACGCCGACCAGAGCGAGATCGACGCCAAGGTGAAGCGCGCGGCGGAGATCCTCAACCTCGGCGCCCTGCTCGACCGCTTCCCCCGCCAGCTCTCCGGCGGCCAGCGCCAGCGCGTCGCCATGGGCCGCGCCATCGTCCGCGACCCGCAGGTCTTCCTCTTCGACGAGCCGCTGTCGAACCTCGACGCCAAGCTTCGCGTCGCCATGCGCACGGAGATCAAGGAGCTGCACCAGCGGCTGAAGACCACCACGGTCTACGTCACCCACGACCAGATCGAGGCCATGACCATGGCCGACAAGATCGTCGTCATGCACGACGGCATCGTCGAGCAGATGGGTGCGCCGCTCGACCTCTACGACAACCCCATCAACATGTTCGTCGCCGGGTTCATCGGCTCGCCGGCCATGAACTTCCTGCGCGGCAAGATCGACGGCCAGAGCTTCGTGCTGGAGGGCGGCGCCCGCCTGCCGCTCGGCAACGCGCCGGCCGCCTCCGCCGACACGCCGGCCATCTACGGCATCCGGCCCGAGCACTTCCTCATCGACAACGAGGCCGGGGCGGAAGCCGAGGTGGTCGTGGTCGAGCCGACGGGGTCGGAGATCCAGGTGGTGGCGCGGCTGGACGGCCAGGAGGTCATCGCCGTGTTCCGCGAGCGCCACGACTTCAGGCCCGGCGAGAAGATCCGCCTCGGCACCGACCGCCGGGTGACGCACCTGTTCGACGCGCAGTCCGGCAAGACGCTGGCGCGCCACTGAAACCGGGCAAAGCCCGCACCAACAGGCGGGGCAAACCCGCTTCGATAAACAACCGGCAAGGCCCACGGCGAAGATGGGCTCCGGATCCTGATGGGAGGATAACCTGATGACTGCCTTCACTCGCCGTACCCTCGTCAAGGGCGCCGCCGCCGCCGGCGTCCTCTCCGGCTCCGGCCTCACCGACTGGGCCCGCGCCTGGGCCCAGGCCTCGCCCTTCAAGCCGGAGACCGGCGCGACGCTGAACCTCCTGCGCTGGCGCCGCTTCGTCGAGGCGGAAGACGCCCAGTTCAACAAGATGGTGGCCGCCTTCACCCAGGCGACGGGCTGCCGGGTCAACGTGTCGAGCGAGAGCTTCGACGACGTGCAGCCGAAGGCCTCGGTCGCCGCCAATACCGGCACCGGCCCCGACCTCATCTGGTCGCTCTATTCGGTGCCGCACCTGTTCCCGCAGAAGTGCCTCGAGGTGACCGACGTCGCCGACTATCTCGGCAAGAAGTACGGCGGCTGGGTGCCGCTGGCCGAGGCCTACGGCAAGTCGGCCGGCAAGTGGATCTCGATCCCGGTGGCCGTCAACGGCGGCTACATCAACTACCGCGTCTCCATGCTGAAGGCCGCCGGCTTCAACGAGGTGCCGCAGGACACCAAGGGCTTCCTCGAGCTCTGCAAGGCGCTGAAGGCCAAGGGCACGCCCTCCGGCTTCCCGCTGGGCCGCGCCACCGGTGACGGCAACGCCTTCGCCCACTGGCTGCTCTGGTCGCACGGCGCCGCCCAGGTGGACGAGCAGGAGAAGGTGACGATCAACTCGCCCGAGACCCGCGCCGCCCTGCGCTACGCCAAGGAGCTCTGGGACACCTTCATCCCCGGCACCGCGGCGTGGAACGACTCCAACAACAACCGCGCCTTCCTCTCCGGCGAAATCTCGCTGACCGCCAACGGCATCTCGATCTACGCCGCGGCCAAGGCCTCGCAGGACGCCAAGCAGCGCGAGATCGCGGCCGACATGGACCATGCCTTCTGGCCGATCGGCCCGATCGGCAAGCCGGCCGAGATCCAGCTCGCCTTCCCGATGTTCGGCATGACCTATTCGCGTTTCCCGAACGCCTGCAAGGCCTTCATGGCCTTCATCCTGGAGGCCGAGAACTTCAACCCGTGGCTGGAAGCGGCGCAGGGCTACCTGACCCACCTCCTCAACGCCTACGACAACAACCCGGTCTGGACCGCCGATCCCAAGGCGAAGGTGTTCCGTGAGTCGGCGAAGCGCTCCTTCCCCGCCGGCTATCGCGGCCCGATCAACGAGAAGGCGGCGACCGCCATCGCCGACTTCATCGTGGTCGACCTCTTCGCCAACCACTGCACCGGCAAGGAAGACGTGGAGGGCGCGATCCGCGTCGCCGAGCGTCAGCTGCGCCGCATCTATCGCTGAGCGGCCGGGCGGCACCGCCGCCCGCACATCATCACAGGACGGGGGCGGTTCGCCGCCCCCGATCCCGCAGCCGTCCGGAGACCGTCATGACCGATGCCGCCCTCGCCCGCCCCCCGGCGCGCCCGCCCGTGCGGGAGCCCACGGCGTGGGACCAGCTCAAGGTCAACCGCAACTGGCTGGGCTTCTGGTTCATGCTGCCGGCCATGGCCTTCCTGGTGCTCTTCCTCGTCTATCCGCTGGGCAAGGGCCTGTGGATGAGCTTCACCGACGCGCGCATCGGCCGCGAGGGACGCTTCGTCGGCCTCGAGAACTTCGAGTGGCTGATCGAGGACAGCGACTTCGTCCGGGCGCTGGTCTTCACCATCGTCTTCACCTTCGTCGCCTCGGCGGTGAAGTTCGCGATCGGCCTCTATCTCGCCCTGCTGCTCAACAACAACCTGCCGTTCAAGGCCTTCATCCGCTCGGTCGTGCTGATCCCATTCATCGTGCCGACCGTGCTCTCGGCGGTCGCCTTCTGGTGGATCTTCGACACCCAGTTCTCCGTCATCACCTGGGGTCTGGTGAAGATGGGCATCATCGACCGCGGCTCGCCGATCAACTGGATGGGCGACCCCTTCCTCGCCCAGTGCGTGGTCATCTTCGCCAACATCTGGCGCGGTATTCCCTTCATCGCCATCACGCTGTTGGCCGGCCTGCAGACCGTGTCGCCATCGCTCTACGAGGCGGCGACGCTGGACGGTGCCACCAAGTGGCAGAACTTCCGCTATGTGACCTACCCGCTGCTCACCCCGATCATCGCGGTGGTGATGACCTTCTCGGTGCTCTTCACCTTCACCGACTTCCAGCTCATCTGGGCGATGACGCGCGGCGGCCCGGTGAACGCCACCCACCTGATGGCGACGCTGTCCTACCAGCGCGGCATCCTCGGCGGAAACCTCGGCGAGGGCGCCGCCATCGCCATCTCCATGGTGCCGTTCCTGCTCGCCGCCATCATGTTCTCCTGGTTCGGCCTGCAGCGCCGCAAGTGGCAGCAGGGTGAGAACAATGACTGAGCGCCCAACCCCTGCCGCACGTCCGTTTTCCGCCCGCCCGACCCCCGCCGACGGAGCCCTGTCATGACCGCCACCGCCGGAAACGATCCGAAGACCACCGCAGCCCTCGCCGCCATCGGCCGGTCGCCCGCCAAGGACGACCATTCCGAGGGCATGAGCTATCTGGAGAGCCTGCCGCGCAAGACCGTGACGGTCTACATCCCGCTGTTCATCATCGTGGTCGTGCTGCTCTTCCCGTTCTACTGGATGTTCATCACGTCCATCAAACCGGACCAGGACCTGCTCGACCTGCACGGCGGCAACCCGCTGTGGGTGAGCGAGCCGACCTTCCGCCACTTCTACAAGCTCCTGTTCGAATCGAACTATCCGACCTGGCTATGGAACACGATGTTCGTGGCGGTCTGCGCCACCTTCCTGTCCATCGTCGCCTCGGTGCTGGCCGCCTATGCCATCACCCGCATCCGCTATCGCGGCGCGCAGTCGGTCGGCGGCCTGATCTTCCTCGCCTATCTGGTGCCGCCGTCGATCCTGTTCATCCCGCTGTCGACCATCATCCACGTCTACGGCCTGTTCGACACGCCCTTCGCCCTGATCCTGACCTATCCCACCATCCTCATCCCGTTCTGCACCTGGCTGCTGATGGGCTATTTCAAGACCATTCCCTACGAGCTGGAGGAATGCGCGCTGATCGACGGGGCGAGCCGCTGGCAGATCCTGGTCAAGATCATCATCCCGCTGGCGATCCCCGGCCTGATCTCGGCCTTCATCTTCGCCTTCACCCTGTGCTGGAACGAGTTCATCTACGCGCTGACCTTCATCTCCTCGAACCCCAACAAGACGGTTCCCACCGCCATCGTCTCGGAGTTCGTCGACGGCGACGTGTTCCGCTGGGGATCGCTGATGGCCGGCGCCCTCGTCGGCTCGCTGCCGCTGGTCATCCTCTACGCCTTCTTCGTCGAGCACTACGTCTCGGCCATGACCGGCGCGGTGAAGGAATAGCGGCCCTCCCGAGAAAACCGTGGATGCCCGGCGCGGAGCCGGGCATGACGGTCAGGCGAATCGTTTCACTGCCCGGAACCTGACCATGACCACCATCTGCTTTGCCGGCCTCGGAGCCATGGGACGTCCCATGGCGGCGAACCTCGTGAAAGCCGGCCACACGGTCCGCGGCACCGACCTCAATCCGGCGGCGCTCGCCTGGCTGAAGGAGCACGGCGGAGAGCCCTGCGCTTCGGCGAAAGAGGCCGCGGCCGGGGCCGACATGCTGGTGCTGATGGTGGTGAACGCCGACCAGGCGGAGGCCGTGCTGTTCGATGCCGGGGCGCTCGAGGCGCTGGCGCCGGACGCCACCGTCGTGCTCTGTGCGACCTGCGCGCCGGCACGGGCCGCCGCCATCGGTACGAAGGTCGAGGAGACCCAGCGGCGCTTCATCGACGCGCCGGTCTCCGGCGGCGTGGTCGGGGCGGAAGCCGGCACGCTCACCATCATGGCCTCCGGCCCGGCCGCCGTGCTGGACGCGGCGGAGCCGGTGCTGAAGGTCATGGGCTCGCGCCTGTTCCGCGTCGGCGAGAAGGCCGGCGACGGCGCCATGGTGAAGACCATCAACCAG
>LNFM01007029.1_pt1 | contig 18038 bp, 18 predicted proteins | sample 596031 | NCBI WGS metagenome assembly LNFM01 (sample SAMN04254537, study PRJNA301005) | activated carbon metagenome | isolation source: dual media filters at the Ann Arbor, Michigan drinking water treatment plant | place: USA: Ann Arbor | reverse complement strand
GGTTTTATCCCAACATGCAAGGTGGGCGCGGGCGCATCGACGTCTATCTCGACGGGAAGGATGCGGAGCAGACGGCGGGCGTGCTGATCATCGAGGACTTCAAGGTGCTGGGTGACCCGATCGTGTCGGAGGTTGTGTCGAGCGGATCTGGCGGCGATGGGCCGGCGATCGGCGCCTCGACGTATGGTCAGCGCAAGGTGGTGCGCGAGGTGTTCGAGTTCGATCGCATGCGGCTGCCGTTCACGGTGGGTTATGGTCAGTTTGCCATCGACGACAGCTATCTGCGCGGCCCGCTTCTGGGCGCGACGATGCGCGGAAAGGTCGATTACACCGCGCAGAAGGTGAACCTGGGTGGAACCTACATTCCGCTGCAGGGGCTCAACAACGCGCTGGGCGGCATTCCGGTGCTCGGACAGATTCTCAGCGGCCCGCGCGGGGAAGGCATCTTTGGGATCACGTTCGCGGTGCAGGGCGCGATGGCCAATCCGCAGGTGGTGGTGAACCCGCTGTCGCTGGTGGCGCCGGGCATCTTCCGCGAGATGTTCCAGATGACGAACCCGAACACCAGCGTGCAGCCGCGCGCGCCTTCGCCGGCGAATGTGCCCATCGACAAGCGCGTGCGCGCATCGAGTTCGGGCGGGGCGTATGAGGCGCCGGAAACCGTCGACGGGTGGTCGTCGGATACCGTCGTGCCGTCGAAGAAGAATTGAGTTTCCGGTCGTCGGGCGGGGTGGGTCAGACGTGAACGGTCGCATCTATTTTGCCAACAACCCATGGCCGAAGGGCCATCGTCTCATGTCGTTCACGTGGGGAGGGACACTGCATCCTGAGATGGGACTTGGGCTGCATTTCGAACTGCAGAGCGCGGACTACTACGAGGGGGAAGAGGATGGTTTTCCGTTTACCGATGTGATCGTGGATGACGCAGAGGATTGGACACAGAAGGCGGCCTGGGCAAATTATCATGCCTGTACGATTGGGCCGAGCGCGACGAATTCCCGGCCGGGCATTCTCGTGTCAGACGGTAAAACTGCGTTCCGGTTTGGCGAGCGCAGTTACGAATTTTTCGCCGATCCGTTGCCGGTGGCACTGCCGGACTTTTTCGAGACCAATGCTTTTGGGATCTATCTTCTGGGCCACGATGCGGTGGCCGATCATCACATCCGGCTGACTGAAGAGCAGGACACCGGTTGCTACGCGCTCAATTGGACCGGCAGGATTGCGTTGGCGTACGTGGGTGAGACGGACTTCCGGTATCAATTTCGTGTTCAGGCGCAGGGCGTCCGGTTCGATGCGATCTCGCTGTTTTACATGCGGCCTGATCGCGCCAAGGACTATTTCGGCGTCGATCTCGATCCGGGTCTCAGCCCGCTGGACCATTTGAAGCCATACGTCAGCGATCCCGAGCGGTTCGTTCTGGAAACGCGCAATGGCGAACTTTTCGCGGTGCGCCGGGATTAAGCCGGTTTACCGTCGCGCGCTCAGGCCGGCTTCAGCAGGACGTGCTTTTTCTTGCCGAGGGAGAGTTTGATGATGCCGTCGGCGGTGAGGTCGCGTTCGGTGAGGACGGCTTTTTCGTCGGTCGCGGTCACGTCGTTGATCTTGAGGCCGCCGCCTTGAATCTGGCGGCGGGCTTCGCCGTTCGATTTGACGAGGCCGGCGGTGACGAAGGCGTTCAAGACGCCGATGCCGGCGGCGAGATCTGCTTTTGCGACGGTGACGGTGGGCAGGTCGGTGGAGAGCGCGCCTTCTTCGAAGGTTTTGCGCGCGGTCTCGGCAGCGGCCTCGGCCTTGTCGCGGCCGTGGACGAGGGCGGTTGCTTCGGTGGCGAGGATTTTCTTGGCTTCATTGATGTCGGCGCCGCCGAGGGCCGCGAGGCGTGCGACCTCGTCCATGGGTAGGAGCGTGAAGAGCTTCAGGAAGCGGGCGACGTCGGCGTCTTCGGTGTTGCGCCAGAATTGCCAGTAATCATAGGCGGGGAGTTGGGCTTCGTTGAGCCACACGGCGCCGCTGGCGGTCTTGCCCATCTTGGCGCCGGACGCGGTGGTCAGCAGCGGACAAGTGAGTGCGTGGAGGGGATGCTTGACGCCCATGCGGCGGCCGAGATCGAGGCCCATGACGATGTTGCCCCACTGGTCGGAGCCGCCCATCTGGGTGTTGCAGCCGTAGCGGCGCGCCAGTTCGACGAAGTCGTAGGACTGGAGGAGCATGTAGTTGAATTCGATGAAGGAGAGTTCCTGCTCGCGGTCGAGGCGGAGTTTGGCCGAATCCATCGTGAGCATGCGATTGACGGAGAAGTGGCGGCCGACGTCGCGCAGGAATTCGATGTAGTTGAGCTTTGCCAGCCACTCGGCGTTGTCGAGCATAATCGCATCGTGGGCGCCGTCGCCGAATGTGAGAAACTTGGCGAAGACCTGTTTGATGCTGTCTTTGTTGGCGTCGATCTCTTCGATGGAGCGCAGCTGGCGGGTTTCGTCGCGGCCGGAGGGATCGCCGATGCGCGTCGTGCCGCCGCCCATGAGGGTAAGCGGCTTGCCGGCGCCGGTCTTCTGCAGCCAGTGCAGGATCATGATGGAGAGCAGGTGGCCGATGTGCAGCGACGGCGCGGTGCAGTCGTATCCCACGTAGGCGATGACCTTGCCCTCTGTGGCGAGCTTATCGAGACCTTCGAAGTCGGAGGTCTGGTGGATGAAGCCGCGCTCGGTGAGGGTGGCCAGGAACTGGCTTTTGGCAGTGTGGGTCATCGTCTTGCGGCCGGACTTTCTCGGGTGGGCGCCGCGGCGGGGTTGGGCGGCCGCCAGCGGTGCTATAGGATCATGCAAACGCCGGCGCAAATTGCATGACGGCGGGGGTGGGAGCAAGCCGATGCGCGCGCTGGGATTGATGAGCGGCACCTCCATGGATGGGATTTCGGTGGCGCTCGTCGATACGGACGGGGAAACGGTGGCGGCGCGCGGGCCGGCGATGACGTTTGCCTACAACTCCGGCGAGCGGGCGGCGATTGCGCGGGCGATGGGCGAGGCGCGCGCGATGACGGCGCGGGGCGAGCGGCCGGGCTCGCTGGCGGCGACGGAAGCGATGCTGACGGAGCGGCATGCGGCGGCGATTGCGGATTTCTTGTCGGCTCAGGGGATCGCGCGGTCCGGGATTGATGTCGTCGGCTTTCATGGGCAGACGGTTTTGCACCGGCCGGATGCGGGACTGACGGTGCAGTTGGGCGATGGGGCGAAGCTGGCTGAACTCTGCGGGCTAACGGTGGTGCACGATCTGCGCGGGCGGGATGTGGCGGCCGGCGGGCAAGGGGCGCCGCTGGTGCCGGTATATCACCGGGCTCTGGTGGCGGGGATGACGCAGCGGCCGGTGGCGATTGTCAATATCGGCGGCGTGGCGAACGTGACGTACGTCGGGCGCGATGGCGCGCTGATCGCGTTCGACACCGGGCCGGGCAATGCGCTGCTCGACGACTGGATGATGAAGCGGGCGGGCGTCGCGTATGATCGCGATGGGGTAACGTCGGGCGATGGAACTGCGGACGAGGCCGTGCTGCGGTTTTGCCTGTCGCACTCGTTCTTCGCCGAGCCGCCGCCGAAGTCGCTCGACCGGAATGCGTTCATCTGGGACGTCGTCGAGTGGATGTGCCTGGAAGATGGGGCGGCGACGCTGGCTGCCTTCACGGTGGCGGGGATTGCGAAGGCGCGGGAGCATTTTCCGGAAGAGCCGGCATTGTGGATTGTGGCCGGAGGCGGGAGAAAGAATCGCACGATCATGAGCGGGCTGGCGGGGCTCGTGCAGAACGCGGTGGTGCCGGCGGAGGCCGTGGGGCTTGATGGTGACGCGGTGGAAGCTGAGGCTTGGGGCTATCTGGCGGTGCGCGCTTTGAAGGGGCTGCCGATCACGTTTCCTGGTACGACGGGTGTGCCGGAGCCGCTGACGGGCGGGGTGATCTCGCGACCGGCGCGGGCGTTGGGCTGAGGAAAAGTGAAGATGCCACTGGTTCGTTTGCTGATGCCGCTGGGGCTTATCGTGTTCGGTGCGGTGGCGGTGTTCATGGGGGCGATGGTTTTGCTAGGCGGGATGAGGGCTGGCGAGATCGGCTGGTCGTCGGGCCCTGTGGGAGCAGTGACGGAGACGCGCATTCGCAAGGCGGATGATCCCGACGGGTTTTGGCGCGTGATGGGATTGGGCGGCGCGTTGCCGCTGGTGTTTGGCTTCGGGGCGGTCGTGGCCGGACGGCGGATGCTGCGCTCATAAACAAAAAGCCCCGCGTTGAAGCGGGGCTTTTCGAATTGGGGTCAATCGTCGCCGTCGTCGCCGCCGCTCGATAGCGCGCCGGGCGGCGGTTCGGCCTTCTCGCGCTCGCGTTCCTTCTGGCGCTCGGCTTCGCGTTCGCGCTCGCGAGCTTTCTTGGTTTCGTATTCTTCTTCGGCCTGGGCCAAACGGCGGTCGAGATAGCCGCCGACGACCGTTTGCAGTTCTTCGGTTTTGTTTTCGAAGAAGTGGTTGGCGCCGGGGACGACCTCGTGATCGATCTTGATGCCGCGCTGGGTTTTCAGCTTGGTGGAGAGTTCGGCGACGGAGGCGGTCGGTACGACGCGGTCCTTATCGCCGTTGATCATCAGGCCCGACGAGGGGCAGGGGGCGAGGAACGAGAAGTCATAGAGGTTGGACGGCGGGGCGACGCAGATGAAGCCGTCAATCTCGGGACGGCGCATCAGAAGCTGCATCGCGATCCAGGTGCCGAAGGAGACGCCGGCGATCCAGCAATACTTGGCGTCGGGCTTGACGATCTGGAGCCAATCGAGGGCGCTCGCAGCATCGGCGAGTTCGCCGGGGCCGCCATCCCAAAAGCCCTGGCTACGGCCGACGCCGCGGAAGTTGAAGCGCAGGACGGAGAAGCCGCGCTCAGCGAACGTATAATAGAGCGAGTAGACGACCTGATTGTTCATCGTGCCGCCGAACTGCGGGTGGGGATGCAGGATCAGGGCGATAGGGCTGTCGGGCTTGGGGTCATGGTGGTAGCGGGCCTCGATCCGGCCGGCGGGCCCATTCATAATCAGTTCGGGCATAGGACTTCGGGGCCTCGTGTTGTCGCTGCGGGCGGCCGGGGCGGCCGGGTGGGGTCTGCCTGTTTGACGGAAAAATCCACAGTTCTGAGCGCTTTAGCCGCCTCACGCAGCCGTGTTGTCGCGTTGGCCGCGCAATACTTGACTTCGTTGCTCGGAATTTCCATAAACAGTCGAGATTAGAACTCTTCGAAAGAGTGGTTCGGACAGGCCAAAGGCCGGTTCCGGGCGGGCGGTCCTCTTAACACGAGAGGGGTGCCCGATTGCAAGCGCCGTGACGCTAGGCCTGCGGGCAAGGGGCGTGCGGTGATGCGATCCGGCTTCGAAATGTGGAGGACGCGGAATGGAGCTGACGACGCGAGGACGCTATGCCGTGATGGCGATGGCTGACCTGGCGCGTCAAAGTGCCGGGCAGCCGGGGGGCGGGGAGCCCGTCGCGCTGGCGGCGATCGCGGAGCGACAGAAGCTGTCGCTCGCGTATCTGGAGCAGCTCTATGCACGGTTGCGGCGGGCGGGGATCGTGGTCTCGGCGCGCGGGCGCAGCGGTGGTTACACGCTAGGGCGTCCGGCATCTGAAATTTCGATCGCGGACATTCTGACAGCGGTCGAGGAAGAGACGCGCATGACGCGGTGCTCGGGCGACGGCGATGCCGGTTGCCTTGGCGAGACGCGCTGCATCACGCACGGGCTATGGCAAGCGCTGGGTGCGCACATTGCGCAGTTCTTTACGTCGGTGACGTTGCAGGACGTGATTGACGGCGGTCCGCATGCGTTGGGTGGTCAGGCTCACATTGGTCAGACTGAGGCCGAGAGCGAGAGGTTCGCCGCCGAATGACGACGTCGCGCACATACCTTGATCACAACGCGACGCAGCCGCTGCGGGCGGACGCGCGTGCGGCGATGATTGCGGCCATGGACCGGTTCGGCAATCCGTCGTCGGTGCATGCGGAGGGGCGCGCGGCGCGCGCCATCGTGGAGACGGCGCGCGAGCAGGTGGCGGCGCTCGTCAATGCGAAGCCGGGCGAAGTTGTGTTCACGAGCGGTGCGACGGAGGCTAACGCGCTGGCGATTGGCGGCCGGGCTTGGAGCGCGGTTTTGTTCGGCAATGCCGAGCATGCGGCGGTGCTGGCACCGGTGCGCAGATTGAAAGCGGTTCAAACGGAATTGCCGTGCCGCGCGGACGGTGTACAGGATATTTCGAGCGCTGAAGGCTGGGCTGCACAATTGGCGGCTTCGGATGGCGCAGCCTTCGCGAGCTTGGCGCTGGCGAATGGCGAAACGGGTGTGGTGCAGCCGGTGGCCGAATTGGCAGCTGTATTGGCTCCGTTTGGCGTGGTGGTGCATTCGGATGCCGCGCAGGCGGCGGGACGGATGCCGGTCGATTTTGGAGCGCTCGGCGTGGCGCTGATGTCGGTGTCGGCGCACAAGATGGGCGGACCGAAGGGCGTCGGCGCGCTGATTGTGCGCGATGGAACGCCGTTGGACGCGCTTTTCGTTGGCGGTGGACAAGAGAAGCGGCGGCGCGCTGGCACGGAGAGCGTGGTGGCAATCGCGGGGTTTGGGGCTGCGGCGGAAGCTGCGCGGCGCGCGCTTGATCAGGTGCCGGCGATGGCAGCACTGCGGGACGGTCTGGAAGCGGCGATTTTGCGTAATGTCCCTGGTGCAATTGTAATTGGCGCGGGCGTGGAGCGGTTGGCGAACACGTCGCTAATTTCGATGCCCGGCAAGACGGCCGAGACGCTGGTGATCAAGCTCGATCTGGCGGGTTTTGCGGTGAGTGCTGGGGCAGCGTGTTCGTCGGGCAAGGTGGCGTCGAGCCATGTGCTGGAGGCGATGGGCGTGGCGCCGGAGATCGCGCGGGGTGCCGTGCGCGTCAGCCTTGGGCCGGATACGACGGCTGAAGATATCGAGAGATTTGTCGCGGCGTGGATCGCTGCGACGGGGACGGCGGCTCTGGCCGCCTAGAGACGAGACGACTGGATGCTAACGGCGCACCCCTTGAGGGCGTACGGGAGAAGAGGACGAGATGCCAGCAGTTCAAGAGACGGTCGCACAGGTCAAGAAGATCGACGTCGACCAGTACAAGTACGGGTTCGAAACCGACATCGAGATGGTGAAGGCGCCGAAGGGTCTCGACGAAGACATCGTGCGCTTTATCTCGGAGAAGAAGGCCGAGCCGGCTTGGATGCTGGAATGGCGGCTGGACGCGTATCGCCGCTGGCGTGCGATGACCGAGCCGACCTGGGCGAAGATCAACTATCCCAAGATCGATTTTGAGGATCTCTACTACTACGCCGCGCCGAAGAACTCGGAGGGGCCGAAGTCCCTCGCCGACGTCGATCCGGAACTTCTCAAAATGTATGAGCGCCTCGGCGTGCCGTTGCAGGAGCAGGAAATCCTGGCCGGCGTGAAGAGCGACAAGCCGCGGGTGGCGGTGGATGCCGTGTTCGACAGCGTGTCGGTGGTGACGACGTTCAAGGACGAGCTCGCCAAAGCGGGTGTGATCTTCTGCTCGATCTCGGAGGCGCTGCGCGAGCATCCCGAGCTGGTGCGGAAGTATCTGGGCTCCGTGGTGCCGCAGTCGGACAACTACTATGCGGCGCTGAATTCAGCGGTGTTCTCGGACGGGTCGTTCGTTTATGTGCCCGAAGGCGTGCGCTGCCCGATGGAATTGTCGACGTACTTCCGCATCAACGAGCGGGAGACGGGTCAGTTTGAGCGCACGCTCATCATCGCGGAGAAGGGCGCTTACGTTTCGTATCTGGAAGGCTGCACGGCGCCGATGCGGGACGAGAACCAGCTGCATGCTGCGGTCGTAGAATTGATCGCGCTCGATGATGCCGAGATCAAGTATTCAACGGTCCAGAATTGGTATCCGGGCGACAAGAACGGCAAGGGTGGCATCTATAACTTTGTCACCAAGCGCGGCGATTGCCGGGGGCGGAATTCGAAGATCTCGTGGACGCAGGTGGAAACCGGTTCGGCGATCACGTGGAAGTATCCGAGCTGCATTCTGCGCGGGGATAACTCGCGGGGCGAGTTCTACTCGATCGCGGTGTCGAACGGCTATCAGCAGGTCGACAGCGGCACTAAGATGATCCATCTGGGTAAGAATACCTCAAGCCGGATCATCTCGAAGGGGATCGCTGCCGGGTTCTCGCAGAACACATATCGCGGTCTTGTCTCGGCGCATCGCAAGGCGACGGGCGCGCGCAACTTTACGGCGTGCGATTCACTGCTCATCGGTGACAAGTGCGGGGCGCATACGGTGCCCTACATCGAGGCGAAGAATTCATCCGCGCACTTCGAGCATGAGGCGACCACGTCGAAGATTTCCGACGACATGCTGTTCTACTGCCAACAGCGCGGGCTTTCGGAAGAAGAGGCCGTGGCGCTGGTCGTCAACGGGTTCGTGCGCGACGTGCTGCAGCAGCTGCCGATGGAGTTTCTGGCGGAGACGCAGAAGCTGATCGGAATCTCGCTGGAAGGCAGCGTGGGTTGATGAATTTGGGCGAGGCTGGCGCTGCAGATTGTGGCTGCCCCTCACCCCAACCCTCTCCCCGTAAAGGACGGGTAGAGGGCGTTGAACATAGACATTGGAGTTTGGACGATGCTTGAGATCAAGAACCTGCATGTGAAGCTGGCGGATGAGGACAAGGTGATCCTCAAAGGACTGACGCTCAGCGTGCCGAAGGGCGAAGTTCACGCGATCATGGGGCCGAACGGGTCGGGCAAGTCGACGCTCGCCTATGTGCTGGCTGGCCGCGAGGGTTACGAGGTGACCGACGGCGACATTCTCTGGAATGGCGAGAGCATCATCGAGATGGAGCCGGACGAGCGGGCTGCGAAGGGCGTGTTTCTGGCGTTCCAGTATCCAATGGAGATTCCGGGCGTGGCGGGCTTGACGTTCCTGCGCACGGCAACGAACGCGGTGCGCAAGAAGCGCGAACTGCCGGAGATGACGACTCCGGAGTTCATGAAGTTCGTGAAGGAGAAGGCGGCGAAGCTCAACATTGATTTCGAAATGCTGAAGCGGCCGGTGAACGTGGGCTTTTCGGGCGGCGAGAAGAAGCGCTCGGAGATCCTGCAGATGGCGATGCTTGAGCCGACGCTGTGCGTGCTCGACGAAACGGATTCTGGGCTCGATATTGACGCGCTGAAGGTCGTCTCGGACGGCGTCAACGCGCTGCGCGGGCCGGACCGGGCCATGCTGGTGATCACGCATTATCAGCGGCTGCTCAATCACATTGTGCCGGACAAGGTGCATGTTCTGGCGGATGGCCGCATTCAGAAGTCGGGCGGCAAGGAACTGGCGCTGGAATTGGAAAAGTCGGGTTATGCCGAGTTCACCGGCAAGGCAGCCTAATCGATGGATGGGGCAGCAGCGGTTTCGGAGAAGGCAGGGCGTGGCATGACAGTTCAGATGCTGAGCACGAAGGCGGAGCAGGCGATCCTCGCGTCGTTTGAGGCGAACGCGGCGACGCTGCCGGGTGGGGCCGCGGTGGCGACGTTGCGGCGGGCGGCGATCGGCGCGTTTGCGTCGAAGGGCTTGCCAAGCCGGCGCGTGGAAGAGTTCAAGTACACGGACCTCAAGGCCAATGTGAAAGACGTGCTGCCGCTGGCGACGGGTGGCGGGACGAGCGACGCGGCGACGGCGCTTGGCGCGCACTTCGAGCCGGAGTTTGCGGCAAACGCGGTTGTGTTTGCCGATGGGCGCGGCGTTGCGGCTAAGTGTGGTGTGTCGTTCCTGGCGGATGCGCTCGGCAAGGCGCCCGACTGGGTCGCGGCCGCATTGGCGGATGGGGAATTGTCGGCGTCTTCGGATTTGCTGCTCAACACGGCGCTGTTTACGGACGGGGCCGTGATCGACATCGCGGCTGGGGCCGAAGTGGCCGAACCGATCGTGATCGCGGCGACCGCGAAAGACGGCGCGATGACGGCTTTGCGGCATGTGATCCGCGTCGGCGCTGGCGCAAAGGCGACCATCGTCGAGATCGAGCGGGCGCCCGAGGGTTCGGGTGCGCGGCAGTCGAGCGCGCTGACGCAGATCCTGATCGGGGACGGGGCCGAGGTCGTTCACATCAAGCTGGTGGAGACGCAAAAGGGCTCGCTGCATTTGGGGCACTGGCAAGTGAACCTCGGTGCGGATGTGACCTACAAGCCGTTCCAGATGACGGTGGGCGAAGGGTTCGTGCGCAACGGTCTGAATGTTCTGTTCAACGGCCAGCATTCGACTTTCGACTACGGCGCCGCCTCGGTGGGGCACGGGACGGGGCATGCGGATTCGTCGCTGATCGTCGATCACAAGGTGCCGCACTGCACGAGCCGGGAACTGTTCAAGACGGTGCTCGACGGGCAGGCGCGGGCGGTGTTCCAGGGACGCGTGATCGTGCGGCCCAACGCGCAGAAGACAGATGGCAAGCAGATGGCGCAGGCGCTGATGCTGTCTCCGGATGCGGAGTTTGATTCGAAGCCGGAGTTGGAAATCTATGCCGACGACGTGGTGTGCGGGCATGGTTCGACGGCAGCGGAGATCGATCCAGACCTCGTGTTCTATTGCACCTCGCGGGGTATTCCGACGGCAGTGGCCAGGGGCATGCTGATCGAGAGCTTCATCGGTGAGGCGATCGATAAGGTCGAGCACGAGGGATTGCGCGGGGCTTTGGGCGAGATCGCCCGCGACAGCCTGACAGCGTGATAGATTGAAGCCTTCCGGAATCGGGAGGCGCGGAGAGACGAATGGCAAACGCAGCGCGGCACATGCAGGGCGAAGTCAGCGGACGGGCCGGCGGCACGTTCGACGTGGCGCGGTTGCGCGCGGACTTCCCGATCCTATTCCGTGAGGTGCATGGCAAGCCGCTTGTTTATCTCGACAACGGGGCGAGCGCCCAGAAGCCGGCGGCGGTGATCGAGGCGATGGATCACGCTTATCGCTTCGAATACGCGAACGTGCATCGTGGGCTGCACTATCTTTCCAATGCCGCGACCGCGCGGATGGAAGACGCGCGCGAGACCGTGCGGCGGTTCTTCAATGCGCCGACGGTGGAAGAGATCATCTTCACGCGGAATGCGACGGATGCGATCAATCTGGTGGCGTCGTCGTTCGGCGGTATGCACATCGGCGAGGGCGACGAGATCGTGCTCTCGATCATGGAGCATCACTCGAACATCGTGCCGTGGCATTTTCATCGCGAGCGGCGCGGGGCTGTTTTGAAGTGGGCGCCGGTATCGGATACGGGCGAGTTTCTGCTGGATGAATTCCAGCGGCTGCTGACGCCGAAGACCAAGATGGTCGCGATTACGCACATGTCGAACGTGCTCGGCACCGTTGTGCCGATCAAGGACATCGTGCGCATCGCGCACGCGCGCAACATTCCGGTGCTCGTGGATGGCAGCCAGGCGGCCGTGCACATGCCGGTCGATGTCCAGGATCTGGGCGTCGATTTTTACGTCACGACGGGCCACAAGCTCTACGGTCCGTCGGGGATTGGTGTGCTGTTCGCCAAGCGCCGGCATCTTGATGCCATGCCACCGTATCAGGGCGGCGGCGAGATGATCGAGAAGGTGGCGGTGGATGAGATCACCTATGCGCCGCCGCCGCATAAATTCGAGGCGGGTACGCCAGCGATCGTCGAGACTGTCGGTCTTGGCGCGGCGCTGAACTACATGATGCAGGTGGGGCGTGAGGCGATTGCGGCACACGAGCAGGAGATTTCGGCTTACGCGCACGCGCGGTTCGCGGAATTTCCGTGGCTGACGGTCTACGGCAAGGCGCCGGGTAAAGGAGCGATCCTGGCGTTTAACGTCGAGGGGCTGCACCCGCATGATGTGTCGACGATCATCGACCGTTCGGGCGTGGCGATCCGCGCGGGGCACCATTGTGCACAACCTTTGATGACGCGGCTGGGCGTGCCGGCGACGTGCCGGGCGTCGTTCGCGATGTACAACACCAAGGCTGAGGTCGATGCATTGATCACGGCCTTGCAAAAGGCACGCGATCTGTTTGCGTGAAGGAGCGTCATGATGATGGACGACGATATCAAGCGGGACGGTATTGAGGTGCCGGCAGCGGCCGCCGAGCTGGAACCGGTGCGCGTGCCGAGCGTCGCAGAAGGTGGGACCCCGGTTGCGGGATCGGCGTTGTCGCAGGAAGAGCTTGACGCGCTAACCCCGGAAATCGTGAAGGCGTTGAAGACGGTTTATGACCCGGAAATCCCCTCCGACATTTTTGAGTTGGGGCTCATCTACAATATCGACATTTCGGATAATCGCGACGTGACGATCCTTATGACGCTGACAGCGCCGGGATGTCCGGTGGCGGGCGAGATGCCGATTTGGGTGGAGAACGCCGTGTCGGCGGTGCCGGGCGTCAGCGGTTGCAAGGCGACGATTACGTTCGATCCGCCGTGGGATCAGAGCCGGATGTCGGATGAAGCCCGGCTCGCGCTCAATATGTTTTGAGCAGGCGCTTTTCGCAATTTTTTGAGCAGGCGCTTTTCGCGCCGGGCGGATCGCATTACATGGACGGGGCGTCAGGGGCCCCCATTTCACACTCCCTTGCCGGCGCCACTCGCTGCAAGGGAGCCAGCCGAATATGCCGAATAAGGCTGCCGGGTTCCTGACGCTTTTACCCCATTTGATCGTTTGGACGGGCTGTCTCGTAAGCAGATGGGACGTCACAATGGGAGGCCGGCCTTGGCCGAAGATCAGCGCAATCTGACGGTTTATTTCGATGGATCGTGTCCGCTGTGCCGGGCTGAGATCGGGCACTATCAACGTCAGTGCGGGGCGGAGCAGATCGACTTTGTCGATGTGTCGGATGCGAGCGTTGCGATCGCGGGGGACCTCGATCGCACGGCCGCCATGGCGCGGTTTCATGTGCGCGAGTCTGACGGGCGGCTTCATTCGGGGGCGGATGCGTTTGCGCGGATTTGGCAGCGCTTGCCGTCGTGGCGGTGGGCGGCGGCGGTGGCGCGGGTGCCGGGTGTGACGCCGGCTTTGGAGCTTGCCTATCGCGGGTTCCTGCCGCTCCGTCCGGCGATGTCGCGGGCGGCGGGCCGCATTCAGCGGTGGCGAAACAGGAGCGCGGCTTAGATCCGCTGCCGCTTCCAGCTCCCCTTGCGGGGAGCTGGCGGTGAGCGAGTATCAGCGGCTGAAGACGCCCGCGGGATCGATCCGCGTGACTTTGAAGATCGCGGAGATGGCGGCGAAGATGCACATGCCGAGCGTCAGGAGGAAGAGACCTATCGCGAGGCGGGGCGTCATGACGATGTTTAAGGTCGAGTTTTTGGTGGCGTTTATTAGGAGCATCGTGAGCGTGAAGCCGACGATGTAGCCAATGATGGCGGAGAGCACGGCCTGGATCAGAATGACGGCGTGGATGTAGCTGGCGGAGGCGCCGAGCGCGCGCAGCGTTGCGAACTCGTTCAAGTGGTCCTTGGTGGATGAGTAGAGCGTCTGGGCGACGATGACGACGCCGACGATCACGCCGAGGGCGGCGCCGGCGATGAGAGCGGCACCTGCGGCGGTGTTGAACATCCAGTAGTTGAGCGAACGGTCGCGGAACTCAGTGTGAGTCAGGACCTCGTTGTCGGGCATGCGCTCGATGAGGGCCTGGCGGACCTCTTCGACGTCGGCGCCGGGAGCGAGTTTGACGAGCTGATAGGTTGCCTGTTCGGGGGCGGCGTTGACGAGTTTGCGCGCTGTCTCGAGGCTGGTGAAGCCGTAAGGGAGCGTGGTGAAGGAGCGAATGCCGCCGGTCAGCGCCGTTACCTGCACGCGTTGTCCGTTCACTTCCGCGAAAGCGCCGAGCCCGTCGATGCCGAGATCCTTGAGGTAGGATTTGTCGACGGCAAGGGAGTTGGGTGTTTTTAGTTCTGCTGGGCTGCCTTCGATGATGTTCCAGGGTTCGACGCCGCCGCGCAGTGTGTCGAGGCCGACGAGGATGAACGCCTTCTTGCCGCCGCCGGGTTTGCGCCAGCTGGCGAAGTTGACGATCATTTCCTGGACGTTCTCGACGCCGGGCGTGGAGAGGATGTTGTATTTTTCGCGGCCCGTCAGCAGCGAGGGATCGTCGAAGGATTTGGTGCCGAAGGGGACAACCCACAGGTCGGCGGGCGTTTTATCGATGACGGTGGCGATTTTCTGTTCCGAGCCGATATAGAGGCCGCACTGGACCGCGACGAGGATCAGCGAGAAGACGATGCCGACCAGGGTGACGACGAGGCTCAGGCGATCGTGGAACAGGTTCCGGTAGGCGAGCTTGGGCGCCATCTTGATCGTCTTGGGCGAGATCTCGCCGACGGCGGGACCGGAGAGGCCCGGAGGGGTGGGGGTCGTTGCGCCAGCCATGATGTGCCTGTCCGTCTATCCGCCAAGGAAACGCGATTCCACAATTCGAACCTAACCTGATCTTCAATCGCACGCGACCGTGACGGTGACGCCAACCGCGGGGATGAATTTGCGGCAGGTGGCCGGGGTGTCGGTGGCGGCCTGTTGGGTGGGCGCCTCGGTCTTGATGATGGAGGCTGTTGCGACGGAGGCCGTCGCGCGTTCGGCCAATTCGGGTGCGTCCTTAGCGACGATCGTTTCGGACGGCAGGAGCGCATGCACGGTCTCGGCGCGCGGCAGGTTGTCGATAGCGAGCGCGCGGCCGATGAAGCCAGGGTTTTCACCTTCGTTGGCGGTGACGGGGATCGCGGGGATGGTCTTGGGGGCGTTGCTCGTGGGCGTGTGGCGGACGGGCACGACGTGGCGCGGTGCCTTCGGCTTGTGGCGCTCGGCGACGATGACCGGGGCTGGCTGGCGGCGCTTTGCGGCATGAAGCTTGGGAGCTGACTTGCGCGGGGCGCTGTAGCCGCTGCCGCCGCCGTAGCCGGGCGTGGGGGTGGCGACGAAGCTCGGGAGCGGGCCGCCGAAGGTGAGGCGGACGCCGCCGCCGGCTTCAGCGGGTGTGCCGAACGCCAGCGCAGCGGCGGCGAGAGCAATGGCGTTGAGAACGGTGCGGCGGGTCATGGTGGGCTCCTGTTGGGAGAGGGTGTTTCCAGTTGTGCCCAGCATGCCCGAGCCGGGCAGGTTGGGCTGTTCCGGCCGGAACACGGGGAACGCCTCTCTTAGAGCCCGTTGTAAGCATTTGCGCGGACTTGGCTTTTGACGGCCTCGCATTTGCGGCGAACGTTGCTATATTGTGGATTAGCACCCGAGGCCTTGAACCTGGATTTGCCACATATGACCGAACTCGCCCCACAGCCGACCCGCCGCCCGCGTCCGCAAGTCATGACGTTGACGCCGGTTGCCGCCGAACGCATTCGTACACTCATGGCGTCGAAGGGGGAGGGCGTGGCCGGTCTAAAGATCGGGGTGAAGAAGGGTGGCTGCGCGGGCATGGAATACACCATGACCTGGGCCAGTGACGTGGGCCGGCTGGATGAGGTGATCGAGGTCGACGGCGCGCGGGTGATCGTGGACCCGGCGGCGATCCTTTATCTCATCGGCACGGAGATGGACTACAAAACCGATAAGCTCGCCAGCCAGTTCGTGTTCAACAACCCGAACCAGAAGAGCGCCTGCGGTTGCGGGGAGAGCGTGCAGCTTGAACCGGCAGCCGGCGTGGAAGCCGCGCGCGACTGATCAGCCGTCGTTGGCGATGCCCGACGGGGATGTCGCCATCAGATAGGCGATCGCCGTGGACCAGAATTTCGCTTCGGCTTCGGCGCGGGCGCGTTCGGCTGTGAACACATCGATCCAGTTCGCGGGCATCGACGGTGCGGCTTGAGCAATTGCCGCCAGATCTTGGGGAGATTTCATCAGCACGGCGCGCGCCAGATGGACCAGCTCGGCCACATCTGCACCGGGAAGGGCGACGGGTTCCGTCGCGGCTTCGGGGTCGAGTCGGGGACGGGCTCGGGTCAGAGCAGCCGTCTCTTCAATGGAAAGCGGATACTTGGCCAACATGGCAGCCTACCGTTACTCTTCGGACGACCCCGGCGCCCTCGCACCGATGAACCGTCCGTACGAAGATACGATACAGAAAACTGAGGAAAACTCTTGTGGCGCGGCCGACTTCTCCACAGAGTTGTCACACCCAGAAATGATTATCACTTCTTCTTTGCTGAACATGATTCCTTTGCAACAGTCGCGCCGTCCCGGGTGAGTGCAGGATGCCGCTCGATCCACGTTTGAGCGAATTGGCGGAAGAATTGTTTGGTCCGCTGGGCACCATCAGCGTGCGAAAAATGTTCGGTGGTGGCGGGATTTACTGCGACGGGGTGATGTTCGCGCTGATTGCGGACGGGGTGATTTATCTGAAAGCGGATGCGCGCTCCCAGGCCGACTTTGAGGCCGAGGGACTGGGGCCGTTCGTGTATCAGGGCAAGGCGAAGCCGGTGGCGATGTCGTACTGGTGCATGCCCGAGCGGCTTCTGGATGATCCCGATGAGGCTTTGGCGTGGGGGCGAAATGCGGTTCGCGCTGCCCAGAGTGCGCGGGCTGCACCGCGCAAAACAAAGCCGCGCGGCAAGGGCTGACCCCAACCGCGCGGCGCGTTTATCTCGACGACGTTTTACTCGCTGCCGACTTTCACCGGGCGGGCGGGCTTTCTGAGGAAGGCCGGCACATTTTCGGCAAAGCCTCCAGCATGAGCGCCGGACGACGGACGGGCCGCCTGCGCAGGGCGCTGCGGTTGACGCTGCCGTTCTGCATTGTCCTGACGCGGTTCGTTTCGGGGTTGTTCGCGGTTCTCGGCGCGATGATCGCGGCGTGGACGGTCGGATTGCGACCGCTCGGCGCGAGGCTGCTCAGATCGCGATTGCTCGGTGCGAGGCTGTTCTGGGCGAGGACGATCTTCGCGGCGCATCGGGGGTGGAGCATCGAAGCTGGGCTGTTCGGACACGTCCCTGGCGATGCGTTCGGGCCGAGCTTGACGCTCGGGACGATCTTGGCGCTCTGGACGGTCGTTGCGCTCCGGGCGGGGGCCACTGCGGCGTCTGGGGTTGCGGGCTTCGCCATCGGGACGTTCGCGGCGGGGCTCCGCCATGACGCCTTCGGCTGGCCGTGTTTCAGGGTTGGTTGCATCCAGGCTGCGCGCTTCGGGGCGGCGTTCTCCACCGCGACCTTCAGGACGGCGGTCGCCATTGCGGGCCGGAGGCCTACCGCGGCTTTCGCCGCGCGCGGGGCCACCGCGTCCATCGCTTCGTGCGGGCCCACCGCGGGCGCGACGGCGTTTGCCGGCGTCTTCGTAGTCTTCCGGCGTGGGCTCGTTGCCGACCCAGACCGGCGTATCGCCGGTGATCTTCTGGATGTCCTTCAGGAGCTTCAGATCTTCATGCGTGACGATCGAGAAGGCGGCGCCTTCGCGTCCGGCACGGCCGGTGCGGCCGATGCGGTGGACGTAATCTTCCGAGTGCCAGGGCAGATCGAAATTGAAGACGTGGCTGACTTCGGGGATATCGAGACCGCGCGCGGCCACATCACTGGCAGCCAGCAACGTGATTTCGCCGGCACGGAACTTGTCCAGCGTCTCCATGCGGCTGCGTTGATCCATGTCGCCGTGGAGAGCGCCGGCGTTGAAGCCGTGCTTGACGAGCGACTTGTGCAGAATGGCCACATCGCGTTTGCGGTTGCAGAAGATGATGCCGTTTTGGATCGTCTCGATTTCGCCGCGGATCAGCGTGCGGAGAAGATCGCGCTTGGCCCAATCTTCACTCGAGGGGCAGAAGCAATAGCGCTGCGTGATCGTTTTCGCGGTTGTCGCCTGCTTGGCGACTTCGATGCGGACGGGGTCCTTGAGGAATGTCTGCACGAGGCGCGTGATCTCGGGCGGCATGGTGGCGGAGAAGAACAGCGTCTGGCGGCGCGGCGGCAGCAGCTTACAGATCTTCTCAATGTCGGGGATGAAGCCCATGTCGAGCATGCGGTCGGCCTCGTCGATGACGAGGATTTCGACGCCCATCAACATGATGCGGCCGCGCCCGAAAT
>LNFM01007028.1_pt1 | contig 18039 bp, 13 predicted proteins | sample 596031 | NCBI WGS metagenome assembly LNFM01 (sample SAMN04254537, study PRJNA301005) | activated carbon metagenome | isolation source: dual media filters at the Ann Arbor, Michigan drinking water treatment plant | place: USA: Ann Arbor | reverse complement strand
TGGCGGGCTTCCCCTCGCCGGGCTCGCTGGACCAGCCACTGGCGCCCGGGCTGCCTGAGCTGCATCGCTATCGAAAGGCCTTGGACGCCCTCATCGTCTACTGGGTGTGTGAGCTGAACGACGCACATCTTGAATCCAATCTGGTCTACAGCAGCGTTGCCGGAGTGCGCTTCGCGCGTCGTTTTGGCGACCTGCTGCAGCACTTCTTCAACCACCAGACCCACCACCGTGGACAGGTGTCGACCTTGCTGTGCCAGTGCGGCATCGATGTCGGTGTCACCGACCTGCTGGCGAGGATTCCCAATGTCGAGCCCTGAGCCCGGCAAGAGTCGCTCGGCGCAGCACTTCCAGCCTCGCCACCGCACCGCCAGCCGCGAACAGCGCGTGTTGCGAACATCACGGGGCTCGGGAGGCGTGTATGTCCGCGCCTGATGCCTACCTTCCGCCTCGCTACATCCTCGCGCCCTACGTGGCTACCGCGGACGACGTGGTCGAACACATGCTCGATCTCGCTGGCGTGGGACCCGATGACGTGGTTTTCGACCTGGGCTGTGGCGATGGTCGGCTGGCGATCGCCGCAGCGCGGCGCGGTGCGCTGGCCTATGGGGTCGATATCGAACCCTGGTGGGTCGAGCATTCCCGGCTGAATGCCGAGGCCGCAGGCGTGTCGGATCGCGTGCGCTTCGAGCAGCGCGATGCGATGGACGTGGATGTTTCGACCGCGAGCGTGGTCGTGCTCTACCTGGTGCACTGGTCCACCCAGCGGATGGCGGCCGAGCTGCTCGAACGCTGCGCACCGGGCACGCGTGTCGTCTCCAACAGCTTTCCTTTCGAGGGCTGCGCCGGTGCTCGCACGCAGCCCATCATCGACGCCACCGGCAAACCGCGCGATCTTCACCTGTGGGTGCTGCCGGAGCGCGACGCCCCAGCGTTTGCCGGCAATGTCGAACAGCTGCAATTCCACAAGGACCAAGCATGCGACTGAAGGACAAGGTGGCCCTGGTGACGGGGGCGGGACGCGGGATCGGCGCCGCGATCGCGCGTGCCTTTGCGAACGAGGGCGCGCGCGTCGTCGTCAGCGATATCGATGGCGACTCCGGCAGTGAGGTCGCTGGTACGCTCAAGGGCCAAGGGCGATTCACCCGGCTGGACGTGCGTGACGAGGCGCAGTGGATCGAGGCCTGCGCCGAGCTGATGCGCATGGAGGGGCAGCTGGACATCCTGGTCAACAATGCCGGCATCACTGGCTTCGAGGCCGGCTTCGTCGCCCACGATCCCGAGCACGCACGCCTCGAAGACTGGCGTGCAGTGCACGCCACCAATCTCGACGGCGTGTTCCTTGGCTGCAAACATGCGATCCGCGCCATGCGCGCACGCGGCGAAGGGTCGATCATCAACATCTCCTCGCGCTCGGGCCTTGTCGGCATTCCAGCGGCGGCGGCCTATGCCTCCAGCAAGGCCGGCGTGCGCAACCACAGCAAGAGTGTCGCCCTGTACTGCGCCCAGCAGGGGCTGCGGATCCGCTGCAACTCGATCCACCCTGCGGCCATCCTGACGCCGATGTGGGAGCCTATGCTGGGCAGCGGGCCCGAGCGCGAAGCGAACATGGCGATGTTCGTGCAGGACACGCCGCTGCGGCGATTCGGCACCGCGGAGGAGGTCGCGGCAGTAGCGGTGCTCCTGGCCTCGGACGAGTCGAGCTACATCACCGGTGCGGAGTTCAACATCGACGGCGGCATCCTCGCCGGCTCGGCGGGCGCGCCGGTGGTGGAGGATGGAGCGTGAGGGTCCCCGATCCGGGCCGTGCCCGCACGCTCTGGCTCGGCGCTGGTGCGGACTCCGGTGTTTGAAAGGCGGGTTCTGAAGCTGCTGCTGGCCTTGCTCGCAGCCGCGGGCACGATGGCTCTGCCGGGGCTGATCTGGCCGGCGTGGCTGGATTCACCGGCGGGCATGGTGGTGTTGATGCCCTTCTTCCTCGCCCATCTGCTGCGCGGCGCCGGTGTGCCAGGGTTGATCGAGAACGAGGGCATGTGCGGCTGGGGCTGGTGTTCGCCCACGGCGCTGGGGTGGGCCGTGTCGGCGCTGATCTGCGTGCTGGCGGCGTGGGCGCTTGCGGCAGTGCTGGTGCGTGTGTGGTCGCGGGTGAGGCAGCGCTGAGGGCCTTGGAGGCCAGGCCGTCTGCCAAGCATTTCTTGGGCAGCCGGCGCGCTTCAGTGCATTGAGTGGCGTGCGTCTGATGGGCTTGCTGGCATTGTTCCGGAAGAGGCGTCACTTACACCTGCTGTTGGTTTGTTGACTTCGTTCGAGTCGAAGCCTCTCTCGCACCTGCTGGCGGATGCGCTGCGCTTATCCGCCCTACAACCACGAAAGACGCTTTGCCTTCACCAAAGCCGCAGACCATGGTTCGTGTGAATCACGAAGTCGATCGACGCCTTGCCCGTACCAAAGCCGCAGACCCTTGTTCGCGAAGTTCGTAAAGCCAAGCGACGCCGCGCCTTGACGGAGGCCACGGGCCTCTGTGCGCGTAGGGTACATAAGCGAAGCGCACGTACCAGAACCCCGCCCCAGTCTCGAACCAGGAGCTGGCAGAACCTCGCCCCAGTCGCGAACCAGCAGCCGACCCGCGCTGCGCATAGCGCTCACGAACTGCCGGCTGTTTCCTGCATGCTGCCCGATGCACTCAAGGCCGTACACAGGTGACAGGTTCAAAGCCGTCACAGAACATCTGCGCCCCGTCGACCTGCCGCTCGAACGCCCCAAGGTCCGGCGCGCTGCCGCTGAAGCCGTCATTGATGTTGGCGATGCGCTCGCCGGTGTCGACCGCGCGCGGATCATTGGCGAGGCGCAGATCGGCTTCGGCGTACTGGGTCAGCGGGTTCTGCGGGAATGCGGGTGCTTTGGCAAAGATCGCCATGTCGACACGCTGGGCCTGGGTTTCGCTTGTCAGGCTGCGCAGTTCCGCGAGGCTGGTGAAGCTGACCGCGCCGATCCGGCCGCGGAAGTCGCTGCGGGTTGTGCCGTAGCCGTTGTAGTTGAAGCTGCTGGTCGCGGTCTGCAGGTCGGCCACATCCACCACCCTGCCGCTGCCGCTGCTGTAGCCGTTCCAGCTGCCGGGCTCACCGCCCAGGAACAGGTTGTTGCGGGCGTAGGCATGGGTAATCGGCACGCCGGCATAGGCGTTGAAGCCGTCGCCGGTCTTGACCACGGTGTTGTGCAGCAGAACGTCGCCGCGGCTGCCGCGGTAGAGCTTGAAGGGCAGGTGGACGATGTTCCAGGCGCTGTTGCGGATGAAGTAGTTCGGGCCGCCCAGCGCGGGCTGCGAGGAAAACGCGATGAAGCTGTTGGTCAACACATTGCCGATCTGCCGGCAGTTGTGCAGGCAGAAGTCGGCCTCGATGCCATCATCGGCGGACTCGCTGATGCGGTTGTCGAGCACGTCGATGCTGTACTGATCGACCGCCGCGCTGTCCTCCATGTACGAGATGCCGTCGCGAAAGCCGCGCACGCGGTTGTTCTGGATCACATGGCCTGGACCGTTGACCACGATGCCCTCGCCGCGATTGTCGCCGTCGACGCCGAAGGCGCTCTCCTGCCAGACCGTGGTGCCGTTGACGGTGTTGCCGGCGATGTAGGCCCGCGCGCAGCGGGTGAAGCAGACGATGCCATCGCCATTGAACTGGGTAGGCGAGGCATTGACCGTGCTGTCGAGGATCGCGATGTCGTCCGAGGCATTGAAGCGGATGCGGCCATTGACGGTGAGCGCCTGCAGGATCACATGCCGGCGCGAGAACAGGCCCAGCTCGCCGTTGATCTGCGCGCCGGGAAGGCCGCGCAGCGTCAGCGGCAGACCCGCGGCACCATCGCGCTGCAGGCTGAAGCCGACATAGCTGCCGGCCGCGAGCTCGACGATGTCGCCCGGCTGGGCCTGACTCAGCACGTTTGCCAGTGTGGCGGGCGTGGCGCTGCGCACGCTGCCGCCACCGGACTGGGGCAGGCTGCGGGTGCGCGCGTTCAGCAGGCGTGTCGTGCTGCCACCGTCGGGGTCGATGAGGCCGAGCTCGATCTGGTAGTCGGTGCCGGGCTGCAGACCGAACAGGCTGCCGGCGTGGCGGTTCGACCAGCTGAAACCGGCATTGCTGCCGGCAGGCACGCGCCGCAGCGGCATGCCTTGCCGCCAGCTGCCGCCCGCGCTGCGGAAACGCACCGACACCACGCCGTTGGCATTGCTGTCGCCGCTGAACTCCCAGACCAGACTGAGGTGCTGCAGGGTGGGCTCGGGCGCGCTGACGGCACCTGCCGTGGTCGGTGTTTGCGCCTCGACGCGCGAGGCAGACGCCAGCAGCAGGAGCAGGGCGAGCGTTGCTGCGATCGAGATGTGGCGCATGGGCGTCCCGCGGGGGTGGGCGAGGACGCTACGATACGGTCAACCGCGCCGCCGTTCAGCCCCCGAACAAGGCCCGCACCGCTTGTCGCGCGCTCTCGAAGCCGAAATGCCGCTCGACGTTCGCCAGGCCGCCCGCCGACAGCTGCTGCCAGAGTTCGCGGTCGCGGTAGGCGCGCAGCACCTCGGCCGCGAAGTCCTCCGCGCTCTCGGCGACCAGTACGTCCACGCCGGGCTCGGCGTGCATGCCCTCGATCGCGATCGGGGTGGCGACCACCGGCTGGCCGTAGCTCATGCTCATGTTGACCTTGCCCTTGACGCCAGCGCCGTAGCGCAGCGGGGCCACTGCCAGCCGGCAGTTGTCCATGAAGGGCTCGATGTCGGGCACGAAGCCCTGGAACATGATTCCGGGGCGTTCGCCCAAGGCGCGCACCTCGTCGGTGGCCTTGCTGCCGACCACGTGGAAGGTGATCTCCGGCGCTTCGGCACGGATCAGCGGCAGCACTTCATCGGCGAACCACAGCACCGCATCGACGTTCGGGGTGTGCTGGTAGCCGCCCATGAAGACGATGTCGTGGCGCTGCTCGAAGGGCTTGCGGCAGCCGAACACCTCATGGACGTTCGAGAGGATGTCGACGCGTGCGCCGGGGGCTTCGGTCGCGAGCAGGGCCTGTTCGACCGGGCTGACCACCAGGGTGATGTCGCTGCGGCGGATGAGATCCAGCTCCTTCTCGCGGGTCTGCGCGGCCTGGCGACGCAGGTCCTCGCGCCCGGACAGCTCGGCCTCGCGCTGCTCGCGCAGGTAGTGCAGGTCGACGGTATCGAACACCAGCCGCGCCTGCGGCGCGTGCAGGCGCACCAGGTCGACGTACTGGGTGGCGATGTAGTGCCGGCTCAGCACGATCAGGTCGAAGTGGCGGCCCTGCTCGGCGAACCAGCCCGGCACATCCGCCAGGAAGGGATGCCAGAGCACTTCGACGCCGAGCTGCTGCAGCTCTCCGGTGTAGCGCTCGACGTAGGCGCGGTTGTCGGCGAAGAAGCCGACCGCCACGCCCTCGGCGCGCAGCACGCGCATCAGGTTGACCATGCGCAGCGAGCCGGAATCCTGGTCCGGCGTCGGCGTGGTGGCATCGATGATCAGCACGCGGCGGCCGTCGCGATGCTGGCGTGCCAACTCGATCGGCGTGCCCGGCGCCGGATGCGCCTTCAGCCGCTCGCCCCAGCGTTCGAGGAACTTCTGTTGGTTGACGACCTGGTAGGCCTTGACGCCGGTCGAGGTGTCGGTGCCCGAGCTCACGCCCTCGAAATGCACCACCGCCGACTTCGGCTGGTAGAGCACGCGCAGGCCGTGGGCCCAGACCTTCATGGCGAGGTCGGTGTCTTCGTAATAGGCGGGCGCGTAGTGGCGGTCGAAGCCGCCGAACTCGGCGAACAGATCGGCGCGGATGGCGATCGCCGCACCCGAGCAGTAGTCGACCTCGCGCAGGTAGTTGTACTCGGGCGCGGCCGGGTCGCCGAAGCGGCCGTAGTTCCAGCCCGAGGCGTCGTTGAAGACGATGCCGCCGGCCTCCTGCAGGCGGCCGTCGGGGTAGATCAGCTTGGCGCCGACCAGGCCCACGCGTTCCTGTGTGTCGAAGGTCTCGATCAGCGCATCCAGCCAGCCCGGCTGCACCGCGGTGTCGTTGTTGAGGAAGACCAGGTACTCGCCGCGCGCCGCGGCCGCGCCGGCGTTGCAGGCGCCGATGAAGCCGAGGTTCTGCGGATTGCGCTGGTAGCGAAGGCCCTCGATCTGCGGCAGCGTGGCTTCGGTGTCGTCGGACGAGCAGTCGTCGACGACGATGATTTCGGCGGCGATTCGCGATGGGTGGCCTGCGATCGAACGCAGGCAGGTCAGGCTGTGGTCGAGATGGTTGTAGACCGGAATCACCACGCTGACCCGCGGAGCCTCGGGGCAGGGCAGGGCGAAGGGCGCGAAAGGTGCGCTGGCCGGCACGTCGAGCACGGTCTGCGGCAGCTCGGGGCGCACTTCGGCGCGGATGCGTTTCAAGGTGCCGGACACTCCCCGCGTGCGCAGGCTGCGCAGGCCACGGCTCATCAGCGAGCCGGCGCGCTGCCGGCGGAAGCCCAGGCTGGCCAGGCCGCGCTCGATCAGCTTGCGCGCGCCGCGCAGCGGGCGGGTGAGCTTCCAGGAGCTGCTCTGCAGAATGCGGTTGCGCTCGGCTTCGAACTCATCACGCTGGCGCTGCAGCGAATCGACCCACGCGCCGAGACGACGCACTTCCTCGTCCAGTGCGGCCAGCCGCAGGGCGGCGATCCGGGTCAGATCTGCGTGCGTGGCATCCTCGCGCGCCTGGTCGACCGACTCACCGGCCGCACGCAGCGTTTCCAGCAGTTCGCGGCGCGCCTGCTCAGCGGCATCCTGCGCATGCGCGAGATCGAGCTTGAGCGCTTCGATCTGGCCGTTCTGCACCTCCACGCGAAGGTCCAGGCTCTCGGCCCAGGCGGTACGCTCCTGCGCCAGCTTTTCCTGGTCGCGCGCCCACTGCGCGCGTTCGCTGGCGGCAGCTTCCCAGGTTCGGCTGGCTTCGCGCAGCTCCCTCTGCGCGCCAAGCGCCCGGTCCAGCTGGGCGCTCAGCGCGAGCCGCGCGACTTCCGCATTCACCGTGCGCGCAGGCTGGGCGAGCGCCGAGCGGATCTGCACGCCGAGCAGCTCCGCGTAGGCCTCGGCCATGCTGGACAGCGTCTGCACCGGAGTGCTGCGCGCGCGCAGGCTGTCCAGGGCCTGCGGCGTGCGCGCCAGGAACTGCAGCGCGCGGGCGATGGCTTTGGCATCCGGTTCCACCAGCAAGCCGTCGCGACCGTGCTGGATGCGCTCAGCGTAGCTGCCGAGCCGCGTTGCCAGCACCGGCAGGCCCAGCAGCTGCAGCTCGCTCAGGGTGTAGCTGAAGGTCTCGGCGACGCTGGCGGGCAGCAGGGCGAGGTCGGGCGCGAGTTCGGCGACGCGCGCGGGCAGGTCCTCGCGGCGGTAGTCCAGCGCGACATGCACCCGGTCGGCGCCGAAGAAGCGCATGCCGGCGGCGCCACAGCCGAGCAGCACGAGTTCGACGCCCTCGGGCAGCTGCGGGATCAGTTCGGCCAGCAGCTGTTCGCCCTTGCCGCCGTTGATCCGACCGGGCACAAGCACGCGCAGGCGCGCGCGACGGTCGCGCGCCGCGCTTGCCGGCAGCGGCTGCGGCCACGGCGCGATGCCGTGGGCGATGCAGTGCTGCTGCAGCTCGGCCAGCGCAGGCGCGAGCCGCATCAGGTTGGCCAGCACGGCGCGGGTCGGGGCGATCAGCTGCGCTCGCGCCTGCAGCAGCGCCTGCACATAGGCTTCGCGCAGCGCGCTCCAGGCCTCCGCGCGGCGCTCGCCGAAGGGGTAGTCCGGTCCCTGCGTCTGCAGGCAGGCCGCCAGCGCGGCGTCGGAGACGTCGAAGTCCGCAGCGCCGAAATCGGCGTGCAGGCTGGGCCACAGCGGGTGGTAGTCGTGGCAGACCACCGCGGTCGGCAGGCCGCTGTGCAGCAGGTCGAGGCTGAGGCCGATCAGCGATGACACCAGCACGCCACCGATGCCGAAATCGGCGCAGACGGCATCGACGAATTCCGCGATCTCGGACGCGCGCACGGCGGTGGCCACGATCGGTGCGGCCAATGGCTGCTCGCGCAGCGCGGCGCTTCCCGGCTGCAGGCGCAGCGCCAGGGCGACACCGGTGAGTCTGGAATCGGGCGCGCTGACAGCCTGCAGCAGCAGGTGATGCGCGTGCAGATCTGACGCGATCAGATCGCTGACGAAGCGTTCGCTACCGCCACCCCAGCCGTGCAGGGCGTGCAGCAAAACCGGCTTGCCGTCGAGCCCTGGATAGCCGCCAGGAATCGCAGCCTCCAGCAGCGGCAAGAGGCGAGCGCGCAGCCCCTTGGCGACGAGGCTCGTCGAGACCTTCTCGGCGCTGGACGGCGGCAGGCAAAGGCGGGTGTAGACATGGGCCTCGCAGTCGGCGGGCAGCGCGGGCCGCGCATCGACCGTCAGCGCCGCGGCGAACTCGGCAAGCCGGCGGGCAGGAATGCGACAAGCGCGCGGATCAAAGCGGTCAGCCGGCAGGGGCCGCGCCTCGCCCGCCCGCCAGCACAGCGCGTCGAGCTGCGCTGGCTCGACGCTGTACCTTCCATCAATGCCAAGCTCGGCTGCATCCAGCGCGCTCAGCACGGCCTCGCTGCGCGGCAGCCGCAGCAGGCGCAGGGCGGTGAAGGGCGGAAGCCCGGCCTCCAGATCCAGCAGCAGTGCCGCACAGCCCGGCTGGGCCAGCAGGGCGAACTGCAGCGCACTGGCGGCGTCGGCGGCCTGGACGACGCCGAGATCGGCGGGCAGGCCCGCCAGGCAGGCGTGCGGCGGCAGGGCATCCAGCGTGGTCAGGCCGGGGGCGAAATCGCTGGCGTACAGGCAGAGCAGGACGGGGTGGGTGCCGTCCGACGGAAATGCAGGGTTCAAGAGGAATCCGGAAGACAAAGGGCCATGCCGGCCGCGCCGGCGATTATCGCCGCGGGGCCCCAGCCCCGCCAGCATTGGGGCCTGCCGCCCGGTCCTTGCCCCAACCTTGCCCGAACTGGTCAGCGCCCGCGCATCGGCGCTGGCAGGTGGCGGCCGCTACACTGCGGCCGCCCTTCGAGTCCGGACACCCAGCCCCGCGTGAGTCGACAGAAAACCACCCGTCAGGCCCCGTCGCAGCCCACCGAGCGCCGCTGGCCGCTGCTGCTCTGGCGCGTCGCCAAGCCGCTGCTGCTGGCGGGCTTCGGCTTGGCGGCCGGCTTCCTCGCTCCCTACTTCTACGTGATCGACCAGCGCGTCGCTGCTGATTTCGCGGCGCTCACCTGGCAAGTGCCAACGCGGGTCATGGCGCGGCCGCTACGGCTCGACGTCGGCGTGCCGATGACGGTTTCCGGCCTGCGCGCAGAACTTGACGCTGCCGGCTACCGCGAGGATGGCCAGGGACGCGAGGCCGGCAGCTACGGCGTGAACGGTGAGTCGGTGCAGCTCACCTCCCGTGCCTTCGTCGACGTCGACGGCCCACAGCCTTCGCGCAGCGTGCGCGTGCAGCTGGCGCAGGGGCGGGTGCGAGCGCTGACCGATCTTTCCGGGGCAGCGGTGCGCGAACTGCGCGTCGACCCGGCGCGCATCGCCACCCTGTACGGCGAGAAGCGCGAGGAGCGCCGCCTGGTGCGCCTGGAGGACGTACCTCCGCTGCTGGTGATGAGCCTGCAGGCGGTCGAGGACCGCGACTTCAAGCACCACATCGGCGTCGATTTCAGCGGCATCGTGCGCGCGGCCTGGATCAATCTGCGCGAGGGCGAGGTGCGGCAGGGCGCCAGTACGCTGACCCAGCAGCTCGCCCGCAATCTGTACCTGACCCGCGAGCAGGCGCTTTGGCGCAAGGTCAAGGAGGCCCTGCATGCCCTGGCCATGGAGCGACGCTTCTCGAAGTCGCAGATCCTCGAGGCCTACCTCAACGAGATCTTCCTCGGCCAGCAGGGCGGGCAGGCGATCCATGGCGTGGCGGCGGCTGCCGACTTCTGGTTCGGCCGCGAGCTGGGCCAGCTCAAGCCGAACGAGATCGCGCTGATCATCGGCATGATCCGCGGCCCGTCCTACTACGACCCGCGCCGGCAGCCGGAGCGGGCACTGGCGCGGCGCAACCGGGTGCTGAACCAGATGGCCGAGACCGGCCTGATCGACGCCGCCACCGCCGAGCGCGAGGCCGCGTTGCCGCTGGGTATCAAGCGCAACGTAGGCCTCGCCGGCAACCGCGCGCCGGCCTTCCTGGCCCTGGTGCGCACCCAGCTGGAGCGCGATTACAAGGCAGCCGACCTCCGCGGCGCCGGTCTCACCATCCACACCACGCTGTCGCCGCTGGCGCAGTCGCTGGCCGAGCGTGCGGCGCGTGAGCAGCTGGCCGAGCTGCAGACCCAAGGGCGCCCCGAACTGCAGGCAGCGGTGGTCCTGACCGACAGCGAGCGCGGCGAGGTCTTGGCCCTCGTCGGCGATCGCGAGGGCGAGGGCAGCGGCTTCAACCGCGCGCTGGACGCGCAGCGGCCGGTGGGTTCGCTGATCAAGCCCTTTGTCTACCTGCTGGCGCTGGCCCAGCCGGGCCGCTATGCGCTGGCGACGCCAGTCGAGGACCAACCGATCGAGCTGCGGCTGCCCAACGGCCAGACCTGGGCGCCGTCAAACGCGGACAACCAGAGCCACGGCACGGTCACCCTGCTGCAGGCGCTGGCGCAGTCCTACAACCAGGCCACGGTGCGCTTGGGCATGGAGCTCGGCGTCGACCGCGTGACCCGGCTGATCGAAGCGCTGTCGGGCACCCGCCCGCCGGCGCATCCCTCGCTGCTCCTCGGCGCGGTTGACATGAGCCCCTATCAGATGGCCCAGCTCTACCAGTTCGTGGCCTCGGGCGGGCGCCTGCAGCCGCTGCGCGCGGTGCGCGGCGTGCTCGACACGCAGGGGGCGACGCTGACCCGCTATGAGAAGGCGTCGGATCCAGCCCAGCCGGGCGATGCGCTTGCCGCGCGCCTGATCGGCATTGCCCTCCAGGAAGCCGCGCGCAGCGGGACCGGCCGGCGCCTGTACGCCGACGGCTTGGGTCATCTGCAGCCGGCCGGCAAGACCGGCACCAGCAATGACAGTCGCGACAGTTGGTTCGCCGGCTACACCGGTTCCCACCTCGCGGTGGTGTGGGTGGGCAATGACGGCAATGCGCCGACGGGCCTCTACGGCGCCTCGGGTGCGATGCGCGTGTGGACCTCGCTGTTCAAGCGTCTACCCAGCTCCCCGCTGAACGTCGGCGAGGATGGGCTGGAGTTCGCCTGGCTGGCCGCCGACAATTTCGCGCTGACCGATGAGGGCTGCCCCGGCGCGCGCCGCTTCGCCTTCATCCGCGGCTACACCCCAGAAACCCATGACGGCTGCCCGATGGCGCGCGTGCGCAGCTGGTTCGGCCGCGGAGAAACCCAGGAATGAAGCGTCTGTTCGTGTTCGCGTGCTCGGGCCTGCTGTTGTCGGGCTGCGCGATGTTCCAGCCGGTGGAGACCGTCGAAGCGCCCGAGCCCGCAGCGCCGGCGCGCGACCTCATCGCCGAGCTGTACGCCATGGTCGAGGCTGACGACGCCATCGTGGTCGAACCGCTGCCGGACCCGGAGATCGAGGATCTGCGCGTTACCGCGCACGAGGCGATGGCCCTGCGTGATCTTGAGCTGGCCGCCCGCAGCCTTGCCCAGGCCCTGGAGATCCGTCCGGGTCGCCCGGACTTGCTGCAGCTGCGCGCCGAAGTCGCGCTGGGCCAGCAGCTGCTGGACGAGGCCGAGCAGTACGCGATCGCCTCCTTCGAGAACGGCCCGCGCCTCGGCCCGCTGTGCCGCCGCAACTGGGCCGCGATCCAGCTGGCCCGTGAAGTCCGCGGTAACGCCGAAGACGCCGAGACCGCCCGCGCGCAGTCGCAGCGCTGCACGGCAGAGCCTGTCATCCGCATGTGATCTGCGCTGCGCGCCAGCGATGCATGTCGCGGCCGCGCTGCTGAAACTCCATGGCCCGCGCAGCCGCTAAGATGCGCGCCCATGGAACTGCTCGACGCCACGGCCGCGGTACTGTCCGCGCAGGGCCCGCTGGCGCGGGCCTGGCCGGAGTTCCGTGCGCGCGAGGCGCAGCAGCGGCTCGCTGACGCCGTCGCCGCCGCCATGCTGGAGCGCGGCGAGCTCATCGCTGAAGCAGGCACCGGCACCGGCAAGACCTACGCCTACCTGGTGCCGGCCCTGCTGTCGGGCCTGCGGGTGATCGTCTCCACCGGCACCCGCGCCCTGCAGGACCAGCTCTACCACCGCGACCTGCCGCGCCTGCGCGAGGCGCTTGGCGTGGGGCTCAAGACGGCGCTGCTGAAGGGCCGCAGCAATTACCTCTGCTGGTACCGCATGGACCGTGCGCGCAGCGATCGCCTGTTCGGTTCGCGCGAGCAGGCCGCGCAGCTGGCGCGGGTCTGGAGCTTCGCCGGTGCCAGCGAGGACGGCGACATCGCCGGCATCGACTTCGTCGCCGAGGACTCGGTCCTGTGGCCGCAGATCACCTCGACGCCGGACAACTGTCTCGGCAGCGAGTGCCCGTTCTACGGCGAGTGCTTCGTCGCCAAGGCCCGCGCCCGCGCGCAGGCGGCCGATCTGGTGGTGGTCAACCACCATCTGCTGTTCGCCGATCTGGCGCTGAAGCGCGAAGGCTTCGGCGAAATCCTCCCCGGCGCACATGCCTTCGTGATCGACGAGGCGCACCAGCTGCCCGAACTCGCCACGCGCTTCTTCGGCAGCAGCCTCTCCGCGCGCCAGCTGCAGGACCTCGGGCGCGACGCGCTCGCCGAAGCGCAGCAGGCCTCGGGCGCCACCGGCGCGCTGCAGCCGGCGGTGGATGCGATGGACAAGGCCCTGCGCGAGTTTCGCCTGGCCTGGGACCCGCTGCCCGCGCGCGGCCCGATCGAACAGGCCCTGCGCCATGATCCCTGCGCCGACAGCCTGGAGGTGCTGGAGCACGCGCTCGACGATCTGCTGCACGCGATTGAAGGCCAGGCCGAGCGCAGCCCCGGCCTCGAAGCCTGCCTGGTCCGCGCACAGTCGCTGCAGCAGCGCATGCAGGCCCTGCATCCGCGCGGCGAAGACAGCGTGCCGCAGGTGCGCTGGTACGAGCTGGCCTCGCGCGGCTTCAGTCTGCACGTGACACCGCTGGATATCGCCGGGCCGCTCACCGAATTCCGCGCCAAGGCGCATGCGGCCTGGATCTTCACCTCGGCGACGCTGGCCGTGAGCGGCAGCTTCAGCCACTTCGCCGATCAGCTCGGCCTGATCGAGCCGCGCACCCTGCTGGAGCCCAGCCCCTTCGACTACGCGCAGCAGTCGCTGGCCTGGCTGCCGCCGGCGCTGCCGGACCCGATCGAGCGTGGCTACACCGCGGCCCTTCTGCGCGCCAGCCTGCCGGCGCTGGAGGCCTCGCGCGGCCGCGCTTTCCTGCTGTTCACCAGCCACCGCGCGCTGCGCGAGGCCGCCGACTGGCTGGCGGCGAACGCGCCTGGCTTTCCGCTGTTCGTGCAGGGCAGCCAGCCGCGGCATCGCTTGCTGCAAGCCTTTCGCGAGTCGGGCAATGGCCTGCTGCTGGGTGCGGCCAGCTTTTGGGAAGGCGTCGACGTCGCCGGCGAAGCGCTGTCGCTGGTGCTGATCGACAAGCTGCCGTTTGCGGCGCCCGATGATCCGGTGCTTGAAGCGCGGCTGGACCATATCCGCCGCAACGGCGGCAATCCCTTTCGCGACTGGCAGCTGCCGACCGCGGTGATCGCCTTCAAGCAGGGCGTGGGCCGGCTGATCCGCAGCGAGCGCGACCGCGGCGTGCTGGTGCTCTGCGACCCGCGGCTGATCCGCAAAGGCTATGGCCGCAGCTTTCTCAACAGCCTGCCGCCGCTGCCACGCACCGAGGTCATCGAGGACGTGCGCGACTTCTTCGCCGCCGCACCCGCGCCCATCGACCCCGTCGGTTCGGCCGAGAATGCCAGCCTGATCCGCAGCTTCGACATCGACGAGCCTGATCCGGTCTGAGCTGCGGGCACAGTCGCGAATCCGCATCTCCCGCGGCCCGTCGGCTGGACAGGCTGGCCCCTGCACGTCCACTCGGCGGTTTCCGTTGTCCGGCCCTGCGATGAACCTGCTCGCCATCGAAACCGCCACTGAAGCCTGCAGCGTCGCCCTGCGCTGCGGCGACGCCGTGCTTGAGCGCTTCGAGATCGCGCCGCGCCGGCATGCCGAGCTGGTGCTGCCCTGGGCCGAGGCTCTGCTGGAGGAAGCCGGCATTGCCCGCAGTCAGCTTGATGCGATCGCAGTCGGCATTGGCCCCGGCGCGTTCACCGGCGTGCGCCTGGCGGTGGCGATGGGGCAGGGCCTGGCACTGGCGCTGGAGCGCCCGCTGATCGGCATCAGCAGCCTGCAGATCCTGGCCGCCGGCGCGCGCGGCGCGCAGCCAGGTGACGGCGTGTTCGCCTGCATCGACGCGCGCATGGGTGAGGTCTATGCCGCGGCTTTCCGGATCCATCGCGACGGCCTGCCCGAGCCCATCGATACGCCGCAGCTGGCGCGTCCTGACTCGGTGTGCCTGCCCGACGACAGCTATGGCTGGGCGCGAGGCACCGGGCTCGCCGCGGGCCAGGGCGAAGTCGGGCAGCGCCTGCAGGCACAGGGCTGGCGGCTTGAACCCGGGGCGCTGCCGGCAGCCGGCGATCTCGCCCGTCTCGCTGCGCGCGCGCATGCGCTTGGCGCTTATCCGGAACGTCCGGAAGACGTGCAGCCGCTGTACCTGCGCGACAAGGTCGCGCAGACGATCGCCGAGCGCGAAGGCCGCTGAGCTGGGCGGTAGCCGGCGGGCATACCGTTGACGCGTGCCGGGCCTTGACTGTTGCGAGCGGTGGCGATCGGCGCGAGCATGCCGCCCCACGCCAGCGCTGGAGATCGCCCCGATGGCTGAACAGAAGACCCTGCCCACCGGCGCCAGCGTCGAGGCGCATATCGCGGAGCGCGCCAGCGCCGCGCAGGCGGAAGACTGCCAACAGTTGATCGCGCTGCTGCAGCGCCTGACCGGTCAGCCGCCGGTGATGTGGGGGGCGAGCATCGTCGGCTTCGGCCGCTATCGCTACCACTACGCCAGCGGCCATTCCGGCGAATGGCCGCGCGCGGGCTTCGCCATCCGCGGCAAGGAACTCGTGCTGTACGTCATGGGCTGCGAAGAGCCCAGCCACGGTCTGCTGCCGAAGCTGGGCAAGCACCGCATGGGCAAGTCCTGCCTGTACTTCAAGAAGCTGGCGGATCTTGATCAGGCAGTGCTGGAGCAGATCCAGCGCGACTCGCTGGCCGAGCTCGAGCGACGCTACGGCAGCGGAGCCTAGCCCTGTTTCAGCAGCTCGCGGGCGATGCGGCTCATCGCGCCGCGCCGTAGGGCGAAGTCCCAGTAGCTGCCGCCCAGCTGGCGCCACAGCACCGCCGAACGCACGGCCGCGAGCAGGGCGGCGCGGATCTGCGCGACTACGCCGGACTGGGCCAGCTGCAGAGGATTGCCCTGCACCATGACCCGCGGCTTCAGCTGGCTGAGCGTATCGGCATAGAGGTCGGCCAGGCGCTGGCTGACGCTGCTGTGTTCACCGCCGAAGTGCTCGCGCTGGCGCTCGGCGGCTTCGATCCCGACCCGCAGCGCTTCCAGCATGCGCGGCTGCCTCACCAGCTGGCGCTCCAGCTGCAGCACGGTGGCGGCCATGCGCGAAAGCGCCAGGTCGCGCCCCTGGCCGTTGATCTGGCGTAGCAGGCATTCGAGGCCGGGCCTCAACAGCTGGGCGCTGCCGTACACGGCCTCGACGTTCTCCGCATCCAGCCGGAACACGCTGTCCAGGCAAGGCTGCACCAGATCGACGTCGGCGCGGCCATCGTGGGCGATCTGGCGCACGGCCATCAGCGCCTGCAGCAGGCCGGCGAGCGCGAGCACGCGGTCTTTCATTCAACCTCCATGGCATGGGCTTCGAGCGGGGCGTCAGTGGCTTCGATGACGGCCCCGCCCAGGCAAACCTCGCCAGCATAGAAAACGATGGATTGGCCCGGAGTGACGGCGCGCTGCGGGCGCTGGAACTCGACGCGCAGGCTGCCGTCCTCACGGACCTCGACACTGCAGGCCTCATCGGCCTGGCGATAGCGGGTCTTGGCGGTGCACTCGAATCGCGTGGCGGGCACTGCGCCGTCGATGAAGTCGGGCAGGGCGGTGCGCAGGCGCTGGCTCATCAGGAACGGGCTGTCATGGCCCTGATCGACGATCAGGCGGTTGCGGGTGATGTCCTTGCCGACCACGAACCAGGGCGCCTGCGGCCGGCCGCGCACGCCGCCCAGGTTGAGGCCCTCGCGCTGCCCCAGCGTGTAGAAGAAGGCTCCGCCGTGACGGCCCAGCAGCGTGCCTTCGGGATCGATGATCTCGCCTTCGCGGGCGGGCAGGTAGCGGCCGAGGAACTCGCGGAAATCGCGCTCGCCGATGAAACAGATGCCGGTCGAGTCCTTCTTGGCGTGGGTGGGCAGGGCGGCTTCGGCAGCGAGGCGGCGCACCTCCGACTTGGGCAGCTCGCCGACCGGGAACAGGGTGGCCGACAGCGCCTCCTGGCCCAAGGTGTAGAGGAAGTAGCTCTGGTCCTTGCCGGCGTCGAGGCCACGCAGCAGCTGCCAGCGGCCGCGCTCGCGGCGCACGCGTGCGTAGTGACCGGTGGCGATGCGCTCGGCGCCCAGCGCGCGGGCATGGTCGAGGAAGGTGCGGAACTTGATCTCGCGGTTGCAGAGGATGTCCGGGTTGGGCGTGCGGCCTGCGCGGTACTCGGCGACGAAGTGCGCGAACACGCCGTCCCAGTATTCGGCGGCGAAGTTGCGGGTGTGGCAGCGGATGCCGAGACGGCCGCAGACGGCGATCGCGTCCTTGCGGTCCTCCTCCGCCCGGCAGCCGCCCTCGCGATCGTCTTCCTCCCAGTTCTGCATGAACAGGCCTTCGATCGGGGTGCCGGCGCGCTGCAGCAGCAGGGCGGCGACCGAGGAGTCCACGCCCCCGGACATGCCGACGATCACGGTGCCGGGCTGCACAGGCCTTCAGCCTTGGACGTGGCGCACGTGCTGCAGCGGCGCGCGCTGGCCAGCCAGGAAATCGCGCACCACCGCCTGCACCAGCGGGCTGCGCAGGCGTGCGGCTTCGGCGTCGATCTCGCCCGGCGAGAGCCACAGGCAGCGGGTGATGCCCGCATCGAGCGGCCGGGCCGGATCATGGCTCAGGGCTTCGGCGCCGAAAGCGAAGCGGATGTAGGTCTTGCCGGTCTCGGCCTGCCAGAGGTAGCTGCCAACGAAGCACTGCGGGCGTACGCTCCAGCCGGTTTCTTCCAGCGCCTCACGCGCGGCGGCCTCGACCAGGCCCTCGCCGGGCTCCAGATGGCCGGCCGGCTGGTTCAGCACCAAGCGGCCGCGGACCTCCTCCTCCACCAGCAGGAAGCGCCCCTCGCGTACGATGACGCAGGCCACGGTGATGTCCGGGTTGAACTGGATGTCGCTCTTGGGCACGAGACCACGCCGGCTGGCAAAGAGGCGGAACTTTACAACACGTCGCCGCGGCGGCCCTGCCACCCGTTCAAGGGGGTTTGACGCCTGCGGCGCCAGACTGCAGCGGCTGCTGGTGCTGCTGGCATTCAGCCCAGCCCTTGCAAGTCGCCTCCGCGCATCCACATAGCACGCCATGATCGAAATGCCCGACCTCCGCCGCCCGCCCCTGCACGCCTCACGCTTTCTGTCTCCGCGTCTGGCGGGTGACCCCGACGGCGCACCCGATGCGGGCCAGCAGCGCGGCCTCGCGGTGGAGGAAGCGCGGCCCGAGGTGGTGCGTCCTCCGCTGTACCAGGTCGTCCTGCTGAACGACGACTACACGCCGATGGATTTCGTGGTCGAGGTCTTGCAGGTGTTCTTCGGTCTCAACATCGAGCGTGCCACCCAGGTGATGCTCCATGTGCATACGCGCGGCAAGGGCGTGTGCGGCGTCTACACGCGGG
>LNFM01007025.1_pt1 | contig 18049 bp, 13 predicted proteins | sample 596031 | NCBI WGS metagenome assembly LNFM01 (sample SAMN04254537, study PRJNA301005) | activated carbon metagenome | isolation source: dual media filters at the Ann Arbor, Michigan drinking water treatment plant | place: USA: Ann Arbor | reverse complement strand
TCACCGTCACACTAATAGCCCCCATCGCCATGGACGAAGGCCTGCGTTTCGCGATCCGCGAAGGCGGCCGCACCGTGGGTGCCGGGGTCGTATCCAAGGTAATTGAGTAAAAAGATTGTTTTAAGTCGTGGATTGCAACGCGGTTCATCCGCTTAAGGCTGACAAGGTATAGGCCAGTAGCTCAATTGGCAGAGCGTCGGTCTCCAAAACCGAAGGTTGGGGGTTCGATTCCCTCCTGGCCTGCCATATGTGGCAGGTTGTGGGTTGTGTGCCCATCAGATGTATGGGCTTATGAGCATGACGCTTCGCGTGCGAAGCGCTATGCTGAAACCCGGATAAGGATCGCTAGAACGCATGGCAGACAAGATTAAATTGCTCGTAGCGGTACTGTTAATTGGTGCCTCGATAGGCGCATTTTATTATTACGGTGATCACTCTTTACTGGTGCGTGTCATTGTTATTTTAGTGGCAATGGGCGTTGCTACCGCCATTTCATTACAGACGGCAATTGGTCAGAAAACACTGGGATTTATGCGTGACTCCCAGGTCGAGGTGCGCAAGGTCGTATGGCCAACACGCAAGGAAACCCTGCAGACCACCCTGGTTGTAATGGCCATGGTCGTGGTAATTGCGATTTTTATATGGTTATTGGATATGATTTTGTTGTGGGCGGTTCGCTTATTGACCGGTCAGGGAGGCTGAGCACATGACGATGCGGTGGTATGTGGTTCATGCCTATTCCGGCTTTGAGAACCATGTGGTGCGTTCGTTAAAAGATCGCATTGCACGCAGTTCGTTGCAGGACAAGTTCGGTGAAATTCTGGTGCCGACAGAAGAAGTCATTGAAATGCGCGCAGGGCAAAAGCGCAAGAGTGACCGTAAATTTTTCCCCGGTTATGTGCTGGTGCAGATGGAGATGAATGACGACACCTGGCATCTGGTTAAGGAAGTTCCTAAAGTAATGGGTTTTGTTGGTGGTTCCAGCGACAAGCCCGCGCCCATTACCGACCGCGAAGCAGAAAAAATTCTGCAGCGCGTGCAGGATGGCGTTGAAAAACCCCGTCCCAAAGTGCTGTTCGAGGCAGGTGAAGTGGTGCGTGTTACTGAAGGGCCGTTTGCTGACTTTAACGGCGTGGTCGAAGAAGTCAACTACGAAAAAAATCGCCTGCGTGTTGCGGTGTTGATTTTTGGGCGCTCAACTCCGGTTGAACTGGAATTCAGCCAGGTTGAAAAAGGCTGACCCGTCCACTTCGTAAAGTAGTTTTAGTAAAGTAGTTATTTTTTGTAATTATTAATGGGGAGCCGCGAGGCGCTTGCACCCGAGGAGTAAACATGGCAAAGAAAATTACAGCCTATATCAAATTACAGGTCAAGGCCTGTCAGGCTAATCCAAGTCCACCCGTAGGCCCAGCGTTGGGTCAGCGCGGTGTCAACATCATGGAGTTCTGCAAAGCGTTTAACGCACAGACTCAAGGTGTAGAGCCGGGCACGCCGTTACCTGTGATCATCACAGTGTACAGCGATCGCAGCTTCACCTTCATCACCAAGACTCCCCCGGCCACCATTCTGTTGAAGCGGGCGGCGGGTATTACCAGCGGCAGCAAAACCCCCAACACCCAAAAGGTTGGCAAAGTCACGCGCGCCCAGTTGGAGCAGATTGCTAAAACCAAGATGCCCGATTTGACCGCCGCCAGCATGGACGCCGCCGTGCGTACTATCGCGGGCAGCGCACGCAGCATGGGTCTTGAGACGGAAGGGGTAGTATAAAATGGCAAAAATAACTAAACGTACCAAGACTGCACAGGCAAAAATCCAGGCGGGCAAGGTGTATGCGATTGATGAGGCCTTGAGCTTGATCAAGGAATGCGCCACAGCTAAATTCAATGAATCTGTGGATGTCAGCATCAATCTGGGCATCGACACCCGCAAGTCAGATCAGGTTGTGCGCAGCTCCACCGTGTTGCCTCACGGCACTGGTAAAGTAGTGCGTGTTGCGGTGTTCACGCAGGGCGCCAATGCCGAACTCGCCCGTGCGGCCGGAGCTGATATTGTCGGGTTTGATGACCTTGCTGAATCTGTCAAGGCCGGTAACATGGATTTTGACGTGGTGATTGCCAGCCCCGATGCGATGCGCGTGGTGGGTCAATTGGGTCAGATTCTCGGTCCACGCGGTTTGATGCCAAATCCTAAAGTGGGTACAGTTACCCCGGATGTGGCCACCGCCGTGAAAAATGCCAAGAGTGGCCAGGTGCGTTACCGCGCTGACAAAGCCGGTATTGTGCATTGCACCATTGGCAAGGCGAGCTTTGAAGTTGCCGCGTTGCGGGGTAATTTACAGGCGCTGCTGGCTGATTTAAACAAGGCCAAGCCCAGCACCTCCAAAGGTATTTACATGCGAAAGATCGCTGTCTCCAGCACCATGGGTCCCGGCATTCTGGTTGATCAGTCTTCATTGAGTACGATTGCCTAAATAACATTAGGCTAAAGAACTTTGGGTTGGCGGTTTGGTGATGCCGAACCGTTGGCCGTCAAAGACCGCAGGTGCTTTTGCTTGATTGGGTTGCTGCATTGAAACCCTGCCCGCGCAGACGGTATGCCCTGAACAGGATGGCCTTGAGATTTGCGGGGCTCTGTGATGGTTGCCGTATAAGGGTGGAGCGCTCTGTTTATACAAGGGTGGAGCGCTCTGTTTATACAAGGTAGTCACTGACAAGGTTCATCAATTGCTTTGTCAGTTGTTTACATACAGGAGAGTAAGCTCTTGTTAACACTAGAAGAGAAAAAGACAATCGTTGCCGAAATGGCCGTGGTTGCCAGTACTGCCCTATCAGCTATTGCCGCCGAGTATCGTGGTTTGCAGGCTGCAGATATGGCTCGGTTACGCGTCGATGCGCGTAAGACGGGTGTTTATCTGCGCGTTGTCAAAAACACGCTCGCGCGTCGTGCGGTTGAAGGAACAGGGTTTTCCTGCATGCAGTCCGCGTTGGTGGGTCCATTGGTTCTGGCCTTCTCTAAAGAAGACCCGGCCGCAGGCGCCCGTTTGATTCGTGATTTTGCCAAGGGTAATGACAAGCTGGTGGTTAAGGTTATCGCCATGAGCGGTAAGCTGATGGCGCCAAGTGATCTCGAATCCCTGGCCAAGATGCCGACACGTGACCAGGCTATCAGTTTGCTGATGGCGGTTATGAAGGCGCCTGTGGAGAAGCTGGCCCGTACCCTGGCTGCTGTGCGCGATCAAAAGCAATCGGCTGCTGGTTAGTCTGGTTAACGCGTCCCCGCGCCCTGTGAAACATGGCACGGTTACATTAATTTTAGGAGCATAAAATGGCTGTAAGCAAACAAGAGATGTTGGATACCGTTGCTAACATGACGGTTCTGGAAATTGTTGATCTGATTTCCGCAATGGAAGAGAAGTTCGGTGTTTCTGCTGCGGTAGCAGTAGCTGCTGCCGGACCTGCGGCTGCGGCGGCTGTTGAAGAACAGACTGAGTTTAACGTAATCATGACCTCCTTTGGCGCAAACAAGGTGGGCGTGATTAAAGTTATCCGCGCGGTTACCGGTCTGGGCTTGAAAGAAGCCAAAGACATGGTAGAAGCTGTTCCCGCCGTTGTTAAAGAAGGCGTGAGCAAGGATGATGCCGCGTCTATCAAGAAGCAGCTTGAAGAAGCCGGCGCTACGGTTGAACTTAAGTAAAGTTTAAACTGTCTATCACGGCGCCTTCCACCCCGGATCCTCAGGGTGGAAGGCGCTGTTTATGTGGCTATTAATTCAATAACGGCAAGGGCGGTTGCATCTGACGCAACAAAAATTGACTCGGCGGGTGGTGGTGTCGCGAACCGGAAGTAACGGGACAAATGAAGCGGATGGATTTTTTCGCCAGGCAAGGCGCAGACCTGCCGCCGCACTCATTGTGCGGCAAGGGGCTGCAACGACGCATGGCGAGAAAAGACGCCGTTTCATGTTTCGTTATTTCCGGTTCGCGACACTAGTGTGCCCACGTAATATTATGCCTTAACAAGTTTGTGTTGGCTGGTGGCAGCGTCACCGGCCTTTTTCTGTTTCCGCCGCACAGGGATGTGCAAGTGTCGTGGGAGGCAGGATGCCGTGAACGACCGCCGCACAGGGAAGAGCGCCAGCGAAGGGTTCTGCAAGTGTCGTGGGAGGCAGGATGCCGTGAACGACCGTAAGTATTGGGAAGGTGATGGATCCGGGATTCCCTGATTTCAGCCATTCCCTGTAGATAAATTATTCATTTTATAGCATCCACGCGATTTGGTGTTGGCGACTCAACCTGAGGAACTCTGATGTCCTACTCTTTTACTGAGAAAAAATGCATCCGTAAGGATTTTGGCAAGCGGCCTAGTATTCTGGAGACGCCTTATTTGCTGGCGATTCAGGTGGAATCATACCGTGATTTTCTACAGGAAGATGTTGCAACCGAAAACCGTGCCGAGCGGGGATTGCACGCGGCGTTCAAGTCCGTATTTCCGATTACCAGCTACACTGGAAATGCCGCGCTTGAGTACGTAAGCTACCGTTTGGGCATCCCAGGATTTGATGTCAAGGAGTGCCAATCACGGGGTATGACTTACGCCGCGCCATTGCGCGTAAAAGTCCGTCTGGTCATTTACGATAAAGAAGCGCCCGCAGGCACCCTGGCGATTAAAGATGTCAAGGAGCAGGAAGTTTACATGGGTGAGTTGCCGCTGATGACAGGCAACGGCACCTTTGTCGTGAATGGTACCGAGCGTGTTGTGGTGTCGCAGTTACATCGTTCCCCCGGCGTGTTTTTTGAGCATGATAAGGGCAAGACCCATTCATCGGGTAAATTGCTGTTTTCGGCGCGTATTATTCCGTACCGTGGTTCATGGCTGGATTTTGAGTTTGATCCGAATGACAGCGTGTTCGTGCGTATTGACCGTCGCCGCAAACTGCCTGCCACGATTATTTTGCGTGCGTTGGGCTACACCACGGAACAGATTCTGGATCTGTTCTTTGAAACCAACACCTTCACCTTTGAAAAAGACAACATTAATCTGGATCTGGTGCCGGATCGTTTGCGTGGCGAGAGCGCGGCATTTGACATTAAAGATGCCAAGGGCAAGCTGCTTGTTGAGGCGGGTCGCCGCATCATGGCGCGCCATATCAACGAGATGAAGAAAGCTGACCTGAAAACACTCTCAGTGCCGCGTGAATATGTGCTGGGCAAGGTGATGGCGCATGACGTGGTTGACCAGTCTACCGGTGAGGTATTGGCGAACGCCAACGATGAAATTACCGCTGAATTACTGACCAAGCTGAACAAGGCTGAGGTACGTTCAATCAAGGTGCTGTTCACCAACGATCTGGATCGCGGGCCATTTATGTCCAATACCTTGCGTATTGATCATGCGCGTACCGAGCTGGATGCGCAGGTTGAAATTTATCGCATGATGCGTCCCGGCGAGCCGCCGACCAAGGATGCCGCACAGGCGTTGTTTAATAACCTGTTCTTCAGCAGCGACCGGTATGACTTATCTGTAGTAGGCCGCATGAAGTTTAACCGTCGTGTAGGCCGTGAAGAAATTACCGGTTCCGGCGTGTTGTCCAGGGAAGACATCATTGCCGTAATGCGCGTCTTGATTGACATCAAGAATGGTAACGGCACCGTAGATGATATTGATCATTTAGGAAACCGCCGTATCCGCAGCGTGGGTGAAATGGTGGAGAACCAGTTCCGCGCCGGTCTGGTGCGTGTTGAGCGTGCTGTAAAAGAACGCCTGAGCCTTGCGGAGTCTGAAGGTTTGATGCCGCAGGAGCTGATTAACGCCAAGCCAGTGTCTGCGGTGATCAAGGAGTTTTTCGGCTCCAGCCAGTTGTCGCAGTTTATGGATCAAAATAATCCCCTTTCCGAAATTACGCATAAGCGCCGTATTTCGGCGCTTGGGCCGGGCGGCTTGACGCGTGAACGTGCGGGCTTTGAAGTGCGTGACGTACATCCCACGCATTATGGCCGTGTATGTCCGATTGAAACGCCTGAAGGTCCGAACATTGGCTTGATCAACTCTTTGGCGGTGTATGCGCGCATCAATAATTACGGCTTTCTGGAAACCCCTTATCGCAAGGTAGTGGATGGCCGCGTCACCGACAAGATCGAATATTTGTCGGCGATTGAAGAAGGACAGTATGTCATCGCGCAGGCGAGCGCCACGCTGGACAAGGAAGGTCGCTTGACGGATGAGCTGGTGTCATGCCGTCATCAAAATGAATTTACGTTATCCACGCCAGATCGTCCTGAGTATATGGACGTTGCGCCCAAGCAGATTGTGTCTGTGGCGGCGTCGTTAATTCCGTTTCTGGAACACGATGACGCGAACCGTGCATTGATGGGTTCGAACATGCAGCGTCAGGCGGTGCCGACACTGCGTGCTGAAAAGCCGTTGGTGGGTACGGGCATGGAGCGCATTGTGGCGATTGATTCCGGCGTCACCGTGGTGGCGACACGCGGTGGGGTGATCAATTCGGTGGATGCCGGACGTATTGTGGTGCGTGTCAACGATGACGAGACAGTGCCCGGTGAACCGGGTGTAGACATTTATAACCTGACCAAGTACACCCGCTCCAATCAAAACACCTGTATCAATCAGCGTCCGCTGGTGAATGTAGGCGATGTGATTGCGCGTGGCGATGTGCTGGCAGATGGTCCTTCGACGGATCTCGGTGAGCTGGCGTTGGGTCAGAACATGTTGATCGCATTCATGCCCTGGAACGGTTACAACTTCGAAGATTCGATCTTGATCTCCGAGCGTGTGGTGCATGAAGACCGGTTTACTACCATCCACATTGAAGAACTGACCTGCGTATCACGCGACACCAAGCTTGGGCCAGAGGAAATCAGCTCGGATATTCCGAACGTCAGCGAGACCGCGTTGGGTAAGCTTGATGAGTCCGGCATTATCCATATCGGTGCCGAAGTCGTGCCGGGTGATATTCTGGTGGGTAAGGTAACGCCCAAAGGCGAAACCCAGTTGACCCCGGAAGAGAAGCTGCTGCGCGCCATTTTTGGTGAAAAGGCATCGGACGTTAAAGATACTTCGTTGCGCGTGCCGTCCGGCATGAGCGGCACGGTGATTGACGTGCAGGTGTTTACCCGTGATGGTGTGCAGAAAGACAAGCGCGCGCAGGACATCGAGCGCATGGCGCTGGACCGGGTCAAGAAAGATCTGCATGACCAGTACCGCATTCTCGAAGATGATACCTATCAGCGTGTTGAGCAGTTGTTGCTGGACAAGGTTGCCGAAGGCGGCCCGAAGGGTTTGAAGGCTGGAGCCAAAGTTACAACGGCGTATCTGGCAGAGTTGGCGCGTGACAAATGGTTTGAGATTCGTTTGCGCAATGACGAAGCTAACCAGCAGTTGGAAATTCTGGGTGAACAGCTCAAACAGCAACGTATTGACCTCGATGCCAGGCTGGAAGAGAAGCGTGCCAAGCTCACCGCCGGGGATGATCTTGCGCCGGGCGTGTTGAAGATGGTGAAGGTCTATCTGGCCGTGAAGCGCCGTATTCAGCCGGGTGACAAGATGGCCGGACGTCATGGTAACAAGGGTGTGATCTCGATGATCGTGCCCGTCGAAGACATGCCGTATATGGCGGATGGTACACCCGTCGATATTTTGCTGAATCCCCTGGGCGTGCCGTCACGTATGAACGTGGGTCAGGTACTTGAAACCCATTTGGGCTGGGCGGCTAAAGGTCTGGGTTTGAAGATTGGCCGTATGCTGGAAGCGCAACAGAAAGTGGTGGAAGTACGCGGTTTCCTCGATCGCATCTACAACAGCACGGGTGGCAAGAAAGAAGATCTCAACTTGCTGAGTGATGATGAAATCCTCAAGCTTGCGGGCAATCTGCGCAAGGGCGTGCCGATTGCTACACCAGTGTTTGATGGTGCGTCTGAAGAGGAAATCAAGGGCATGTTAGCCCTGGCCGATCTGCCGCTGAGTGGACAGGCGACATTGTTTGATGGCCGTACTGGCGTTGCCTTTGAACGGTCGATCACCGTGGGTTATATGTACATGCTCAAGTTGAACCACTTGGTGGATGACAAGATGCATGCACGTTCCACGGGTCCGTACAGCCTGGTGACACAGCAGCCTCTGGGCGGTAAGGCGCAATTCGGCGGTCAGCGTTTCGGTGAAATGGAAGTGTGGGCGCTCGAAGCTTACGGCGCGGCTTATACATTGCAGGAAATGCTCACCGTGAAATCGGACGATGTGGCGGGGCGTACCAAAATGTATAAAAACATTGTGGACGGCGACCACCGTATGGAAGCCGGCATGCCGGAATCCTTTAACGTGCTGGTCAAGGAAATCCGCGCGTTGGCGATTGACATCGAACTGGAACAGAGCGAATAACGCGCCCACTGGCCATAGAATAATGGCGGCAGCGATGATGGCGGGCGAGTGTTACTCGTCCCGCTTCTTCCATACAGCATTATAGAAGCAGGAGAAACGGCATTGAAAGATCTAATCAATTTATTGAAGCAGCAAGGTCAGGTCGAAGAGTTTGATGCGATCCGCATCGGGTTGGCCTCACCGGCCAAAATCCGCTCGTGGTCATTTGGTGAGGTTAAAAAGCCGGAAACCATCAATTACCGTACCTTCAAGCCGGAGCGTGATGGTTTGTTCTGCGCCAAGATTTTTGGTCCGATCAAGGATTATGAATGCTTGTGCGGCAAGTACAAACGCTTGAAGCACCGTGGCGTGATCTGTGAAAAATGCGGCGTGGAAGTCACGCTTGCCAAAGTGCGCCGTGATCGCATGGGGCATATTGAGCTGGCTAGCCCGGTCGCGCATATCTGGTTCTTGCGCTCCTTGCCTTCGCGCATGGGTTTGTTGCTGGACATGACGTTGCGCGACATCGAGCGCGTACTTTATTTTGAAGCGTTTGTGGTGATTGATCCGGGCATGACGCGTCTTGAGCGTGGTCAGTTGTTGTCTGACGAAACCTATCTGGAAGCCATTGAAGAATATGGTGACGAGTTCGATGCGCGCATGGGCGCCGAAGCTATTTTTCAGTTGCTCCATACCATGAACCTGAAAACGGAAGTGGTGAAGCTGCGCGAAGACATCCCGGGCACCACCTCTGAAACCAAATCCAAAAAGCTCACCAAGCGCCTTAAGCTTATGGAAGCGTTCCTCGAGTCGGGCAATAACCCTGAATGGATGGTGATGACGGTGTTGCCAGTATTGCCGCCGGAGTTGCGTCCTCTGGTGCCACTGGATGGTGGACGTTTTGCAACGTCTGACCTGAATGACTTGTATCGCCGCGTGATTAACCGTAACAACCGTTTGAAGCGCCTGCTTGATTTGAGCGCGCCGGATATTATCGTGCGTAACGAAAAACGCATGCTGCAAGAGTCGGTGGATGCGCTGCTGGATAATGGCCGTCGCGGCAAGGCGATCACCGGTTCCAACAAGCGTCCGCTGAAATCGCTGGCAGACATGATCAAGGGTAAGCAGGGTCGTTTCCGTCAGAATCTGCTCGGCAAGCGCGTTGATTACTCTGGCCGTTCCGTGATTGTGGTGGGGCCGACGTTGCGGTTGCATCAGTGTGGTTTGCCGAAGAAAATGGCGCTGGAATTGTTCAAGCCATTTATTTTCAGCAAGCTGGAGCGCCGTGGTCTGGCGACCACCATCAAGGCCGCCAAGAAGCTGGTGGAACGCGAAGGTCCTGAGGTGTGGGATATTCTTGAAGAGGTGATCCGCGAACATCCCGTGCTGCTTAACCGCGCACCGACCTTGCACCGCTTGGGTATTCAGGCGTTCGAGCCGGTGTTGATTGAAGGTAAAGCCATTCAGTTGCATCCGCTGGTGTGTACCGCGTTTAACGCCGACTTTGACGGTGACCAGATGGCTGTGCACGTACCGTTATCGCTGGAAGCGCAACTTGAAGCGCGTACCTTGATGATGTCGACCAATAACGTGCTGTCACCCGCCAACGGTGAGCCGATTATTGTGCCGTCACAAGACGTGGTGTTGGGTCTTTATTACATGTCACGCGAGAAAATCAATGCGCGTGGTGAAGGCATGATTTTCTCGGATACCGCAGAAGTGCATCGCGCTTACGAAACCCGTACAGTTGAATTGCAGGCCAAGGTTACAGTGCGGATCCGTGAAGCGAGCATCGACGCGCAGGGCGTAAAACACCCGGTGGTACGCCGTGTCGAGACCACAGTAGGGCGTGCTTTGCTGTCGGATATTTTGCCAGCGGGCATGCCGTTCGAATTGATTAACCAGAACATGACCAAAAAGGCCATCTCGCGGTTGATTAACTCCTGCTACCGTTTGCTGGGCTTGAAAGAAGCAGTGATTTTCGCTGATCAATTGATGTATACCGGCTTTGCCTATGCAACGCGCTCCGGTGTGTCGATTGGCGTTGATGACATGGTGGTGCCGGATGAAAAAGAAGGCATCATTAACGCTGCCGAACAGGAAGTGAAGGAAATCGAAAATCAATACACCTCGGGTCTGGTGACCAATGGCGAACGCTACAACAAAGTCGTCGATATCTGGTCGCACACTAATGACCAGGTGGCCAAGGCGATGATGGACAAGCTGGGTTCGGACGTGGTGACCGATGCCAAGGGCAATCAGGTAAAACAGCCGTCCTTTAATTCCATTTACATGATGGCGGATTCTGGAGCACGCGGTAGCGCAGCACAGATTCGTCAGTTGGCCGGTATGCGCGGATTGATGGCCAAGCCCGACGGCTCGATTATCGAAACGCCGATTACCGCCAACTTCCGTGAAGGCCTAGACGTGTTGCAGTACTTTATTTCAACGCACGGCGCGCGTAAAGGTTTGGCCGATACGGCATTGAAGACCGCAAACTCGGGTTATCTGACGCGTCGTCTGGTGGATGTGGCGCAGGATATGGTGATTTCCGAGCCAGATTGCGGCACCATCCACGGCTTGCTGATGGCGCCCCTGATTGAAGGCGGTGACGTGGTTGAGCCGTTGCGTGAACGTGTGTTGGGTCGTGTGCTGGTGACAGATGTCATGCAGCCGGGTTCCGCTACTGAAGTGGCGGTGGCTGCCGGTACGCTGCTTGATGAGGCGTGGGTAGACAAGCTTGAAGAGATGAGCATTGACCAGGTGAAGGTGCGTTCGCCGATTACCTGCGAAACCCGCTATGGCATTTGCGCAGCATGTTACGGACGTGATCTGGCGCGCGGCCATCGCATCAACATCGGCGAAGCCGTGGGTGTGATTGCAGCGCAGTCGATTGGTGAGCCGGGTACACAGCTCACCATGCGTACCTTCCATATCGGTGGTGCGGCATCGCGTTCTGCGGCAGTCAATTGCGTTGAGCTGAAAACCAAAGGTAAGGTGCGCTTGCACAATATCAAACTGGTGCAGCATGCCAGCGGTAACAACGTCGCCGTGTCGCGCTCGGGCGAACTGACTATGGTCGATGACTTTGGCCGTGAACGCGAGCGTTACAAGATTCCTTACGGCGCGGTATTAACCGTGAGTGATGGTGACATGGTGCAAGCCGGCCAGAACGTCGCTAACTGGGATCCGCATACGCATCCCGTGGTTACCGAAGTGGCGGGGCGCATCAAGTTCAGTGATGTAATTGAAGGTGTTACCGTGCAGCGTCAAACCGACGAAATGACGGGCTTGACCAGTCAGGTCGTTATTGATCCGAAGCAGCGCGGTGGTGCTTCCAAAGACCTGCGCCCCATGCTTAAACTGGTGGATGCACAGGGCCATGACCTGCGTCTTGCTGGCACAGATATTCCGGCAATTTACTTCTTGCCCGCCGGTGCAATTATCAGTCTGGACGATGGTGCGGGCGTGGGTGTGGGTGACGTTATTGCGCGTATTCCGCAGGAAACCACCAAAACCCGTGACATCACCGGCGGTCTGCCACGCGTAGCGGATTTGTTTGAGGCACGCAAGCCGAAAGATCCGGCAGCACTTGCCGAAATTTCTGGTACCGTGAGCTTTGGCAAGGAAACCAAGGGCAAGCGTCGTCTGGTCATCACACCGAAAGACGGTGAGGTGCATGAAGAGCTGATTCCGAAGTGGCGCCATGTGACGGTGTTTGAAGGCGAAAGCGTCGAACGTGGCGAAGTTATTGTGGATGGCGCGCCTGATCCGCATGACATCCTGCGTCTCCTGGGCATACCTCCGCTGGCTAACTATATCGTTAACGAAGTGCAGGACGTGTATCGTTTGCAGGGCGTAAAAATCAATGACAAACATATCGAAGTGATTGTGCGTCAGATGCTGCGCAAGGTGGAAATCCGCAATCCCGGCGAAACCAAGTTTATCCGTGGTGAGCAGATGGATCGCGCACGTGTTCTTGAAGAAAATGAGCGGGTGCTGGCTGAAGGTAAAATGCCGGCTACGTGTGAGACTTTATTGCTCGGTATCACCAAGGCCTCCCTGGCAACCGAGTCGTTCATCTCGGCGGCATCCTTCCAGGAAACCACGCGTGTACTTACCGAAGCGTCTGTCAGCGGTAAATGCGACGATTTGCGCGGCCTGAAAGAAAACGTCATTGTCGGCCGTTTGATTCCGGCCGGTACCGGCCTCGCGTATCACAACGAACGGCGTCGTGTGCGTAGCCTTGACAGGGCGGAATCATCGCAGGCGAAAGCCGCCCATGCTGCTACCGCAGAGCAGGCATTTAAGACGCCAGTAGGGGCATAAGCCTTAACTCGGCGTAAGCATCATCCCCACAAGGGGTAGAGCGGGTAACTGCTCTACCCCTTTATTTTTGGTGCGCCCGGTGTGTGCATTCCTGGTCGGCCTATCTTGTTTGGCACTCCTGCGTGATGGTGGGTGATTGCTTCCGATTTGAACCCTTTCCTATATTTTCTTGGCTGCCTTGCCATGTGACTACCACCCTTGCATGCTCTAATGGAAAATCTTGGATTATTATCCAGAGACTCGCTAACAGATTGATTGTAAATAAAAAAAGCTCATAAAATGGGAGTGTCGGATTTCTTTACATGGATCGATTTAGAGTTAAAAATTTTACTATCAATAACTTAATAAAATAACATGAGAAAAAGCAACCGCTTTATGTTCATAAAAACCACAATAAATGTCGGGATTCTTTACAAACAACACATTGTGAAAAATGGTTAAAATCCATATTTTCCCTTTATTTATCATTATGTTATCGATATTTTTGATATGGTTGGTATGAGTTTCGCTTAAAAACAACCTGAGATTGTAAAGACTTGCGCTTTCTCAATAATTGTGTTTCAAGGGTAAGACGTTTAATCATACTACAATGTAATACGGAGACTACATCTATGAACAAGACACTACTAGCTACTGCGATTGCACTTGCGTTGGGAATTACAACCCAGGCTTGGGCGAACCCCACCAACACTGCAACGGATTCGGCTCAGACGCAAACTGCCACGGCGTCATCTTCTGCCGACAACAAAGGTACTTCGGCGAATGAAAACTCGACCGCAAACAATACCAGCGATTCTAATAACGACAATTCCGATAGTAGTGACAACAGCACCGACACCGCTGATTCGAACAATGACAGTTCCGATAACAGTGACAACAGTACCGACACGGCAGATTCAAACAACGATAGTTCCGATAGTAGTGACAACAGCACCGACACCGCTGATTCGAACAATGACAGTTCCGACAATAGTGACAACAGTACCAATACCGCTGATTCAAACAATGATAGCTCGGACAACAGCACCAACACCGCCGATTCGAACAATGACAGTTCCGACAGCAGTGACAACAGCACCAACACCGCTGACTCGAACAATGACAGTTCCGACAACAGTGACAACAGTACCAATACTGCTGATTCAAACAATGATAGTTCCGACAATAGCACTAACACGGCGGATTCCAACAACGACAACTCTGACAACAGCGACAACAGCGACAATAGCACTAACACCAGCACCGCTGACTCGAACAACGACAGTTCAGATAACAGCACCAATACGGCGGACTCCAACAACGACAACTCCGATAACAGTACCAATACGGCTGATTCCAATAATGACAGTTCAGACAACAGCACCAACGACTCTGATCTGAGCGCTGATACCAACGCTGCGGACAATGGCAGTATTGTTGCTACCCGTGGTTCAACAGCCTCCATCGACAACAGCGATAATAGTGACAATAGCGACAACAGTGACAATAGCACCAACGACTCGAATAATGTCACGACTACAGACAGCGATGACAACTCGGGTAACAGCGGTATTCTCGCGACGCGCGGTGGAAGTGTTGATCAGAGTGATAACAGCGTCACGGACAGTGATGACAACTCTGGCAACAGCGGCGACCTCGCTACCCGTGGATCAACCATTGACCATAGTGACAACAGCGTCAACGACTCTCACAATAACAGCAGCGTCAATGACTCCAACAATGACAGCAGTGTCAACGACTCGAACAACACCGTTGCCTCTGCCGTGCTGGAGGGTACTGTGAGTGGAAATTCCGTGGGTTTAGGGATAGCGGACGGAAGCGGTTCTGAGGGAGAAAGCGCCTACCCTATTTCTAACGTCATCGACAACGGCTCGTTCACTGGTGCTACCGGCATCTCGCAAGTGGCGCAGAACAATGGGCACAACAGCCTGGTTCAGCAGAACTTCACGATTCAGGGTAACGTCAGCCCGTAATTGCCTCACATCAGCGGCGGACGCTTGTCGTCCGCCGCCCTTTTATAAACGAGGAGGCAAGGTATGCGCTATTTATTCTTTTCAGCCACAAAGGCAGTGTTGTTGTTTGGCGCCACTTTGTGCTGTGTAACGCCTGCGCTGGCGGATCAGTGGGAGGATCAGCACGATTCGGTAGTTAATGAGGCTGACTTCGGCGAGGCCGTTGTCAATGTGATGCTCAATGAGCAGAGCGGAATGGCAGGGGCGCCTGAACAGATCAGCGATGCGGATTTGAATGCGCGACTGAACGATAACATTGTTTATTCAAGTATCAATGGGAACAACAGTATTGGAAAGGGGGCGTTTGCGGACACCATGGGATTTCCCACGGTCATCCAGAACTCAGGAAACAATGTGATCATTCAGAACAACACCATACTGAATGTAACGTTGCAGCAGTAGAAATCTGTCGAGACCACGGTATGAAGATGTTTGTATCCACGGACAGGCTTGCCGCATTTGTTGTCGTCTTCCTGGTCTTCTGTACACCGGTCAAGGTCAGTGCAATGGATATTGCCGTAGCGGGTGGGGGTTTTTCGGTTCCAGTGGTGAGCTTGAAGGAAGCCCGTTTTCGGACGGTTATCAAACAGAATTATGACTTCAGTTGCGGCTCCGCAGCATTGGCGACGCTGTTGACCTATCACTACCAGGATCCCGTCGATGAGCAGACGGTGTTCGCGGCCATGTACAAAACTGGCAACAAGGCGAAGATTCGCAAGGAAGGTTTTTCGTTGCTTGACATCAAGCGCTATCTGGCGGCGAATGGCTATCGCGCCGATGGATTTGTCGCCCCTCTGGATACGCTGGACAAAAAGGGTATCCCGGCCATCGTGCTCATCAACGATCACGGCTACAAGCATTTTGTGGTTGTCAAGGGTGTCAGCCGTACCCAGGTATTATTGGGCGATCCTTCCGCCGGTGTGAGAATTATCCCGCGTGATAAGTTTGAGGAAATGTGGAACAAAATCCTGTTCGTCATACGCGACAAGGAAGAGCGCGTGGAATTTGGCGACGAGAAGGAATGGAAGGTGCGTGAAAAGGCGCCATTGGAGGTGGCAGTGAGTCGTGACAGTCTGTTCGCCACGACAGTATTATTGCCCAATGGCTATGATTTTTGACGGTTAGTGACAGACAATAAATGCCAATCATCCCGATGAAAAACCGCCAACGCATGTTGCATTTTCGAACGTGCTTCCTCAGGAGGTCGCTTCCGGCATCCTGCCTCTGGCGACACTTGTGCATCCCTGCACGTCGCATGTTGGGTGCGGTTGCGTTTTTTGCTGCTCTTGTAGCGCCGTTCCAGGCAATTTCGGGGATTGCTTCTGACATTGATGGAGCAGGAGTTTCTGAAAACTATCCGCCGGTGGATGACTATACTCTGGATGACATGCGTGGCGGATTTCTGGTGGCGGGTGGGTTGGAACTAAGTTTCAGCATTGAGCGTGCGGTAATGATTGATGGCGAACTGGTGTCCAGGACGGTGATCGCTGTTCCGCGCTCCGATGCCGCAGCCAGCAGTCCGGCGGTTACCATGCCACTCTCTGGTTTTATGACCTTGATCCAGAACGCCGTGGACTTCAAGACAATCGAGAATCTGACCATCATCGACTTGGAGGTTTCAAATCTTCGCTCCATCGCGGTGGCATCTTTCGGTGCGATGTTGACCGATCAAATTGTAAACTCAGTGAGGTGAGACCCGAGTCGTTGAATCCGATGGGGGTCGTTTTGTCATTAATGAAAAATAAAAAAATCATCCCTTACGGCGTTTTGACGGCTGTGCTTTTTTTGCCTCTGCCGTCTCTGGGCGAAGAAGCCGCACCGGAGCAGCAATCCGAACTCGTTCAACTGAAGAAGTTGCTGGAAAAACAAAGCGGCCAATTGGAGATGCAAAAAAAAGAGTTGGACGCCATGCGGCTTCGCTTTGATCGGTTACAGGACCGGTTGCAGTCCAAACCCGAGGCTGTGTTAAAGCCCGTTGCTCCATCGACGGCGCCGAGGGAGTCCGTTGCTGCGCCCAGGAAAGCGGCGGTACCAGCGCAACCCGTAGGTCAAGCGCCGGAACGGCCGCGCCGTCCGCCTGATGCCGCGCTCGCTTCGGAACAACGCGGCGTCCTGACACCGTCCGGTACCCTCATCGTTGAGCCTTCCCTGCAATATACGAATTCGTCGGTTCATCGTGTGGCGCTGGAGGGTTTTACCATTGTGCCTGCATTGACTATCGGTAGAATTGAAATTGAGAAGGTTAACCGCGATACCTATGGGAATGCCCTTGCGGTACGCTACGGCATCACGCCACGTTTTGAGATAGAAACGAAGATTCCCTATGTATCTCGCGCCGATACCACGCAGGCACGCCCACTGCACACGGAATCGGAAGAAGACATCATCAAGAGCATAAAGGGCGAGGGCTTGGGCGATGTTGAGCTTGCCTTGCGTTACCAGATGAATCAGGGACAAGGTGGTTGGCCTTTCCTGGTCGGCAACCTGCGGGTGAAAAGCCATACTGGCAAATCCCCTTTCGATGTGCTGGTCGACAACCTTGGCCTGCAAACGGAATTGCCCACTGGTTCGGGGTTCTGGGGAGTGCAGCCGAGTATAACGATGATTGTTCCCAGCGATCCGGCGGTGATTTTTACCAACGTGAGTTATTTGTGGAATATCGAGCGCAAACTTGATGAGAGGTACGGACGCATTGATCCGGGTGATGCCGTCGGCATCAATTTCGGCATGGGTCTAGCGCTTAACGAAAAGGCCTCGTTCAGTCTTGCTTATGATCTCAACGTCATCGGAAAATCGAAGCAGAATGGTGAGACCATTCCCCGCTCGCAGACGATCAAAGTCGGATTACTGATGCTGGGCTATGCGTATCGTCTGACACCGGATGTCAGCGTCAATGTTTCTATCGGTGCCGGTCTCACGGCGGATGCGCCGGACATGCAATTGTCGGTGCGTATGCCGACAGCGGTTTTCTCAAAAGCCAAGAGCAAGCGCTAATTTCACCATGTAACCTCATCATGTTACGTGGAGCGATTTATTATAGTGGCCATTCTTCATGCCGCGCCGCTTCCCATGCATGTATGGCATGTTTGCGTGTTTCACCCCAGTGATACCCGCCAAGTTTACCGCTTTGTTGAATGACACGATGACAGGGGATAATGAAAGCAACGGGATTTGCGCCTACTGCAAGACCCACGGCTCGTGCCGAGCGAGGGCGACCTATTGCCGTTGCCACTTGGGTATAACTCATTCCATTTCTAATTCAATAAGGCACTAACAATCCATTCCCAAGCGACAATGGACTTGACCATGGGTGCATTCCCCTCGAAGGTTCGCAGGGCC
>LNFM01022605.1_pt1 | contig 18054 bp, 17 predicted proteins | sample 596031 | NCBI WGS metagenome assembly LNFM01 (sample SAMN04254537, study PRJNA301005) | activated carbon metagenome | isolation source: dual media filters at the Ann Arbor, Michigan drinking water treatment plant | place: USA: Ann Arbor | reverse complement strand
ACCTTGACCGGAATCCGGGCTGACCACGACTCCCGATTTGCCGGTGCTTCCTTTGCCTTGGGCCAGGACCGGTGAAGAGAGAAGCGCGAGAACTACGCCGATAGCTGTCGCAATTTTCATAGGGAACTCCATTGTCTCTGGCCGCGTGATGTCACGGACAGAGAGGGAGTGTTTAGCGACGGAACCCGCCGGCAGAGTAGTGAAATTACCGCCCGAGAATGGCGTTTACGCGACGACAGCCGCGCGGCCCGAACCGCGCGCAGTTGCCTGTTCCTTTAGGCGCTATCGGAGCATCAGTGCATACGCGGAGCGGCGCTTAGATCAAACCGGGACAGCTCACGACTGCGAGCTTCGAAACCTTGCTTGCACGAACAGTCGAGCACGTGTTCCGTGTCATCAAATGCCAGTTTGGCTATCGCAAGGTCCGCTATCGCAGCATCGCCAAGAACGGCGCTCAGGTGTTCGCTGAGGGCGCTCGCCAACCTGTATCTCGTCCGCGGCCGACTTGCGTCGGCCGAGGGGGCCGTTCGGGCACGACCGAATGCCTGAAAACCGACGAAAACTGACCAGCGGATGAGTGGTCGCGCCGGCAGAGCGCGCTATTCAGAGGTTCCCTAGTTCATTGTGCTAGAGCAAGTGCCTCCATGATCGGGCATTGCGGCCAGCGGGTGGGCTCACACTCGTCGATGAGCGCGGTCAGCGCGCGATCCAAGCGCTTGAGATCGGCGAGCTTGCGTCGCACGTCGGCGCGATGCGCAACGGTGACCGAGCGAGCCTGCTCGCAGCAGGCGCCGCCCGCGTTCAGCCGCAATAGGTCGCGGATCGTCTCGAGCGGAAAGCCGAGCTCCCTACCGCGCCGAATGAAGTTCAGGCTCGCCACGTGCTCGCGCGCGTAATGACGATGCCCGCCCGCGCTGCGGGCTGGCGAAGCGAGCAAACGGATCTTCTCGAAGTAGCGGATCGTTTCGACGTGCACGCCGGTCGCCTCGGCCAGCCGACCGATCGTCAAGCGGCTGGGTGCCGGTTTTTTTTCCATTTCGCGACCTCGATTGAGGGCTTGCATCCGTAGTCGCTACAGGTTGTACGGTCGCAATTGGCCGCAGTCCATTCAACTGGTGGTGTCTGGGTATGTCCCCGTTGTGAACAATCGAAGGAGAAGCGAAATGGCACGATTGACGATTGCAGCGGTGATGCTGCTCGGATTCGCGGCGACGGTTTATGCCGCCTGTCCGCTTTGCCTCTGAGGAAAGGGGCGCTGACATGCTGAAACTCTTTGCAGCGGGAGGCGCGGTCGCAGCACTGGCGGCTTCGACCTGCTGCGTAATGCCGCTCGCTCTAGGGACGCTTGGGCTGGGCAGCACGTTTGCATCGAGCCTGGGTGTGCTCGCGCCCTATCAGACGACGTTTCGCCTTGCGGCCATCGCATTGCTGGGGGCCGGGTTCTGGCTCGCATACGCCCGCAGAGCCGTTGGAGCCCACGCTGCTGCCTGCACTCCCTGACCGCTGCTTTGGACAGGCGCTAGCGTGCTCGCGGTCGTGCTCAGCGAGCCTGTGTGGGGAAGGTGGCTTGCATGACGAACCTAGCGGCCCCACGCGCCGAGGCGAACTCGCCGGTCGTCCTGGAGTCGACCGTCACTTGCCCGTCGTGCGGCCATCGCTCGACGCACACGATGCCGACGGATGCCTGCCAGTACATTCATAAGTGCGGGAGTTGCGGCGTCACGTTGAAGCCGAAGCAGGGCGATTGCTGCGTCTACTGCTCGTACGGCGACGTACCCTGCCCACCCATTCAGGACGAGCGGGCCGGCATGTCCGGTAGCCGAGCGTGCAGTCAGGTATTGGGTGCGCCTACATCGGACTGAAGGTACCGCACGCGCAGCAATGCCAGCGCGGCGAACACCGCAGCGGGCACGAATGCCCACTGTGCAAGAGGCGCAACACCGATCTCGTGGCCGAGGATCGTCAAGGTCGGCATCGCTGCATCATAGCCCCAGGATTGTCGAACGTAAACGTTGTGCCACTCGCTGAAGGCCGTGTAGGCAATCCCGAGTGGAATGGCGAGTGCGGCGACTTGCTGCACTTTCGCGCGCGGCCAGTTCGATGCTCTGAGCACCGCGAGCGATGCCACCAATACGCTTGCGGCTATGAGGAGGTCGCCGGCAGTACAATGCAGGACCGCGAAGGCAAGCTCGCCGCGCGAGGCTGTATGCCACAGATTATAGAGTGGCAATTGCACGACCTCCCAGACGAGATGGCCGATCGCGCTAAAACCGATATAGAGCGCAATCGCGACCCCAAGGTCACGCCAAACCGGGCCGACAGCCTGCCGTCCTTCGATCATCTCATCCCTCACCGGAAAAATGCATACTTGATGAGCGCGGCGATCACGAGCGCCGCGACGACTATTGCGACCAGGTGGCCGAGCCCCATCCCCCAGATCATCCAGCTGTCATTCAACATGTCGCTTGCTCCTCAGGTACCGCGGTGGGTTTCAAGACTTCGTCGGGGATGCCCTTCACCAGCGCATAGATCGCCGGGATGACGACCAGCGTGAGCACGGTGGAGGACACCATGCCGCCGATCATCGGTACGGCGATGCGCTGCATCACCTCCGAGCCGGTGCCGTGGCTCCACAGGATCGGCACCAGTCCTGCCATGATGGCGATGACCGTCATCATCTTCGGGCGGACGCGCTCGACCGCCCCTTCCATGATCGCGGCCGTGAGGTCGGCGCGGGCAATAGCGCGACCGTCGGCGAGCGCCTTGCGCTTCTGCTCCTCCCAGGCGTGGTCAAGATAGATCAGCATGATGACGCCCGTTTCGGCGGCAACGCCGGCGAGCGCGATGAAACCGACCGCCACCGCAACCGATAAGTTGAAGCCCATCCACCACATCAGCCAGAGCCCGCCGACGAGTGCGAACGGTAGCGACAGCATGACGATCAGCGTCTCGGTCATGCGGCGGAAGTTGAGATAGAGCAGCAGCAGGATGATCAGCAGCGTCAGCGGCACGACGACCGCGAGCCGCTTCTTGGCACGCTCGTAGTACTCGAACTGCCCACTCCATATGGCGTAGTAGCCGGGCGGGAACTTCACCGAGGCGGCCACGGCTATCTTGGCGTCGGCAACATAGCTGCCGAGGTCGCGCTCGCGAGCGTCGACGAAGATGTAAGCGGCGAGTTGTGCATTCTCGGTGCGGATCGAGGCGGGGCCCTGGACGAGCGAGACCTTCGCCACCTGCCCAAGCGGGATCGAGGCGCCGTTGGGGAGCGACACCAGGACATCCCGTGCGATCGCCTGCGGGTCTGAACGCACGTCGCGCGGATAGCGTACCGAGACGCCGTAACGCTCGCGGCCCTCGACGGTTGTGGTCACCGTCTCGGCGCCGAGCGCCGACGACACCACCTGCTGTACGTCCGCGATCATCAGGCCGTAACGGGCGAGCTCGCGCCGGTCAGGCTCGATGTCGAGATAATAGCCGCCGATAATGCGCTCGGCGAAGGCGCTCGACGTGCCGGGCACCGTCTTGATCGCTGCCTCGATCTCGCGCGCGAGCTTCTCAATGACTTTCAGGTCCAGTCCGATGACCTTGACGCCGACCGGCGTGCGGATGCCGGTCGCGAGCATATCGATGCGCGCCTTGATCGGCATGGTCCAGGCGTTGGAGACCCCGGGGAACTGCAGCGCCTTGTCCATCTCCTGGATCAGGCTGTCTATAGTGACGCCCGGCCGCCAGTCCTTCTCGGGCTTCAGGTTGATGATGGTCTCGAACATCTCGGTCGGCGCCGGATCGGTCGCGGTCGCGGCCCGCCCTGCCTTGCCGAATACGCTCTCGACCTCCGGGAAGGTTTTGATGATGCGGTTCTGGATTTGGAGCAGCTCGGCCGACTTCGTGATGGAAAGCCCAGGCAATGTCGTCGGCATATACATGATCGTGCCCTCGTTGAGGCTCGGCATGAACTCGGAGCCGAGCCTCGTCGCCGGCCAGACGCTGCCGGCCAACACGAGAAGAGCAACGGCGATCGTGAGCACCTTGGCTTTGAGAACGCCGCGGATGATCGGCCGATAGAGCCAGATCAGCATGCGATTGATCGGGTTGCTGTGTTCCGGAACGATGCGTCCGCGCACGAACAGGATCATCAGCGCCGGCACGACGGTGATGGAAAGCAGCGCGGCGGCCGCCATGGCGAAGGTCTTCGTCCAGGCCAGCGGCTTGAACAGCAGCCCCTCCTGCGCCTCGAGCGCAAAGATCGGAAGAAACGACACAGTGATGATGAGGAGCGAGAAGAACAGCGACGGGCCGACCTCGCACGCCGCCTCGATCAGCACCTCCGTGCGCGGCCTGTCGGGTGGTGCACGCTCCAGATGCTTGTGCGCATTCTCGATCATGACGATGGCCGCATCGATCATGGCACCGATGGCGATTGCGATCCCGCCGAGGCTCATGATGTTCGACGAGATGCCGAGCGCCCACATGCAGACGTAGGCCATGAGAATGCCGAGCGGCAGCGTGATGATGGCGACCAGCGCGCTGCGCGCGTGCAGCAGGAAGATGAAGCAAACAAGCGCTACGATGGCGCTTTCCTCGAGCAGCGTGACCTTGAGCGTCGCAATAGCGCGATGGATGAGGTCGGAGCGGTCGTAGACCGGAACGATCTCCGTGCCTTCGGGCAGGCTGCCCTTGATCTCGGCGAGACGCTCCTTGATGCTGCCGATGACCGATAGCGCATTAGACGACCTCACCCTCACCGTTGAGCTCGGTCACGCCGCGCCGCTCGTCGGGCGCAAGCTCGACGCGCGCCACGTCCTTGACCAGCACCGGCGTACCGCCCTGTGCCTTGAGCACGATGCTTTCGATGTCGGCGATGCCTTTGAGATAGCCACGACCGCGCACCATGAATTCGGTCTCGGCCAGCTCGACGACGCGGCCGCCGACATCCATGTTGGACTCGCGGATGGCACTGCGTACCTTCGACAATGGTATGTCGAAGGCGCGCAGCCGGCGCGGATCGACGACGACCGAATACTGCCGCACGAAGCCGCCAATGCTCGCAACCTCGGCCACACCTTCTGCTTTGGCGACAGCGAAGCGCACCTGCCAATCCTGCGTCGTGCGCAATTCGGCGAGGTTCCGCTTTTGCGCCATGACGGCGTACTGGTAGACCCAGCCGACGCCGGTCGCGTCGGGCCCCAGCGTCGGCACCACGCCCTGAGGCAGCGTACGGGATGCGGCTGAGAGATATTCGAGCACTCTGCTGCGTGCCCAATAGATGTCGGTGCCCTCGGCGAAGATGACGTACACGAACGAGACGCCGAAGAACGAGAATCCACGCACCACCTTCGATCGCGGCACCGACAGCATCGCGGTCGATAGTGGATAGGTGACCTGATCCTCGATCACCTGCGGGGCCTGCCCGGTATACTCCGTGTAGATGATGACCTGCGTATCCGAGAGGTCTGGGATGGCGTCGAGCGGCACCTTGGTGAGCGCATATAGGCCCGCCCCGGTCGCAAACACCGTCGCGATCAGGACCAGCACCAAGTTGGTGGCAGACCAGCGGATGATGCGGGCGATCATGGCTGCTTATCCATGAGCGCCGGCGCCAGTGGGTCGGCTTTGGGCAGATCGCCCGCAGGAGCCTCTGCCGTGAAGCCGGACAGCGCTGCCTTGAGATTGCTCTCCGCATCAATCAGGAAGTTCGCAGCGACGACAACGTTCTCGCCGACCTTGATACCCTCCGGAATCTCGACGTAACCATTGCCGCGCAAGCCGACCTTGACGGGGCGCGGCTCGAAGCGGCCGCCACCCCGATCGACGATCACCACCTGGCGATTGCCGCTGTCGATGAGAGCGGAGACCGGCACGACGAGACGCTCGGCCTCGCCCTCGCCAGCATTGATCTCCACGTCAGCAAACATCTCGTGCTTGATGCGGTGATTAGGGTTCGCGACCTCGATACGCACCTTGGCCGTGCGCGTCGCCATCTCGAGCTCGTGCAGGACGAAGGTGACACGGCCTTCGAACGTCTCGCCCGGGAAGGCACGGAAGCTGAGTTGGGCTCCGGAGCCGATCCGGATCTGGCCGATGTCCTGCTCGGCAATGTCGGCAATCACCCATATCGAGGAGAGGTCGGCAAGGCGCAACATCTCGTCGCCTGCCTTCATCATCATGCCTTCGATGGCCTTCTTCTGCATGACGACGCCGGAGACCGGCGAAGGCCAATCGAACGAGATGATCGGCTCGCGGGTACGGCCGATCTCATCCATCACGGCATGCGGGAGTTGCAGGTTCTGCAGCCGTTGCAGAGCGCCCTTCTCGTCGCGGTTGCCGGTCGCATTGGTCGAGATTCGGTAGTCGACCTGCACCTTGACCATGTCCGGGCTGTAGACGCGGAACAGCGGCTCGCCCTTCCTCACGTGGCGGCCCGTCTCGTTGACGTAGAGCTTCTCGATAAAGCTGTCGGCGCGCAGCGCGATCGTCAGCAGCGTGCGCTCATCGGGCTTGGCGACGCCAGGCGCACGGATGGGCCGCACAAGGCGGCGCTTGGTAGCCGGCTCCGACCGGACGCCCGAGCGTTGCATCTTGGCGATACTGACCTTTACGGTTCCCCCATCGTCCTCCTCGCCCTCGTAGACCGCTATGTAATCCATCCCCATCCAGTCCTTCTTCGGCACCGGCGAGGTATCGGGCAGGCCCATGGGATTACGGTAGTAGAGGACTTTCTTCGTCGCGCCGCCGTCCCCCTTCCGCGCCTCTTTCGGCCTTGCCACGGCGAAGTCCGCCTCCTGGTCTTCGTAGACCGCGACATAGTCACGGCCGTCGCCGGTCTTCTTCGGCTCGACGGCGAAATCGGTGTCGTTGTCCGGGTGCTTCCAGTAGAGCACCTTGCGCTCTTTCGGCGCCGCAGCCGGCATGGCAGCGGCCTCCGGATTGGACGGCGACGTCCATTGGCGCGGATCGGGCCAAGTGCCGGCCCCAAGGCGGTAGCCGACAACGGTTGCGGCGAGCATCGCCGTGATGGCGATCCCCCCGGTGAGGAGCTTGCGCATCAGATGCTCCTATTCATCTGGCCTGGAACACGACGACGCCCTCGACCGTGTCCTTCTCACCGGGCACTTTCGCCATGATGCGGAAGGCCCAGCCGCCGGCCATGGTGAGGTCAGCCTTGAAGCGATACACGCCGGGTTCGACTGCCGGCATCGCCGCGTGCTTGGCAGTCATGTCCGCCATGTTGTCGGGCGCCATGTCGAGCCGCGTGCGAAAGATCACGGCTCCTTCGACGGGCTTGCCCGTCGTCTTATGGACGAGGCGCACCGCCAGCTCGCTACCGGCGCCGTTCTTCACGTCGACTTTAATGGGCTGGAACTCGTAGTCGGCGGCACCGGCGAAGGTGGTTGCCGAAGATAGTGCGATTGCAAGTCCGGCGAGACACGCACGAAGGTTTGTCGAGAAGGTCATGGTCAGATCCTGTCCAATCGGGTTGACGCACGACGGCGTGATGCCGCCATCGCGCAGCGCATGAAAAAGCCCATGCGCCATCGCCCGCGGCGATGTGCGGGCGAAACACCTATGGATCAGGTTCGGGGAGGTGGCGGTTGCGGTTTCTCCGACCAGTCGGGCGGAGGCTCAGGCTCGCTCAGCCGAAGCTGTACCGTCCCGACGCAGGGAAGCGCCCCGACCAGCCGGGCAAAATTCGGGCGGGCAAGCCTTGTCCGCGGCGCAACACGGACAATCGTCCGTGCTCGATGCGCCCTTCTTCATCGAGGCGCAATCCTCCATGGGCGCTGCAGCGGCAGCCCCGCCGCGCTCACCCGCATCTCCATGCGCCAAGGTAACCTGCTCACCCGCAAACTTCGCAACGGCCGCCCAGGCTGACACGACCGGCACGAGCACGATCGCGACCGCAACGAGTCCCGAAATTATTGTGCGAAGCAGGGGCAAGCGCGGGAACCCTCCGGCGGTTAAGATCGACGTTCGCCCGAGAGTGGTCAATGCAAATTACCGTGTGAGGCAGGGAACGAACCCGCTCTCGCGGGAGAGTGTTGAGACGATAGGCCGTGCCTGATGGGATCGGGACGGCGCGGTAACGGGATGGGAAGCGTCCCGTCCTGAGGATCAAGGGGTTAGCAACCTCAACCTCAGGATCGAGAGCTTCCCATGACGACCAAGGCCATCAGCCCGCTGCGCCAGCGCATGATCAACGACATGAACGTGCGCAACTTCGTGCCCGACACCCAACGCGAGTACATCCGCGCGGTTAAGAACCTGACAATCTTCCTCAAGCGCTCGCCGGATACGGCAACGGCCGAGGATCTGCGCGCCTTCCAGCTGCACATGACCGAGACCGGTGTGCGGCCGCCGACGATCAACGCGACGGTCACGGCCTTGCGGTTCTTCTTCAAGGTGACCGTCGACCGACCGGAGACGACCCGGCACCTGGTGTTCGTCTACGAGCCGCGCAAGCTGCCGCGCATTCTGCCGCCCGAGGACGTGCTGCGGCTGCTGGAGGCGGCGCCCAATCCGAAGTCCAAGGCGGCGCTGAGCGTGGCCTATGGTGCGGGCTTGCGCGCGATGGAGGTCGTTGCGCTCAAAACCACCGACATCGACAGCCAACGCATGCTGTTGCGCGTCGAGCAGGGCAAAGGTCGCAAGGATCGCTTCGCGATGCTGTCGCCGAAGCTACTGGCGCTGCTGCGCGACTGGTACCGGATCGCGCGGCCTCGGCTCTACATGTTCCCCGGCCGCGACAAGATTGGCCCGATGACGCCACGCCAGTTGAACCGGATCTGCCACATGGCGGCCGAGCTTGCCGGTCTGCCCTCGTGGATCGCACCGCACACGCTCCGGCATTCCTTCGCGACGCATCTCTTGGAGCAGAACATCGATGTGCGCGTGATCCAGGTGTTATTGGGCCATGCAAAGTTGGATACGACCGCGCGCTACACGCAGGTGGCGACCAACATCATCCGCCAGGTGATGAGCCCGCTCGACCGGTTGTCGCCGCTGCTGCCGATGAAGAAGGACGAGGAGGGGGAGGACGGGTCGGGCACGTAATCCGGCTCGCCTGTGTCCCGTCCGAAGCTGGAGGTCGCGGACATCTTCCGCGATCACGGCCCTGCTTGGCGTGAGGCCAACCGCGGCCATATGAGCCTCGGCCAACTGAAGGCGATGGGCGCCATAGAGAACTGCCGCACGGCGGCTCTCGGTGGCCACGTTGCGCGTTGCGAGAACGACGCGTGCGGGCACACAACAATCGCTTTCAACAGCTGCAGGAATCGCCACTGCCCGAAGTGTCAGGGCTCGGCTGCGCGTGAATGGCTGGAGGAGCGGGAGGCGGAGCTGCTTCCCGTGCCCAACTTTCACGTCGTGTTCTCTCTGCCGGCCGAGATCGGCGACATCGCCTACCAGAACAAGGCCATCGTCTACGACCTGTTGTTCAAGGTCTCGGCCGACGTGATGCTCACCATCGCCGCCGACCCCGAGCACCTCGGCGCCAAGATTGCGATCACGTCGGTGCTCCACACCTGGGGCAGTGCGATGATGCATCACCCGCACGTGCACATGATCGTGCCGGGCGGCGGTGTATCGCCTGACGGACTGCGATGGATCAGGGCCAAGGCGAAGTTCCTGCTGCCCGTGCGCGTGCTCTCAGCGCTGTTCCGCCGCCGCATGATCGAGGCGCTCATTGGCGCCAACAAGGCCGGCAAGCTAGTCTTCTTCAACGATCTTGCCCCTCTCGCCGACGCCACCACGCTCAGCGATTATCTGGAACCGCTGAAGACCAAGCGTTGGCATGTCTACGCCAAGCGTCCGTTCGGCGGCCCGAAGGCCGTGCTCGCCTATCTCGCCCGCTACACCCACCGCGTCGCTATCTCGAACCGGCGCCTGATCAAGGCCGACGCGACGGGCGTCACGTTCCGCTTCAAGGATTACCGGATCGACGGACCTGGTCAGTACAAAGCGATGACCGTACACCCGCACGAGTTCATCCGCCGCTTCCTCATCCACGTGCTGCCCAAGGGCCTGCATCGCATCCGTCATTACGGCCTGCTCGCCAATGGCCAGCGCGAGGCGAGCCTTGGCCTGGCCCGTGCCCTGCTGCGCGTGAAGACCATCGATCCGGCCGACGATGCTCTCCGCTGTGCTGGCGATGCCGAGCCCACCGATGCGCCGGCCCTGTTGCCGCGTCCGTGTCCCTGCTGCGGCGCGCGCATGCTCGTCATCGAGACGTTCGAGGGTGTCTGCAGGCCGCGACCTCACGCGAAGCCGTCGAACGCAGGACCGAGGTCCGACACGTCATGAGCACCATCGCCCACGTCGATCCCGGCATCATCTGTCATCGCTATCGCTGGTCACGCACCGGCCGCGACGGCGCTTGTCTCGATTGCAGTCGAGCCGGGCGCCGAAGCGATCGACAGCAACCGTCCGGCATCAATCCAGCGACCGCCATCGACGCCAGGACGCACATTGTGTCGCCCGCTCCGCCCGATCCGAGCCAACCTCACCGCCGATCACAGCCCGCTGCACCCGGCACGATCACCAAATCCCCATAGCGCGTGGCGCCGTCGGGTGCGCCTCCTCTCGCGGGTTCTTTCCCTGGAGGCTTCCGTACGTCGGCCCCCGGACACCGTGGCTGCGTGCGCGCAGGGCCGACATCCGGAATCCTTCACAGCTCCAGACAAATCAAATTCGAGTTCCGCTCCGAGGCGGACGGCTCCCGTCAGGTTGAGCAATGACGATAAAGAGTGGATGGCGCCCGGCTACATTCAAATGCCAGACGGTAAATGTCCGCAAGCTTCCGTTCGTGGTAAAATTGCTGCGCCTGCCAAGATTTGCAGCGGCAATGTTGATCGCGACCTTCGCTGCAACCGTTCGTGCACAGTAAGAACCTTGCTCGGCGAGGCAATTGAGTTTCAGCATGTCTCGATTGCATTGACCGCTTCCTGGAACACACCAATGACACCGGTGTGTCGAACTCCAAAGCCGCCAACGGCGAGGTCGAGGCCGCGCACGTCGCGGCACATTTAGGAAAGCCAAAACGCTATCCGAAATCAAGATTTCGGGCGTAGGAGATTTTGGGGCGTCGACCGATTGTCAAAGCGACAATTTCTCACGAAATTTAGTAACGAGGCTTGCGCCCCGTTACCTTTCGAGTGGGTTTCCCCGCAGTTACTTAACCGTGAAGCGCGCCGAAACACCATGGCCGTCTTCGGTCTTGCCGGAGAGAAGAACGATCGCACCCTTCTTCAAGGGCTCGGCCAACGGCCCCACGAGATGATCCTTCTCGACCGTGAGCTTTATTTCCATCTTCTTGCCGCCGTCCTGTACCGTGGCACGGACGGCGTTATCCTTGGCTGACAGCGGCTTGCCGTGGTTGGTGAGATAGAGCACGAGCCGCGTGGGCTCGATAACCAGCTCGGCATCATGATGACCAGCGACGACGGCCATCTGGCCGCCGTGCTTGCCGACCTTCTGCGCCAGGGCTGGACTCGACAAAACGACGGCAAGGCCAAGCATCGCAAACGTCAAATTTATTCGCAGCATTGCAGTTCTCCGTGTGGGTGGCTCAGTAAGCCTCGGCCGTCCCGGACATGCCGGACTGAGCCGCGGTGTTGGCAGTTGCACGCTGAGCGATTAGCGCTTCGAGCGGCTTCCGTCCGAACCTCAGAAACAACAAGGGTGTGAGCACCGTGTCGATGATGGTTGCCGTGATGAGGCCACCAAAGATGGTGACGGCGACGGGGTGTAGTATCTCTCGGCCGGGCTGATCCGCTCCAACGAGCAGCGGAATGAGTGCCAGCCCGGCGGCCAGCGCCGTCATCAGCACTGGCGTCAGCCTTTCGAGACTGCCGCGGATGACAAGATCGCGGCCGAAGGTCTCGCCTTCGAGAAGCGCGAGGTTGATGTAATGACTTATTTTCAGAATTCCGTTGCGCGCGGTAATACCCGCAAGCGTAATGAAACCGATCATGCTGGCGACAGAAAGCGGCTGTCCGGCGATCCAAAGCGCCGCGACGCTCCCGATCAACGCGAGCGGAATATTCATCAGGATGATGGTGCTCAAGACGGCCGACTGATAGCGCGAATAGAGTACCAGGAAGATCAGCGCCAATGAAACGATCGACAGCAATCCGATCGTGCGCGTCGCCTGCTCCTGCGCCTGAAAGGTGCCATCGAGACGGATGACATAGCCCGCTGGCAAGGTCATCTCGCCGGTGATGCGCCGCACGTCCTCGACGATCGCCGCCATGTCGCGGACGCCATCGCCGTTGCCAAAGAGTAGAATGCGGCGCTGGCCGTTCTCGCGGAGGATCTGGTTGGGGCCGACAGTCTCGTCGACACTGGCCACGTAGTGCAGGGGAATGTAGCCGGTAGGGGTCGCTATAAGCACGTCGCGCAAGGCGCGCGTCGATCTGTCTGCATCAGAGAGCCGGATCACGACATCGAAGCGCCGGTCGCCATCGCTGATCTGTGATACGACCCGCCCGTTGGAGAGCGCCTCGACAGCCGACATGACCTGGGCTGGCGACATACCATAAAGCGATGCGTTTTCAGCCGAAGCTCGGACGCGAATTTGCGGAATGAGCGTCTGTTTCTCGATGTTGAGATCGACCAATCCTTCGACGCCCTTAAGTCGAGCATTCAGTCGGTCTGCCAGCGTGCGGAGCACATCAAGGTCGGGACCGAAGATCTTGATGGCGAGGCCGGCACGTACGCCGGAAAGCATGTGGTCGATGCGATGAGATATCGGCTGACCGAGTGCAACCGAGACCGGCAGCACCGAGAGTTTCTCGCGGATCTCTTCGAATACTGCTTCTTTGGGGCGACCCGATCGCACGAGATCGATGTCGAGCTCGCTCGCGTGCACGCCTTCGGCATGGCTGTCGAGCTCCGCACGCCCGGTACGCCGGCCAACGGATTTCACTTCCGGTACCGACATGACCAGCCGCTCAGCCGCAAAACCCAGACGATGTGATTCCGCGAGGCTAATGCCGGGATTGTACTGCATTCCGACGAGCAGCGTGCCTTCATTGAACGGCGGAAGAAACGCACGCGGCAGTAAAGCGGCCCCAGCAACCGCGAGCGCAATAGAGGCCACAACGGGCAGCACCACCACGCGTGGATGATCGAAGGCCCACCGCAGAAGCGCGCGATTGCCCCGCTTCAACACGCGAACCACGACGCTGTCCTTATGGGCGGTAGCGCGGGTGTTCCGCAACAGGTAGTACGAAAGAGCTGGCGTGACGGTGATCGCCGTCAAAAGCGATGCCAGGATCGAGACGATATAGGCAACACCGAGTGGCGTGAACAGGCGGCCTTCCACACCTGTCAAGGCGAATAGTGGCACGAAGACGAGCACAATGATAAACGTCGCATAGACGATGCCCGAGCGCACTTCACGACTAGCCGAGGCTATCACCTGCAGCGCTGGCAACGGTGCGGAGCGCTCAGCATTGTTCTTCAGACGCCTAAGGATGTTTTCAACATCGACCACAGCGTCGTCGACGAGCTCGCCTATGGCGATTGCCAGACCGCCGAGCGTCATGGTGTTAATCGTCAGGCCAAAGAAGCTGAAGACTAGAACGGTGATAAGGATCGAGATCGGGATCGCCGAAAGCGATATCAGCGTGGCGCGCCAATTCAATAAGAATACGATCAACACGATGGCGACGACCGCTGCCGCCTCGAGCAGCACCGACTTCACATTCTCAACTGACCGTTCGATGAACGTCGCTTGCCGGAACTGGACATTGGTCGCAGTCACACCCGTAGGGAGTGTCCGCTGCAAGGCCGCGAGTTCCGCCTCCACCGCCTGCGTCAGTGGCAGCGTGTCGGCGGTGGGCATCTTCTGAACGCTCATGATGATCGCTGGCGCGCCGTTGTAGCCAGCCTCACCGCGCTTAACGCGCGGCGAAAAGGAAACGTCGGCGAGCTCGCGCAGCAGTACCGCGCGCCCATTGTGATTGGCCACAGCAATATTGCGTCACCGATGTTGCGGATCAGGAATTCGCTGCCGTGCTGGTCGACGAAGCCGCCGCCGGAGTTCATGCCAAAGCGGCGTACCGCCGCCTCGAGAGCTTCCGGAGTGACATTGAATGTCTTCAAGGCCACCGGGTTGGGCGCGACCTGGAATTGTCGCACCTCGCCGCCGATCGGAATGACCTGCGCGACTCCGGGGATGCTGAGAAGCTGCAACCGAACCGTGAAATCGGCGATCTCGCGCAGCTCCATGGCCGTCAGGTTCGGCCCCGTGAGCGCGACGAGCATGATCTCGCCCATGATCGAGTTAATGCCGCCGAGTGAGACCGATGCCGTAGGGGGCAGCCGGTCGCGTATGCCGCCGAGCTTTTCGGTGACGAGCTGCCGGTTGCGATAGATTTCCGTACCCCAATCGAATTCGACGTAGACGATGGAGAGGCCGATGCCAGAGACGGAGCGCACGCGCCCAACGCCGGGTAGGCCGTTCATAGCCGTCTCGATGTGCCGCGTGACCAGAAGCTCAACCTCTTGCGGCGCCATGCCCTCGGCTTCGGTCTGCACCGTGACGATAGGCTTGGTCAGATCCGGAAACACGTCCACCGGAACGCGCGGCAGCATCATCAAACCGTAGCCAGCCAGGAGGGCGGCACCGAACAGGACAATCAGTCGATGCTTTAGGCTCGTCGTGACCAGGAAATTGAACATGGCTCGATCACCTGATCTGATTGATGAGAGCGGCGGACTGCACGGCGATCTTCTCACCGGGCTCGACGCCTGCAGTTATCGACGAAGCGGACAGGTTTTGGCTCGAAGCGTTCGGGCTCTACGTGCCGGAAAACGACATACTGACCATTCGGCGCCTGAACGACGGCCGAGCGCGGCACGACAATCCCGGTCGTCTCCTTCCCGGTCTCGACTAGGACCGTGACCTGCCGGCCGATATCGAAGCGGGCCAGGTTTGACGTCAGCTCAAACTTGATCGACGTGGCGTGTTGCGTGAGTGCAGGACTGCTCGCGACGAACCTGAGATTGGCCGGCGCAGCGTCGTGCACCATTGCCTGTGCAGCTCCGAGTTTCGCGACATCGATGCTTTCGTGCGCTAGAGCCTCGATCCAAAAGGCGCGGGGTTCGACGACTTGGAATAAGACATCTTTCGGGGAGACGATCTGTCCGATCGCAGCCTGCGCGGCGATGATGATGCCATCGATCGGGGAGATCAGTGGTTCATTGACGGCCTTCCGCTCTGCGAGCGTCGCTCGGCGACGCACAAGATTCTCAAGTTCGATCTCGGCCGTGCGGACGCGCTCTGCAGGAAAAGTGGTAAACCGCTTGAACTGTGTGACGCGGTTCTCAGCGAGCGCGATCTCCTGATCGAGGCGGCCGGCCGTCTGTTCAAAATCAGACCGATCGATCTCGGCCAATACCGGCTTCACGTAGCCCAGGACCTCGCCAGCGCGCACGTGCTGCCCGACGTGGGCAAAGCGGCCGTTGACCGGAGCTACGCGCCCATCAACGACGCTTTGGACGATGCCGGTCCGATGCGGGTTGGCAATAACGCGCCCAGGTATGCGAATGGCATGACGCACCGTCTCCGGTGCCACGTACTGGGTCCTGACCTCGATCAGCCGCTGCGTCGGCTTCGGCAGAAAGACAGAGCCGTCCGGCAGCCGACGTGGACTGTCGCTGGCCCCTTCGCTGGCCTCCGGTCCATGCGAGTGCCCTTCATCGCCGGAATGACCCGGCCCGGCTCGCGCGGGATCTGCGGCACTGGCTATCGAGAGTGCTGTAGCCAGTACCATCGCGCCAAGCGTCGCGCGCCGCGAGAACAGACTCGCTACGAGCACGCCAGCGAGAAGCATGATGCTGCTTGCGAGGATCGCCCAACCCGCGGGCATCCGATAGGTGAGCCACGACGTTAGTGACGTGATGCCGTGGGGGCTGCGCTCGGACCGAGCGATAGCAACCGTCAGCGTGCCGCCGAGGAGATCGAAGGTCTCGCCGTCCTTGATCGAAAACTCGAGCACGTTCTCGCCCGGGTGGATCAGGCCCTCAGCCGGTATCACATACGTGCCGTCGGCCTTGAACTCCGCTATCGCGGTCTTATCGTTGACCGACACCTCAATCGCTGCGGCCGAGACGGGCGCGTTGTCCTTCTCACGATCGATGTAGATCCTGAGCTGGTTGGCCTTGAGGATGCCGACAATCTGATAGGCTTCGGATGCCGCGATGATGCGCGGACTTTGCGATGACTTGGCCGCAGGAGCGTCGTGCGAGTGGCCTTCATCGCCGCCGTGTCCCGGCCCGGCAAAGCTTGCTGTTCCTATCGGCATGAACAGCATGAGCGACAGAACAACGATGCGCAGCGCGTGCGCGTTTGGCCCAAGAATGGGCCAAGCAATTCGAGTCATGATCACAGACCTGCGTCAGAGTGGCGTTGGAAATACGTGCTGGCGCTCGCGCGCCGTCACGCCACTCTGGGAGGTCGTTCGGAGGGAATTCGTTGATCTGAAACCAGCTGATCCGGCGATCGTAGTGCCCAAGTGGGCTGTATGGGTCTCGGCACCCATTCCGCCACCTTCGCAAGTCCGAGCGCTACAATCGGCTCATGTACGTGGATCTGACCCTGCTCCGTGCCCCGGTCCGAGCTGGATATGGTCGGGTCATCCATTGCGGCCGGCAGAGTGTTGGCATCACAGTCGAGCTTGTTGTTGTCATGGTGGTAATGATCTTCACCATCGTGGTGATGGTGATGTCCGATCTGCACGCCATCATGCGCGTGGGCAAAGCCGGAGAATGAGCCAGCCATGGCATTGCCTGCCATCAGGATCATCAACAGTACGGCGATCACCGGCCGCAGCGCGGTGTAAACTCGCCATCCCAGGTGACGTCGTGCCGAAAGCAAGTCGCAGATCTCCATCTGCTCCGGTAGGTGGCATAGCCTGCCACCGCCGTCAATCCGTTCAAGTTCGGCTGATTAACTCTCGATTGCGACCAAGAAAAGACCGACGACGCTCATCCGACTGCATTGGTCAGCGTATACAGGCCAATGGCAATGACCGCGGCCCCTGCAATGCCCTGGACCACCCTCCCCCAGCGTCCAATCCCCAAAGTGAGTGCTGAGCGCCGTTCCGAGGATGTACCGCGACACGATTGCGGCCAGGGCAACAAGACACTCGTGGCCGCAATACCGCGGGTGAGAACAATGAGGATAAAGCCAGCCATGGCCGTTGTGCCCTGGATCCGGGCGAACCCGAGCACTGAGATCGTAAGCGGGCAGGGTAGAAGGCCAATTCCAGCGGTGATCGTGCCGGACCCATGGCTATGCTCGTGGCTTGGCCGGAAGCTCTGCCAAAGCATGATCAGCCCGGCAAAAACGATCAGCGCATAGCCGAAAACCGTGAACCACGCGCGCACGCCCGTGGCGAGGTTCCCGTCCTTGCCGAGGAAATAAGCTGCCAGTGCCATCTTGCCATGACCGGGTGTGAGCATGCAGGGCACCGAGAGCAAATGCCAGCGCCAAACCGCCGAGACCGCCTGACCGCACTTCGGCTGCCAGGTTCCTCATAATCCCGCCTTGTATTTGGGCCAGTTCAAGTAGAAGCCAGTCGGGCGTTGTCCGATTTTCGCCTAGGTCTCTGCACTGGCGGCTGGTTCGGTCTGCGCCGACACGCTAAAACCCTTACTCCATGAACCATCACGCTGTCGTCCTCGCGCTCATCTCTGCCGCACTCTTCGGCGTCTCCACGCCGGCAGCTAAACTCCTGCTTGGCTCGATTGAACCAATAGTTCTCGCCGGGCTCCTCTACTGTGGCGCCGGCATCGGCGTTGGCTTGTTACGACGCGTGCTGCGAGCGTCAATGTCCGGCAACGTGGCGACGGAGGCACCGTTACAACGTTATGACATGCCGTGGCTTGCCGGCGCGATCGTGGCCGGCGGCATCGCCGGCCCTGTGTTGCTGATGGCTGGTCTCTCCAGAACTGGAGCTTCGGCAGCCTCGCTCCTGCTAACGCTTGAAGGCGTGGCGACGGCATTGCTCGCCTGGTTTGTCTTTCGCGAGAACTTTGACCGGCGCA
>LNFM01007023.1_pt1 | contig 18055 bp, 11 predicted proteins | sample 596031 | NCBI WGS metagenome assembly LNFM01 (sample SAMN04254537, study PRJNA301005) | activated carbon metagenome | isolation source: dual media filters at the Ann Arbor, Michigan drinking water treatment plant | place: USA: Ann Arbor | reverse complement strand
AGCAGCCTTTCCTGGAGACCTTCGCCGCCATGCTGCAAGACGAGCTGGACCGCCGGCGCTCTCGCCTGACCGAGCGCCGCTTCAAGCGCTCGGGCCTGGATGAGCGGCCCTCGCTGGCTGACTTCGACTGGCGATTCAACCCGAAGCTGCCGCGCAGCGCCTGCTTCGAATTGCACACCCTGAAGTTCATCGGTGAGGGCGCCAATCCGCTGATCATCGGCAAGCCGGGTACCGGCAAGAGCCATGTGGCCAAGGCGGTGGCCTACCAGGCCACGCTGCAAGGCTATGACGCGCGGTACCTGGAAGCCGACACCGAATTTGCCCGCTACGCGTTGGCCAGCGACTCAGAGCGCACCGAGCTGCTCAAGGACTGGGTCACACCGGACCTGATCATCCTGGACGACCTGTTCCTGGCCAGGCGCATCAGCGAGCACGCCGCCGAAGTCCTGCAGGCCATCGTGCACCAGCGCTACAAGCTGCGCCGCTCCATCGTCATCACTTCCAACCGCGTGGTGCAGGATTGGGGCAAATACCTGGGAGATGCCACCATGGCAACCACCATCCTGGACCGCCTCATGCACCGCTGCGCGATGTTGGAGTTCGAGGGTAAGAGCTACCGCCTCAAGGAGGCCGCCGCACGCATCGCCGTCGGACCTGAGTCGTCATAATCCGGCGGTCCTGCCTGGGGGAATTTGGGGTGGCCAAGGGTGGGGGAATTTGACCTGGCCATCGGGGGTGACGTACTACCATCAGTACGCGATCGTGAGAATTTTGTGCGCAGCCAGTACGACGATGCTATCTGCTCCATGCATGAGTCTCACTGTCCATACATTGCGAGCATGCTGAAAGTCCAAAGAGATCAGATTCAAGCCGAGATCTCTCGCTTGCCATAAGGATGGTGCTAGTGGCAGGCGCAATCCGCAGGTATGACCGCCATTTCTATCCTTGAGTCTGTGGCACGGAAGGACGAAAAAAGTCCGTGGCTGCAGCAATGCACACACGGACTTTTTTTGTTCGTCGGTGGCGCAGCAGCGCGACGATGGCTGACGCAGCGAGACTTCAATGGCCAGGAATTCGGCTATGCGCATTTTTGATCCCACAGTGATCGATCAGTCGTGTTAATCCCGCACCTACAAGGCGCCTTTGAAAAACAATGACCAACTAGCCGCCGAACCATACCCTCTCGCCTTTCTATTGGGGGGCGGTGAGATGGGCAACTTAATGCGGTCGATGGAATGGTCAGCGACCCCGCTGGGACCGGTTGAAGGGTGGCCGCAGAGCCTGCGCACGACCGTCAGCATCTGCCTGGCCTCGGACCTGCCCATTTGCGTCATCTGGGGGCCGGGCCTGGTCCAGCTCTACAACGATGCCTACCGGGTCATTTGCGGCGACAAGCATCCTCGCTCAATGGGGCAAAACTTCTCGGAGTGCTGGAAGGAAGCGTGGCCGGTGATTGGGGAGGCTCACGACTCGGCCTTGACCGGCGACACCGCCTTTCTTGAAAGCCAGCAAATTTTCCTTGAACGGCACGGGTACGTAGAGGAGTGCTTCTTCACTTTTTCTTTCAGCCCCATTCGGGACGAGGCCGGGCGGGTCGGCGGCTTGTTCCACCCCGTCATCGAGATGACGACCCAAATGCTCAGCGAGCGGCGGACGCGGGCGCTGCGTGACCTTACCGCGCAAACAAACAAAGCCAAGTCTGTCAGCGAAGCGCTCTGCTTGTCCGCTCAGTCCCTCGCGGAATACGTCCTTGACGTGCCGTTTGTCCTGCTCTACGAATTGGACGCCGACGGCGATCAAGCCCGGCTGGTCGGCGCGAACGACCTTCAGGCCGATCCTGTCGCCAGCCCGAACACGGCAGGTTCCAGAGTGAAGGAACAGACTCCTTGGCCGCTGGAAGAAGTTGTACGCTTGGGGTCGGCAGTGCAGGTGAACGACATGCGCCAAAGGACCAGCCAGGCTTTGCCTGGCCCCTATCCCGAACCACCGAATGCGGCACTGGCCCTGCCGATCACCCTGCCAGGTGCGGACCGCCCCGCTGCTATCCTCATTGCAGGGGTCAGCTCTCGCCTGAGGATGAACGAGGCCTACCGGAGCTTCTACGACTTACTCGCTGCCTCTGTAACCACCGCCGTCGTGCATGCCCGGGCCTATGACGATGAGCGGCGACGTGCCAAGGCGCTGGCCGAACTCGACCGGGCCAAGATCGCCTTCTTTTCCAACGTCAGTCACGAGTTCCGCACGCCACTGACCTTGATGCTGGGGCCGGTCGAAGACGCACTGGTCGCAACAGATGAGCATTTGTCGCCGTTGCAAAGGGAGCGGTTAGAAGTCGTTTACCGCAACGGGCTGCGACTTCAAAGCCTGGTGAACAGCCTGCTGGATTTTTCAAGAATCGAGGCTGGTCGGGTTCGCGCGGCCTATGAGCCGACAGCGCTGGCTGACTTCACCGCCGACCTCGCCAGCAACTTTCGCTCGGCCTGCGAGAAGGCCGGGTTGGAACTTCGCGTCGATTGCCCACCGCTCAGCGAGCCTGTGTTCGTGGATCGCCCCATGTGGGAGAAGGTCGTTCTCAACCTGCTGTCGAACGCCTTCAAGTTCACCTTCGAAGGCGAAATCGCCGTCTCCATGCGGCAGGTCGACCGCGCCGTCGAACTGCGCGTCCGCGACACGGGCACGGGCGTCCCCGCCGAGGAAATCCCGCGGCTGTTTGAACGCTTCCACCGTGTAGAAAACGCGCGTGGACGCACGCACGAGGGGAGCGGCATCGGGTTGGCTCTGGTGCAGGAGCTGGTCCATTTGCATGGTGGCTCGATCAGCGCCGACAGCGAGGTCGGACGCGGTACGACGTTCACTATCTCAATTCCGATGGGATCGCAGCATCTGCCCCGGGATCAGGTCGGTAGCGGGCCTGCTGCCCTGCAGCCCACTGCAGGGGCGAATCCGTTCGTCGAGGAAGCTCTCCGCTGGCTTCCCGACGCCGATCAGCGCGCCCCTCTTGGATCGATGTCGCCGTCGATTCAGGACGATCCAACAGACACCGACACATCGCCTCATGTTCCCGATGACAAACGTCCTATGGTGCTAGTCGCCGACGACAACGCCGACATGCGGAAGTACGTCGTCCGTCTGCTGGACGTGCATTACCGCACTGAGTCCGTGTCGGACGGGCAGGCAGCGTTGGCGGCGGCACGCGAGCGGGTACCGGATCTGATCTTGACCGACGTGATGATGCCCGGGCTCGACGGCTTCGGGCTGTTGCAGGCGTTGCGCGCCGACCCTCGGATGAGCGGCGTGCCGGTCATCATGCTTTCTGCCCGTGCCGGGGAGGAAAGCCGGATTGAGGGCTTACATGAAGGGGCCAACGACTATCTGGTGAAACCGTTCAGTGCCAGGGAGTTGTTGGCCCGTGTGGCGGCTCAACTTCAAATGACCCGCATTCGGCGGGAAAGCATTGAGGCGATCCAGGCCAGCGAAATGCGCTATCGCGCCTTGGTCACGGCCAGTGCCGATGTGGTTTACCGCATGAGCCCCGACTGGCGCGAGATGCGCCCACTCGACGGCCGCAATTTCGTGGCCGATGCCCCCGAACCAACGACCAGCTGGCTGCAGGACTACGTCCACCCGCAAGACCAAGCGCGCGTGCTGGCCGCGATCGAAACAGCCATTGAGGCCAAGGGCGTCTTCGAGCTGGAACACCGCGTGCTACGCGTGGATGGCGAACTGGGCTGGACACAGTCGCGCGCGGTGCCCATGCTGGACGAAGACGGTGCCATAGTGGAATGGTTCGGCACCGCCAGCGACGTCACCGAAATGCGTCGTGCGCAGCAGACGCTGATCGATTCGGAAAAGCGCTACCGCACCCTCTTCACTTCGATTGACGAAGGCTACTGCGTCATCGAGATGATCTTCGACGACACCGGCCATGCCGTGGACTGGCGCTTCTTGGAAGTGAACCCGGCCTTCGCCAAGCTCACGGGGTTGGAAAACGTGGCTGGCCGGCGCATGCGCGAGATCGCGCCCGACCATGAAGACCACTGGTTCTCCACCTATGGCAAGGTGGCGCTCACAGGCGAGTCAGTGCGCTTTGTCTACGACGCCAAGGCGCTGGACGACCGCTGGTTCGATCTCTATGCGCTGAAAGTAGGCGGGCTGGACAGCCGCAAGGTCGCGGTGCTGTTCACCAACATCACCGAACGGCGGCGCACCGAAGAAGCGCTGCTGGCCAGGGAGGTCGACCTCATCGATGCGCTGGCTGCCGCCGAAGACGCCAACCAGGCGAAGTCGGACTTCCTGTCGCACATGAGCCACGAACTGCGTTCGCCATTGAATGCCGTACTGGGCTTTGCCCAGTTGCTGCAGTCAGGCACGCCGCCACCCACGCCGCCGCAAGAAGAAAGCGTGGACGAGATCCTCAAGGCAGGTTGGTACCTGCTGGGCCTGATCGATGAGATCCTGGACCTGTCGCTGATCGAATCAGGCCGCCTGTCCTGCGCGCTGGAGCCGGTGCCGTTGGCCGAGGTGCTGTCCGACTGCCAGGCGCTGGTGGAAGGGCAGGCCGCAGCACATGGCATACGCCTGAGCGTTACGCAGCCGGGCGACGCGTGCATCGTCATCGTGGACCGCGCCCGTCTGAAGCAGGTCTTCGTCAACCTTCTCAGCAATGCCATCAAGTACAACCGCGAAGGAGGCACGGTGCAGGTGCACTGTGAAGCCGCGGGTCAGGGCCGCATCTGTATTCGCATTGAAGACAGCGGTAGCGGCCTGAGCCCCGAGCAACTCACCCAAATTTTCCAGCCCTTTGAGCGCTTGGGTCGGGAGGCTGGGGAGATCGAAGGCACTGGTATTGGCTTGGCACTGAGCAAGCGCCTGGTGGAACTGATGAACGGCCGCATTGGCGTGCACAGCGTTGCCGGACAGGGCAGCGTGTTCTGGGTGGAGCTGGATACGCTTGGCGCCCAGATATCAGCGCTAGCGAGCTCCGCCGAGACCACCCCTGCCCGGTTGCAAGTCGCGGCGGCACCCGGGCCTGCTGCAGCCGGCCGAGGCCCCTGCACCGTGCTGTGCGTGGAAGACAACCGTGCCAATCAGCTGCTGGTGCAGCGCCTGTTGGCGCAGCGCACCGATGTGCGCCTGCTGCTGGCTGGTGACGCAGAGCACGGCTTGCAGGTGGCACGCACGATGCAGCCCGACGTGGTGTTGATGGACATCAACCTGCCTGGTATGAGCGGGCTGGAAGCGATGGAGCACCTGGCTGAAGACGCAGCCACTGCGCACATCCCGATCATTGCGCTCAGCGCGCTGGCGATGCGGCACGACATCGACAAAGGCCTTCAGGCTGGTTTCTTCCGTTACTTGAGCAAACCGATCAAGATCGATGCCTTCGCCGAAGCGCTGGACGCGGCCCTGGACCTTGCCGGTCGGCGGGAGGAAGCGCCAGCCAGGGCGCTTGTTGCACAGCCGGCACTCACGGAAAGCTCGGCAACCCCGAGACCCGTGGGAAAGAACCCATAGAAAGTACACACGCCATGATCACTACCAGTGAAATCCTGGGCGCCCGCGTCCTCATCGTTGACGACCAGGAGTCCAACGTGCGCATGCTTCAGCGCCTGCTGTCAGACGCCGGCTACAGCCATGTCACGGCGACACTGCAGCCTGCTGAAGTCTGTGCACTGCACCGCCAGCATGACTACGACCTGATCCTGCTGGATCTGCAGATGCCCGGTATGGACGGCTTTCAGGTCATGGAAGGCCTGAATACCATCGAGCGCGACCCTTACCTTCCGGTGATCGTGCTGACAGCGCAGCCAGGGCACAAACTGCGTGCGCTGAATGCAGGGGCCAAGGATTTCATCAGCAAGCCGCTGGACCTGACCGAGGTCCAAACCCGCATCCGCAACATGCTGGAAGTACGTTTGCTGTACCGCCGGCTGGCGCTACACAACAGCCAGCTCGAAGCCACCATCCTCGAGCGCACGCAGGAACTGCGCGAAAGTGAAGCACGCTTTCGAAGCCTGACCGAACTGGCTTCCGACTGGTACTGGGAGCAGGACGAATCCGGGGCCTTCACGAAAGTGTCGGGGCCGGTGCTTGAAATGTTGGGCATCCAGGTGGATGCATTGATCGATGCGCCGCAAGACGCCCAGCAGACCGACTGGAACGAATCAGAGCGCGCGGCCTTGCGCAAACGCATCGCCGCCCGCGAACCGTTTCTGGATTTTCACCTCAGTCGCCAGCAAGCGAACGGGGCACGCCAGCAGTTCCGCGTGAGCGGGCAACCGATGTTTGACCGGACCTGCCGCTTCATCGGTTACCGAGGTGTGGGTGTTGAAGTGTTGACGGACAGCCATTGAATGACTGCTTTGATGCGTCGGCAGCCCCAGCTGAATCCGTTGTCGCAGCCTGAACTGCACGGCGCGCGGCTTAATCACCTGTTGGGCGCGTTGCCGGATGTGGACTTCGACTTCATGGCGAGGCACCTGGAGCCGATCACCTTGCGCTTGGGCGAGTCCATCTATGAACCCGACAGTCCCCTGCATCACGCCATCTTCCCAACCACATCCATCGTATCGCTGCACTATGTAACCGCGACTGGCGCATCGGCGGAGACGGCCGCGGTTGGCAGGGAAGGCATGATCGGCCTGGCGCTTTTCATGGGCGGCCACACCACCGCCAGTTCAGCCCGCGTCCTCGTGGCCGGTGGCGCTTTCCGACTGCCGGCAGGCCAGTTGCAGCAAGCCTTCGATGCCGTCGGACCGCTGCGCGCGTTGATGCTTCGTCACGCCCTGTTGCTCATCGCCCAGGTCACATTGCTCGCTGCCTGCAACCGGCATCACCCTATCGAACAGCAGTTCTGCCGCTGGTTGCTGCACGCCCTGGACCGCGTGCCGTCAGACGAACTGGTAATGACGCACGAACTCGTCGCCAACACATTGGGTGTGCGCCGGGAAAGCATCACCGAAGTGGCGGGGCGCTTGCAGCAGGCTGGTGTGATCCGCTATCGTCGCGGTCACATCTCGATACTGGACCGCGCAGGGCTTGAACACCGAGCCTGTGAGTGCTACGCCGTGGTGAAGCGCGAGCAGCTCAGGCTACTGGTGCAGACTCCAGCAACACACGGCTGAAACGCCGCAAGACAGTGCACCGCTGACGACGGCAGCACCGACCCTGTGCTTCTTTCGTTGCACCTGCCCCCCTCCTGCGATGCCCCGCGCCACCGTGACCATGTTGATCGATACCCGACAACGTTGGATCGCCTTCAACAGCCCGTGGCCATCGAAGCGCTTGTTGAGGCGGGGAATGTGCCCGCGCAGCGGTTGTCTCGCGGGTTTGAAGAGATTTGCACGAAGCAATCAGCCCGATGGATACCGAGCGCAAGGCCTCTTGAAATGCCTGGCCACGGGCCGGCGGATAGTTTGTACCCGGGCTCTTGAGGTGGTGTTCACGCGCTGTCCCGAGTCGTGCGCCGCAACTCAATCACGCAGACTACTGCCCACCGGTGAGTGTGGGCGTCATGTCTCTGGCGGCTTTCGTCTCCAGCCTGATCGGTTTGACCTTGATTGACCGCAGCGGCCCTCCCCCAGGCTGACATTGTGAAAGGCCTGGGGAAGGGTGGCAGTGGCCACTGAACAATTGAACGACTGCGGTGCAGGTGAGGTCTCTGCTCTTCAGTCGTCCCTTTTGATCAGTCGACCACCTGCGGTTCGATCGCGTCATCGATGGGGCCAGTCACCATGCTCGTGTCTACAGGTTCCAGCGTGTCGGCTGCCGATACCACCAAAGCCTGCAGATAAGCAATGAACCCTGCGACCGACTGGCTGGCGCTGGGGGGAACTGCGCTCGTGGCGGGAGGCGGCCCTGCCGGAGCAGGCGCGTCGGGATCACCGCCGCAGCCTGCCAAGAATGCACTCAACATCAAAGCAGCCGGAATACCCCGTACTGCCAGGTTGCGTCCTGTTTTCATATGGAAGCTCCTAGTGTGGGTGCGGTCAGGGGAAGGTGGTGCCAGCATCGGCAGGCGGATTGAAGTTGCCCGGAACTGGTGTGGTGAGGTAGGGGAACGTTGCACCATAGTTGACGGAGGTTTTGCGAACACCATCGGTCAGCGCAAGTCCACCCGCAGGCGCGTCGCCTGGCGCGCAGCCCACCTCGAGTGTGTCGGTTGGACCCGTGAGCACGCAGAGTGCACCCATCGCCACACGCAATGACAAGTCCACCACGTCGTCTCCCGGGCGCCGGCCGTTGGGGTAACCCGCGTTGTCGCCACCCGCCACGCCCAGCGGGTTTTGAGCACCCACCGCCACGGCCGCCTTGGAGGTGTCCAGCCGCATCATTTCCGCTGGCACGCCTGCGACCAGCGGCTGGTTCACGCCCTTGATGCCTTTCAGAAACACAGTCAACAAATCTGTGCGCGGAAAGTTGGTGGGTGCAACCGCTGAGGGGAAAAGCGACTCGATCACCGCAGGCAGCACCGGGTTGGTCACATAGTCGGCAAAGTTGGTGGCGTCGTTCTTGGGCTTGGCCGAGTTGAACTTGTCCTTGTCGTCCAGCCCGATCACGACCTCATTGACCAGCGGATTGCCCAAGCGAGACACCTGCGTCCAGGCACCACCCACGATCGCGCTCTTGTTCAGGCCCGTCTTGGTGGCATTGCTGAGCAAGCTTCCTTGACGCAGGCTGGCGGTGGTCCACGCGCCAATGACGGGATCGGCGCCAGCGGTCAGGCAGGCGATGGGGACTTCGAGCGCCAATGTGCTGACGCTCTTACCCTCAAGGTCGTTGTTGTTGCCGCCCACCTCCGGGCCCAAGGGGTCCAGGTTGAAGAGATCGAAGGTCTTGCCCACGGCGATGTTGAACGGCTCTTTGCGCTGGCCGACAAACACCCGTCCGTTGGTTGAGCATCCAGGGATGGCAACGTCGTAAATGAACTGGTTGGCGTAGGTGGCGTAGCCGCCCACTCCGAACGTCTTGTCGCCGATGTTGTCGACCGGTTTGGTGAACACGCCGGCACCTCCGCTGGCTGCCGTGACGTTGCTGACTGCGCCCAGGCGACGATCACCGCGCACGAGCTTGACCGTGTAGGTCTCGTTCACGTTCAGTGCCGCGGGGTTGGTGCCCGAGAGCGTGCCGCCAGCGATGAGCGGGATCTTCACGGCCTTGCCACCCACATTGATGGTGGCCGCCTTGGAGGTGTTGGTGAAGCGGAACTGAAAGGTCATGGCCTCCGAGCCGGACCCGGTGTTGTCGATGTGGATTTCGTACAGCGCGTTCGGGTTGAACATGTAGAAATTGGGCCCACCCTGCGGATCTTGGAACGGGTTGTAGTTCGCCAGGATGGTCACGAAGGCGCCGCGACCGGCCTCATAGCTGCGGAACATGTACAGATCCGTCGCATCGACAGACGGGTTCATGGCCATGAAGGGGGCTTCGCGGTGGCTGGAGGACCAGGCGGCGGTGGCCATAGCGGCGACCGCGAGCGCGATACACGTCTTGGCGGCAGATCGGGCTGGCGGACTGTCGGGTAAGAGTTTCATGGATGCTCCTGGACACGTGAGTTGAAGGGTTGGACCGCGTCGCCTCAAGAAGTCAGGTTGTTCATGCAACTTCATTGCATTCCGTCAAGCGACGGGTGAGTATCAAAACGCCGCGCAGGACGGTCTGTACGCTTCCGAACCCATGGGCGCCACCCACAGAACCAGGGGATGAATGGCGCTATTTGCCGCTGTCGCTCAGTCTCGCTCCCATCGGAATCTCCAACGTCAGGTTGCCCCAGTGACTGTCCCAATCCTGGCCCTCTCCATCGGTGCTGGGAACCATGTGGACCACGCTCAACATCCACACGCCACTCCATGGGATGGTCATGACGCTCAAGCCTGCTGCGTCGGTGCGCGTTCGCGTCATGTTGAGTTGTGATCCGTGATGGCTCCATGCTTTCAGCAGCGCGCCTTGCAATGGCAGACCCTTGAACAGAACCTGCAGTGGCAGTGCTCCCTCGGGTTTGAGCAAGTGCGGGTTGGCCAACGGCACAATTTCCAATGTTTGTCCCGTGCGCACACCGAAGCTCGCATCGGACTTGCCGCTGATGTTGAGCAGGGTTTTGACGTGGCGGCGGTATCGCTCACGTCCAGGAATGGCACGCTGCCCCGTCGCCTCGCGCAGTGCGATCACATGTTCAAGACCTTCATCACGCAAGTAGTCGGTGAACTTGTCGGCCGCCAGTTCGATGGTGAACGGCTGCGTGTCCAATGCGAGGAGCTGGGCACCTGGCCGATCGAACGCCATGGCAATGCTGCTTTGGTAGAGGTTGTCAGGCAGATTGGACCGGACCTCGACTTCACCGCGCAGGCTGTACCAACGAAGAGATGCAGCCATGGGGCGTCCAAACGCCACGGGGTCTCCCCGGAAGTTTTCCCCCACAAACAAGGAGAGCGTCACCGGGATATTCACGGCCGGGGCAAACTGGTTTGGCGTCATCCAGAACTCGTGAGCCTGCGCATTCATGGTCCAGCAGAGAAGGACGGAAATGAACGACACATGGGTACGACTGCGGTGGTTTTTCAGCATTGCCAATACCTTTTCGTTCTAGGGCGACAGCCTGTGCGCCACAGTCATGATGCTATGTTTAGGGATGGGGCAAGGTCCTTTAGAGCTGGCTTGGCAGCGATATCCGTTTGGCCATTGCTGGGATACCGGTCTGACATCGAGGCGACATTACAAGGACCCAAGCATGCATGACGACCACTGAGCCGACCGGTTGTTCCTAACGCTAGTGCAGGCCAATGCACTGAGTTGGCTGACGAACAGACGGCGATGGCCAACTGGCGGCATTCTCCTGAATGACGTTAATGCTCATGTGCGCTGCTGCGGGCCTCCCGTTCCTAGCTTCGCGCGCCTTTTGCCTCTCACCCCCACTGCACCGCCGTTCAGGCGTGATGTTCAACCCAAGGAACCCCCCAATGAAGATTCTGATGATCCTGACCTCACACGACCAACTCGGCAGCACAGGCAAAAAGACGGGATTCTGGCTGGAAGAATTTGCTGCGCCGTACTACGTTTTCAAAGACGCCGGCGCAGAGATCGTGCTTGTTTCTCCCAAGGGTGGGCAGCCTCCCCTGGACCCCGTCAGCGACGACAAGGACGCACAGACCGATGACACCCGCCGGTTCAAGAAGGACACAGCGGCCATCGACGCGCTGGCCCACACCATCCGTCTGGCCGAGGTGTCGGGCGAAGGCTTCGACGCTGTGTTCTATCCGGGTGGCCATGGCCCCCTGTGGGACGTGGCAGAAGACACACATTCCATCCAGCTGATCGAGACGATGTTCGCTGCAGGCAAGACGGTATCGGCGGTCTGCCACGCTCCGGCCGTGTTTCGCCACACCAAGTCGGCCGACGGTTCGCCGCTGGTCAAAGGCAAGAAGGTCACCGGATTCACCAACACCGAGGAAGAAGGCGTGCAGCTGACAAAGGTGGTGCCCTTCCTTGTGCAGGACATGCTCACGGCCAATGGTGGTCTGTACGAGAAAGGTAACGACTGGCAGTCGTTCGTCGTCACCGATGGCAACCTGATCACCGGACAAAACCCCGCCTCTTCAGCCGCTGCCGCGCGCGCTGTGCTGTCGCAACTTCAGGCCGCTTGAAGCGACCACCCGAGCCCCATCACCGGAGAACCCATGGCATATCAAAGCACCAATCCCTACAACGGCCAGGTCGTCAAGACCTTCAATGACATCGACGACGCACAACTGGAAAGCAAGCTGAAGGCGGCACAAGCCTGTTTCGATGAGGTATGGCGTCACAAGAGCTTTGCCGAGCGCAAGGCGGTCCTGTCCCGCGCCGCTGCCCTCATGCGCGAGCGCACGCAGGAGTTCGCCCAGCTCATCACGCTTGAGATGGGCAAGCTGATTGCGCAGAGCGAAGGCGAGGTGAAGTTGAGCGCGGCCATCCTCGACTACTACGCTGAACACGCGGAGTCCTTCCTCGCACCTGAGAAGCTCAACACAGCCAAGGGTGACGCTGTCGTGGAAAGCAGTCCGATCGGTGTTTTGTTCGGCGTGGAGCCGTGGAACTATCCTTACTACCAGATCGTTCGGTTTGCCGCCCCCAACCTGATGGCGGGCAACGTGGTGATGGTCAAACACGCGTCGAACGTGCCGCAATGTGCACTGGCGTTCGAGCGCCTGCTCGAAGAAGCAGGCGCACCGGCGGGCGCCTACACCAATCTGTTCATTTCCAAGGACCAGGTTGCCAAAGTCATCGACGATGCCCGCATTCGGGCTGTCGCCTTGACGGGCAGCGAAGGAGCGGGCGCCGTCGTTGCGCAGCGGGCCGGCAAGAACCTGAAGAAGTCCACGCTGGAGCTCGGCGGCAGCGACGCCTTCATCGTGCTGGACGACGCAGATCTGGACAACGCGGTCAAACACGCGGTGGCCGGCCGCATGGGCAACAGCGGACAAGCCTGCACGGCATCCAAGCGGTTCATCGTGGTCGAAGCCTTGGCGGATCGTTTTCTCGAAAAGTTCCAGACCGCCATGCAGGGTTTCGAACCGGGCGACCCTCTGGACCCAAAGACCACGCTGGCTCCGCTTTCGTCAGCACAGGCCCTTGAGACGCTGCTGGCCCAGGTGAACGAGGCTGTGACCCACGGTGCGCGGATCGTGATGGGCGGGCAACGCATCGAAGGACAGAGCGGCGCCTTCATGCAGCCGACGATCCTCACGGATATTTCAGCGGATAACCCGACATACATGCAGGAATTCTTCGGTCCCGTGGCGCTGTTCTTCCCGGTGCCGGACGAAGCCGCGGCGGTGGCACTGGCCAACGATTCGCCGTTCGGGCTGGGCGGATCGGTGTTCACGCAGGACGTCGAGCGGGGTAAGCGCGTGGCACGCCTTATCGACACCGGCATGGTGTTCATCAACTCGGCTGCAGTCTCGATGCCAGACCTGCCGTTCGGTGGTGTGAAGAACTCGGGTTACGGACGCGAACTTTCCGGAGCCGGCATTCAGGAGTTCGTCAACAAAAAGCTGATCAGGGTTGGCTGAACGGTGTAGGCATCACGTCGCCTGCAGCGCGTTTCGACCGCCCTGATCAGGCCGGCCGGCTGGATCGTAGGAGACGCTCGGCACCTCGTGCAGCCATCCTTGTTGAGTAGCCGCTGCTGAAGGTGCAGCGGTCGGCCGCCTCGCAGGATGACAAACAGCAGGATCCGGCGAGGCTGTCATTGAGCTGAAAAAATCTGACAGGCTGCATTCAGTCTTGAACTGCCCTCCGAGCTTGGCCTTCGGCTTCGCAGCTGGAGCAGTCATTTAGGTTCCAAACCTCGAGCCCTACGTCCCATCGTCAAGATCGGAACCCACCTCAGTTTCGGGCAAAAGGTCAATCCGCCTCCCAAGGTACATCGGCTTCTCCGGCCCGCGATACGACGGAAGCCATCTTTTGTCTTGCTTCGCTGTCGGATGTTCGTATTCGGTGGAGGAGAAGAGAAGCTGTGCATCGTTCGCCTCGCACATTTTCTCGAGCTCCGTGAGGTACCTTGCCAAGTCGGCCGTGTGGAGCTCGTCCTGCTTCGGCGTATCCAGGATAAGGAAGCGGAACGGACGAGTCTTGTCGGCGAGGTAACCCTCCAACAGAGCTGCATGAATCGCAAGTACCAACCGGCTCGTAGTGCTGCTGGTGCCGCCGCTGCCAATGGTTTCTAGAGTTTCCCCTCCGAAGGTGAATTTCAGATTTAAGTCGATATCTACGTTTCTCGACACACTGGTCGTGTCCAGCATGTCCATCCATTTCACGGTCAGATCACGCAGCTTCCTTCGTAGTTCGTTGAATGCGTGGTCAGCCTTTCCGGAGTTCGTGAGCCCGTCGATGCGGTCCTGAATGCGTTCGCGCTCTCGCTCAAGCTTGAAAAGCTTTGAGCGCTCGTCCTTCAGGCCCGAGATTCGGGCGAGCTCGCTCTGAACGCTGACCAGTTTCTTGGTCAAGGACTGCACCGCAGTTACCAGTTGGTCGACGCCGGAAGTGGGGGGCGACTCAAGGCTTTCGACCAGAGTCCGCCGCTCCGCCCTTAAGTCCTCAAGCCGCTCCGCCAACTGCTCAGCGCGAATCTCAGCGCGCTGACTGTTCCGCTCTAAGTCCTTTATTTGATCTTTGAGGTACAGCAGGTTCTTCCCGTAGGACTCAGAGCTTCCGAGGAACAGCCCGCAATTCGGGACGCGGCAGATTTCATGGAACGACTTGAAGACTCCGAGCGCCTCCTCGTTCAGGCCGAGGGTATTGACCTCGCCATCAATCTCCGCGCGGATGGCCTCGATGCCTGCGACGCGTGTCTGCAGTTCGAAGAGCTCCAGCTGACGCGCCTGGATTTGCACGTCTTTCTGGCGCAGCAGTTCTGTCAGCGTGGTGCTAGCAGTTCCCTTGGCGTCCACCGATTCACGAAGTCCGTCGATCTGCCGCGCCAGATTCTGAGACGTCAGCTGTAGCGCCATGTAGTTTGCATCGCTGTCGTCTACGCCGCGGCTCTGGTACTCAAACACGCGTTCCGCAGCGACGATCTTGCGGGTCTGCGCCTCCAGAGCATGTTTCTCATCAATGAGCGACTTCTTGACTTCGAAGGAGTGCTTCGGATTCAGACCGAACGCGAACCGCACCATCTCCGCGAACTGGTCAGCGATGAAAGAGCTGGGAGCGCGATAGGCCGCAGAGTAACCGTGGCCCTGAATCAAATAGAAAAGCGGCAGTAGGGTGGCGATGTAGGGCTGAGCCTCTGTGCCTCTATTCGACACTAGCCGGGGCGGCTGCAGGCCAAGAAGCTGGAAAAGCGTGACCGAGAAAGAAGCTTCGGAATAGTGCTCAGTTTGCTCGCCATCGAAGTCAATCGTGGCATAGAAGTCGCCATTCTTCGCCTCGAGAGCACGCCGGATCGTAAGTGGCTTCTCGTCCACTTCGGCATGCAAGACGACGGCACTGCACTTCTCCAGAATTTCCGCCCTGAAGTTGTTGGGGAACCCCAGCGCTGAAGCCAGCATGCGGACGACAGGCGACTTCCCGCTGCCGTTCGCTGCGAAGAGCATCGTGGTTCGATGCCCAAGCTCCAAGAGCGGGGTTTCCCAACCTCCTTCGCCCAGGGGCTCGACCTGCAGTGACTTCAGCCTCAATTCACTTCTCCTCTGACTCGAGCTTCATCCCTGATGTATTGGTAGCTGAGTTCGACAGTTTTCATTGAGTGGGCCAGCAGACTCTCACCTTCGATAGCGCCGGTGTAGACCGACTTGCCCAAGTCGGTGGCAGAGATTTCACGCGTCGCCTTGTCGATGACAACTTGCCCGGTCGATTCCAGGAATGTCAAGGCCTTGATGGTTCTAACGCGCAAGTTGCCAGACCACCCTATGTCTTGCGAGGACCCTTTGAAGCCAGCCACGGTCCGCTCAAGGCACTCCCCAACTAGCTGGCCAATCTCGGGCAGCTCTGGCTTCGATCGTCCCTTACAGATGGCCAAGATGGTCATGGCAAGCAAGGGCAACTGGAACAAGGCTTCGTTGTCGAGCGTGTGCGCCGGTGAAGGACCTTTGCCAGAAAGGTTCAGCTTCAGGCCAAGGCGCCTGGCTTCGGTGAAGAAATCGGAGGAGCTCATTGCGTAGCTTTTCTAACGATGGCCGAACATAGCGCACCGAACAACAAGTCCACACCGAGGGTCGGGAATTGTCTGCCGACGGGGGACTCCATGAGCTCGCTGATACATGTTTCCAGGTCAGCAAGTTCGCCGCCCGCCAGCAGCCAAGCCTTGCACTTCTTGTCGATTTCCTCAAGCAGCCGATCCAGGGTGAACTCGGGAAACGTGTGGCGCGCATTTCGCATCCACACGTCCCAAGATACCTTCGCGCGCGAGGCTGACTCAATCATGTGGTCAGGGGTGCCAACCTCTTTTAGCCTTCGCTGCAGGATTGAGGCGGACTTGATAGCCGCGGGATCGCCACCCTGCAGCAACGTTTGATAAACCTGGGTCGAAATGCTCAGGACGTTTAGGAGGTCTTCTAGGCCGACTCCAGTCGCCAAGTCGATGTCAGCCTTGGACAGACCGCTAATCGGCGCACAGGACTTTTCTTCTACTAGCATCACCAGGCTCTTGGCGATCCGCTCAATCTCGTGCTGATGCAGCTCAATCTCCGAGTGTTTCCAGATGGCGTTGTGCGCGGCAACGCTGAACGCTTCGAGGGTGTCGCCGATGTACTGAACATTGGGTTGCAACTTCAGCTTCTTTCGAGCCGCCTCGACCTGCTCTGGCGATATCGGCTTGTCAGGCGAAAGGATCGCCGCGAACTTTTCAATGAGCTGACGGATGTACTTTTTGGTGGACGTGCCAGCAGCTAGGTCTGCGACTAGGTCGTGAACCTCATCTTTGAAGTGCACGTTGCTGAGGACGGTGACCGCCCGACACTGCTCGCCGAACTCAACGGTGTGAACAAACAGCTTGCCAGCGATGCTGCTACGGATCGCTTCCAGCTTTTCGGACGTATCCAGCGCTCCGGTCTTCTTCAGAGAGAAAACCCCGTCGACGTCCCATTGCTGGTTGGCCCGACCTTTGGTCTTGACTTGGAAGAAGTGGTACTCGACGACGCCGGCAACGGTTCTGCGCACAACGAAATCGTCGTGGTAGTCGCAGTAGATGCGGTCGACTTCCTTGTCGCTCAGAATTTCGAGCGCAGCGAACGCCGCTGCTTGAAACTGCATCCGGAACCGCACCATGGTGTCCCGACCAACAGTTTCGCGCGGCGCCTTTTCATGGATGATGTCCATGGTTGTTGTTTTGCTCCCCTCGGATTGCGCCAGCACCGTTTTTATCAGGTTTTCGCGTGCAAGCCCCTCAGGCATATCACCCATCAAGTGGGGGATTTGGCACTGCACAATGCTGGGCCAGCCCAGCGTCGCGCCGACATGGCGGCATCGATGGCGTGTGATGATAGGCCGCATACTGTGCAAATATACAGCAATACAGAGCGGTTCAAGTACGCGAGACTTAGTAGCGATGCATGCATTTCTGCTTCAGGCATGGAGGTCGCCAACGACTGCTTGCAGCCTTGAACTGCCCTAAGCATTCACGACGTACTCAGCAGCGATGCTGTCCATCAGGCCTGTGTGTCGAGAGCCTGTCGTCAACCAATGAGCGGTCTCTCAGTTGCTGCGATCAACTACCGACCCGAACGACGCTTGCTCAAGAAGACGTGCCTGTATAGCTCGGTTGACGCCGGGTGTGGTGCCAAGCCAATGTTCGATTGCGGCGCAGATGTGCAATAGAGCCCCGCAAGCGATCAGCAATGTGGTCCGCTGTTGATGCTCGAGGCCTGGATACCTGACACTTGTTGAGTCCTCACCGTACTCAAGGTACTTGGAAATCGATGACATGGTGGGGTGTGCTGCCGCGTGCGAAAACATTCGGTAGTGGCCGTTGTAAAGATCGTCTGCGTCGATCTTCTTGGCAATTTGCTCAAACTTCAGTGTGGGCCCTGCATTGCGCTCGGCGAAGTCACGTACTCGCTCTCTCAAATCTGAAGGGGCATTTCGGCGAAGAAAATCGTCCTGAGCCTTCGCACCTTTGGCCCGTCCCGCACGATCGAACGCTTCCATCTCAGCAGTCGTTACAGATCCTGCGAGTAGGCCTCCTATGACGAACGTCGTTTCGACAATCCCTCGCACAAGCGTAAGTGCTTCTGGGTCCAGATTTTCCTGAGCAAGCATCACGGCTGCACGGAAATGGTCGATACATCTGCAGAAGAACGCGTGCGCAGCAAGCCTTTCGGTCGTCAATGGGTCAGCCTGGAACAAGGGCAGCATTTGCTCCGCAGTAGCAAGGCACGCGCGCGAATGAAGCAGGATCTCAGATATCTGGGCCATCGGCGAGATTGTGGGGTCATTTGCCTGCAGGCCTCGCTTTGGTTCGGAAGCTGTCGGTCGCTCGGCGCTGGTGAAGTCCGAGTTCAGTCTTGGGACTAAACCGCTCTCGCGGTAGTCTCCGAGCCAAGATGGTTGGTTGACGGGGATAGTGCACGCGCCGATGTTGTGA
>LNFM01007022.1_pt1 | contig 18057 bp, 16 predicted proteins | sample 596031 | NCBI WGS metagenome assembly LNFM01 (sample SAMN04254537, study PRJNA301005) | activated carbon metagenome | isolation source: dual media filters at the Ann Arbor, Michigan drinking water treatment plant | place: USA: Ann Arbor | reverse complement strand
AGCAGGTCGACGGGGTCGGGGTTCTTGATGAAGAACAGCGCCATCACCGGCACCGCGACGATCTCGACGGCCAGCAGGTAGGCGTAGATGGCCCCCGCCTTCGCGACCAGCAGGACGTCGCGGGGGACGGGTGCGCCGAGGATCCCGTCGAGCACCCGTTGCTCGCGTTCGGGCACCCACGAGCGGCCCACCCCGAGCACGGCGGTGAGGGCGAGCACGGCCCACAGGATCCCCCCGGCGGCGGGGGTCAGATCCTCACCCCGGGAGCCCACCGCGAACTGGAAGATGGTCATCGCGACGATCGCGAAAAGCAGCATGGCGACGACCGTGTCCCGCGTCCTCAATTCGAGCCGCAGGTCCTTCAGCAGCAGCGCGCGGAGCTGGCGCCCCCAGGTGGGGCGGGCGGCGCTCACGCCACCAGCTCCTCGTAGCGACGGCGGAAGGCGGGGCCGTCGGCGCCCGCCAGCGACTCCCGCAGCACGGTGCGCCCGGCCCGCATCACCAGGACGCTCCCGGCGAGGGCGACGCCGCGCTCGACCTCGTGGGTCACGATGATCGCGGCGCGGTCGGCGCCGAGGTCGCCGAGCACCGCGTCGAGCAGCCGCGCGCCGGCGGCGTCGAGGCCCGAGTAGGGCTCGTCGAGCAGCAGCACCCGCGGTTCGTGCAGGAGGGCCCGGGCGAGGCCGAGTCGCTGCGCCATCCCGCGGCTGAACGTTCGGACGGGGTCGAATGATCGGGCCAGCAGGCCGACCCGGTCGAGGCCCCGGTCGACCCGGTCGCGGGCGTCGTCCAGGCCGAAGAGGTCGGCGTAGAGCTCCAGGTTCTGCCGGGCGGTGAGGTCGAGGTAGACCATCGGGTCATGGCCGAGGTAGCCGATCTCCGCGCGGGCGCGGTTCGCTCGCGCCGGGAGGGGGTGCCCGCAGACCTCGACCTCGCCGCCCTCGGGGCGCAGGAGGGTGGCGATCATCCGCAGCAGGGTGCTCTTCCCCGCGCCGTTTGGGCCGAGCACCGCGAGGCACTCGCCGCCGGCGACGGAGAGCCCGACGCGGTTGACCGCCGTCCGGTCCCCGAAGCGCTTCACGAGCCCGGTGGCCCGCACCAGCTCGGCGGGGGCCCCCGTCATCTAGAAGGTGACGTCGGCGAGCGTGAACGCCAGGAACACGACGGCGAGGAGGCCGTTCGACTGGGCGAAGGCCGCCTGCACGCGGCGGGTGTCCCCCGGACGGACGATGGCGTTCTCGTAGAGCAGCACGAGGGCGCAGACGCCCACGCCGACGGCGTACCACCAGCCCGCGCCCGCGGCGGCGCCCGCCCCGGCCAGCAGGGCGATCGCCCCGGCGTGGAGGGCCCGCGTGATCCACAGCGCCCGCGCCTCCCCGAAGCGGGCGGGCACGGAGTGGACGCCGTGGGAGCGGTCGAAGTCGACGTCGAGCAGCGCGTAGATGATGTCGAAGCCCGCGATCCACAGGGCCACGCCGAGGCCGAGCATCACCGGGGCCGCTCCGAGCTCCCCGGTGACGGCGAGCCAGGCCCCCATCGGCGCGATCCCGATCGTCAGGCCGAGCGCGAGGTGGCAGGCCCACGTGACGCGCTTGGCGAGGGGGTAGAGCACGAACGCGGCGACGGGGACCGGCCACAGCACCCACGTCTCCTCGGGGAGCTGGGAGACGGCGACGAGCAGCATCGCGAGGCTGACGGCGCAGAGCCCCGCCACCTGCCCGAGCGCGAGGCGCCCCGACGGCAGCTCCCGCGACGCGGTGCGCGGGTTGGCGGCGTCGATGTCGGCGTCGATCACGCGGTTCAGGGCCATCGCGAGGGTCCGCGCGCCGACCATCGCGAGCAGGATCCAGCCGAGGGTCGCGGCGGCGGGCACCTCGAGGCGGGCGAGGACGGCCGAGGCCAGCGCGAAGGGCAGCGCGAAGATCGTGTGCGAGAAGCGCACGAAGCTCAGGAGGGCCGGGATCAGCCCGAGGCCCGCCGCCCGCGGTGCGGCCTCCGGGGGGGAGGTGGTCACCGCTCCGATGTTACCCGCGGCCCGCCGGGGCGGCGGCGGGCGGAGCGCTCGTCACGGTCCGGCGGGCGGCGGGTCGGCGGCGCCGTAGTGGGCGGGCTGACCGGTCGCGAGCGCCCAGAACTGGTCGCCGTGGTCGTAGTGCCACCACTCCTCGGCGTAGGCGGTGAAGCCCTGCGCCGACATCGCCCAGAACAGGATCCGCCGCAGGTCCCGCGCGGTCCCCGGCACGTCCTCGAGCGCGCGGGCGCCGGCCTCGGCCACGAAGGCGTCGAAGCTGGTGCCCATGTCGAGCGGTTTCCCGGCGGCGTCGCCGAGGGTGAGGTCGACCGCCCCGCCGGTGAGGTGGGGCGGCGGCGCCTCCACCGACCGCGACGGCGGGGTGACGTAGCGGGCGGCGGCGTCCTCGAGCGCGTCGGCGGGCCAGTCGGGGTGGACCATGGTGAGCTCGTCGAGGTAGGTCTCGTAGAGGGCCGCCTGGGTGGCGATCGGCCGGTAGCCGTCCCACACGACGAGGGTCATGCCGTCGGGCAGGCCGGCGGCGGCGGCGGCCAGCCGGGCGGCGACGTCCTCGCGCACCCACCCCTGCGGCAGCGCGCCGGGCAGGCCGGCCGCCAGGTACTGCGGGTCGTCGCGCACGCGGCCGCCGATGTCGGCGACGCGCACGAGGGGCTCGGCGCGGGGGACGATGTCCACCTCGCGCCAGCCCTCCGTCGACGCGAGGGGCGGGATCGGCCTCACCGGTCGCCCCAGGCGGCGGCGTCGATGCGCGGTCCGGGGTCGGCGCCCGCGGCGATCGCGATGAACGGCTCGACGACGGTGGAGGGGTGCGGCACGGTGGCGGGGTCCTCGTCCGGGTACGCGGCGGCGCGCATCGTGGTGCGCAGCCCCCCCGGGTTGATCGCCACGCACCGGATGCGGCGGTCGGCGAGCTCCTCGCGGAGCATCCCGGTGATCCCCTCGAGCGCGAGCTTGGAGACGGCGTAGGCGCCCCACCCGGCGCGGCCGGCGGCGCCGGAGGTGACGTTGATGATCGCCCCGTCGTCGGCGATGCCGGGCAGCAGGGCCTGGATGAGCGCGAGGGTGCCGGTCGCGTTGACGGCCATCACGTCGTCCCAGACGTCCGCGGGGTAGGTCTCGAGGGCGACCCGCTCACCCAGCAGGCTGGCGTTGTTGACGAGCACGTCGACGCGTCCCAGCGCCGACAGGGCCTGCGCGGCGGCGGCGGCGACCGACTCGCGGTCGCGCAGGTCGAGGCCGACGGGGTGGGCCTCGCCGCCGCGGGCGCGCACCGCCGCCCGTGTCGCCTCGAGCCGCTCCGGGGTCGTGGCCGTGACCACGAGCGAGGCGCCCTCGCCGGCGACGCCCTCGGCCACGGCGCGGCCGAGGCCGCGGGAGGCCCCGGTCACCACGACCCTCATCCCCTCCAGGCGGCTGCTCACGCCGGTGGACCCGTGCGGCGGGCGGCGCCGCGCGGCGCCCTAGTCGTTCTGGTCCTGGCGCGACTCCCGCGGGATCTCGGGCGTCGGGTTCGCCGGTCGCACGGTGCTCTCGCCGCCCATCCCGGCGACGGAGGCGATGTACGCGGACACGTTGCGGGCGTCCTCACCGACGACGAGGTCACGCGGCATCGGCTTCTGCGCGATGCGGATCCAGCGCTGGACCACGCCCGCGAACTGCTCGTCGCTCATGCCCACCTCACGCGACGCGCGGAACGAGTCGTCGAGGTTCGGGCCGATCTGGGAGGGCGGCGTCCCGGCGTCGTTCAGCGTGTGACAGCTGGAGCACGCGGCCGCGAACGTCTGCTTGCCCGCGTCGAGGTCGGCGTCCGCGAAGTCGTCACCGCCGCAACCGGCGAGCGCGAGCACGCCGGCTCCGAGCACGATGGCCACGGCCACACGGCCGGTGTGACGCACACGAGCCCCTCTCATATGAGGTAGACGAGGACGAAGAGCAGGACCCAGACCACGTCGACGAAGTGCCAGTAGAGGCTGCCGGCAGCGAGCGGGGTCGACCACTGGGGCGTGAAGTCGTGCGCCTTCTTCACCCGGATGAGGGCGAGGGTCAGCAGCGTCAGGCCCACGAAGACGTGCAGTCCGTGGAAGCCGGTCAGCGTGTAGAAGGTCGACCCGAACGCCTGGTCCTGGGGCGTGAACCCGAGGTGGACGTACTCGTTGATCTGGATGATCAGGAACGTGGCGCCGAGGAAGAGCGTGACGATCAGGCCGCGCTCGAGGCCCTTGCGGTCGTTGTAGTGCTTCAGCCGGTGCTCGCCCCAGTGCAGGGTGAAGCTGGAGGCGACGAGGATGAGGGTGTTGAGGCCGGTCAGGATGATCGGCAGCTCGAACGCCTCGCCCTCGGCGTTCAGCGGCGGCCACTGGTCGGCCACGTTGAAGCGCACGAAGAAGTAGGCGGCGAAGAGGGAGCCGAACAGCATCACCTCGGACCCGATGAAGAAGATCATCGAGAGCATGCCCATGCTGATCTGGCTGCCCCGCGAGGGCGGGGGTGTCGCCCCCGACGCCGGCGCGTGGACCTCGTGCTCGGTCGTGGCCATGCGCTAGCTCCCGGACGGGGAGGCCGGGGCCCCCGCATCGACGACGATCTGCTCGACGGGCGTGGTGCCCGCCGCGGTCCGGACGGCGGCGAGCGCCTCGTCCGACGCGAGCCTGCCGCCGCGCGTGCCGGCGATGAGGATCAGGTCGGCGGCGTGGTCGGCGGCCGCGACGCGGCCGGCGACGGCGGCGTCGCCGTCGAGCACCTCGCCGCGCGCCTGGAGCCCGACGGCCTGGAGGCCCTCGATCGCCCGGCGGACGCGCGCGGTGGCGGCGGCCCGGGTGTCCTCGGCCTCGTCCGTCCAGCCGGGGCCGTCGAGGGCCATCGGGTAGAGGATGACGGCGGACAGCGGCTGCGCGTCGGCGCGGTCGCGGAGGGCCTCGACCAGGGCGGAGCCGCCCAGGGCGTCGTCGGCGACGACGGCGACACGGGTGACGCCGGGGCGGGCGAGGGGCTCGGTGGCCTCCTCGGGCCGCACGACGACGCGCGTGATGCCGAGGTTCGTGACCTTGCGGAGGCGGTCGACCATGTCGTCGGCCATCCAGCGGGAGCGACCGGTCGGGTACGTCGCGAGGATGACCTCGTGGAGGTCCTCGTCGGTGCTGACCGTCGCGTACGCCGCGAACGGGTCGCCGTCCACCACGACGCCGCTGGCGTCGATACCGGCCTCGGCGAGCACCGACAGCGTCACCTGCAGGCGCCGCTCGGCGGCCTTGCGGTCGGCGCCCTCGGTCGGGACGGCGATCGTGTAGCGCCAGAGGCCCTCGGCGGAGCGGCGGCGCAGCTCGTCGATGAGGGCGCCGGAGGCGACGGTCTCACGGGCGATCACCAGGATGGTGCGCCGCTCGGTCTCGGTGAGCTCGCCGCCGATCTCCTCGGGGGCGAACACGACCGCGTGGCGCGCGCCGGGGACGCCGTACTGGTACGGGCCGCCGACGACCTGCGGGGTCGCCTCGAAGTTGAACAGCGACGGCGGGGAGGAGACGAGCCACTCGAGGGAGCGCCCGCGCCAGGGGTTCCACGGGGCGACGGGCCCCTTCCTCCACGACTGGATGATGTTGTACGCGAAGACCAGCATGCCGACGCCCATGAGCAGCGAGGCGCCGCTGATGAGGGCGTTGAGGGTGCCGAAGCGGTCGTCGTAGGTGGCCACGCGGCGCGGCATGCCGTGCAGGCCGAGCCAGTGCATCGGCAGGAACGTCGCGTTGAAGCCGACGAAGGTGATCCAGAAGCTCAGCTTGCCGAGCGTCTCGTTGTACATCCGGCCCGTCATCTTCGGGAACCAGTGGTACACGCCGGCCATGATCGTGAAGAGGCTGCCGCCGACGAACACGTAGTGGATGTGGGCCACCACGAAGTAGGTGTCGGTCACCTGGATGTCCACGGGGATCGTGCCGAGCATGACCCCGGAGAGCCCGCCGATCACGAACGTGGTGATGAAGCCGAGCGCGAAGAGCATCGGCGTCCGCAGGTGGATCCTGCCGCCCCACAACGTCCCGAGCCACGAGAACACCTTCACGCCGGTCGGCACCGCGATGATGATCGTGGTGATCATCATGGGCACGCGCAGCCAGGCGGCCATGCCGCTGACGAACATGTGGTGCGCCCAGACGCCGAACCCGAGGACGGCGATGGCGACGGTCGAGAACGCGAGCGCCCGGTAGCCGAAGATCGGCTTGCGCGAGTGCGTCGCGATGACCTCGCTGATGATCCCGAACCCGGGCAGGATCATGATGTAGACGGCCGGGTGCGAATAGAACCAGAAGACGTGCTGGTACATGATCACGTCGCCGCCGCCGGTGGGGTCGAAGAAGTTCGTCCCCATGACGCGGTCGAACAGCGTCATGAACTGCGAGCCGGCGATGAACGGCGTGCCGAAGACCACGAGGGCCGACGTGGTCGCCTGGGCCCACACGAGCAGCGGCATGCGCCAGACGGTCATGCCCGGCGCGCGCATCGTGAAGATGGTGACCAGGAAGTTGATGGCGCCCATGATCGAGCTGGCGCCGATCAGCTGGACGCCGACCTCGAAGAGGGTCGTGCCGGTGCCGCCCTGCGTCGCGAGCGGCGTGTACGCGGTCCAGCCGGCCGAGAAGGCGCCGAAGGCCGGCGAGATGGCGAGCATCACGCCACCGGGGATCAGCAGCCAGAAGGAGAGGGCGTTGAGGCGCGGGAACGCCATGTCCTTCGCGCCGATCATGATCGGCAGGATGTAGTTGGAGAGGCCGACGAACGACGGGATGACGAACAGGAAGATCATCAGCGCCGCGTGGACGCTGAACATCCCGTTGTACGTCTCGGCGTCGCCGATCGTCTGGCCGGAGTCCGCCAGCTCCGCGCGGACCAGCAGCGCGAAGATGCCGCCGACCGCGAAGAAGAAGAAGACGGCCACCATGTACTGGATGCCGATCACCTTGTGATCGGTGTTGGCCTTGAAGTAGTCCTTCCAGCTCTCGGCCCCGTGGAGGGAGTGGTCCTCGGGGTCGATCGAGCGGCCGGTCATCCAGCGCCACCAGTAGTCCCAGCAGCCGATCCCGATCGTGAAGCCGAGGGCGGCGAGGGCGGACGCGAACGTCCAGTAGACCTGCGGCTCCCAGGTCGGCGTGAGGCCGAAGAGGGTGCGGCCGAGGAAGACCACGGTCATGCCCAGCATGAAGCCGGCGATCGTCCACACGACGGCGCGCTTCCACCAGTAGGACAGCGGACGCGGGTCCATGTGGTGGTCGTGCCCGTGCTGGTGCGAGTGGGTGGGTGCGTGGGTGGCCATGGGGGTCCTCGGTTACCTGGTCAGGGCTGGGCCGGGGTGCCCTCGGGCGTGTCCGCGGACCCGGCGGCGTCGGTGCCGGGGTCCGGGCTGGCGTCGGCCGGGGCCGGGGCGTCGGGGGCCGCGGCGACCTGCCGGCGGGCGCCGTCGATCCACTGCTGGTAGTCGCCGGGCTCCATTACGATCACGCGTGCGCGCATGACGCCGTGCCCCACCCCGCACAGCTCCGCGCAGATGACCTGGTAGGTGCCTGTCCGGTTCGGGTCGAAGATCAGGCGCGTCGTGATGCCCGGGACGACGTCCTGCTTGACCCGGAACTCCTTGACGTAGAAGTCGTGGATGACGTCCTTCGCGCGCATCTTCAGCTCGACCTGGCGGCCGACGGGGACCCGGAGGTCACCGGTCTCGACCTGCGCGTCGGGGTACGTGAAGCTCCACGCGAACTGCTCGGCGGTGACGTCCACGACCAGGCGGTCGGAGGCGAGCGCCTCGTTGTCGGACAGCACCAGGTAGGCCCAGACGGCCACGACGGCGAGCAGCACGGCCGGCACCACGGTCCACACGACCTCGAGGGTCGTGTTGCCGTGCGTCGGGGGCCCGTCCTCGTCGTCGTCCTCGCCGACCCGGAAGCGGATCGCCGCGTAGAGGAGCACCGAGGTGACGATGGTGAAGATCGCCAGCGACACCCAGATGACGAACCACAGGAGCTGGTCGACGCGCTCGGCCTGGTCGGACGCCTGGTCCGGCAGCCAGTCGATGAACAGTGCGACGGACACCGAGATGGCCCCGACGACGACCATCAGGATCACCAGCGGGACCGTGTGGCGGCTCCTCAGCACGGGCGGAACCCTAACACGCACCCTGGGCCGTGGAAGGGGCGTGGCGGCGGGTCAGACGTCCCTGCACGAGCGGCGTCCGGCCCCGTCGGCGGAGGAGGGGACGGACCGCCCCTCCCACGTGGGCCGGACGGCGATCGGCAGGGTCGTCCGCCGGGCGTCGGCGGGTCAGGGGCGCCCGGATGGCGTGAGGGGGTCGGGCGCGACCGGCGCCGGCGGCCGGCCGGCGAGCCGCACCGCCCCGACGGCGCACAGCGCGAAGATCGCGGCCCCGAGGAAGAGCGGCGCGGCGATGCCGGCGTGCTGGAAGAGGAGGGTCGCGACGAGCGGGCCCGCGATGCGGGCGGCGCCGCCGACCGAGGCGCTCAGGCCGAGCACGAGCCCCTGCTCGCGCTCGCCCGCGGCGAGGGAGATCATCGCGGTGGTCGTGGAGAAGACCAGGCCCGAGGCCACGGCGAGGACCGCCAGGCCGATGAGCAGGAGCCACAGGTCGCGCGACACGCCCACCAGCAGCAGTCCCGCCGCCGTGCCGGACAACCCCCCCACCAGCGCGCGCGCCTCGCCCACGCGGGCCACCACCCGCCCGACGAGGAGGCCCTGTGCCACCGCGGTGAGCACCCCGATGTAGACGAACAGGAGCCCGACCTGGGTGACGCTGTAGTCGAAGCGGCGCTCCCCGAAGAGGGCGAAGGTCGACTCCATCCCGACGAACGCGAAGGTCGCGATGAACGAGAGCCACACGAGCGGCGCGAGCGTCTCGCTGGTCAGGGCACGGCGCACCAGGGCGAGGCGCGGCGCGGGCGCCGGGGCCGCGCCGGGGCGGCGCGACTCGGGGAGCCGGAACCAGGCGATCACCAGGTTCGTGGCGGCCAGGCCGGCGGCGACGAAGAACGGCAGGCGCTGGTCGATCGACGAGAACACGGCGCCGAGGGCCGGGCCGAGCACGAACCCCAGGCCGAAGGCCGCGCCGATCATCCCCATGCCGCGCGCCCGTTCCTCGCGCGTGGTCACGTCGGCCACGTAGGCCTGCGCCGCCGCGTACGAGGCGCCCGCGATCCCCTGCAGCAGGCGGGCGATCAACACGATCAGGAGCGTCCCCGCCAACCCGATCATCAGCGCCGACACCGCGCTGCCGGCCAGCGACACGAGGATCACGGGGCGGCGGCCGTAGCGGTCGGAGAGCCGCCCCCACACGGGGGCGAACAGGAGCTGCATGACGGCGTAGGAGGCGGTGATCAGCCCGATCTGCACGGGCGACGCGCCGAACTCCTCCGCCCACAGCGGCAGGATCGGCAGCACGAGGCCGAAGCCGACGAGGTCGATGACGACCGTCGTGAAGACGATCCCGAGGGGCGACAGGAAGAACGAGGGCCCCTGCCCGCGGCGCCGGCGGCGGCCCATCCCGCGGCCCCTACGCGGCGTCGACGACGAGCGCGACGAAGATCAGGGCGAGGTACAGCAGCGAGTAGTGGAACGTCGCCCGGGCCCAGCCGATCGCCGGGTCGCGGGCGAGCAGCGCGGCGAGGACGATGAAGACGGCGCCGAGCACGAGGGCGCTCACGAGGTAGATGGCGCCGGCGGCGCCGGAGACGACCGGCAGCAGCGTCACGCCGACCATCACGAGGGTCCAGAGCAGGATCTGCCGCTTGGTCTCCTCCACCCCGCGCACGACCGGCAGCATCGGGATGCCGGCGGCGGCGTAGTCGCGCTCCAGCATCAGGGCGAGCGCCCAGAAGTGGGGGGGCGTCCAGTAGAAGACGATCGCGAACAGGAGCCAGGCCGACAGCCCGAGCTCGCCGGTGACGGCCGCCCAGCCGACGAGGGGGGGCACGGCGCCCGCCGACCCGCCGATGACGATGTTGTGCAGCGAGGTCCGCTTGAGCCAGAGGGTGTAGACGCCCACGTAGAGGGCGAGGCCGGCGAGGGCCAGCCCCGCGGCGAGCCAGTTCGCCGCCAGGCCGAGCACGAGGGCGCTGACCACGCCGAGGGTGATGCCGAACACCAGGGCCCGGGCGGGGGCGACCCGGCCGGACACCACGGGACGCGTCGTCGTGCGGGCCATCCGCCCGTCGATGTCGCGGTCGATGTAGTGGTTGATGGCGTTGGCGCCGCCCGCCGCGAGGTAGCCGCCGACCATGGTCCACAGCAGCAGCCACCCGCCGGGCAGGCCGCCGGCGGCGACGCACATCGCCCCCGCGGTCGTGACGAGCAGCAGGGAGATGACCCGCGGCTTGGTGAGCCGGACGTAGTCGCCGACGACCCCGAGGGGCCGTGCCGCGACGGCGGCCGGTACGGCGCCCGTCGTCACGCGGTGACGGCGAAGGCGGCGAGTACGGCCGCGAGGACGGCGGGCACGGCGGCCCACACGATGTCGATGCGGCGGCGCGGCGCGGTCGCATCGGGGCGGCCCGACACGCGGTGCGGGCGCAGCAGCGCCACGCAGGCGGGCACCACGAGCACCGCCGCGATCAGCAGCGCGGTGAGCCTCACCGTCGTGTCGCCCGTTCGAACACCGCCCGCGAGCATAGCGGGGCACCCCACCCCGCCACCCGTGACGGTCGTACCGCCACGGACGGGTTGACGCGGCCCCGGCGGCGACGGAGGTTCCGCACGTGGAACGACCCGATGTGGTGACCCTCGGCGCGGGACCGGCGGGCCTGGGCGCCGCGCTGGCCCTCGCCCGCGCCGGCGTCCGGGTGCTCGTCGCCGACGCCGCAGCCGAACCCGGCGGGCTGTGCGTGACCCGCAGGCGGGACGGGTTCGCGTACGACATCGGCGGCCACATCCCGTTCGTCCGCGACGAGGCCCGCCGCGTCTGGCTGCGCGACCTGCTCGGCGGCGCCCTCCACCGCGTCGACCGCCCCGTCGCCTGCGTGCGCGACGGCCGCGTGGTGCGCGGCCGCTACCTCGACCAGCGCCCCGACGCCGTGTACGAACCGGTGGCGCCCGACGGCTCCGCCCGCGGCGAGCTCGGCTCCCGCTTCGGCGGCCCGTTCGTGGACGCCGTGATGCGCCCCTACCTCGAGAAGATCGACGGCGTGCCCCTGGAGCGGATCCCCGGGGACCGGGCCCGGAGGCTGCTCGAGGACCAGGCCGCGCCCGACGGGTTCGACTTCCCCGAGGGCGGCATCGGCCGCCTCATGGACGCGATGCGCGACGCCGCCGTCCGCGCGGGGGCGGACGTGCGCCTCGGCACGCCGGTCACCGCGATCGAGGTCCCCGACGGCCGCCTCGCGGCGGTGCGGCTCGGGCCCCGCGGGGAGCGCGTGCCGGTCGGCGAGGCGGTCGTCGCGATGCCGGCCGGCGCCGCGGCGCGCCTGCTGACGCCCGCGCCGCCGGGGGCGACCACCCGCGGGATCCGGATGCGCGCCGTCTGCATCGTCTACGTGACGCTGGAGCGCGACCGGCTCACGGCCGAGCCGTGGATCCAGGTCGACGACCCGCGCGTCCCGTTCGCCCGCGTGTTCGAGCCGGTCAACTGGAGCCCGGGGAGCGCCCCGGACGGACGGACCGTCCTCGGCATGGAGTGCTACTGCCGGGCGGCGGACGACGACCCCGTCTGGTCGCTCGGGGACGCCGGGCTGGCGGCGGCCTGCGCGCGGTCCCTCGCCGATCCCCTCGGCCTGCTCGACGACCCCGCCGACGCGCGGCTGCTGGAGGTGGTGCGGCTGCCCCGCGCCTACCCGGAGGCCGACGTCGCGCAGATGCCCGCGGTCCGCGCCCCCGCGCTCTGGTTGTCGGAGCTGCACGGGCTGCACCTCGCACCGGGCGCGGCGGTGATCGAGGCCATCGAGGCCGGCGAGGCCGCCGCCGCGGCGATCCTCGCCCACCGCCGGGGCCCCCACCCCGCCCCCGACGCGGTGCCACCCATCTCGTAGGGGATCTCCCCGATACCGCCCGCGGCCGGCGCGTGGTGGGATCGGCCCGTGATCCGCCGCGCGCTCCTCGTCCCCCTCGTCGCGCTGCTCGCGCTGCCGGCCGCCGCCGCCGCGCAGGGAGCCGACACGATCCGGGTGACGGTCAACGGGTTCCAGGACGCGAACGGCGCCGCGACCGACAGCCTCTCGATCGTCGGCACGTCCGGGCAGGACATCGTCCAGATCACCCCCACCCCGCCGGGCGACGGGCCCTTCGTGTTCGACCGCCTGAACACGATGACCATCGCGTCGCTGGGCACGGCGACGGTGACGCCGTCCGGCGCCTGCCGGCGGCCGCCCGAGTTCTTCAGCGACCTCAGACGGGTGGAGTGCGCCTTCTTCGCGCAGTCGGTGCGCGTCGGGCGGATCGCGCTCGGGGGCGGCGCCGACCGGGCGCGCATCACCCAGGGCGGGTGGCGGTGGGAGATCGACTACGGGCCGGGCGACGACGTCATCGACGCGACGGTCCTCTTCCCCGAGGAGACGGGCGCCATCGACCACACCGTCGACGGCGGCCCCGGCGCGGACGAGTTCGTGGGGTCGTTCCGGGAGCGGGTGGCGCTGCGCGGGGGCGACGGCGACGACGTCTTCCGCCAGGTCGGCGGGCGCCTCCAGAGCATCGACGGCGGGGCGGGTGACGACGCCATGGACGTCCGCGACTACGCGACGGTGGTCGGCGGACCGGGCGACGACGTCATCCGCCTGCGCCCGGTGCCGGCCGCGTCGACCGCGGCGACGATGCAGGTCCTCGGCGGCCCCGGGGACGACGTGATCACGTGGCTCGACCCGCGATCCGACGACCGGACGCTGGTCGCCACGGGGGGCGCGGGGGACGACACCATCGTGGGGGGATCCGGGGACGACACCCTGCGCGGCGACGACCCGACGCAGCCGTCGCTCGCCGGGGCGGATTTCATCACCGGCGGTGGCGGGGTCGACGAGATCGTCGGGGGGCCCGGACCGGACCTGATCGACGCGGTCGACGGCCGCCCGGACCGGGTCCTCTGCGGCACGAGCGACGCGCCGGGCGTGACGACCGTGGTCAACGGCCGCCGGCTGACGCTCCGCCTGCCGCACATCGACATCGCCGACGTCGACCTGCGCGACGCCGACCAGGGCGACTGCGAGCAGGTGCGCCGGCAGGCGATCGACGTGCCCCCCGCGGCGACCGTGCGCGGGACCCCCCGCGTCGCACCCGGCGGCCGCCTGTCCGTCGCCCTGTCGTGCCCGCGGTCGGCGCCGGCGGGGTGCCGCGGCCGGGTGTCGTCGCGCCTCGCGCCGGTCCGCGGACGCCTCGCACGGGCGGGGGGAACGCCCTACCGGATCGCCCGCGGCCGGGTCGCCGTGGTCTCCGTGCCGATGCCCGCGGCGCTGCGGTCGGCGCTGACCCGGCGTGGCGCCGCCGTCGCCCGGGTCACCACGATCGAGCGGGACGGCCGGGGGGATCTGCGGCGGGCGCAGCGCACGGTGGTCGTGCGGGCCCGGTAACGGGTCCCGGGGGCCGGGGTGAGGTAGCCTCGCCCGGGTGGCGACCGTTCCGGTGAGCGCGTTGAGGGACCGCTTCGAGCGGCTGCTCGAGCCCGGCCGCGTGATCGACCACCCCCTCGAGCGCCGCCTGTACGCACGGGACGGCTCGATCGCCCAGGGCGACTGCGGTCTGGTGGTGCTGCCGGAGACGACGGCGGAGGTCGCGGAGTGCGTGCGCCTCGCGGGGGAGCTCGGCCTGGCGGTCGTGCCCCGGGGGTCCGGCACGGGGCTCTGTGGCGGCGCGGTGCCGCTGGAGGGGGCGATCGTGCTGTCGGTCGCCCGCATGGGCGCGATCCTCGAGATCGACCCCGAGGTGCCGTGCGCCCGCGTGCAGCCGGGCGTGCTGAACCTCGACCTGACGACGGCCGTGCGCCACCTCGGCCTGCACTACGCCCCCGACCCGTCGAGCCAGCAGGCCTGCTCGATCGGCGGCAACGTCGCGACGAACGCCGGCGGCCCCCACTGCCTCGCGTCGGGCGTCACCGCGCAGCACGTCCTCGGCATGGAGATCGTCCTCGCCGACGGCGAGGTGCTGCGCCTCGGCGGCACCGCCCCCGACCCCCCCGGGTACGACCTGCGCGGCTTCGTGGTGGGCGGCGAGGGCACCCTGGGCGTCGTCACCGAGGTGACGGTGCGCCTCACGCGCGACCCCGCCGAGGTGCGGACGATGCTGCTCGACTTCCCGACGGTGCGCGCGGCGGGCGAGGCCGTCGGCGGCATCATCGGCGGCGGCGTGATCCCGGCGGCGATGGAGATGATGGACCAGCGCATGACGATCGCCGTGGAGGCGTTCGTCCACGCCGACCTCCCGGTCGACGCCGCCGCGATGCTGCTGGTGGAGGTCGACGGGACGCCGGAGGAGGTCGCCGCCCACGTGGCGGTGGTCGAGGACGTCGGCGCGCGGACGGGGGCGCGGAGGGTGCGGGTCGCCCGCGACGAGGCGGAGCGGGCCCTGTTCTGGAAGGCCCGCAAGAGCGCCTTCGGGGCGGTGGCGCGGGTCGCGCCGAACTACTACCTCCACGACTGCGTCGTCCCCCGGACCCGGCTGATCGAGGTGCTGGAGCGGATCGAGGCGATCGCCGCGGAGTTCGACCTCGTGATCATGAACGTGTTCCACGCCGGCGACGGCAACCTGCACCCGCTGATCGCGTTCGACCGCCGCGACGCGGAGCAGGTGGAGCGCGTCCACGCGGCGGGCACCGCGATCATCGAGGCGTGCGTCGCGGTCGGCGGGGTGCTGTCGGGTGAGCACGGCATCGGGCTGGAGAAGCGCGACTTCATGCCGCTCACCTTCAGCGCCGTCGACCTCGACGCCCAGGCGCGGGCGCGTGACGCGTTCGACCCGGAGGGGCGCATGAACCCGGAGAAGGTCCTGCCGGTCGGCAGCCGCTGCGGCGAGCTGGTGCTCGACGCCGGCTCCCTCCCACCCGGCACGTGGCTGTGACGACGGTCCTGACGCCCTCCTCGGCGGAGGAGCTCGCGGCGATGCTGCGGGAGGCGTCGGCGGCGGGCCGACGGGTCGACGTCGTCGGCGGGGGGACCCGGTCGCGCGCGGGACGTCCCGGTCCGCCCGGCGACGTCGAGGTCCGCACCGGGGGTCTGCGCCGCGTGGTCGCCCACGAGCCGGAGGACCTGACGCTGACCGTCGAGGCCGGGTTGCCGGTGACGGAGGCCGTGGCGATCGCCGCGGGCGCCGGGCAGGACTGGCCGCAGGCGGAGGTCCGCGACGGCTCGACGATCGGTGGCGTGCTGGCGACGGGCGCGAGCGGGCGGCGGCGGCTGCGCTCCGGCGCGGTCCGGGACTCGGTGCTGCAGATCGTCATCGCGACGGGCGACGGGCGGCTCGTCACCGCGGGCGGGCGCACGGTGAAGGGCGTCTCCGGCTTCGACATCCCGCGCCTCGCCGTCGGGTCGCGGGGGACGTTGGGCGTGATCACGCAGGTCACCCTGAAGCTGTGGCCGCTCCCCGCGACGCGGGGATGGTTCGGGGCGGGGGACGGCCTGGAGGAACGGCTCGCGCTGGCGCGGGCGGCGCTGACGGGGGCGGGGCGGCCGACGGCGGTGATCCTGACGCCGGGGCGCATCGACGTGGAGCTCGCCGGTCCGGCCGGCGACGTGGTCCCCCCTGCGGGGATGGAGCCCTCCGGGGACCCCCCGGCGCCCGCGGGGACGGGTGTCGTCGAGGTGGGGGTGCCGCCGCCGCGCCTGGGTGACCTGTCGGTGCTGCTCGAGGACGAGGGCTTCGCCTACGAGGCGCGGTTCGGGGTGGGGACGTGCCTGGTCGCGGTGGATGACGCGGAGGGAGTGGCGCGGGTGCGGTCGTGGGCGGTCGGCCTCGGCGGGCACGCGGGGGTCCTCGACGGGCCGGACGAGCTGCGCGCCGACCCGTGGGGTCCCCCGCCGCCCGGGCTCCACCTGATGCGGCGGCTGCGGGATGCGTTCGACCCGGCGGGGATCCTGAACGGGAGGTTGGTGCCGTGGGCGTGAGCGGATGGGATCCGCGGCGGCCGGCGCCGTTGGAGGAGGACATCGTCAAGTGCGTGGCGTGCGGCCTGTGCCTCCCCCACTGCCCGACGTTCCGGTTGACGGGGCGTGAGACGGCGTCCCCCCGGGGGCGGATCGCCGCGATGCGGGCCGTCGACGAGGGGCTGGCGGAGGTCGACGCGTCGTTCACGACGATGATGGACGAGTGCCTCGCGTGCCGGGCGTGTGAGGCGGCGTGCCCGAGCGGGGTGCCCTTCGGGCGGATGATCGAGGGTGCCCGCGCGCAGGCGGAGCCGACCCGTGACGTGCGTGCCCGGGGTGTGCGGCGCCTCGGTCTCGCGTGGGTGTTGCCGCGGCCGCGGCTGGTGTTCGCGGCGGGGTGGGCGTTGGCGGTGGCCCGGGCGTTGCGGCTCGACCGCCTCGCCCCCGCGGCGCAGCGGGCGTCGACGCCGCCCGCCTCCATCGCCGAGTTGCGCCGTCCCGTTCCCGCGGCGTTGGGGTCGGGTCCGGAGGCGTCGGTCCTGGCGGGGTGCGTGATGGACGTGGCGTTCCGGCCGGTGCAGCGGGCGACGATGCGGGTCGTCGCCGAGTCGGGGTACCGGGCGGTCCGGACGCGGGCGGGGGGGTGTTGCGGTGCCCTGGCGATGCACTACGGGCAGCCGGACGCGGCGCGGGCGATGGCCCGCGCCCGGATCCCCGAGATGGAGTCGGGCGAGGTGGTGGTGGTGAACGGGTCGGGCTGCAGCGCCCATGTGCGCACCTATGGGGAGCTGCTCGCCGACGACCCGGACTGGGCGGAGCGGGCCGAGCGGGTCGCGGGGCGTGTGCGGGACCTGATCGAGTTGAGCCCCCCGGTGCGGGACCGGGGCCTGGGCGTCGTCGCCGTCCACGACGCGTGCCACCACCTCCACGCCCAGAGGATCGAGCCACGCGCGATGTTGCGCGACGCGGGCGCCCAGTGCACCGAGCTCGGCGATGGCGGGCGCTGCTGCGGCGCCGCCGGGCTCTACAGCGTCCTCCAGCCGGAGATGTCGGCGCAGCTCCGGAGGCAGAAGGCGGAGGCCATCGCCGCCACCGGAGCACCCGTCGTCGCGTCGCGAACAGCGGCTGCGCCATCCAGATCGCCGCCGGCCTCCGCGACATCGGCTCCGACATCCGCGTCGCCCACCCCGCCGAGCTCCTCTCCCCCGACTGAGGACGCGTCCGGGGGGGTGCCCCGGGGACCGCTCCGCTCTTCTGATCGCAAGTGGACCCCGCGGACGGTCCAAGTGGCCGGGACCCCCCCTCCGGATCGGCCGCCGGCCGGGCGGGGACCTCGACCACTCGGGCCACGGCGATCGCGCCGGCGCCCTCATCCGCGAGCGCGGGCCCGATCGGACCACGGGGACGGGTCCAAGTGGCCGCACGGCGACGCCAGGACACCGCTGAGGCGCCCCCGCGGCCGAGCCGGGAGACGGCGACGGGACGGGGACGGGGACGGCGAGCTCGACCGGATTCGGGTGGGATCCCCGCGACGCCTCATCGCCGGATCAGGCGCAAGTGGACCTCGGGGACGGCCCGAATGGCCAGACGGCGTGCCCCGGCCACTTGGCCGGCCCCTCGTCGTCCATTCGCGCTCAGAGCAACCGGTCGGGGGTCGTCACGATCCCGGCACGCGTCGGTGCTGATGCGTGACGGTGGTCCCTGGCAGCGTGCGATCAATGCCGAAGAGCCTCTACAAGGGATCACGCCTCGGTTCCCGGCCGCCGTGCCTGATCTGCATGGGCCCGGGACGGGGGGAGCGGGCGGAGCTCCACCTCCCGTGCGGCGTCTCGGTGTGGCTGTGCGCGGAGCACCGCTCCGAGGAGTTCCAGCGCTCGCGGGGGGGCGCGACCTCGCCGTGTCCCTCTGGCACGCGTGGCGGGCGGCGGGGTCGATGACGGCCCGCCGGCAGCGGGCGCTCGACGTCCTCACGCGCCGGGC
>LNFM01007021.1_pt1 | contig 18058 bp, 19 predicted proteins | sample 596031 | NCBI WGS metagenome assembly LNFM01 (sample SAMN04254537, study PRJNA301005) | activated carbon metagenome | isolation source: dual media filters at the Ann Arbor, Michigan drinking water treatment plant | place: USA: Ann Arbor | reverse complement strand
GCGGGACAAGCAGGCGGGGGTGAATGCGGTGGAGGCGGCGATGTCCATCTGGACCCGCTTCGAGGCCTATGAGCGCGACATGAATCGCGCCGAGTTGATCCATGCCAGTTTCCGCGGCGTGAACCACCCGGTGAACGTCAATCTCGGTACGTTCACCGGCGGCGAGTGGAATTCCTCCGTGCCGACGCGCGCCACGCTCGGCCTGCGGGTCGGCGTGATGATGGGGAACAGCGCTTCCAGCGTGCGCGCGGATATCGAACGCATCGTGGAGTCTGCGCGCGGCGACCCCGCGCTGAAGGGCGCCAAGGTGAAGCTGGAATTCAAGGGCTTCATGGCGGAGCCCTGCATCTTCGACATGCAGGCGGAGATCGTGCAGGCCTCCATGCGCAACTTCGCTGATCTGACCGGGCATGAGCTGAGAAAATATCCGGCGACCGGCCTGACGGATGGGCGCTTCTTCACCCTGTACCAGGACACGCCGGTGGCCTGCTTCGGGCCGGATGCGCAGGATATCCACGGCATCGACGAAAGCGTTGGCATGGACAGCATGCACGACATCACGCGCACCATCGCGATCACCATGGCCGAATGGTGTGGAGTGGAATCCGCATGACCCGCAATCACATGATCGGCAATTTCAAACCCTCCGGCGCCCGGCTGTGGGACAGCCTGATGGAATTTGCGCGAATTGGCGCAACGGCCAAGGGCGGCAACAACCGGCAGACGCTGACCGACCTGGACGGCGAGGCGCGCGCGCTGCTGCAACGCCAGGCGGAAGCCGCGGGGGCCGTGCTGGTGCTCGACCGCGTCGGCAACATGGCGCTGACCCGGCCGGGGCGCGATCCCGCCCGCAAGCCGGTCGCCATCGGCAGCCATCTGGACACGCAGCCGACAGGCGGGAAATTCGACGGCGTGCTGGGCGTGCTGGTCGGGCTTGAGATCCTGCGCGCGCTGGATGAGGCGGGGGTGGAGACGGAGGCGCCCGTCATGCTCATCAACTGGACGAATGAGGAAGGCGCCCGCTTCTCCCCGCCCATGATGGGCAGCGGCGCCGCCATGGGCATTTTCCCGGAAGCCGAGGTGCTGGCGAAGACGGACAGCGCGGGTGCGGTCTTCGGCACGGAGCTTTCGCGGATCGGCTGGGCGGGCGCGGCCGATCCGGCGGCGTTGCAGGATCTGGAAGCCTATTTCGAGGTGCATATCGAGCAGGGGCCGCAGTTGGAGAAACGCGGCCTGGATATCGGCATCGTCACCCATGCCCTGGCGCAGCATTGGTTCGAGGTGACGGTCACCGGCGAGAACGCGCATGGCGGCAGCGTCATGGCCGGGCGGCGGGACGCCATGATGGGCGCGGCGGAGATGATCCTGGCCATCGAGAAGGCGGCGCTGGCCGCAGGGGCGCGGGCCACGGTGGGGCGCCTGACCGTGCATCCGGACAGCCGCAACGTGGTGCCGGACCAAGTCTGGTTCAGCCTGGATACGCGGCACGATGACGAGCACAAGCTGGCGGCACTCGCCGCGGTCCTGCGGGGCGAGGCGGCGGCGATTTCCGCGCGGCGCAACCTGGATATCGCGGTGGCGGATTTCTGGATCTCGCCGGCCACGCCCTTCGCCACGCCGCTGGTGGACCGGCTGCGGGAGTCCGCCGTGGCGCGGAAAATCCCGTATCAGGAGATGCCGACGGCCATCGGCCATGATGCGGTGTATTGCGCGCGGCGCGTGCCAACGGTGATGGTCTTCACCCCCTGCCATGGCGGCATCAGCCACAATGAGGCCGAGAGCATCACGCCGGACTGGGCGGAAGCCGGCCTGCTGGTGGTGGCCGATGCGGTGCTGGCGACGGCCGGCGTCGCGAAGCGGTAGGGCGCCGGAACTGCTCCCTCCCCCGCGGGGGAGGGTCGGGGTGGGGGCAGGGCGCTACCCCCGCCCGAAAAACCCCAGCACCGCCGCGTTGAACGCCTCCGGCTGCTCCCACTGCGCCGCATGCCCGCATTCGGAAAGGATCAGCAGCTCGCTCCCCGGCAGCGCCCGCTGGAACTGCCGGAACACCGGCGGCGGCGCCCATAGATCCGCATCGCCGCCCAGCAGCAGCACCGGCATCGCCAGCCGCCCCAGCGCCGCGCGGTCCAGCCGGTTCAGCCGGCGCTGCTCCACCTTCGGCCCCGGGATCGCCGCATGTTCCAGGGCGAGCCAGGCCGCCACGCCCGTGGGGTTCGCGGCACGGTAGCTGGGGCCGAGTTCGCGGAAATCCCCCGGCATCCGCGCGAAGCCAGGCGGTCGCAGGCTGGCGCTGAGGGCGGCGTAGTCGGCATCCTCCAGCCCCATATGCGTGCAGGCCAGCACCATCCGCCCGACCCGGCCGGGAAAGCTCAGCGCGAAGTCGAAGGCGACGATGGCGCCCGCCGCGCAGCCCAGCAGATGCGCCCGCGCCACGCCCAGCGCATCCAGCAGCGCCGCCAGATCCTCCGCCGCGCAACCTGCTTCCGGCGTGGCAGGCGACCCCAGGTGCCCGCGGCGCGAATAGCCGATGACGCGATACCCCGCCGCCGCGAGTACCGGCTGCTGATAGCCCCAGACCGCATGGCTGCCGGTGCCTGGATGCAGCAGCACCACCGCCGGCCCCTCGCCGCCGGTATCCCAGCAGGCCAGGCTGCCGCCCGGCACCGGCACCTGGCGAAGCGTGGCCGGCACCGGCGCGGGCAGGGGGTGGCACAGCGCGGCGTCGGGCATGGCGGGTCCTTCCGATTCGGGGGCCGCATGCTGGCCCGCCTTTCCACCCGCCGCCATGGCTGGCAGGTTCAGGCACCTGGCTTCGGAGAACCCTGATCCCCATGCGCATCGCCATCGGCGGCTTCCTGCACGAGAGCCATTCCTTCGCCCCGATCCCGACGCGCTGGGCGGATTTCCTGGCCCCCGGCGGCTGGCCCACGGTGCAGCGCCCGGCGACGCTGCTCGATACGCTGCGCCCCTCCGCCGTGCCGGCCGCCGGCGCCATCCGCCTGGCGGAAGAAGCCGGCGTCACCCTGGCGCCGCTATCCTGGGGCTTTGCCAATCCCGCCGGCCCGGTCACGGCGGAGGCCTTCGAGCGCCTGGCCGCGCTGATTTTCCACGACCTGCAGGCGGCCCTCGATGACGGTCCGCTGGATGGCCTGTATCTCGACCTGCACGGCGCCATGGTGGCGGAGCATTTCCCGGATGCGGAGGGCGAGCTGCTGCGCCGCGCGCGGGCCATCCTCGGCCCCGACGTGCCGATCACCGCCAGCCTCGACCCGCATTGCAACCTGACGGCGGCGATGGTGCAGCATGCGGACGCGCTGGCGCCCTTCCGCACCTATCCGCATGTGGACATGAAGGAAGCGGGCGCGCGGGCCATGCAGTTGCTGTTCGACCGCATCGCGCTCGGCCGGCCCTTCGCCAAGGCCTTCCGGCAGCTGGACTACCTGATCCCGATCACCGGCCAATGCACGCTGGTGCCGCCGATGGCCGATGTCATGCAGGCCCGCGCCGACATCGCCACGCGCGGCGGCGTGGCGGAGCTCGGCCTGTGCTTCGGCTTCCCCTATGCCGATTTTGCCGATTGCGGCGCCGCGGTTGCCGCCTTCGCCACGGACCAGGCCAGCGCCGATCGCGCGGCGGAGGCCTTCATCGCCGATCTCGCCGCCCGCGAACCCGCCTTCGCACCGGATATCCACGAGGCCGCCGCCGGCGTGGCCAAGGCCATCGGGATCGCCATGCGGGCCGGGCGCCCGGTGGTGCTGGCCGATACGCAGGACAATCCCGGCGGCGGCGGCCATGGCGACACCACCGGCCTGCTGGCGGAGCTGATCCGGCAGAAGGCCGAAGGCGCGGTGCTGGCGCTGATCAATGATGCCGAAAGCGCCGCCGCCTGCCATGCGGCCGGGGAGGGGGCGGAGGTTGCGCTCAGCCTCGGCGGCAAGTCGGATGGCGCGCCGCTTGCCGTCACCGCGCGGGTGCTGAAGCTGACCGATGGGCGCTTCGTCTGCACCGGCCCGATGGCGGGCGGCAATGCGGCGGATCTGGGCGCCACCGCGCTGGTCAGCCCGGCGCCAGGGGTTCGCGTGATCGTGACCTCCCGCAAGATGCAGGCCTATGACCAGGCGCTGTTCCGGCATGTGGGGATCGAACCGGCGGGCCAGCGCATCCTGGCGTTGAAATCCAGCGTGCATTTTCGCGCAGATTTCCAACCAATCGCGGAGGTTGTGTTGGTTGTGGCCGCACCCGGTCCGGTTGTGGCTGACCCGGCCACGCTGCCCTTCACGCGTCTGCGACCTGGCCTGCGGCTGCGCCCTGGCGACAACCGCCGGACCATATGAAGAAGAATATGCTGGTATGGCAGGCCGCACACGTCCAAGTAGCGAGCCTCACTGGCCGAGGCTGGCTATACTTTGCTTCTTCCCTTGCGCCACAATGGTGGTGCTTCTCGCGCTGCGATTCGCGTTGAACGGATCGTGGCATTGCCTGAGGAGCTGGAGGATCTCGCCGCCGATGCGCTGGGCGCCGGACAGCGGATGCTTGAGGTGCTCCGCGAGGATTGGCAGGCCGGCACGCTGCGCTTCGATGGCGTGGGCGATGCGCTGTTTGCCGCCCATGCCGGCACGGCGCTGGTGGGGATCTGCGGCCTGACGCGGGACCCCTACCTGTCGCAGGCCGAGCTGGGCCGGGTGCGCCGGCTTTACGTGTTGCGCGCCGCGCGCCGGGCCGGAGTGGGCCGGGCGCTGCTGCGGGCGGTGGCGATCCATGCGGCCGGCCTTGGCTACCCGCGGCTGCGCGTGCGCGCGCCTGTTGCCGCCTTCGCCTTTTATGAAAGCTGCGGCTTCCTGCGCGCGGTGGGCGAGAAATGCGCCACCCACACCATGCCCCTGCCAGCCTTTGAGGCGTGACCCTTTGAGGCGTGACTCCGGGCGACGCTCAGTTGCGCTGGACCTCCAGGAAGGCATGCACCTCCGCCGCCGTCGGAATGGGCGCGACGGCGCCATAGCCGGTGGTGGATAGCGCCGCAGCGGCATTGGCGTAATGCGCGGCCTGCCAGACGTCATCGCCCGCCACGGCGCGGGCGAGGAAGGCGCCGGCCAGCGTATCCCCGGCGCCGGTCGCATCCACCGCCTGCACCGGGAAGCCGGGGATGCGGGCGCGGGCCTCGCGGGTGGCCAATAGCAGCCCCTCCGCCCCCAGCTTCAGCAGCACCATGGGGCAGAGCCGCAGGTAGAAATCCACGATCGCCTCCGGCTCCACCAGCCCGGTCAGCAGCCTGGCATCCTCCAGCGAGGGAAAGGTCATGTCGGACATGCCGACGGCGGTGTGGATGCAGGCCGAGGCCCGCCGCAACGGCCACAGCCGCAGCCGCAGATTGGTGTCGAAGGACACGGTGACACCCGCCTTGCGCGCCAGCTGAATGGCGTGGAAGGCGGCATCACAGGCGGTGTCGGAAATCCCGAGGCTGACGCCGGACAGGTGCAGGATGCGGGCGCTGCGGATCGCGGCATCCGGCACATCCGCCACCCGCATGCGGCTGGCGGCGCTGCCGCGGCGGTAGAAGGTGAAGTCGTGGCCCTGCGGCCCGTGGCTGACGAAGTAGATCCCGGTCGGCGCATCCGGGTCGGTCCGCACGCAGGATGTGTCCACCCCCTCCATCGCCCAGAGCTGGGAGAAGCTCTCGCCCGGCCGGTCCTGGCCCAGATGGGCGATCATCCCGGCATCGGCACCGCTGCGGGCGGCCGCGATGGCGGCGTTCGAGACATCGCCGCCATGCCCCTCCAGGTACAGGGTGCGGCCATCCGGCGTGGCGGGCTGCTGGTTGTATTCCAGCATCGGCTCACCGAGGCAGAGGATGTCAGGCATGGCGGGAATGCTCCGGATCGGCGCGGCAGGTCAGGGCGGACCCTGCGTCAAATGTTGCGGCGGGACAACAAGGCTCAGGCCTGCCGCAGCCCGAGCACATCCCGCGCCGCGGCCTCGATTCCGGCGCGGTCGCCGCGGCTGAGCAGCGCTTCATCCACCAGCCGCCCGCCAATGCCCACGAAGGCGGCGCCGGCGGCCAGGTAGTCCGGCGCGTTGCCGGCATCCACCCCGCCGGTCGGGCAGAAGGCCACATCGGGGAACACCGCGCGCAGCGCCTTCACATGCGCCGGGCCGCCGGCCGAGCTTGCCGGGAACAGCTTCACCACATCCGCCCCGGCGGCGCGCGCGGCGCGCACCTCGGTCGGCGTCATGGCGCCGAGCATGGAGGCCGCGCCCGCCGCCCGCGCCGCCTCCGCCACCGCGGGATCGACCCAGGGGGAGACGAGAAACCGCGCACCGGCCTCCAGGCAGGCTTCCGCCGCCGCCCGGTCCGGCACCGTGCCGGCCCCGATGGTCAGCGCCGGGTCGGCCGCCAGGGCCCGGATCAGCCCGGTGGCATCGGGCACCGTCAGGGTGATCTCGAAGATGGTCAGGCCGGCGCCGCGCAGCCATTCCACGGCCAGCGCCGCCAGGCGTGAATCGCTGGTGCGCACCACGGGGATGACACGCGCGGCACGGAACTGCTGCAGCAGGGGATGGGTCATGGCGTTGTCTCCCGTTTCACCGTTTGGTGCCGCAGCCCGGCGGCGGGCGCAAGCAGGGCCAGGCTTGCCGCCAGCGCATCGCCCAGCACCAGCAAGGCCAGGCGGGACAGGGCCGGCGCATGCGGCTCCGGCGCATCCACCACGCCGCAGGGCAGCAGCAGCGTGGCGGCGGCGGCGAGCGGGGAGGCGGCGCGCGTCAGGGCGATGACGGTGGCGCCCGATTCGGCCGCCTGCATGGCCAGCGCCACCAGCGCCCGCATCTGGCCGGTGCTGCACAGGCAGATCACCACCGAATCCGAATCCAGTGTCGCCACGGCGAGTGCCTGCATCTGCGGATCGCAGCGCACAACGCCGGCCCGCCCCAGGCGCAGCAGGGAATGCGCCAGGTCCTGCGCCAGGGCGGCGGCGGCGCCCTGGCCCCAGATCTCGAGTCGCGTGGCGCGCAGCAGGGCGCGGGCGGCGGATTCGGTGGCCGCGGGATCCAGCCCCGCCCGCATCGCCACCAGCGCGGCCAGTGCCGCATCCAGCACGGCGCCCGGCACCAGGGCTGGATCCATGCCGGGGGTGATGGGGTGGGGCGGCGCCGCGGCGGTGCCGCGGGCCAGGGTCATGCGGAGATCCGCGAAGCCTTCCAGCCCCAGGCTGCGGCAGAAGCGGATGACGGTGGGCTCGGAAACCCCGGCGGCACGGGCGAGGCCCGCCAGGTTGGCGCGCATCGCGCCATCCGGATCGGCGGCCACCAGCTCCGCCACCTTGCGCTCGGCCGGGCTGAGCCGGTCGAGGATCTGGGCGATTCGCGTGCGCACCGACCCCTCCGACATTCCCCCGCGCTGCTATAGCGCCGGGGCAGGGGGCGGCAAGGCTTGGAGACCGTTCGAGAAGGCCGGCGGGTCGGCCGCGCGGCGCAAACGGTTTTTCAGCCGACGCGGGTCATGGCTTCGGCCGTCTGCTGCAGGCGCAGCGCGGCGTCGCGGGCCAGGGCGGTGTCTTCCGCCGCGTCATGCAGGCGGTCCTTCAGCGCCTGGGCGCTGTCACCCAGGCCGTTCACGGCGCTGCCCAGCGCGGCCAGTTCGGTGCGGAACAGGGCAATCGCCTCGCGCTGCTCGGCCAGCGCTGCGTCCAGGTTGCGAAGGGCGACACGCAGGCGGCGTTCGTTGGAATTGGGGAAGGTCAGGACATCGCCGGAGGCGGGCCGTTCATCTTCGTGCATGGTCTGCCTCCGGCTGGGGAAGTGGTTACCGCAACCTTAACAAATCCAATTCCTGAGACAAGCGAAATAATTTGTTAACTAAATTCACCGAATCGCGATCGTGGCCACCGCCAGGCACAGCGTAGCGCCGATCGACAGCACCCAGCGCAATCTCAGGTAGCCCGCCGGCACCAAGCCGGCCCGCCCGGCCAGTGCCTCTGCCGCTGCCGTCGCCAGGATGGCGAAGGCCAGCAGCGCCAGGCCCGGCCGCAGCGGCAGCAGCAGCGCCATCCAGGCGACGAGTTGCGGCACCACGCCCAGCACGAAGCGCCCGGGGCCAGGTGCCGGCGCGGCCAGGGCGAGCCCCCAATGCACGGCGCCGAGGAAGGCCAGGATGGTGGCGCCATAGGCCGCCAGCGCCCCTCCGGCCCAGGGCAGCCCGCCCAGGCGCGAATCCGCCACTGTCGCAGCCGCCAGCGCCAGGAAGGGCGTCAGCCCCGCCAGGCCGAGCCAGAAGGCGGGAATCGGGAGGCCCGGAATGGGGCCCGGAATGGGGCCCGGAATGGGGCCGGGGATTGGGCCGGGGGTTGGCGGGCGGTTCAGGGTGGGCTGCATGATTCCCATTTCGGGGCGCGGCGCCGGAAGGGGAAGACCCCTTGCTGTTCCGTCCACCCCGGCCAGGCGCTACATGCTGCGCGAACCACGTCTGGGACTTGCGCAAGATGGCCATCGGCCTCGAAATCCTGCTGATCCTGCTGCTGGTGCTGCTGAACGGCGTCTTTGCGATGAGTGAGCTCGCCATCGTCTCATCCCGCCGTGCGCGGCTCAGCGCGTTGCTGCGCCGTGGGCATCCCGGGGCTGCGGCGGCGCAGGCGCTGGCGGATGACCCACAGCGATTCCTGCCCACCGTGCAGGTGGGCATCACCATGGTGGGCGTGCTGGCCGGCGCCTTCGGTGGCGCGCGCCTGTCCCAGACCCTCGCCGGATGGCTGGCCGGCCTGCCGCTGATCGGCACGCTGGCGGAGGAAATCGCCTTCGCCCTGGTGGTCATGATGATCACCTATCTCAGCCTGATCCTGGGGGAGCTGGTGCCGAAGCAATTGGCGCTGCGGAACCCGGAGCGTGTCGCGGTGCTCGTCTCCCGCCCGCTGGCGACGCTGGCGCAGGTGACCGCCCCGGTCATCTGGCTGCTCTCCACCTCCTCCTCCGTCGTGCTGCGGCTGTTCGGCAAGCATGATGTCAGCGCCAACCAGGTGACGGAGGAGGAGGTGAAGGCCGTGGTGGCCGAGGGCGCCACCTCCGGCGCCATCGAGCGTGAGGAACGCCAGATGATCGAGCGCGTGCTGCGCCTGGCGGACAAGCCGGTGCGGGCGCTGATGACGCCGCGCAACGAGCTGGAATGGCTGGACCGCACCGCGCCGGCGGAGGATGTGGTGGCCCGGCTGCGCGCGTCGTCCGTCACCCGCTTCATCGTGGCCGATGGGCGGGTGGATAATGTGGTGGGCGTGGTCGCGGCGAAGGACCTGCTGGACCAGATGCTGGAAGGCGCACCAATGTCGGTGGCGCGCGCGATGCGCCAGGCCCGGGTGCTGCCGGATACGCTCTCCGCGCTCGATGCGCTGGAACGGCTGCGCGGCGACCCGATCGGCATGGCGCTGGTGATGGATGAATATGGCAGCTTCGAAGGGGTGGTCACCGCCTCCGACCTGCTGGAGGCGATCGTCGGCGAACTCGGCACCCCGCATGACGACAGCAACCACCCCGCCGTGGTGCGCCATGATGGCAGCCTGTTGCTGGAAGGCATGATGCCATCCGACGAGCTGAAATCCCGCCTCGACCTGCCGGACCTGCCGCAGGAGGGCACCTATCACACGGTCGCCGGGCTGATGCTGGCGCTGCTGCAGCGCATCCCGAAGGAAGGCGACCGGATTTCCTGGGCCGGCTGGCGCTTCGAGATCATCGACATGGATGGCCGGCGCGTGGACAAGGTGCTGGCCGCGAAGGAGGAGATACCCTCGTTCTGAGCCCTCAGGCGCCGGGCAGCCGCTCCGCGGCCTTGGCTCGCCGCAGGGGCGGCGGCGGCCATTCGGCCGCTCGCCCGCCTTTGGCGGGCGCAGGTTGCGTTTCAGCCTGACAGGCTTGCGCCATGCCCTGGCAGCCTACTTCCCGCTGGCATGCGCCTTCGCGATGGGCGCGATGAATTGCGGCTCCGTGTCCCAGGGGAACAGGATCCAGGTGTCCTGGCTGACCTCGGTGATGAAGGTGTCCACGGTCGGCTTGCCGCCGGGCTTGGCATAGACCGTGGCGAAATGGGCCTTGGGCAGCATGGCGCGCACCAGCCGGGCGGTGGTGCCGGTATCCACCAGGTCATCGATCAGCAGCCAGCCTTCGCCCTGGCTTTCCAGCGCCGCGGCGGGGGGCTTCACCACCTGCGGTTCACCGCGGTGTTCCTCGTCATAGGTGACGACGGAGACGGTCTCGATCAGCCGGCAATCCAGCTCCCGCGCGATGATCGCGGCAGGAATCAGGCCGCCTCGGGTGATCGCGACCATGCCCTGCCAGGGTCCGCGTTCCACCAGCCGCCAGGCCAGGGCCTTGGCGTCGCGGTGCAGCTGGTCCCAGGTCACCGTGTAGTAGCGCGGCGCCATTCTCTCATTCCCGTAGCCAGATGCGTCAAAAAAGCTTGCCGCCGGAGTGTCCCAAAGGGTCCGGCGTCAAAAGAGCTTGCCGCCGTCCGGTACCTTCAGGTCCGGCTTCAGCAGCACCACCGCGCCATTCTCATCTGGCACGCCGAGCACCAGGACTTGGCTCTCGAAGCCCGCGATGCGGCGCGGCGGGAAGTTGACCACCGCCATCACCTGGCGGCCGATCAGCCGGTCCGGCTTGTAATGGTCGACAAGCTGGGCGGAGGACGTCTTCACCCCCAGCGCGCCGCCGAAATCCACCCAGAGCTGGATGGCGGGCTTGCGGGCTTCCGGGAAGGGCTGCGCGTCGATGATGGTGCCGACGCGGATATCGACCTTCTCGAAATCGTCGAAGGAGATGGGGTCCATGCCTATCCCTAGCCTGTGGCGCGCGGGGGGGGAAGGGCGCGCGCGTCGCACTTGCACGATCCGGCCCTGCGGCGCATGGGCTTGGGCAATCGCTTGCATCCCAGGAGGTCCACAAGAATGCTTCCCGTCACCCCCGCCTTCCGCCTCGATGGGCTGCGCGCCCTGGTCACCGGCGCCAGCAAGGGCATCGGCCGCGCCGGCGCCGTGGCGCTGGCCGCCGCGGGGGCGGAGGTGGTGCTGGCCGCCCGCAGCCTGGATGAGCTGGAGGAGACGGCAACCGCACTGGGCGAGGCCGGCCACGCCGCCCGCGCCGCGCAGCTGGATGTGACGGACCGCGACGCGGTGCGCGCGCTGGTCGAGGCCTCCGGCCCCTTCGACATCCTGCTGAACAATGCCGGCACCAATATCCGCGAGCCCTTCCTGGAGGTGCCCGATTCCTCGGTGGACCGGCTGCTGGACCTCAACATCCGCGCCATGTTCACCGTGGCCCAGGCCGTGGCCCGCGGCATGGCCGAACAGGGCAGGGGCGGGGCGATCATCAACCTGTCCTCGGTCAATGGCCATGTCGCGGGTGCCAACCGCACCGTCTATACGGCGACCAAGCACGCGATCGAGGGGCTGACCAAGGCGATGGCCTTCGAACTCGGCCCGAAGGGAATCCGGGTGAATGCCGTGGCGCCGGGCTTCGTCGAGACGCCGCTGACCCAGGCCTTCCTGGCCGATGAGAAAATCCGCACCAGCCAGATCCGCCGCATGCCGCTGGGGCGGATCATGACGGTGGAGGACATCATGGGCGCCATCGTCTTCCTGGCCAGCCCCGCCAGCGCCATGGTCACCGGCACCAGCCTGGTGATCGATGGCGGCTTCCTGACGCAATAAACGACAAGCGAGATCGTCCTCGGCTTGCCGGGCGGCCACTCCGGCGCCAAAACACTGTCAACAATTTGCAAGGTCTGCCCAGCATGAAGCGCGATTTCCACGCCCCCGGCCGCAGCGCCGTCTATGCCGCCAACGGCATGGCCGCCACCTCCATGCCGCAGGCGACCCTGGCCGCGCTGGATATCCTGCGGGCGGGCGGCAATGCGCTGGATGCGTCGATCGCGGCGGCGGCCGTGCTGGGCGTGGTGGAGCCGCAATCGACCGGCATCGGCGGCGACTGCTTCTGCCTGTACGCGCCGGCCGGCACCGGCAAGGTCATCGCGCTCAACGGCTCCGGCCGCGCACCGATGGGCGCGACGCCGGAAGCGCTGCGCGCCGCGGGCCTGACCGCCATGGTGCCGACCTCCGCCCATTCCGTGACGGTGCCCGGCGCGATCTCGGCGTGGGAGGCGCTGAACAAGGCGCATGGCCGGAAGTCGATGGAGGAGCTGCTGGCGCCCGCCATCCGCTATGCCGAGGAAGGCTTCTTCATCTCCGGCCGCGTCGCCTCGGATTGGGAAAGCTCCGCGGGCAAGCTGGCGAAGCATGCCGGTGCGGCGAAGCATTTCCTGAAGGATGGCGCGGCGCCCAGGCTCGGCGACAAGTTCAGCAACCCGGCCCTCGGCGCCACCATGCGCGCCATCGGCAAGCATGGCGCCCGCGCCTTCTACACGGGTGACATCGCCGCCGACATGGTGGCAACCCTGCGCGCCGCCGGCGGTACCCATACCGAGGCCGATTTCGCCCGCGGCGCCAGCGTCGCCGAATTCGTCGACCCGATCAGCCGGGCCTGGCGCGGGATGGAGGTGTTCCAGTGCCCGCCCAATGGCTCCGGCCTCCTGGTGCTGATGATCCTCGGCATGATCGAGAAGCTCGGCACGGTGGAGCAGGGCCCGCTGAGCGCCGAGCGCTTCCATCGCCACATCGAGGCCGCGCGCCTGGCCTATCGCGACCGCGACGCCTTCCTGGCCGACCCGTCCCAGGTCGAGGTGCCTTTGGCGAAGCTGCTGTCGGAGGGCTACATCACCGACCTGGCCAAGCTGATCGGCGACGACAAGGCGATGGCGGAACTGCCGGAGGCCGGCCACGCCGATTGGCAGAAGCACAAGGACACGGTGTACCTGACCGTGGTGGACCGCGACGGCAACGCCTGCTCCTTCATCAACTCCCTGTTCGAGGGCTTCGGCTCCGGCATCTTCGCGGAGAAGTCGGGCGTGATGCTGCAGAATCGCGGCTACGGCTTCCGCCTGCAGGAAGGCCACCCGAACTGCATCGCCCCGGACAAGCGCCCTATGCACACCATCATCCCCGGCATGGTGATGAAGAACGGGGAGGCGCTGATGCCCTATGGCGTGATGGGCGGGCATTACCAGCCGATGGGCCAGTCCCTGTTCCTGGCCAACCATTTCGAATACGGCCTGGACGTGCAGGAGGCGCTGGACGCGCCGCGGCTGTTCCCGACCGGCGGCAAGGTGCAGGTGGAGCGTGGCATCTCCCCGGCCGTGATCGATCGGCTGAACCGCCTCGGTCATGATTGCGCGCTGGTCGAAAAGCCGCATGGCGGCGGCCAGGCCATCCTGATCGATCGTGCGCGCGGCTGTCTGGTCGGCGGCTCCGACCCGCGCAAGGATGGCTGTGCGATGGGCTACTGAGCCCGACCACGGAAGGACACCTCTCGATGACCGAACCCTGCGATCTCACCGCCGTCGAGGCACGCCGCCTGATCGGCGTGAAGAAGCTCTCGCCGGTGGAACTGCTGGAAAGCTGCCTCGGCCGCATCGCCGCGGTGAACCATGCGGTGAATGCCGTGGTGGCGCTGGATGAGGATCGGGCGCGCAAGGCGGCGAAGCAGGCGGAGGCCGATGTGATGGCGGGCGCGAAGCTCGGCCCGCTGCACGGCCTGCCGATCGGCATCAAGGATCTGGAGGAGGTGGAAGGGCTGCGCACCACCTGGGGCAGCCCGATCTTCGCCAACCATGTCCCGACGCGGGACGAGGCGATGGTCACCAATGTCCGCAAGGCGGGCGCCATCGTCACGGCCAAGACCAACACGCCGGAATTCGGCGCCGGCGCCAATACCCGCAACATCGTCTATGGCGCCACGGGCAATCCCTTCGACCCGTCCCGCTCCGCCGCCGGCTCCTCCGGTGGTTCCGCCGTCGCGCTGGCCTGCGGCATGTTCCCGATCTGCTCGGGCAGCGATACCGGCGGTTCCCTGCGCAACCCGGCCGCCTTCAACGGCATTGTCGGCTACCGGCCATCCCCCGGCCTGGTGCCGGCGGAACGGCGCGGCCATGGCTGGTCGGCGCTGCCGGTGCTCGGGCCGATGGCGCGCACCGCGGCCGATGCGGCGCTGCTGCTCTCCGCCATGGCGGATGATGATGCGATGGACCCGCTGGCCTATACCCTGCCGGACCGCCGGGTGCGTGGCGGCGACCGGGACCTGTTTCCGCCGATGGGCGTGGATCTCGGCAGCCTGCGCGTGGCTGCGACGGCCGATTTCGGCATTTCCCCCACCGAGCAGCATATCCGCCGCGTCTTTGCCAGCCGCGTCGCGGCGCTGACCCCGCTATTCGGCCGGGTGGAGGACGCCACCCCCGATTGCCGCGGCACGGATGAGGCCTTCGAGGTGCTGCGCGCGGCGAGCTTCCTGTCCTCCCATGCCGAGAAGGTGCGGACGCAGCCGCAGGATTGCGGGCCGAACATCATCGCCAATGTCGAGGAAGGGCTGCGCTACACGCTGGCGGATTACGCCCGCGCGGCCAGCGAGCAGACCCGCATCTATCGTGGCTGGCAGGGCTTCTTCCAGAACCACGACATCCTGATCAGCCCGGCCATCACCATCAGCCCGCGACCCTGGACGGAGCTGTACCCCGCCGAGATCGACGGCCAGCCGACCCGCACCTATTTCCACTGGCTGTCGCTGGCCTATGCGGTGACGCTGGTGGGCCACCCCGCCATCAGCCTGCCGCTCGGCGTGGATGAGGCCGGCATGCCCTTCGGCCTGCAGATCGTGGGCCCGCGCGGCGGCGATGCGCTGGTGATGGCGGTGGCCGCGGCGATCGAGGCGGCGGTCGCGGGCGATGCCAGCCTGGCCCGCCCGGTGCCGGATATCGCGGCGCTGAAATCCGCACCGCCGATCTCCGGCATGCCTCAGTTCAAGACCTGGGGCTGATCACCAGCGGCGATAGCCGCGATTATAGCCATGGCCCCGGTCGTAATATGACCGGGAATAGCCGTAGGAAGGTTGGCGATAATGGCCGCGGCCGCGGCGGCTGTGGCTGTGGTTGTTGTCACTGGCCGCGGCCAGCGCAGCCACGCCCAGCGCCGCGCCGGCACCCAGCGCGAGGGAGGCCGGCACGTTCAGCGTGCCGTCCGGGTTCTGGCAGGCGCCCAGCAGCAGGCTGGCAGCGAGGGCAAGGCCGGGAAGCACACGCATGATCTGATCCTCCGAGGTCGTAACCATGCGCGGCCGCTGCGGCGGGCTGAGGGCCGCACCAAGGCAGTCGCGTCCGTAACATGGCGATGAGGTGGCGCGCGTTTCATCCGGTTTCGGGTGCGGCGGCCGCTTGGCGTGGGCCGGCCAAGGTCTAAGCTGCCGGCAAGGGCGCCGGCCATGCGGACATGGCGCACCGAACCGGAGACGCCCCATGATCAGCGCCACGCGTCGCGGCCTTCTGGCCACGCCCTTCCTGTTGACCCTGCCGGCCAGCGCCCAGACGCTGGGCTGGAATCCCGGCCGCCCGGTGCGGGTGATCCTGCCCTACCCGCCGGGCGGCGGCACGGATATCCTGGCGCGTGCGGTGGCAGAGGCGATGCGCCCGGCGCTCGGCCACCCTGTGGTGGTCGAAAACCGGCCCGGCGCGAATGGCGCCATCGGCAGCGACGTTCTCTCCAAGGCCGATGGCGATGGCACCACCATCGGCATGGTCACCTCCACCCACACGCTGAACAAATACGCCATGGGCAATCTGAGCTACGATCCGCTCGCGGATTTCCAGCCGATTGCCAAGATGACCACGCAGACGCTGGTCATGGTCTCCGGTACCGCGCAGCCCTTCGGCGACGTGGCGGGGTTGCTGGCGGCGGCGCGCGCCAGGCCCGGCGCCATCGGCTTCGGCCAGACGGAGGCCGTGACGCGCTTCGCCGGCACTGAATTCGCGCGCCTGGCCGGCGTGCAGATGGAGGATGTGCCCTATCGCGGTGGCGGGCTGATGATGAACGACATCGTCGCCGGCCATCTGCCCTGCGGCTGGACCAGCACCGCGAGCGCCATGCCGCATCTGTCCACCGGCCGGGTGCGGGTGCTGTGCGTGTCCACCGCGCAGCGTACCCCGCTGCTGCCGGATGTGCCGACCGCCCAGGAAGCGGGCGTCGCCGGCTATGACATCGCAAGCTGGGTCGGCATGTTCGGGCCGAAGACCCTGCCGGCTCCGCTGGCCGGGCAGATCCACGCGGCCGTCGCCACCGCCTATCGCGACCCCGCGCTGGTGCAGCGCTTCCAGACGCTGGGGCTGGAGATGGATCTGCGCCCGCCGGCGGCCTTCGCCGAATTCCTCATCGCCGATGATGCGCGCTGGGCGGAGGCGCTGCGGCACGGCCGCATCCAGCGCGCCGGGTGAGGATGGGTCAGCTTTTCCCGCCGGAGAAGGCGTTGAAGGTCTGCAAGGTATATGTGTCCTTCACCCCCGGCACGCTCTGCACCCGTTCCACCACGAACAGCCCGATATCCTGGTCGGGCTCCAGATAGAACTTGCCCAGAAGGTCGTATTGCCCGCTGGTGGAGTGCATCTCGGACAGTTCCGGGATGCCATCTGCCATTTCCCGCGCCACGCGATAGGCTTGGCCCATCTCGCACTTCACCATGACGAAGATGGCTCGCATTGCCGCTACTCCTGTCTCAATGGGGGCAGATTGGCGCGGCGGCGGGCCGGCGGGAAGGGGGCGGCATGTGTTGGGCTGCGACCCTCGGGGCAGGCACATGGATTGCATGGGTTGGGCGAAAGGTTTCCCGTGGCTTTCACGGAAGCCAGGTTGCAAAATCCCGGATCGTGGGTCATCTGCGCGAAGCCATCCCGCCCGCCTGATGACGCGGTCCGAAACTGGTGACGAATGGTAACGGTGTCTTCCGCGTTTTGTGGCACCGGTCCAAGAACAACGCTGTCAGAACTGGGGTCGCATGCGTACATCCTCCCAGCTTGCCGTCATGGCCCTGATCATGGGCGTCGGAGCGGCCTGGCACATCTATGGTGAAAGCATCGGCCTGCCGCGCCCGCTGGCGCTGGTGGGGCTGGAGGCCGCGGCGCCCACCGCGCAGCAGCGTGGCGGGCCGGGCGGCCCGGTTGGCGTGGCGGTGGCCCCGGTGCGGACCGGCGCCGTGGTGGACCGTACCGAATCGGTCGGCACCGTGCGGGCGCGGAATGCGGTGGCGATCACCGCCAAGGTCACCGGCATCGTCACCAATATCCGCTTCGAGGAAGGCCAGAGGGTGGCCGCCGGCGACCAGCTTGTGGACATGGAAGCCTCCGCGCTGCGTGCCGAGCTGGACCAGGCCCGCGCCCAGTACGACGACGCCCGCAGCCAGGCGCAGCGCGCCCGGCAGTTGCAGCCCGGCCAATCCATCGCCGCCCAGCGGCTGGAGACGCTGGAAGCCCAGGCGCGCCAGGCGGAAGGCCGCGTGCGCGCCACCGCCGCGCGGCTGGAAGAACTGCGCATTGCCGCGCCCTTTCCCGGCCGGGTCGGCCTGCGCCAGGTCAGCGTCGGCGCCCTGGTGCAGCCCGGCACGGTGGTGACGACGCTGGATGATATCGCCCGGGTCCGGGTGGAATTCTCGGTGCCGGAGGTGTTCCTGGCCCGTGTCCAGGTCGGCAGCCGGGTCACCGCCCACAGCGCCGCCTTCGGCGATCGCCGCTTCAACGGCACGGTTGCCGTGATCGACACCCGGATCGACACCAACACCCGCACCGTCCGCGTCGTCAGTGAATTCGACAATGCGGATGAGGCGCTGAAGCCCGGCCTGTTCATGACTGTGGAGCTGGTGCTGGCCACCCGCGCCAATGCCATGCTGATCCCGGAGGAAGCGATCGACCCGCTGGGCGACCGCAGCTTCGTCTACGCCATCCGCGACAACCGGGCGAAGCGCCTGGAGGTTCGCCTCGGCCAGCGCCTGCGTGGCGAGGTGGAGGTGGTGTCCGGGCTGGAGGCGGGCGACGTGGTGGTGGTGCGCGGCATCCAGCGCCTGCGCCACGATGCCCCGGTCCGCGTGACCGAGACGATGACCCGCCCGACGTCCTGACCAGGAAGCCCTCTCCCCCGCTTATGGGGGAGAGGGTTGG
>LNFM01007020.1_pt1 | contig 18058 bp, 16 predicted proteins | sample 596031 | NCBI WGS metagenome assembly LNFM01 (sample SAMN04254537, study PRJNA301005) | activated carbon metagenome | isolation source: dual media filters at the Ann Arbor, Michigan drinking water treatment plant | place: USA: Ann Arbor | reverse complement strand
GCGGCCCAGAACCCGGCCTCATGCGTGCCGCCTTCGGGGGTGGGGACGGTGTTGCAGTAGGAATGGAGGTAGCCGTCCTGCGCGGGGGTCCAGTTGATCGCCCATTCGACGGAGCCGGGGAGCTGGTATTTCTCCTCGAACGAGACGCGGCCGGCGAAGGGGCGGTCGGAATAGGTGGTGAGTTTCTTGAGCGACTCGTTGAGGAAGTCGGCGAGGCCGCCGGGGAAGTGGAAGGTGGCTTCCTGGGGCGTGTCGCCGTCGGGGATGGCGGATTTCCAGCGGATTTCGACGCCCGAGAAGAGGTAGGCTTTGGACCGCGCCATCTTGAAGAGGCGGGCGGGTTTCAGGGTCTGGTGGCCGAAGATTTCGGGGTCGGGGTGGAAGGTGAACCAGGTGCCGCGGCGGTTCTGGATGGGGCCGAGCTTCTGGATGGGGCCGAGGGGGATGCCGCGGGAGAAGCTTTGTTCGTACAGTTCCTTGTTCAGCGCAACCTGGACGGTGAGGGCGTCGGAAAGCGCGTTGACCACCGAGGAGCCGACGCCGTTGAGGCCGCCGGAGGTGGAGTAGGAGTTGGCATTGAACTTGCCGCCGGCGTGGAGGGTGCAGAGGATCACCTCCAGCGCGGATTTGCCGGGGAACTTGGGGTGCGGGTCGACGGGGATGCCGCGGCCGTTGTCGCGGACGGTGACGGAGTTGTCGGCGTGAAGCTCCAGCTCGATGCGGTTGGCGTGGCCCGCGACGGCCTCATCCATCGCGTTGTCGAGGATTTCGGCGACCATGTGGTGGAGCGCGCGTTCGTCGGTGCCGCCGATGTACATGCCGGGGCGTTTGCGGACGGGCTCTAGGCCTTCGAGGACCTCAATGGAACTGGCGTCGTAGGTGGCGGCGCCGGAGAGGAGGTCGTTGGACATGAGGTCACCCTTTGAGTTGCAGGCATTAGATCATCTTGGGGGGGAGGGGCGCAAGATGTGGGGGGTGGCCGAAGGGGCGGGGGCGGCCTAGGTTGGGGCAAGCAATGGAGGATTTCAGCGATGCGGGTACTCTTTACGGGCGGGTCGGGCAAGGCGGGGAAGCACGTGGTGCCCTATCTGGTGGCGCAGGGGCACAGGGTGCTGAACTTCGACCGGGTGCCGTTGGGGCTGGCGGGGGTGGCTGACCTTCTGGGCGACATCTGCGATGCGGGGCAGGTCTATTCGGCCATGCGGACCCATGCGGCGGACGAGATGGATGCGGGTCCGGCACAGCTGTTCGACGCGGTGGTGCATTTCGCGGCGGTGCCTCGGTACGGGATGGTGCCGGATACGGAGACGTACCGGGTGAACACGGTCGGGACCTACAACGTCATCGAGGCGGCGCTGAAGATGGGGGTGCGGAAGGTCATCATCGCGTCGTCAGAGACCACTTATGGGGTGTGTTTCAGCGATGGGGTGGTAGACCCGAAGGTGCTGCCGCTGGAGGAGGACTACGACATCGATCCGATGGACAGCTACGGCATGTCGAAGAAGGTGAACGAGGTCACGGCCCGCAGTCTGCAGCGGCGGTTCGGGGCGGATGTCTATGCCCTTCGGATCGGCAACGTGATCGAGCCGCATGAATATGCGACGGTGTTTCCGCCCTTGAAGGAGGACCCGGGGCTGCGGCGGAGGATCACGTTCAGCTATATCGACGCCCGGGACCTGGGGCAGATCGTGGACCTGTGCCTGAAGAAGGATGGCCTCGGGTTCCAGGTCTTCAACGCGGTCAACGACGAGAACTCGGTGCCGCAGCCGAACTCGGAACTGCTGCGGCGGTTCTTCCCGAACGTACCCTTGTCGCGGCCGGTGGGGGAGCGGGAGGGGCTGCTTTCGAACCGGAAGATCAAGGAAGTGCTGGGGTTCAAGGAAGAGCATCCCTGGCAGAAGTACGTGAAGTGAGGTTGGCGGCGGACCGGGGGTTTCACACCCCCCACGCCCAGTGGTGCTCGAACCAGTGGCGCACCACTGGACGCACCCGTGGGATATTTGGAGAAGAGAAAGCCGTTCTTCTGAAGACGGCCGTTAACCTTAACGGGGCGTTTACCCGACTCGCCGCAGAGTGATCGGGCGGTACAGGCGGGGACGCCGATGACAGTGAAGGGAAAGACACCCCGCGGCTTGGCCAGGCCTCCCGCGGGGTGTTGACCCAGGAGTCCTCAAGGGCCAAGCTCATTCCGTTCAAGAAGCGGCTGCGCCGGTCATTTGGTGACGGCTGAAATATCAGACTGAAAGGCTACGGTTTGAGGACGTTCAGGTGAAAACCATCCTTGTCGTCGATGGTGCGGAAAACTGCGCCTACGATCATTTTCAAGCCACCGACGAGTTTTTCGCTCTTATCTTTCCGGCTGACGGTCAGGACATCGAGTTCATCGAGGATTTCTGGAAACGTCATGCCGAGGAGGACTTGGAAGAGGAGTTTGATCGGCTTTGGGCGCGGCCCGTGCGCAAAAGGGATGTACACGGTATCGATGGCATCCTGTTTTACGGGCTCTTGGGGAAGAAGATCTACTATCCAAACAAGAAGGATAGCGATCTCGACGCGACAGGACGCGGTTGGAAAAGCTGAACTTTACTTGGCCTTTGCAGACTTGTCCTACTCTTGAGCTTTGATGTCTGGCGCTGCTTGCCCCGGCTTTCTCTTCCCCAAGTATCCCACGGGGGTGCGGGGGTGTGAAACCCCCGCTCTTGTCGGTTCAGCTTGACTGAAACAAAGCTTACCGCCCCTTACCGCCAGCCCAGAGCCGGGGCAACGTGTTTCAGGATGCTCTCGATCACATGCGCGTTGTACTCGACCCCAAGCGTGTTCGGCACGGTCAGGAGGAGCGTATCCGCCTCGGCAATCGCGGTGTCCTTGCGCAGGTCCTCGATCAGCCGGTCGGGTTCGCCCGCGTAGCTGCGGCCGAAGACTGCGCGGGTGTTGTCGATGACGCCGATCTGGTCCTGCTCGGCGCGGCCCTGGCCGAAATACATCCGGTCAAGATCGCTGGTTATCGGAAAGATCGAGCGGCTGACCGAGGCGCGGGGGGTGCCCGGATGGCCGGCGGATTTCCAGGCAGCGCGGAATTTGGCGATCTGCGTGGCCTGCTGGACGTGCAGCGGCTCACCGGATTCGTCCCATTTCAGGGTCGAACTTTGCAGGTTCATCCCCACCATACCCGCCCATTCGGCCGTGGCGTCCGAGGCCGCACCCCACCAGATCCGGCTGCGCAGGCCCGGGGAATGCGGCTCCAGCCGCAATAGTCCCGGCGGGTTGGGGAACATCGGGCGGGGGTTCGGCTGGGCGAAGCCGTGGCCTTCAAGCAGGCGCAGGAAGGTCAGCGCGTGGTCGCGGGCCATGTCCTGATCGGTCTCGCCCTCGGCGGGGGCGTAGCCGAAGTGCTTCCAGCCCTCGACCACCTGTTCAGGGCTTCCGCGCGAGATGCCGAGTTGCAGGCGGCCGCCGGAAATCAAGTCGGCCGAACCCGCATCCTCGACCATGTAGAACGGGTTTTCATAGCGCATGTCGATGACGCCGGTGCCGATCTCGATGCTTTTTGTCCGGGCGCCGACAGCGGCCAACAGCGGGAAGGGCGAGGCAAGCTGGCGCGCAAAATGGTGAACACGGAAATAGGCGCCGTCGGCACCAAGCTCCTCTGCCGCTTCGGCGAGTTCGATGGATTGCGTCAGCACGTCGGCGGCAGAGCGGACCGCCGAGCCGCGCTCGTCCGACCAATGGCCGAAGGACAGGAAACCGATTTTCTTCATGGCGGGGCCTTTCCGGGAAACGTCTTGTTGGACGCTACCTAAGGGCTGCCCGCCCCCGGCGCGAGGGGGCAGGACAGGGCCATCACGCACAGAACCTGTGCCGGTTTACGCCGGCTCGGCCATCCGCGCGGCCCACATCTTCTTGAACGCCTCCCGCGATTGGCACTGCTCCAGCCAGGCTTTCACCGCCGGGAATTCGCCCAGCAGGGTTGGGTGGCCCTGGGCGTAGCGCAGGCATTCGGCGAGGTTCAGGTCGGCCACGGTGAAGCGGTCTCCCACAAGATGTGAATGGGCTGACAGGTGCGCCTCCAGGCGTTTCAGCGGGCGGCGCAACTTCTCTGCGTTGATCGCGATGGCGCCCTGGCCTTCGGGGGTCTTGTCGCCTCCGGCACCCTGCACGTTCAGGATTTCCAGCGCCGGGGTTTCGACGGCGGTGACGGCCAGCAGGGTCCACTGGTCGATCAGCGCCTGCTCGGCGGGGGTCTGCGGGCCAAGTGCGCCGCCCCGGGTGCGGGCGATGTGGTTGGTGATCGACAGCGATTCCGTCAGCACCAGGTCGCCCTCGACATAGGCCGGGATCTGGCCTTGCGGGTTCACCTTCAGGAAATCGACGGACGTGGTGTTGAAGGGCGCATCGGGCGCGCTGGCTTGCGGCAGGCGGTAGGACTGGATGACGGGGACGTGGTCGAACGCCTCGCCCAGTTCGTAAAGCAGCCAGATCGGGCGCGAAGCGCGGCTGCGGAAGACGCCGTAGAGGGTGGGCATTGCGGACTCCTTGGATGGCCGGGGCCAGCCTATGCCCTGTGGCAGGGAAGCAAAAGGGGGCAGCAATCTGCCGCGTCTTGATCCGTATCAAGGCGAAATGTCGCAGGTTGTGCATGGGTTTCCCGGCGATCAGCAAGGGAGGTGCCACCGCATGGACGACAGCGCGACGATCCTGAACCCCAGTGACATGAACCCGGCTGACCCGAGCCTGAGCGTGGTCGGGCCAAAGCCGGCTCCGGCGCCGGAAAACCCGCTGCACCAGGCCTTCGAGTCGGGCCGCTATCCTTATGCGCGGCTGATGGGCCGGGTCGCTTATGAGACCGAGAAGGCCAAGCTGCAGGCGGAGCTTCTGAAGGTGCAGATCTGGGCGCAGGAGACCGGGCAGAAGTTCGTGATCCTGATGGAGGGGCGCGATGCGGCGGGCAAGGGTGGCACGATCAAGCGGTTCATGGAGCATCTGAACCCGCGCTATGCCCGGGTCTGCGCGTTGACGAAGCCCTCGGATGTGGAAAAGGGCCAGTGGTTCTTCCAGCGCTACATCGCGCATCTGCCGACGGCGGGGGAAATGGTGTTCTACGACCGCTCCTGGTACAACCGCGCGGGGGTGGAGCGGGTGATGGGGTTCTGCAGCCCGACCGAATATCTGGAATTCATGCGCCAGGCGCCGGAACTGGAGCGGATGCTCGTCCGGTCGGGGATCAGGCTCTACAAGTATTGGTTCAGCGTGACGCGGGAAGAGCAGCGGGCGCGGTTCCTGGCGCGGGAAACGGACCCGTTGAAGATGTGGAAGCTGTCGCCGATCGACAAGGCAAGCCTTGACCGTTGGGACGACTATACCGAGGCGAAAGAGGCGATGTTCTTTTACACCGATACGGCGGATGCGCCCTGGGTGATCGTCAAGTCGAACGACAAGAAACGCGCTCGGCTGAACTGCATGCGGCATTTCCTGTCGACCATCGACTATCCGAACAAGAACCACGAGGTGGTCGGCACGCCGGACCCGCTGATCGTCGGGCGGGCGACGCAGGTCCTGGGGATGGGCCCGGCGATCTATGACGTCGCCACCCATCCGGCGATGCTGCGGGGCTGAGGTCCAAGGCCCGGTCAAAGGGCAAATCGGCGCTGGTGGCACTGGGTCGCACTTGGCCTTGCACCGCCGGCCCGGTAGGGTACCCGGCATGTTGCGCGCCGCCTTGTCCGTCCTGGTCCTTGCTGCCGGTCCCGCCGGAGCGCACCCGCATGTCTGGGTCGATACCGGCGTCGAAGTGATCCTGAACGACCGGAACGAGGCGACAGGGGTCCGGATCAGCTGGACCTACGACGATCTCTATTCGCTGTACATCGTTGGGGACATGGGCCTTGACCCCGATTGGGATGGCAAACTGACGGCGAAAGAGGAGGCACGGTTGGCGGGGTTCGACATGAAATGGGACCCGGGCTTTGCCGGGGACACCTATGCGCTGTTCAACTGGGCGCCACTGGAGCTGTCACGCCCGTCCGACTGGACGGCAAGCTATGGCGGGGGCAAGATCACCTCGACGCATCTGCGGACCTTCGCCGCGCCTGTGCCGGTTGGGGCCGATCCCCTGATCGTGCAAGCCTACGATCCGGGCTATTACGTCGCCTATTCGATCCCGTTAGACCCGATAGTGACGGGCGGCACGGGCTGCACCGCGCAGACCTTCGTGCCCGATTTGGGCGAGGCGGAGCAGAAGCTGATGGATGCCTTGTCCGAGTACACGCCCGACGTCGACCTTGAGGCCGAGTTTCCGGCGGTCGGGGCCAATTTTGCCGAAGAAGTGCGGGTGACATGCGCCGCGCCGTGATGCTGGCCGGGTTTGTGCTGGTGCTGGTGCTGGGCGCGCTGTGGCTTGCCGGCGCGCTGGACGGGCTGGCGCGGGGGCTGGCGCTGGTGCAGCGAGAGGCGCAGAACCAGCTTGCGGCGGCGATCCGGGCCCTGCGCCGGGGCGATCCGGGGGCAGTCGCGGCGTTCTGGGCGCTGTGTTTCGGCTATGGCGTGCTGCATGCCGCCGGGCCGGGGCATGGCAAGCTGGTCATCGGCGGCTATGGCCTTGCGCGCCGGGTGCCGGTCGGGCGTCTGGCGGGGCTGGCGCTTGCCTCAAGCCTCGCGCAGGCGGCGGTGGCGGTCGCGCTGGTCTATGCCGTGCTGGCCGTGCTGGGCCTGGGCCGGGTCGCCGTCGAGGGTGCTGCCGAGCGTTGGGTGACCCCCTTCGGCCACGCGATGATCGCGGGGTTGGGGCTGTGGCTCGTCTGGCGCGGGGTGAGGGGGCTGCGAGCCTGGCCGGGCGCGACGACAGGCAGCGGCCACGACCATTCGAGCCACCAGGCCAATGAACAAGGCCACGACCACACCCACACCCACGGTCATGATCACGACCACGGGCATGACCATGCCCACCACACCCACGCCCACGACCATGTCCACGGACCGCACTGCGACCATGCCCATGGGCCCACGCTGGAGCAGGTGGCCGAGGTGAAAGGCTGGCGTGACGGGCTGGCGCTGGTTGCTGGCATCGCCCTGCGACCCTGTTCCGGGGCGCTGTTCGTGCTGATCCTGACCTGGCAATTGGGCGTGGCACTGGCCGGGATTGCCGGGGCCTTCGTCATGGGCCTTGGTACGGCCGTGGTCACCAGCGGTGCGGCCCTGTTGTCGGTCTGGGCCCGCGAGGGCGCCTTGCAGGAGTTGGGCGGAGGCCGCGTCGCGCGCCTGATGCCGCTGGTCGAGCTTGTGGTGGGCGCGGTCATCGCGGTCGCGGCCATCGGGCTTCTGGTCGGCAGTCTGTAAGTCCAGATGACCCCAAACTGGGCGACTTGAACCGACAGCAGCGGCGGCGTAGGTGTTTCGCATGACACAAGCGACGACAAACGCCGCCCACGCGAGGGAAACACTCGTGCTGGGCCTACCCCTCATCGGCTCGCATCTGGCGCAAATGGCGCTGCATGTGACCGATACGGTCATGGTAGGCTGGTACGGCGTGGTGCCGCTGGCTGCTGTCGTCCTGGGCGCGTCGTCGTTCTTCATCGTCTTCGTCGTGGGGTCGGGTTTTGCCAAGGCGGTGATGCCGATGGTTGCCGCAGCACTTGGCCGGGGGGACGAAACGCAAGTCCGCCGCGACACCCGGATGGGGTTGTGGCTGTCGATCGCCTACGGGATCATCGTCCTGCCAATCTTCTGGTGGTCTGGCCCGATCCTGCTTGCCCTTGGGCAGGACCCCGAGGTGTCGGCCATCGCGCAGGATTACATGCGCATCGTGGGCTTTGGCATGGTGCCCGCGCTGGCGGTGACGGTGCTGCAAAGCTATCTCTCGGCGCTGCATCGGACCCAGGTCGTGTTGTGGGTCACACTGGCGGCGGTGGGTCTGAACATCCTGGTCAACTGGGTGCTGATCTTCGGCAATTGGGGCTTTCCTGAGCTTGGGGCGCGGGGGGCGGCGGTCGCGACGATCTCGACCCAGATCCTGTCGCTGGTGGTATTGGGGGTCTACGCATGGGCGCTGCCGGAGTTGCGGAAGTTCCACCTGTTCCAGCGGTTCTGGCGGCCGGATTGGCCCGCGATGCGGCAGGTCTGGCGGCTGGGCCTGCCGATCGGGCTGACCGGGCTGGCAGAGGGCGGGCTCTTCCAGGCCTCGGCGCTGATGATGGGCTGGATCGGCACGGTTGAACTCGCCGCGCATGGCATCGCGCTGGAAGTCGCGGCGCTGACCTTCATGCTGCATGTGGGTCTGTCGAGTGCCGCCACGATCCGCATCGCGCGGTTTGACGGGCAGGGCGACCGGGTGCAGGTGCGGCGGGCGGCCAAGGTGGCGGTGGTGATCTCGTTGGCAGTTGCGATCGCCTCGGTCTGCCTGTTCGTGGCACTGCCCGAGCCGATCGTTGCGCTGTTTCTGGACCTTGAGAAACCGGAAAGCGCCGCGATCCTCGCCTATGGCTCGGCGCTTCTGGTGTTGGCGGCGCTGTTCCAGCTGGCCGATGGCATGCAAGTGATGGCGCTGGGGCTGTTACGGGGGGTTCAGGACACGCAGGTCCCGATGTGGCTGGCGGCGGTGAGCTATTGGCTGATCGGCATTCCCTGCAGCTATCTTCTGGCCTTCAAGCTGGGCTATGGCGGGCAGGGGCTGTGGCTGGGGCTGGTGGTCGGCCTCTTCTGCGCGGCGGCCAGTCTGATGTGGCGGTTCTGGCGGCTTGCCCGCTAGCTAGCGCCAGAGATGCGCCAGGCTGGCGAAACGGCCCTGCAGTTTGGACAGTATCCGGTTTGCGCGCCCGGGATGCGGGATATCGCCGGTGGCCAGCCGGTCCAGCGCCACTTCGGGCGGGCAGGGACGGCGGCTGACCGGGTCCCAGTAGCGCGGATAGGCGATCAGCGCGGCATGGGCGAGTTGCATCAGGTCCGGCCTTGCCTGGCGCCGGTCAGGCACCGGACCGAGGTCACGGGTCAGACCCCAGCCCGCATAGAACGGCGCGCCAAGGCAGGTGACGGGCAGGCCGCGGATGAGTGCCTCGAACCCCAGAAGCGAGGTCATGGTCCAGACTTCCTGCACTTCAGCCAGAAGACGCACCGGGTCGGCGGCGGAGGCCGTGACATCGGCGAGGCCTCTGAGGTCGGCTGGGGCGATGGCCCCGGCGCGGAGGCCGGCTTCGACGTCGGGGTGGGGTTTGTAGATGATGACGGCGGCCGGGTTGGCGGCGCGGACGGCCTGCAGCAGGGCCAGGTTCGTCCGCATCGTCCCCGCGCCCTTGCGGATCGAGGCGTCATCTTCCACCTGTCCCGGGACAAGGATGCGATGGCCTTCGGGCAGGGGCGGGAGTTCGCCGCCAAGGTTGTACTTGGACAGACCGGCGTCGGTCAGCTGCGCTACCAGCGTCTGTGCCCTCTGCCGCTGGCAGTCGGTCAGGGGCGTGGCGATCAGCGTCTCCAGCCGCGAGGGACGGGTGGGGTCGTAGTAGATGCCGAGGTCATCGGTGACCAGCGACAGGGGCGGGACGAGTTCGGCGCCCAAGCCGCGAGAGCGGAGAAAGCCGTCCTCGACCCGCAGGCAGGGCGCGCGGGGGGCGAAGGTGCCGGGCTCTTTCCCGGCCCAGACCAGCAGGCCGCGCCCGGTGGTGCTTGCCAGCTGGTCGGCCTCGGCCGGGTCGTCGCGGAATTGCAGGCTGCGGGTGGCGCCGAAGAAAGCCTGCAGGCGGGGGCGTTTCCAAAGCCGCATTCCGGCGGCGACATGGCCACGGTGATCTTGGTGCCAGGCCTTGGCCTCGGCCGACAGCTGGTGGAACACTTCCTCCAGCCCGCACAGCCGGTCGCGGCAGGGGTCGTACCAGACCGGGGCCAGCAGCATAGCGCCGGCAAAGAGCTCCTCCCGGGTCAGGTGGCGGGTGCGGCGAGGGATCGGCTGTGCGTCCTTAGTCAGGCCCCAGCCGGCATAGAAGGGCTGGCCGAAGACATGCGGGCGGTGGCCGTGGAGGATCGCCTCGAACCCCATCTGCGAGGACACGGTGTAGACCTCGGCCGCGTTGGCGAGAAGGCGGTGAGGCGAGACCGGGGCGGTCAGGAGCGTGACGCGGTCCCCGGCATCCTGCGGGCCGAAATGGCCGGGGCGGAGGCCAAGGGTGGTTTCGGGGTGGGTGCGGATCACGATGCGCCGGTCGGGATGGTCGCGCAGGGCGGCGGCAAGCATGGTGCGGAAGGTGTCGACCGAGGCAGCGGAATGGCGGATCGAAGCGTCTCCGACGGTCTGATCGGCGATCAGGACATAGCCGGGATCGGGGGTCGGCAGGGTTGGGTCGTCATTGTTGTATTTCGACAGTCTACTTTCCAGAAAACAGGTGGTTAGATGCCTTATTTCATTCAAAATGTTTGAATTGTACAAGGAAGCGTCTGCAAGAAACTCCTCCATCCGGGACGGACCGGAGCTGTCGAAATGCACACCGACCGGGTCGAACAGAAAACCGATGGCGGGTTCGCCTCGCGCCCGGCCAGGGTGGATGGAGCGGAGGAAGGCATCTTCGACCCGGACAAGGGGCAGGTCGCGACGTGCGGCCAGCCGCTCTCCGCGCCAGGCGGTGGGGCTGCGGCCCCAGACGAGGACGCCGTCGCCGGGGCCGGGCAGGCCGAAGTGCAGCTCATGCCCGGCAAGCTGCAACACCCGGTTCAGCCGGGCATTGCGCAAGATCGACAGGTTCTGGTGGTACAGCCGCCGGGGAACCCCGGCGAGCGCAGCCAAGCCGACCGCGCCCGTCACGGCGCGGTCATTCGCCTGCGTTGGCAGTGTTGGCAAGGCCCGTCGCGGCAGTCGTGGTGCCGGTGATCGCGCCAAGGGTCTTTTGCCACTGCACGAAGGGGGCCTCGGTCACGTAGAGCGTGTCGCCGTCGCGGATCAGGAAATCGCGTGCTTCGAACAGGCCCGTGGGTTCAGTCAGGTCCAGCACATAGACGATGCGCTGCTCGCCGATCAGGTCGGGTTGGCCCAGGACCACGCGCGAGATCTCTTCGGTTTCGTCGCGCAGGACGAAGACCCCGGTCGGGTCGGCCGACATGGTGGCAAGACCGCCGACCGTGGCGATGGCCTCAAGCGCCGAGAGTTTTTCGGTCTCAAACGGCACGACGCTTTGCGCGCCGGTCGCACCCAGGGCGATGAACTGGCGGCTGTCTTCTTCGACCACGATCTTGTCGCCAGCGCGCAATGCGATGTCGAGGCCAGGGTTTTCATAGAGGTCGTTCAACCAAATCCGGCCGGTATGGCTGCCACGGGTGACGCGGACGATTGCGATCGAGGGGTCGACGGACACGCCGCCAGCCTTGGCCAGCATGGTGCCCAGCGTGCGGGTCGAGGCTTCGATCGGGTAGACGCCGTTCAACCCGGCCTGGCCGGAGATCGACACGGTCGAGCCTTCGCCCGGGGTCCGCGAGACGCTGACCTGCGGGTCGGGGGTCTGGTCTTCCAGCTTGCGGGTGATGGCCTGGCGCAGGCCTTCGGGCGTCTGGCCCGCCGCCTTGATGCGCCCGCCGTAGGGAATGTAGATGTAGCCTTGGCCATCGACCTGGATCTGCGACAGGCCCGAGACCCGCTGTCCGGTGTTGCCCAGAAGCGGGTCGTCCTTGACGTTTTCGTAGACCGTCACGTTGATCGTGTCGCCCGACGAGATCATGTCGGACGCGACGACGCCCGCGTTGCGGAAGCTGTCGCTGAACCCGAACGTCGGCTGGACCGCAGTGGCGCGCGTCACCTCGGGCGTGACCGTCACGATATGGGCGTCACCCTGCTTTTCGACCGATCCGGCAAAGATTTCGCGCTTGTTCGGACCAGAGCGCGGCAAGCCACAGGAGGCAACCATTGCCACCGAGGCCAGCAAGGCAATCGCCTTCGCCGTGTGGGATATCGTGATCGTCACTGCCCTGAATCCCCTGCGTTCTGCTTCGGATTTTTTATCGCTGTCTCAAGGCGGAAGATTAGCGAAACAACCTTAGGATGGCTACACTGCCGCGATGAAATCAGCGGACAACCCGCAACTGTTGCCTTGGTGCCGCTGTCCCTTGCGACAGCGCCTGGTAGGGATCCTCGGGCGAAAGCATCAGGTCCACAACCTGTCGTATCAGCCGCCGTCGCCCGCGCGAGGAGTAGAAGCCGCCGACCAGTTGCGAGGTTTCCAGAAGATAGTGGCGATAATCGCGATAGGCGCGGGTGTCGGGGCGTTCGGGGGCGGCGAAGAACGTCTCCAAGGGTTGTGAGGAGACGAATTCGGGCTTGGCATAGACCGCAGCCCCAAAGGTGCGCAGCGGCAGACCGCGCCAGAGCGCCTGCTGTCCGGCGGTGGAATTCACCGTCACCGCCGACCGCGCATCGTTCAGAAGCTGGGCCAGTTTGCCACCCCGGACGAAGTGGACCCGGTCGGTGATGCCGTGCAAGGCGGCAAGTCGGCGAATCTCGGGCAGAAGGGGCACGCGGCCGTCTTCCAGGGGGTGTGCCTTGAAGACCAGGTGGTGATGGCGGGGGGCGCCCTTGGCGAAGCCTTCGATCACCACGGCGAGAAACTCGGTCATGCTGGCGAAGGGTGAATGGTCGCGAAAGCTGGCGTCGTGTTCCAGCTGCAGGATCGCCAGATGGTAGGGAAAGCCGCCCAGCCGGATGCGCCGGGTGGCAAGGCGACGTTCCAACCGGTGCAGGGGCATCAGAAGGAAGCGATTGAGATACAGGCGGAATTCCTGGCCCACGGTCAGCGCGCGATGCGGGCGGAAGTTGCGGTAGGCGCGAAAGCCCGCCGCGACGCAGCCGTGATAAAGCGCGCCCCAGAACATGTGCTGGCGCATGTCGCCCCAGGTTGCCGGAACCTCTGGCAGGTCGAGGTCAACGCGGGCCAGCGCGCCCTGCATGTCGGCGACCGAAAGCTCCATCAGCCGCGAATGCCCGTTCGAGCCGCCGCGTTCATAGCTGACCCAGTAGGGCCGCAGATAGCCTTCCTCGAACACATGCACGGTGATCCCGCGCGCCTTGGCGATGCGGATCGCCTGGGCATGGATCTGCCGGGTGTCGCCGTAAAGCACGAGATCGGTGATCGCATGGATGGTCATCAGGTTGGCGCAGACCTCGGGCCAGCGGTCCTGCGGGTCCTGGAAGGCGATGAAGCCGGGCCCGGGCCAGAACATCCGGTCGCCCAGGTTGAAGCCGATCCGCCAGACATTGGTCCCGGCGGCGCGCAGCTGTTTCCCAAGCAGGTGGAACCAGGGGCCGTGCGGGCCTTGCAGGAACAGGAAAGTGCGGCTGGCTTCGGTCACGTGGGTCCCTGTGATCGCGGTGATCTTACACAGTTTGCGTGAGAAATGGTAAACAGACCATGGCGTCAAGTGCCCGAGGCTTGCAAGCCGTGGGGCCGGGCTTTACCTCGGACGGGTAGGGCATTGAAATGGGCGAGGCGGGCATGTTCACCGGAATTGTCACCGATGTGGGACGGATCGTGGAAACGAAGGTCACGGGCGACCTGCGCGCCCGCATTGCGACGCGCTATGACGTGGGCGGGATCGACATCGGCGCGTCGATCGCCTGCGACGGGGTCTGCCTGACGGTGGTGGCTTTGGGTCCGGAGGGGTGGTTCGACGTCGAGATCTCTGGCGAGACGGTGTCGAAGACCAATCTTGGCGGCTGGGTGCCGGGAAAACGGGTGAACCTGGAACGCGCGCTGAAGGTGGGCGATGAGCTTGGCGGGCACATCGTGTCGGGCCATGTCGACGGGTTGGCAGAGGTGGTGGGTGTCAGACACGAGGGTGGTTCGGTCCGGGTGACTTTCCGCGCGCCAGAGGCCTTGGCGAAGTTCATCGCTCCCAAGGGGTCGGTGGCTCTGAACGGGACCTCTCTGACAGTGAACGAGGTTGCGGGGCCGGAGTTCGGGGTGAACCTGATTCCGCATACCCAAGAGGTGACGACCTGGGGGGAAGTGGCCGTGGGGGACCGGGTGAACCTGGAGGTCGACACGATGGCCCGCTACGTGGCGCGGCTGCGCGAGTATGACTGACGGGGCGCTTGTGGCCGGCCCCGGAGGGTTTCACACCCTCCGGACCTCCCGTGGAGTATTTGGGAAAAGAGCAAGCACAATTTGAGTCAAATGGTTCGGAGAGTGTGATGGGCGAAATCGGGCATAATGGTGGGCCGTCGATGGAGGGCGGAGTCAGCTGGCGCAAGCATTGCTGGTCTTCGGCGCGGGAGCGGTTGTTGCCCACGCTGCCCATCGAGGTTGTACGGACGCGGGTCAAGCGGGCGCAGGCGCTGGGGCTGGACTACAAGACCTACGCCGGGGTGCGGGCGGCCACAGGGCATGACGTGGTGGCGTTTCTGTTTTCCTCCAATGCTTTGCGGGTGACGCTGGTGCGACCGGCGATTCCCCTGGAGCGGGCAGTGAAGCTGGTGGAGGTGCAATGCGGGCGGCTGGCTCTGGCGGTGGCTCCGCTGACGCCGGGGATGCTGGAGGCGGCCAATCCGGTGCTGGATGGGGTTTCCCCCGCGCCTTACGCGCTGGCGGGGTTCAGCGAGATGCGGGAGAGAGTGCGGGCCGCGCTAGGCAAGCTGCCGTCGGATCAGGTGATCCTGGTGGGCGACCTTGGGCTGGAACGCGATTGGTGTGCGGCGGGGCGGCTGGCAGGATATCTGCCGGCGGAGCGGTATTTCGGGTGAGGCTTCCCTGGATAGCGAGGCTCGTGACCAGAAACGCGCAGACGTTTCGCTTTCGTCCGATGTGGAAAGAGTACGTCCAGGTTCGCGGGCCAGGCGGCTGCTTTCAGATTGACCACACCTATGGCGAGACCCCTATGGTGTATCTTCCATCGGAGCAAGATTGGCTCAATATTGCTCCGCCTTGGGCAATTGATCAGTGGCCTTTGCTTCACGACGAACTGGAGAAATGGTGCAAGAAGGCGGGGATACTCTTGGTGATTGACCCGCCCGGCAAACACCAAGCGCTTGGTCTCTGTTAGAGCTTCAAAGTGGTCAAAGCCTCATGGCAAAGCCACCAATGAAAAACGGCGGCCCCTTCGGACCGCCGTTTCGCATTCCATAAACCCGAAAGATCAGGCCGCGACGCGACCGACCAGGACCGAGTCGACCTGCTTCGCCGCACCCGCCTCGTCCACACCGGACACAGCCGCGACTTCGCGGGTCAGGCGTTCCAGGGCGGCCTCGTAAAGCTGACGCTCGGAGTAGGACTGCTCGCGCTGGTCATCGGTGCGGTGCAGGTCGCGGACCACTTCGGCGATGGACAACAGGTCGCCCGAGTTGATCTTCTGTTCGTATTCCTGGGCGCGGCGCGACCACATCGCCCGCTTGACCTTGGCCTTGCCCTTCAGGGTGTCCAGTGCCTTGGTGACCACATCGGGGGCCGACAGGGCGCGCATGCCGATGTCCAGCGCCTTGTGCGTGGGCACGCGCAGGGTCATCTTGTCCTTCTCGAACGAGATGACGAAAAGCTCCAGCTGAAGCCCGGCGATCTGCTGCTCTTCGATCGAGATGATCTTGCCGACGCCATGCGCCGGGTAGACCACGAAATCGTTCGGACGGAATTCAGGCTTCTTCGACTTGGTCATTCACTGTTCCCCAGTAAGGAGCCCTCTTCGGCGACAAAGACCCCCGCGCACTGAACCCCTCGTTCAGGCGTGTGGAGCTGGATTGTCACAAAAGAATTGGGCCCAGATGCTGTGCTCTAAGCCGGTGTCAGGCTTCCATGCTTGCTTTGTAAAGGAAACATAACACAAAAACGCACTGATTCCAACTGCCGCGAAACCGGGCAGTTCAGATGCAAGGCGTTGAAATGCTTAACTTTGTCTGGATGTAACCGATTCGTGGGATCGTATGCGCCCGAATCGGCTTCGAAACTCAGCCGCCGGTGCCGGGCGCTTCGGAGAAATACCTGTCGCGCTTGTCCTTCTCGCCGTCGCGTTCCTCGTAGCCCGGCAGCGGGTCCTTCTTCGTCACGATCACCGGCCATTGCACCGCATATTTGCGGTTGAAGGAGACCCATTGCTCCATGTCCGGTTCGGTGTCGGGCCGGATCGCATCGGCGGGGCATTCCGGTTCGCAGACGCCGCAGTCGATGCATTCGTCCGGGTGGATGACCAGCATGTTCTCGCCCTCGTAGAAGCAGTCGACCGGGCAGACCTCGACGCAGTCGGTGTATTTGCAGGCGATGCAGTTGTCGATGACGATGTAGGTCATGGGTCGGCCCTGGGAACGAGGGGTTTTGCAGCGGAAGGTGTGCGACTAGCTAGAGCAGGTGGGCGGATCATTCAAGACGGTCTGAAGCTTCGGCCGGGTCCGATCCCTCCTGCGGGTCAAGATCGACATACAGGGTTTGCGCTTCGGTGGCCGGGCCGCGGCGGAACCCGAGGGCGGTGATGCGGACGACGCGGATGCGCTGGCCTTGCGGGAAGGTCAGCGTGTCGCCTTCGCTGATGTCGCGGCCCGGGCGGCTGATGCGGGTGCCGTTGACGCGGACCGAGCCGGCTTCGATCACCTCGGCAGCAAGGCTGCGGGATTTGAAGAACCGTGCCTGCCAGAGCCATTTGTCCAGCCGCAGCTTTTGGGCGGCGGCTGGATCAGGTTTGCCCGAAGGCCCGGCCAATCAGACCTTGCCCTTGAGCGCAAGCAGCGCGGCAAAGGGGTTGTCGGGATCGATCGGCTTTTCCGCGCGGGGCGGGCGGGCCTCGTAGATGATCTTCTTTTCGTCCCGCTGGGGTTTGCCGCCCTTGTAGTCGCCTTTCGGACGGTCGCCTTTCGGGCGGTCGCCGCGGGGGCGATCCCCTTGCGGGCGGTCTCCCTTGGGGCGATCCCCCTGCGGACGCTCGCCCTGGGGACGGTCGCCTTGCGGACGGTCGCCGCGCGGGGCACGGGGGGCATCGCCTTCCTTGCGCTCGGGGCGGGGGGCCCGTTCGGGACGCGGGCGGGGCTTCGGGGCCCAGGTGAAGGTGTAGAAGGACTCCATCTCCGGGGCCGCAGGTTCGGCTTCCGGTTCCGGGGGCGGGGCGAGGATCGAGACTTCTTCGGGGATAGGCACCCCGGCCGCGATGGCGGCGGCGGCTTCTTCCGAGATTTCGGGCGCCTTCGGCGCCTCGGTCTTCACCTTGGCGCGTTCGGCCTTTTCGCCCTTGTAGCCCAGGCCAGACATCAGGTCGGCGAACTGGTCCAGCGTCATGCCGGTGATCGACAGCATGTCGGGCGTTGCCTCGAACCCGGCGCGGCTGTCCTTTTGCCGCAGGATGTCAGCCAGGCGTTCCAGCATGTCGATGCGGATCGCACGGGTGCCTGCGGGGTGGTAGCCGGCCAGCGTGTAGTGCTGTTTCGGAACTTCCGCGACGTTCGGGATCGTCACCAGACCCGGAGGCGGGGATTCGGGGAATTCCTGCAGGCCGTTCCACAGCGACCACAGCACCAGCCGCAGGCGGGTCGGCGCGGGCTTCAGGAGGGCGGGGAGGAAGATGGTGAACTGGCCAAAGCGGACGCCGTGCTTGCGGAGGGCACCACGGGCCTCTTGGTCCAGTTCCTTGACCTCGTTCGCCACGGCGTCACGGGGCAGGACCCCCATCGCTTCGGACAGGCGGAAGGCAAAGCCGCGGGCGAGGCCGGTCAGGGTCTCGTCGCGGGACATGTTCAAAAGCGGCTCGAACTGGGCGGCGACCTTGCGGTCGATGAAGTGCTGCAGGCGGCGGCGGACCTTTTCCACCACCTCGGGACCGGCTTCTTCGTCGACGAAAGCCTCGACCGTGGGCTTGGCAGGTTCCGCACCCTTGACCAGCTTGCCCACCGCGTTGGTGCCCCACATGAGGCCACCCTGTTCGGTGAAATCCAACTCGGTGTCCGGCGCGTTGTAAAAGCGGTCGGCGCGGAGGTGGAATTCCGGCTTCAGGGCCTGCAGCGCAGCCTGCGCCAAGGTCTTCGCTGCATCGGGTGTCGCCGAGGCATCCTGCTTGAAGCGGAAGCCCTCCAGTTTCCCGGCGAATTCGCCTTCGACCGTCACTTCGCCCTTGTCATTCACTTCGGCCA
>LNFM01007019.1_pt1 | contig 18059 bp, 16 predicted proteins | sample 596031 | NCBI WGS metagenome assembly LNFM01 (sample SAMN04254537, study PRJNA301005) | activated carbon metagenome | isolation source: dual media filters at the Ann Arbor, Michigan drinking water treatment plant | place: USA: Ann Arbor | reverse complement strand
CGGTCGTGGCAACGCTGCATGTCGTTGGGCAGATCGACAAGACCAACCTGCTCACTTTGGGCAATGCGAGCTGGAAGATCGGCAACTGGGCTTTCGACTCCGTCAGCAGCGACCTGAACTTTCGTGTGAACCCCCTTGTCTCCGATGGCTTCGGCAGCTCGTTCAACGTCTCGGGGGGTGGATTCAACCGCACGCTGCAGCTGCAATTCAGCGCCATCCCCGGCCAGACCTTCAACCTGGGTTATCAGCTCACCACTTCGACGCTTTCGCCAAACCAGAATAACTCGGTCACTGTTTCGGCTCAGGCTGTGTTCAGTCTGGATGCCGGCCCGGGGTTCTTCGTGACCGGCAGCAACGGGTATGACAGCCGGGTCGCTGCCATCCCCGAGCCCGGCACCTGGGTCATGCTGCTGTCCGGTCTGGGGTTGATCGGTTGGCACCTCCGGACACGACGGCCTGACGGGAGGGCCTCGTAATACTCTGGGCTTACATCGGACAACGTCCTTTCGCCCGACGCCTGCGCTGAAACGGCGCCCGATGCAGGCGGCTTCCCGATGGGCGAGTTGTGTATGTGCCAGATGGGGGCTGCCGGCGAGAGGCCGCTGTACTGCCTCTTGGTCAGGTCGAAGTACGCGACCGCAAAGCGGCTGGAGCAGCTGTGCCGCTAAGTCACCCAGCCGGCGCTGGCCAACGGACGGGTGCAAACCAACGCGGCTGATGAGGTGCTGCTAAAGCTCAAGCCCCCTTTTCGCGACGGCACCACGCACCTTGTGATGTCGCCGCTGGACTTAAGGCAGCGTCTGGCAACGGCAATTTCCACACTGGGTAGTCCGGGCCTGCGGCCCACAGCGAGACACCCACACAAGCGACAGCTTTCTGCCGACCAGCTCAGGCCACTGAGTGTCGGGACTGGGTCGGAACTTGACCTTTGTTGACGACGAAGCAGATGAGCAGGCATAGAACCTGGTCGTTACGCTCAGCCAACGATTCCTCACCCTGCCGGCGAACCAGGTTTATCGAACCACACCAGAGGTCGCGAGTCGTCTTGCAGACTTGTTCGATTCGTGAGGTCTAAAGACCCGGTGTCAGCCGCCAGCAGAGCCCTGAGACGCTGAGCCAGCGCTGCGCGCTTCAGTTCACCAGCAAACGCGGTGCGTCACTGGCTTCGGTGATGCTGCCGACCACGGCGGCCTGCTCGAAGCCATGGCGGCGGAAGATGGCCAGCACCTCGTCCAGCGCGGCCGGTGCACACGACACCAGCAGCCCGCCACTGGTTTGCGGATCGGTCAGCAGCGCTTGGTCCTCGGCGGCGAACGCCGATGGCAGCGTCACGTCACCGCCGTAACCGCCCCAGTTGCGACCTGATGCGCCGGTGACGAAGCCCTGGGACGCCAACTGGCGAGCGCCGGTCATCAGCGGCACGGCAGACCAATCGAGCCGCATATCGCAACGCGCGCCGCGCGCCATCTCCAGCGCGTGACCGGCCAAGCCGAAGCCGGTGACGTCGGTCAGCGCATGCACGCCGGGCAGTGCCGCCAGATCAGGGCCCGGCGTATTGAGTTTCGTGGTGGTGGCGATCATGTGCGCGTAGCCAGCGTCGCCGAGTTCGCCCTTCTTCAGCGCGGCCGACATGACGCCAACGCCTACCGGCTTGCCCAGAACCAGCATGTCGCCAGGCCTAGCATCGGCATTGCGTTTGACATGCTTGGGGTGCACGAGACCGAGGGCCACCAGGCCGTAGATGGCCTCAACCGAATCGATGGTGTGCCCGCCCGCGACAGGAATGCCTGCGGCGCGGCAGACCGATGCCCCGCCTTCGAGGATGCGGCCAATGGTCTGCGTAGACAGCACGGCGATCGGCATGGCCACCAAGGCCAGCGCCATGATGGGCCGACCACCCATGGCGTATACGTCGCTGATCGCGTTGGTGGCGGCGATGCGGCCGAAGTCGAACGGATCGTCGACGATGGGCATGAAGGAATCGGTCGTGGCGATCAGCGCCTGATCGTCGTTGAGTTGGTAGACCGCCGCGTCGTCGGCAGTCTCGATGCCGACCAGCAGTTCCTTCGGGATCGGCATCGACGCCGTGCCCTTCAGGATCTCGGACAACACCCCTGGTGCGATCTTGCAGCCGCAGCCGCCCCCGTGGGACAGTGAAGTCAGGCGAGGTTCGGCGAGTTTGTCGGGTGCGTTCATGGTGTGTCTCAGTTGATCGATGGCGTCGGCGGATGGAGCAGTTCGCCGATCAGCGCGTGCAGGTTGGCGGATTCCCGTGTCGGCTCGAACAACGGGGCACGCTCACCGCACTGCTGCTGCAGGTGAGTCAGCTTAGCTGGCTCGTCGCGAAGACGCTGCAGCAGGGTTGCCAGGGCGGACGCGTTGTCTACCGGGAAATAGCCATCATAGTTTTCACCCAGCAGGCCCACGTTGCCATCGATCCGCGAGGCCAGCACCGGCGTTCCACTGCGCATGGCCTCGATCACGACATGGGCGCCGCCTTCCATCCGACTGGGGTGGACCAGCAGGTGGGCGGCCTGGATGCGCCTGCGGGTGGCGGCATGAGGCAGCCCACCCAGCCAGCGGTAGCGCGGGTTCTCGGCCGTCAACGCGCCAGCCAGCGCCCCGATTGCGGGGTCGAGTGCCGCACCGATGTGGTCGAGCAGGACGTCGGGGCGACCTTTGAGCTGACGCGCTGCGTCGAAGTAGGTCTGGGGCGACTTTTCCGCGCGCAGGTGGCCGACCATCAGCGCGCGCAGGTGCTGGCCTGTCTTGGGCAGCGTCTTCCGCGCGGTGCAGGACTGCAACACGATACGGGCCTTGGAATTCAGCCCCTTGGGCAGAGATTCGGCGCCAAGCTGGTTGAGCACGATCAGGCGGTCGGCAGCTTCCAGCGAGGCCCGCGCGGAAGTGTCGCTTTCGATGTCTCTGTAGAGGTCGGTGCCGGTGAGCACGACGATCAGGGGCGCCGCGGGGCGAAGGGTTCGCCACTTCGTCACCGAGGCTGCCGAGCGGCGGGCGTGGAGCGCGACCATCACATCCTCATCGCCGCCGTCCCATGTTGACGCCAGGCGCACACGGTAAGCTCCCGACAGCATGCGGCCCCAGCGACGGGCCGTTTGCCAGTTGCCATTGTTGGCGTCGGCCAGGGCCGGCGTCACGATCACGATATCCCGTCTGTGCACGGTCGAAGGCTAACGCGATGACGGTCCTGCTCGAAGACGCCGCCATGGCCCGCCAGGCAGACGCTCACTGGCTGGCTGCGGCACTCAGGTCCAGCCGTGACGACACGCTGGCGAAGCTTGACCTGCTCGAACGCGCGCTGGGGCAACTGAGCGTGCCGCAGCGGGAAGCCCTGAATCCTCCGCTGTGGGAACTCGGGCACATCGGCTGGTTCCAGGAGTTCTGGATCGCACGCAATCCGCTGCGCTTCGTGGGAGTAGCGGCCGACCCCGACGTCCGCCGACTGCCCGGGGTGCGCCCGAATGCCGACGCCTTGTACGACTCCAGCAACGTGGCACCCGAGGCACGCTGGTCGCTGCCGCTGCCGGATGCCGCGGCCACGCGCTGCGATCTCGCCGAGCAGCTTGAGTGCACGCTCGCGTGGCTGCGCGATGCCGACGGCAGCAGTGCGGCGCTCTACTTCTTCCGGCTGGCCCTGTTTCACGAAGACATGCACCACGAGGCTGCGCTCTACACGGCGCAAAGTCTTGGGGTGGTCATCGCCGATGCACGCTGGCAGACACCTGCGCTGAGAAACACATGCCGGCAACTGGCATTCGATGTCGGCTCCTGGAGGCTGGGCAGCAGCGGCACTGGGTTCGCCTTCGACAACGAGCTGGCCGGCCATGCTGTGCGCCTGCCAGCTATCTTCATCGACAGCCAGGTCGCCCGCTGGGCTGACTTCCTGGCCTTTGTCGAAGCAGGTGGTTATGGCGAGCCGCGGTGGTGGAGCGAGGCGGGTGCCACCTGGCTGGCGACCGAGCGACCACAAGCACCGCGTTATCTGCGGCGCGACGGATCCACTTGGCAGCAATGGCGCCACGGGTCGTGGCAGGCATTGGACCCGAACCATCCCGCCTGCCACCTGACCTTCCACGAAGCCGAGGCCTGGTGCCGCTGGGCCGGCCGCAGATTGCCGAGCGAGGCCGAGTGGGAACGCGCAGCCATTGAACGTCCTGATGACTTCGAGTGGGGTCAGGCCTGGGAGTGGACGGCCAGCCCATTCCTGCCCTATCCGGGCTTCGAGCCTCACCCTTACCGCGAATACTCCGCACCATGGTTTGGCAGCCGCCCGGTGCTGCGCGGCGCCTCGTTCATGACGCAGCCGCGCATGCGACATCCGCGCTACCGCAATTTCTTCATGGCCCACCGCAACGACGTGCCTGCCGGGTTTCGCAGCTGCTCGCTGTAGTTCAAGGGCATCCCGCGCAGCCAAGGCACATCGATTCAATGGCTTCGGTTGAGCTGGCAACGATGGAAGCAGCTTGCCCAGCCCGGCAGGAAATCGGTGTCCACATTGCTGACGTTGGCGAGCGGCAGCAACGGACTGAGAGTGTGAGATCAGGAACGGCAGCTTCGTAGAAGCGAAACAAGAAAAAGATGGCTTGCCTTCCGGCCGCTTCGGAGCAACCCGGTAGGCAGGTTTGGGTCGGCAGTGTGAGTACGCGATCTTCGGATGCAGACGTTCAGCCGCGATCTCCTGCCGGGCGATGATCGTCGCCCCCGAATGACCGCTGTCGCCACCTCTGGGTTGCTAGGCGGTGTCGGCCAAGGTCAGGTCCCAGGGTAAACCGGTCGCTCCCTCCGAATTCGGCCACGGGCAGCAATGGGTCGAGAGCTCCAGTTCGCAGATCGAGCCAGCGGTCGTTCAGGAAGGTCGAACTCGGGTGCTCACCCATCTCGTCATGGTTTGACGCATGTCAGAAGCGCGCACGCGGTGGGACACTAAAGTCCCATGCTGGGTGGGCCGTGGGTCCGCCGTGCACATTGCCAGGGCTGCCCCGACATGAATCTGTTTTCCCTGCTCGACCAGACTGCGCTGCGCTATCCAGACCAGGGGGCGGTGTTCCGGGGCCTTGAGCAGGTGCACACCTGGCGCGAGTTGCGCGCCCGCGCACTGAGCCTGGCGGCGGGCATCCGCCAACGCTGCACGGCCGGCGACCGCATCGCACTCGTCAGCGAAAACTGCGCTGAGTTCCCCGAGTTGCTCTTCGCTGCGTGGGCGGCCGAGGCGACCATCGTGCCCATCAACTTCAAGCTGCACGACAAGGAAGTGCTGCAGATCCTGGAAGATGCCGACGTGTCGCTCGTGTTCGCCTCGCCGAAGTTGCTACCTGACTTGCCGCACACCTCAGCAGCGCATGCCGAGCGTCTGGTGGTGATCGGTGAGGCCGATTACCTCGACATGCTGCAGGTCGACGCGCTGGCGCCGCCCACCATAGACCCGCAATCCCTGGCCTGGCTTTTCTACACCAGCGGCACCACGGGCCGCTCCAAGGGAGCCATGCTCTCGCACCGCAATCTGCTGGCGATGACGGTGGCGCACCTGGCCGACATCGAGGCGATGGACGCGCATTGCAGCCAGATTCATGTGGCGCCCATGTCGCACGGCTCGGGGATGTACATGTTGAGTTCGGTGGCGCGTGGCGCTCGGCAGGTGGTGCCGGCCTCGGGCGCGTTCGATCCGGCGGAGTTTCTCGACCTCTGCGAGGTGCACCCCGGCTGCGGCGCCTTCCTTGCGCCTACGATGGTGCAGCGCCTGCGGCTGGAGGCCGCCGCCCACCGCCGTCCACCGCCTGCGAACCTGCGCTGCATCGTCTACGGCGGTGGGCCGATGTATGTGGAAGAGCTGCGCAAGTCCACCGCAGTGCTGGGCCCGGTGTTCGCGCAGATTTACGGCCAGGGCGAGTCGCCGATGACGATCACCGGGCTTGACCGTGCTGCTCACTCCCAGGCGCATGCCACCGACGATGACGCCATCCTCGGTTCTGTGGGCTGGGCGCGCAGCGGGGTCGAGGTGCGGGTGATCGACGCACTCGGCGTGCAGGTGAAGCCGGGCGAAGTCGGCGAGATCGTCTGCCGCGGCGATGTGGTGATGTCGGGCTACTGGCGCAACCCTGACGCGACAGGACAGGCTCTCAAGAACGGCTGGCTGCACACGGGTGACATGGGATCGTTCGATGAGTATGGCTGCCTCACGCTGCGCGATCGCTCGAAGGATGTGGTGATCAGCGGCGGCAGCAACATCTATCCGCGCGAGGTCGAGGAGGTTTTGCAAACCCACCCGGGTGTCACCAAGGTCAGCATCGTCGGCCGGCCCGACCCCGAGTGGGGCGAGGTGCTGGTGGCCTTCGTGGTGTGCACACCGGGGTGGGTAGTGACGCAGAAAGAGCTCGATGCTCACTGCCTGGACCACATCGCCCGCTTCAAGCGGCCGAAGGAATACCGCTTTATCGACGAGCTGCCCACCAGCAACTACGGCAAGGTGTTGAAGAACGAACTGCGCAAGCTGTTGGCCAGCGCAGCTTCCAGTTGATATCAGTGAGCACGGGAGTTAAACCATGAGTGTGAACGTCTCCATCGTCGGCTGGGCTCAAACCCCTTTCGGCAAGTTCGACAACGAAAGCGTCGAGAGCCTGATCGTCAAGGCGGTTCACGGCGCGCTGGAGTCGGCGGGCGTCTCGGCGGCCGATGTCGACGAGATCTACCTCGGGCACTTCAACGCCGGCTTCTCCAAGCAGGACTTCACCGCCTCGCTGGTGCTCCAGGCAGACGACGCCTTGCGCTTCACGCCGGCCACGCGGGTCGAGAACGCCTGCGCCACCGGCTCGGCCGCGATCCACCAGGGCATCAAGTCCATCCAGGCCGGCCGCGCCAAGATCGTGCTGGCGGTGGGCGTCGAGCAGATGACGCAAACGCCCGGCCCCGAGGTCGGCACCAACCTGCTGCGCGCTTCGTACCTGCGCGAGGAAAGCGACATCCAGGGCGGCTTTGCCGGCCTGTTCGGCCAGATCGCCACCGCCTACTTCGAGAAGTACGGTGACCAGTCCGACGCCCTGGCGATGATCGCCGCCAAGAACCACCGCAACGGCGCCGCCAACCCGCTGGCGCACCTGCGCAAGGACCTGGGCTACGACTTCTGCCGTCAGGTGAGCGAGAAGAACCCGTTCGTGGCCGGGCCGCTCAAGCGCACCGACTGCTCGCCGGTCTCTGATGGCGCAGCGGCGGTGATCCTGACCGATGCGGCTACGGCGCGCGGCCTGCAGCGCGAGATCGCGATCCGCAGCGTGGCGCATGTGCAGGACTTTCTGCCGATGTCGCGCCGCGATGTGATGAAGCTCGAAGGCTGCTCGCTGGCCTGGCGCAAGGCGCTCGATGCGGCGCAGCTGCAGCTGAGCGATTTGTCGTTCGTCGAGACGCACGACTGCTTCACCGTGGCCGAGCTGCTCGAGTACGAGGCCATGGGCCTGACGCCTGCGGGGCAGGGCGCCACCGCGATCCGCGAAGGTTGGACACAGGTGGGCGGCCGGCTGCCCATCAACGCCTCAGGCGGACTGAAGTCCAAGGGCCACCCGGTCGGCGCCACCGGCGTGTCGATGCATGTGATGGCTGCGATGCAGCTCGCCGACCAGATGCCCGAGGCGATCACGGTGAAGAACGCGAAGCTCGGCGGCATCTTCAACATGGGCGGAGCTGGCGTCGCCAACTACGTGAGCATCCTTGAGCGGGTGCGTTGATGACATGAACAAGGTCATCATCACCTGTGCGATCACGGGGTCGATCCACACTCCGTCGATGTCGCCCTACCTGCCGGTGACGCCCGACGAAATCGCCGCCTCGGCGATCGGCGCGGCCGAGGCGGGCGCGGCCATCGTGCACCTGCATGCGCGTGACCCGAAAGACGGCCGGCCGTCGCAGGACCCGGCGCTGTTCCGGCAGTTCGTGCCGCGCATCAAGGCGGCATCCGACGTGGTGATCAACATCACCACCGGCGGCGCGCCGACGATGAGCGTGGAAGAGCGGCTGCAGCCGGCGCTGCAACTGCGTCCCGAGGTGGCGTCTCTCAACATGGGCTCGATGAACTTCGGCCTCTACGAGATGCTCGGCCGCTTCAAGGAGTTCAAGCACGATTGGGAGCGGCCTTATCTGGCCGGCAGCGACGACCGGGTGTTCAAGAACACCTTCAAGGACATCGCGTACATCCTGCAGTCGTGCAGCGAGAACAACACCCGCTTCGAGATCGAGTGCTACGACATCGGGCACCTGTACACGGCGGCGCATTTTCTGGATCGCGCGCTGCTGAAGCCGCCGCTGCTGATTCAGTCGGTGTTCGGCCTGCGCGGCGGCATCGGCGGCCATGTTGAAGACCTGATGCACATGCGCCGCACGGCTGATCGGCTGTTCGGCAAGGACTACGTGTGGTCGGTGCTGGGTGCGGGCCGCAACCAGATCCCGCTGGCCACGGTGTCGGCCTCGATCGGTGGCCATGTGCGCGTCGGGCTCGAAGACTCGCTCTGGGATGGCCCCGGCCAGTTCGCGACGACCAATGCGGCCCAGGTGCAGCGGATGCGCACCATCATCGAGGCGTTGTCGCTGCAAGTGGCCACGCCGGCCGATGCGCGGCAGATGCTGGGCCTGAAGGGGCGCGACGAAGTGGCATTCTGACTGCGACGCTGCAGCTGCAGCAACGCTAAGGCTGAAGGTTCTTCAGCTTCAATACGTGGCTGCGTTTTGCCGTCAAACAGGGCAGATCACCTCAACGCGTCGTTTCCTCCGTCTGCCTCGGCGCCCTTGCCCGGACGCGTCTGCCGGTGGGCCTCGTGCTTGTCGACCACGGTGGTGATGGCCCGCTTGAGCTTGGCCACTGCGCCGTGAATCGCCTGGTGTGCGGTGTTGGCCTGGTCTTTCACCACCACCGGATCCATCCCGACCAGCCGGGCTTCCAGCGTGCAGTGAATGTCGTCGGGCGTGTTCTTGAGGTGACTGTTCGCATCGGCGAGGTGGGCTTCGACACGGGTCACTTGCCCGGCGAATCGGCTGAGCGCGTCTTTCACCACCGTCTCGAGGTGCTCGGCCATCTGATGGCGTCCATCGACATGGGGATCGGTGTTCAACAAGACTTGCATGGCGTGCTCCTCACTCGGTGGATGGGTTCAGCGCAAAGGCCCCTGGCCGGGTGGCATGGGCTGCGGTCTGCCGCTTCGAAAGTCGATCACCTTGGCGGTCTTTGGCAGGGTGGCTCTGGCCCGCTGTCGGTGCAATTCGACTTCGGCATCGGCGAGCGCGGCGTAGGTCATCTGGTTGGCTGCGCTCAGCCAGGTGATCATGTACCGGGTCTTGGTGTTCCAAGTGTCATCCACGTCACTCTCCGATCGGTCCCAGGGCAAGGGATCGATGGTGCCGGATCGGGGTGATTTGTCAGTCACCCAAAGGCATGTACGAGCGTCGTCCGTGTCCTACGCCAGATCGCCGAGGCAAAGAAAAAGGCCCGGTCTTTAGACCGGGCCTTTTTGCGTCGAGGCACTCAGGCGCAAGGCCTGGGCGCGCTCATGACGCTGCCAAACTCGAACTCAGCGCTTGGCCTTGGCTGCAGCGGTGGCCTTCACGGCCGTGCTGGTCATGGCCTGGAAGTTGGCTTCGGCCACTTCGACGGCTTGCTTCGAAGCCTTGTGCACGCTTTCGTAGGCGTTGTTCGCAGCCGCGACGGCCGACTTCACCAGTGCGACGGCGTTTTCGCTGCCGGCCGGCGCGTTCTTGACGGCGGTGTCGACCACCGACATGAACTTCTTCTGCGCATCGGCAGCGGTCGCTTCAGCGGCCTTGCTCATTTCCGACGTGGTCGCGGTGGCGATGTCGTACAGGTGGCGGCTGTAAGCGGCAGCCTTTTCGGCGGCAGGCTGCAGGAGCGAGGTCTGCAGGGCCAGCAGTTCTTGTGCGTCCTTGGCCGACAGGGCGGCTTGGGTAGATTCAGCGGCTTCGCCCATGGCGGCCTTGGCCACTTGCAGGTTCAGCTCGACGAGCTTTTCAACGCCTTCGAAAGCCTTGGCGGTCAGGCCGAACAGCGTGTCGAGGTTGGACTTTTGCGCGGCGACGATTTGTTCTGCGGTCAACATGGAGATCTCCAGTAGGTAAAAAAAGATGGCTTGAGAGCTGACCCACAAATCTTGTTGCAGTGCAGCATGGGGTGAAGTATAGGAGTCCCTAATGACTTGGCAAGCCTTTTTTGGTGCAATGCAGCAAAACTAGGGTGCCGGGCCTAAAACCCGGGTTTCGCCGGCGCGCAATCGGATCTGCACAATCCGTCCGGTGCAGGCCTTTTATTCCGACCACTTCGTGTTGCCGTTACCCGAGGGGCACCGCTTCCCGATGGCGAAGTACCGGCTCCTGCGAGACCGCGTCGACACTGAGCTGCCGGGTGTCACGTTGATGGAGGCGCCTGCGGCCTCGGACGGCGAATTGGCGCTGGCGCACACGCCGCAGTACGTGGGCGACGTGGCAGAAGGGCGCTTGTCGGCCGCCGAGCAGCGCGAGATCGGGTTCCCGTGGACGCCAGCGATGGTGGCGCGATCGCGCCGATCGGTGGGCGCCTCGATCGCTGCGGCGCGTGAGGCGCTGAACGGCGGCGGTTTGGCCTTCAACCTGGCTGGCGGCACCCACCATGCGTATGCCGATCACGGCAGCGGTTTCTGCGTGTTCAACGATGTGGTGGTCGCGGCTCGGCGGATGCAGGCCGAGGCGCCGCGTCGAGGGGAAGGCCCGCTGCGGGTCGCGGTGATCGATCTCGATGTGCACCAGGGCAACGGCACGGCGGCCATCTGCCGCAACGACCCGACGATCACCACGCTCTCGATGCACGGCGCGAAGAACTTCCCGTTTCGCAAGGAGGCGAGCGACATCGACGTCGACCTCCCCGATGGCTGTGCCGACGAGGAATATCTGGTTGCGCTGGATCACGCGCTGGATCGGCTGTGGCGGCACAGTGAGTCCACCGGCCTTCCGCAATTGATCTTTTTCCTGGCCGGCGCCGATCCCCACGAAGGCGATCGCCTTGGCCGGCTGAAGCTCACCGCGGCTGGCTTGGCCGAGCGTGACCGACGTGTGTTCGCAGCCGCCCTGGAGCGCCGCATTCCTGTTGCCGTGTCGATGGCGGGCGGCTACGGGACGGTGATCGAGGACACCGTGGCGCTTCAGCTCACCACCTTGCGCTTGGCGTTCCGGCATTGGCAGGCCTGGCAGTCGTTGCGTCCGCGCGCGCCAGATCTTCAAGCCGAGGTCGCCTGAGACGCCTGAGACAATGGGGAGATGGAAAATCTGCCCTGGATCACGCTGGCGCTGAGTGTCGTCACGCTGCTGCTGGTGCTGTGGCTGGCGCTTCGCAAATCAGACAACACCAGTGCTCGCGCCGACCACGAGGCGCTCATCGATGCGGTGCGCAGCGGCTCCGAACGCCTGGAGCGCGAGTTGCGTGATGAGCTCGGCCGCAGCGCCCAGGGCACGCGGGTCGAACTGGGCACGGCGCTCGGCACTTTCCAGCAGACGCTGTTGAACCAGCAGGGCGACGTGGCCCGCACCCAGACCACGCAGGCCCAGGCCTCGCGCGAATCGCTCGACGCAGCGCTGAAGCGCTTCTCCGACACCCTGGGTGCGCAACTGCGCGACATGGCCGAGGCGAACGAGCGACGACTCGGCGAGGTCAAGACCAGCGTGGAGCAACGACTGACCGTGCTGCAGCAAGGCAACGAAGCCAAGCTCGAACAGATGCGTGCGACCGTCGACGAGAAGCTGCACGCCACGCTGGAAGCCCGTCTGGGCGAGAGCTTCAAGCAGGTCGCCGACAGGCTCGACCAGGTGCATCGCGGGCTGGGCGAGATGCAGGGGCTGGCCAAGGATGTGGGTTCGCTGAACCGGGTGCTGAATAACGTGAAGTCGCGCGGCGTGTTTGGCGAGGTGCAACTGGCTGGCTTGCTGGAACAGGTGTTCACGCCGGACCAGTACGCGACTAATGTCGAGACCATTCCCGGCAGCGGAGCGCGGGTCGAGTTCGCGATCAAGCTGCCTGGCCGCCGCGACGATGGCCTGCCGCTGTGGCTGCCGATCGATGCGAAGTTCCCACGCGAGGACTACGAGCGCCTGCTCGATGCGCAGGAGCGCGCCGACCGGCCCGAGGCCGAAGCGGCCGGCAAGGCGATCGAGATGCGCTTGCGTGCCGAGGCGAAGACGATCCGCGAGAAGTACGTGGCGGCGCCGCACACCACCGAATTCGCGATCCTGTTCGTGCCGACCGAGGGGCTCTATGCCGAAGCGCTGCGACGCCCCGGTTTGATGGAAGCGCTGCAGCGTGAGCACCGTGTCACGCTGGCGGGCCCGACCACGCTGCTGGCCACGCTGAACAGTCTGCAGATGGGCTTTCGCACATTGGCGCTGGAGAAGCGCTCGACCGAAGTGTGGGAGGTGCTGGGTGCGGTGAAGACCGAGTTCAGCAAGTTCGGCGAGGTGCTCGAGAAAACCAAGAGAAAGCTTGCTGAGGCCAGCGACACGATTGACAAGGCGCAGACACGTACCAACGTGATGAACCGCGCGCTCAAGAGGGTCGAAGCGGTGTCCGAGCCGCGTACGCGCGCGCTGCTGCCCGGTGTCGATGCAGATCTGCAGATGGAGGCTGACATCGACCTCTTGCCCGCGGAGGTTCCCGCGGCGCGCGATTGATGGCGTTTTCGCAGCCGCTGCTGGCGCTGATCCTCGGTCAGGTGTTCCTGCATGCCTGCATGACGGGTGTGCGTGTCGCCGCTCCCTTGCTGATGCTGCGGCAAGGCCATGCCGAGTGGTCGGTCGGTTTGCTGCTGGGCTTGTTTGCTGCCGCACCGGTGGCCACAGCGCTGCATTCCGGGCGCATGGCAGACCGCCACGGCTACCACCGGCCGATGCGGCTGGCCGTAGTGCTGGCGGTTGGTGGGGCGCTGATGGCGGCGGCAGCGGTGTGGTTGACTCCTTCAGCGCCGATCACCGGATGGGCTGTACTGGATGAGCTGCGTCTCGCTCCTCGAGGAGCCTCCTTCGCCATGCTGTCCGTGGCCGCGATGCTGTGTGGCGTTGGCGCCAACATGGGTCTGATCACGATCCAGCGCAGCGCCGGGCGCTTGGCTTCCGGAGGCGGAATCGAGGTCACGCGGGTCTTCAGCTGGCTGGGCCTGGCCCCGGCGGTGTCGAACATGATCGGCCCGGTCGTGGCCGGGACGGCCATCGACGCTGCAGGATTCGGCAGTGCTTTTCTCGTGCTGGCCGTGCTGCCGCTGATCAGTCTGGCGTGGATGCGGCGGGTGCCTGCCGAAGTGCCGGCGGCACGCACGCCGGGAGCGCCAGTGACCAGCGCCTGGACGCTGCTGCGCCTGCCCGGGCTGCGCCGCCTGCTGCTGGTGAACTGGCTGCTGTCGTCGAGCTGGGATCTGCACGCTTTCCTGGTGCCCGTGCTCGGGCACGAGCGTGGACTCAGCGCGTCAGCGATCGGGTTGATCCTGGGCACATTCGCCGCCGCGGTGGCCGCGGTGAGGCTGGTCATTCCGTGGATCGCACACCATCTGCGTGAGGCGCAGGTGCTGACCGGCGCAATGCTGACCACTGCAGCGGTGTTTGCGATCTACCCGTTCGCCCAGTCGGCACTCGCGATGGCGATCTGCGGCGCCTGCTTGGGCATCGCGCTGGGTTGCGTGCAGCCGATGATCATGACCGCCTTGCATCGTCTGACGCCTCAGCCGCGCCACGGCGAGGCGCTGGCGCTGCGCTCGATGACGATCAACGGAGCCAGCACGTTGATGCCGCTGCTGTTCGGCGTGGTCGGCTCAGCGCTCGGTGCCGCGCCGCTCTTCTGGCTGATGGGTATCGCCATGGCTGCGGGCAGCCTGGCAGCGTGGCAGGTCGGACGTCGGTCGGATGACGCCCATCTCTCAGCGCTCAGAACTTGAAGTCGCCTGTGACTGGTGGCGGGTCGCGCCGTACTTCCTGCGCGTCGGTGAGCAGTGAGGGCAGCCGGGCTGACACGTCCTTTGGCGACAAAGCGCGTTGTTCGGTCAGTGGGGTTGCCGCAGCGAACTGGTAACTGGCGGGCAACTTCGACTCGCGTGGATATCCCGCCGCATCGAGGTAGGAGGCCCAGCCTTCACCAGACCAGCCACGCACCACCTGCGCGCCGATGGTGATCGCCGGCAGGTCACTGCCGCCCGTGAGGCGCAGCAGCATGGCACCGTCCTCACCGGTGACCACGCTCTTCTCCGTGTACGGAATGCCACGCTGCTGCAGGAACTGACGGCCCGAATCGCAGGGGCCGCAATTGGCAGAGCCATACAGCGTGACCGGGTAGCGCTGCACGGCTTCTCGGAGGTCGATGGGCAAAGCCGCTTGAACCCCGGCCGTGGCGCCAGTCGTCTTCAAGGTGGACAGCTTGTCGCCGCTGGCCAGCGGCGGCCGGTCGGTGTAGGTGATGCTGCCATCGCTGCCGACGACCTTGTACTGCTGGGCGAAGCTTGGCGTGGCGATGCTGGCGAGGACTGCTGCGCAGGCGAGCATGATGGCCTGCGCCGAAGCCTGGCGAAACGAAGCGGGGCGTTGGGGAATTGGCGTCGAACTCATCACTGTCTCTCCTCTGAACGTCTTGCGGTGTGGCATGGCTGAGGCGATCACGTCATGCCTTGATGGCGCAGCAGGGCATCGATGCTCGGTTCGCGGCCGCGAAACGCCTTGAAGCTTTCCATCGCCGGCCGGCTGCCGCCGGCTTCGAGCACCGCTTGCCGATAGCGTCGGCCGGTGGCCACGTTCAGCACACCGCCGTCCTGGGCAGACTCCTCGAACGCCGACCAGGCATCGGCCGACAGCACCTCAGCCCATTTGTAGCTGTAGTACCCCGCCGAATAACCGCCGGCGAAGATGTGCGAGAAGCTGTGCTGGAAGCGGTTGAGCGCAGGCGGCTTGAACACCGATACCTCGTTGCGGACTTCGTCGAGCACCTCTGCAATGCGGTCTTCGCTGCCGGGCTCGGCATGCAGCCGCATGTCGAACAAGGCGAACTCCACCTGCCGCAGCGTCTGCAGGCCACTCTGGAAGTTCTTGGCCGCCAGCATGCGGTCGAACAGTTCGCGAGGCAGTGGTGCGCCCGTGTCGACGTGCGACGTCAGGCGTTTGACCACGTCCCACTCCCAGCAGAAATTCTCCATGAACTGGCTGGGCAATTCGACAGCGTCCCATTCAACGCCGGAGATGCCGGCCACACCGATGTCGTCGACCTGCGTCAGCATGTGATGCAGGCCATGACCGAATTCATGGAACAGCGTGGTCACGTCGTCATGACTGAGCAGGGCCGCACGCCCTGGCAACGGCGGCGTGAAGTTGCACACCAGTTGCGCCACTGGCGTCTGCAGCCGGCCCTCCGGCCGCGCCCAGCGGCCGCGGACATCGTCCATCCAGGCGCCTGGCCGCTTACCCGGGCGTGCATAAGGGTCGAGGTAGAACTGGCCCACTAACTCGGCATTGCCGTCGGCTGACGCGGTGTTGGCGCGCTCTATGCGGAAGAAGCGCACGCTCGGATGCCAGACCGGCGCGCTGTCGGGACGGATGGTCACCTCGAACAAGGTCTCGATGATGCGGAACAGGCCTTCGAGCACCTTCGGCTCGGTGAAGTACTGCTTCACTTCGTGATCGCTGAAGGCGTATCGGGCTTCCTTGAGCTTCTCGCTGGCGAACGGCAGGTCCCAGGCCTGCAGGTCGTCGATGCCGAGCTCGGTGCGCGCGAACTCGCGCAGTTCTTCCAGGTCACGCAATGCATGCGGCCGTGCACGGCGCGCGAGGTCGCGCAGGAAGTCAGTGACTTGCTTCGGCGAAGTTGCCATCTTGGGAACCAGCGAAACATCGGCATAGCTGGGATAGCCCAGCAATCGGGCCTCTTCCTGGCGCAGGCGCAATAACTCGCGCATCACCTCGCTGTTGTCTTTTTCAGGGGGGCCTACATCGCTCGCGCGGGTGGCGTTGGCAACATAGAGCCGTTCACGCAACGCTCGGTTGTGGGCGTACTGCATCACCGGAAAGTAGCTCGGGAAATGCAGGGTCACCTTGTGACCTGTCTTGCCCTCGGTGGCGGCTGCGGCCGCTGATGCCTCGCGCGCATCGGCCGGCACCCCCACGAGTTCGTCGGCTGAGGCGTAATAGGCGTAGCCGTCGGTGGCGTCGAGCACGTGCTCGGAAAACTTCTGCGCCAGCTCTGCCTGCAATTCCTGCACGCGCTGGAAGCGTTGCTTGGCTTCGCCTTCCAATTCGGCGCCGGCGAGCACGAAGTCTCGCATCGCATTGCCCAGCGCCTGCTTACGGGCCGGACTCAGTACCTGGCCTTGCCCGACATCTGCAGTCTGTGCGATCGACTTGTACTTGGCATACAGCCGCTCGTCGGCGGCATGTCGGCTGGATTGTTCCGTGACCTTGGGCAATGCCTCGGTAAACGCCGCTCGGAGTGCGGGGGTGTCAGCGACGGCATTCAGGTGGCCGATGGCGCCCCAGACGAAGCGCAGTCGCTCACCGGCGGTGTCGAGCACCGCCGACACGGCATCGTATTGCGCTGGAACATCCGGGCCGACTGCCAGTTCAAGTGCCTCGTCGGCCGCCTTCAAAAGGACGTCGACCGCCGGCGCGACGTGCTCCGGTCGAATCTGATCGAAGGCGGGCAGGCCCTCAGCGCTGAGCAGCGGATTGGTCATGGGGTGCAGGCCGGCTGAATGTGGGGTGATCGAATAGGGAATGACGCATGGAGCCACTCTGAGTAGAGCTTACGTAGATGGTGCTGGCCAGCACCGCTGCAAGGGCAAAGATTACCCTTTGTCACTGCCGCGGCCCAATGGCCTTGCTTCGGCAACGAGAAGAACCGCACGCCTGAGAAGACCGAAAACAGCAAAGGCCGCTGCAGGCGGCCTTTGGGGAGGGCAGGGGCCGGGAGTTCAGGACTCCCACAGGTCACGACTTTCCTTGAGCGCCCAGCGCGATCTTCAGCAGATCGGCCACCGTGTTGGCGTTGAGCTTTTCCATGATGTTGGCGCGGTGAGCCTCGACTGTCTTGATGCTGATCCCCAGATCGTCAGCGATCTGCTTGTTGAGGCGGCCGGCGACGATGCGCTCGAGCACCTGACTTTCGCGGGTTGTCAGGCGCGACAGCAGGGCGTCCCGGCTGGCGGCTTCCTGATGGTGCGAAAACGCAGCACGAGCCTGATCCAGCATCCGTTCGACAAGGCCGACCAGTTCTTCTTCCTTGAACGGCTTCTCGATGAAATCCATCGCGCCCTTCTTCATCGTCGTGACCGCCATCGGCACGTCGCCGTGGCCGGTGATGAAGACGATGGGCAGTGGGCTCTTGCGCTCAAGCAGCCGGTCCTGCAACTCCAGGCCACTCATGCCATCCATGCGGATGTCGGCGATCAGGCAGGCCACTTCACGTGAGTCGAAGCGCGACAGAAAGGACTCCGAAGAATCGAAACACTTGACCCGGTAGTCCTTGCCTTCAAGCAACCACTGCAGGGAATCGCGCACGGCCTCGTCATCGTCGACGACATAAACGGTGCCTTTTTTGGGAATCAAGCTCATGAGATCACAGCCGCGTTGGGTGAGGGGAGCGCTTCGATTCGGCCGGACTCAACAGGCAGCGTAAACACAAAACAGCAGCCTGTAACCGACCCTCCATTGTAAAGGTTCTCCGCTCTCATTCGGCCACGGTGCGACTCGATGATCGAACGACACAGGCTGAGGCCGATGCCCAATCCTTCCGGTTTTGTCGAGAAAAATGCTTCATACAGCCTCGCCAGAACCTCCGGCTTGATCCCCGGACCCATGTCGGTCACCCTGAATTCGATGACTTCGCCTTCCTCGGCCGTGTGTCTCGGAACGACCCGCAATTCGATGTTGCGCCGCGAAGATGGCAGCTTGGCAGAATCGATCGCCTCGGCCGCGTTCTTCAGCAGATTCAGCACCACCTGCTCGATCAGGATCGGGTCGACCATGAGTGGCGGCAGCCGCTGAGCGACGTAGGTGTGAAT
>LNFM01007018.1_pt1 | contig 18060 bp, 17 predicted proteins | sample 596031 | NCBI WGS metagenome assembly LNFM01 (sample SAMN04254537, study PRJNA301005) | activated carbon metagenome | isolation source: dual media filters at the Ann Arbor, Michigan drinking water treatment plant | place: USA: Ann Arbor | reverse complement strand
TGCCGGTGGTCGCGCTCAAGGAGATGGCCGCCGAGTTCGGCGACCGCCGCGCCGTGCCGTCGTTCGCCTACATGGTGGGCTTCTTCGCGATGGGCGTCGGCGGCGTCTTCATGGGCTGGCTGGCCGATCGCACCAGCCCGCGCGTGCCGCTGTTTATTGCCGGCGTCTCGATCCTGGTCGGCGGCTGGCTGGCGAGCAGCGGCGACGTCCTGGCGCTCTACCTGGGCTATGCCATTCCGTTGGGCTTCCTCGGCAATTCGGCCACCTTCACGCCGGCCATGAACAACATCCAGGGATGGTTCGACCGCCGCCGCAGCACGGCGGTATCTCTCATCTCGGTCGGCCCCGCGATCTCGGGCTTCGTCTGGCCGCAGGTCTACCGCTGGCTGGTGCCCGAGGTCGGCTGGCGCGAGACGCTGGTGATCTATGGCGTGACCGCAGGCTTGCTGATCTTCCTCTGCGCCTTCTACATCAGGGCCTCGCCGATGGCGCACAGCAAGGCGGCGCGCCCGGCCGAGGATCACTCGGCCCTGCCGATGTCGTCGCGCTCGATCATGGTCGTTCTCTCGGCGGCGGGCTTTTGCTGCTGCACCGCCATGGCCGTACCGTTCGTGCACATGGTGGCCTTCTGCGGCGACCTCGGCTTCTCGTCGGCGCGTGGTTCCGAGGCGATCGCGCTGATCCTGCTCACGGCGGTGGCCGCAACCTTCGCCATGGGCCGACTCTCCGACCACATCGGCCCGATCAAGGTGAGCTTGCTCTGCGCCCTGATCCAGATCGCCTCGCTGGTTGGCTTCGTGTTCGTCGAGAGCCTATCGGGCATCTACACGCTCTCGGTCATCCACGGCATTCCCTACATCGCCATCGTGCAGGGCTACGCGTTGATTCTGCGCTACTTCTACGGTCCCACCATCGGCGGCTGGCGTCTGGGCGTGGTCATGCTGTTTGCCATGGCGGGCATGGCGGTCGGCGGCTGGATGGGCGGCGCGATCTTCGACGCCACGCTCTCCTACCGCTCGGCCTTCCAGGCAGCACTCGCCTTCAATCTCCTGAACCTGATGCTGCTGGGCGCGCTCTACATGGCCCAGCGCCGGCGCAGAGGCTTCGTCAGTCCGCCTTGATGCCCGAGGCGGCGATTGCCTTGCCCCAGCGCGCATACTCGGCCTTCAGGAAGGCGTCGAACTCGGCCGTCGTGCTGGGCCTGGGCAGCGTGCCGACGGCGAGGAACTTCTGCTGGACCGCCGGCGAGCGGACGATCTTGTTCAGCGCCACCGCCAGCCGCTCCACGGTCTCGCGCGGCGTGCCAGCGGGCAACAGCATGCCCAGCCAGGCATTGGCCTCGAAGCCCGGAAAGCCCTGCTCGGCGATGGTCGGCGTCACGGGAAAGAACGGCAGCCGCTCGAGGCTGCCGACCGCGATCAGGCGCAGGCGGCCAGCCTCGATATGCGGCCGCGTCACGGCCACCGTATCCAGCGCCACCTGGACGTTGCCTGCGATCAGGTCGTTCATTGCCTGCGCGCTGCCCTGGTAGGGCACGTGCAGGATCTTCATCCCCGTCGCGCGCTTCAATTCTTCCATGGCGACGTGGCTCACGGTGCTGTTGCCCGACGAGGAATGCGAAAGCTTGTCGGGATTGGCCTTGGCGTAGGCGATCAGCTCCGGCAGCGTTTTCACCGGTAGCGACGGGTTGACCACCAGCACCAGCGGCAGATCACCGACCCGACCGACCGGCTCGAAGCTCTTCAGCGTGTCATAGGTCACGTTCTTGTAGAGATGCGGCGCCATCACCAATGCCGCCATGGCCGAGATCAGGATGGTGGAACCGTCGGGTGCCGCGCGCGCGACCTGGCCAAGCGCAATGCTGCCGCCCTGGCCGGGCTTGTTCTCGACGATGAAGGTCTCGCCGATCTCGTCCTTCAGGGCCTCGGCCACGATGCGCGAAACGAGGTCGATGCCCTGGCCGGCGGGAAAGCCCACCACGATCCTGGCGACCTTGCCACCCTGGCCGAGGGCGGGCAGGGGGGAAAGGGCTGCCAGCGACAGGGTGGCGAAATGACGTCTCAGCATGATGATCCTCCCTAGATGACCTTGCGCGCCCGGAGCGCAGCGATCTCCGCCGCGGACAGACCCAGGGCGCCGTAAACCTCGTCGTTGTGTTCGCCGATGGTCGGTCCGGCACGCTGTACGCGGCCCGGCGTTTCGGAGAAACGCGGCACCACGCCCTGCATGCGAACCGAGCCCAGTTCGCTGTCCGGTACGCGCACGATCGCCTCACGGGCCCGGATCTGCGGATCGTCGAACACATCGGCGATATCGTAGATCGGCGAGAAACCCACTTCGTGGCGCGCCAATGTCTCTCCCAGCTCGGCGAGGGTGAGCCTGCCAAGCGCCGCGCCCACGATCTCGTCGAGTTCGCGGTGGTTGCGGACACGCGCCGGGTTGGTGGCGAATCGCGGATCGTCCAGCAGGGCGTGCAAGTCGAGGGCGGCACAGAGGCGGGCAAAAATGCTCTGGGTCGAAGCCGCGATGGATGCCCACTTGCCGTCGACTGTCCGGTAGACATTGCCCGGAGCCGCGTACTGGCTGCGATTGCCCGAGCGGGTGCGCACGGTGCCCAGCTGGTCGTACTCGATGGCAAGAAACTCCAGCGTGCGCAGCATGGCCTCGGTCGCCGAGCAGTCGATGTCCTGGCCGCGCTGTTCCGGGTGGTGGGCGAGATCGTGCAGGGCGGCCAGGATGCCCAGCGCTCCGAAGAGACCAGCCACCGCATCGGAGATCGGGTAGCCGAGATGCAGCGGGCGGCCGTTCTCCTCGCCGCAGATCTGGGTAAAGCCGCTCATCGCCTCGAAAATGCGGGCAAAGCCCGGACGATCGCGGTAGGGCCCGTCCTGGCCGAAGCCCGTGACCCGCAGGATGGTGAGGCGCGGATTGATCGCCTGCAGCCAGGCCCGGGTGATGCCCCAGCCGTCGAGCGTGCCGGGCCGGAAGTTCTCCACCAGCACGTCGGCGTCGGCGATCAGTTTGCCGAACAGGTCATGGCCGGCGGCCTGGCGCAGGTCGAGCGTGACGCCCTTCTTGTTGCGGTTGGTGACCTTCCACCATAGCGGCGCGCCATCCTTGTGCGGTGCCAGGGCACGCAGCGAATCGCCGGCGCCCGGCATCTCGACCTTGACGACCTCGGCGCCATAGTCGCCCAGCAGGCCGGCGGCAAAGGGCCCGGCCACCACCGTGGAGATATCGACGATTTTCAATCCGCGAAGCGGGCCGGTGGCTTTGTCCGTCATTCTGGTGTTTCCTCGAAGCGAGTGTCGCACATGCAAAAGTTGCATGTCTGGCAAAGGTGGTTTGCCAAAAAAGGATGGACCGATGGGTAACGAGCCTTGGAAGATGACCGCTGTCGAGGCCGTGGCGCGGCTGAAGAAGAAGGATATCTCGCCGCTCGATCTGGTCGAGGCCTCGGCCCGGCGCATTGCCGAAGTTGAGCCCGCGGTGAACGCGCTGCCGACCCTCTGCCTCGATCGCGCGCGCGACCATGCCAAGCGCATCATGGCGGGCGGCGGAGCCTGCGAAGCTTCTGGCGAAGCAGGCTGGCTCGCCGGTCTTCCCGTCTCGATCAAGGACCTGACCGACGTCGCCGGCGTGCGCACGACCTACGGCTCGCCGATCTTCGCCAACCATGTGCCGGCCAGATCCAATCCGCTGGTCGAGCGTATCGAACGCAAGGGCGGCATCGTGATGGGCAAGTCGAACACGCCGGAATTTGGCGCCGGCGGCAGCACCTTCAACGAGGTGTTCGGCCGCACGCGTAATCCCTGGAACACCTCACTCACCTGTGGCGGATCGACCGGTGGCGGCTCGGTATCGGTAGCGACCGGCGAGGTCTGGCTGGCGCACGGTTCCGACCATGGTGGCTCGCTACGCCGGCCCGGCACCTATTGCTCGACCGTGGGCATCCGGCCCTCGCCGGGCCGCGTGACTCGCGGCACCTCGAACAATCTCTGGTCACCGCAGTCGGTGCAGGGGCCCATGGCGCGCAACGTCACCGACCTGGCGCTGTTCCTCGACGCCATGGCCGGGTTCTGTGCGCACGATCCGATGACCTTCGATGCCCCCGCCGTGTCGTTCAGCGCCGCCGTCGCCAATCCGGTGGCGCCGAAGCGGGTGGCCTTCAGCATCGATTTCGGTGGCAGGTTCGAACTCGACCGCGAGATCCGCGAGATCTGCACAAAGATGGCGCGACGCTTCGAGGAACTGGGCTGCATCGTCGAGGAGGCCTCGCCCGAATTCGGGCCGGTCGACAATGTGTTCATGGCGTTGCGCAGCCAGCAGTTCGTCGTCGATCGCGAACTGCAGATCCAGCAGCACCGCGACAAGATCAAGCCCGACATCATCTGGAACACCGAGCTGGGTCTCCAGCAGACCACGAGCCGGCTCGCCTGGGCCGAGCGCGAGCGGGCGGCGCTCTACCGGCGCATGGGTGCATTCTTCCAGACCTACGACCTGTTCGTGACGCCGGGCGCGCCGACCGCCGCCTTCGACGTCAACCTGCGCGCGCCTGAAGCCATCGCCGGCAAGAAACTCGAGAACTACATGGCGGGTTCGACGCTGAACTCGGCCATCACCGTGACGGGCAGCCCCGCAATCGCCGTGCCCTGCGGCTTCGACCAGTATGGCCGGCCCGTCGGCCTGCAACTGGTCGGCAAGCCCCGGGGCGAGGCGGCCCTGCTGCAGGCCGCCGTCCTCTACGAGCAGTTGATCGGCTTGGATCGCCTGCTACCCATCGACCCAAGGCCCGGAACCGTGCCACCATCTGCCTGAGAAACAGGGAGATGCCATGCGGGTCGTGATCACGGGCGCGAGCCGGGGAATCGGTCGGGCCACGGCACTGAAACTCGCGGCTGACGGCGTCGAGGCGCTGACCCTCTGCGACGTGGCCTATCTCGACGAACTCGAGGCGCTGGCGGCCAATCTGCGGACGTCGGGCTGCAAGGTCCACGCGTTGCGGGCCGACGTGGCACGGCCCAACGAGCCCGCCCGGGTGATCGCCGCCGCGGTCAAGGCGATGGGCGGCATCAGCGGTATCGTCGGCAATGCCGGTATTGCAGCACCTGCCAAGCTGGTCGATCTCGACGTCGCGACCTGGGATCGCATTTTCAATATCAACCTCCGGGCCAACTGGCTGCTGGCCAAGGCGGCGTATCCCCATCTCCGGAAGTCGAAGGGCGCCATCGTGATGGTATCGTCTATGTCCGGCGTCATGCCGCAGCTGCCGACCGGCGCCTACAGCCCGGCCAAGGCCGCGCTGATCATGCTGGCCGAGATGATAGCGATGGAATGGGCCCCAGACGGTATCCGCGCCAATTCGGTGTGCCCGGGCTTCGTCCATACCTCGATGACCGACGCGATCTACAGCCAGCCCAAGCTGGCGCGCGGCCGCGCCAAGCTGGTGCCGCTGGGCCGCGTCGCCAAGCCCGGCGACATTGCCGACGCCATCGCCTTCCTGCTGAGTCCGGAGGCCGGTTACATCACCGGCCAGGCGCTGGTGGTGGACGGCGGTCTCACGCGGTCGATCCTCAATCATGCGCCTGGTGTGGCGGCTACCCCGAAAGGCAAGTAGAGCGACGCCGGGGATCAGTTGAAGATCGAGGGATCGATCAGCGGTCGTCCGCGCGGGCGGGCGGCGTCGGGCCGGTCGCATTTCTGGAAGCGGCCGCGGCCGGCCGAACCGCTCATCTTGCCCTCGTCCATCACGACCTCGCCACGCGACAGGGTCATCACTGGATAGCCGGTGAGCTGGCGACCTTCGTAGGGCGTGTAGTCGCAATTGTGGTGCAGGATCGAGTTGGTGAGGCTCACCTTGCGCGTGGGATTCCACAGCACGATGTCGGCGTCCGCGCCGACCGCGATCGTGCCCTTGCGCGGATGCAGGCCATAGATTTTGGCGGGATTGGTCGAGGACAGCGCCACGAACTGCTGCAGGGTGAGGCGGCCCTTGTTGACGCCTTCGGAGAAGAGCAGCGGCAGGCGGGTTTCGACGCCCGGCACGCCATTGGGAATCTTGCGGAAGCTCTGCGCCGCGCCCGGCAGTTTCTTGCCGCGCACGTCATCGTACTTGAAGGCGGCGTGGTCCGACGACAGAACCTGGAAGGTGCCGGCGGCGAGGCCGGTCCAGATGTGCTCCTGGTTGTCAGTGCCGCGCGGCGGCGGCGAGCACACGCATTTGCTGCCCTCGTCGCCCGGCTTCTCGAAATCCTCTTCGCTGAGGAAGAGATACTGCGGGCAGGTTTCGCCGTAGATCCGGAGGCCGCGTGCCTGGGCACGCTGGATTTCGTGCATGGCTTCCTTGGCCGAGACGTGGACGAGAAGCATCGGCACGTCCAGCAACTCGGCCAGCGAGATGGCGCGGTGCGTGGCCTCGCGTTCGACCACGAAGGGCCGCGAGGTGGCGTGGAACTTGGCGGCCGTCATGCCCTTCAGTTCAAGGCGCTCGGTCAGCCAGGTGATGCAGTCGGAGTTCTCGGCATGGATCATCAGCATCGCCTGCTCGCGGCGGGCGGCGGCCAGCGCGTCGAGCATCTCGCGATCGGTAAGCTTCACGTCGTCGTAGGTCATGTAGACCTTGAACGAGGTGTAGCCGTCGGCGACCAGGGCAGTGAAATCCTGGCCCATGATCTTGTGGCTGGCGTCGGACAGGATCACGTGGAAGGCGTAGTCGATCAGCGACTTGCCCTCGGCGCGCCGGTGGTACTTCTTGACCGCGTCGCGCAGCGGCTGGCCCCGGTTCTGGTAGGCGAAGGGGATGATGGTCGTGGTGCCGCCGGCCGCCGCCGCCCGGCTGCCGCTCTCGAAATCGTCGCAGAACACCGAGCCGTCGGCCGTGTCCTGGTCGAAATGGACATGTGCGTCGATGCCGCCCGGCACCGCGATCAAGTTTGTGGCATCGATCTCACGCTTGCCCCGGTCGAGCCGCTCGCCCAGTGCCACCACGCGGCCGCCGGAGACACCGATATCCCCCTTCACGACGTCTGAAGCGGTGGCAATGGTGGTGTTGCGGATGACGAGATCGTACTCGGCCATGTTTTCCTCCCGGGAGGTGGGTAGCAAGGCCCGTGTCGCTAAAGGGGCTGCCTATTCCCCGCCTAGACCGGGAAAGTCCCAAGGTCCACACTGTTGCAATGCTGCCAAGGGAGCCACGATGAAACGCTGGATCGGACCGCTGGTCGCCCTGCTGACGGGGGCTTTGCTGCCCCTGCAGGCCGGGGGGCAGACCGCCATAAAGCCCGCCGTCGTCTACAGCACAGGCGGAAAATTTGACAAATCCTTCAACGAAGGCGTGAGCACGGGCGCCGAGAAGTTCAAGAAGGAGACGTCGATCGCCGTCGCCGAATTCGAGCCCAGCAACGAGACGCAGTTCGAGCAGGCGCTGCGCCGCTTCGCCCAGCGCGGCCAGGATCCCATCATCGCCGTCGGCTTCTCGCAGGCGGTGGCGCTGGAAAAGATTGCCAAGGAATTCCCCAACGTCCGCTTCACCATCATCGACAGCGTGGTCAACCTGCCTAATGTGCAGTCGGTGGTGTTCAAGGAGCAGGAAGGCTCCTTCCTGGTGGGCGTCCTGGCCGCACTCGCGTCGAAGAGCGGCAAGATCGGCTTCGTCGGCGGCATGGACATCCCGCTGGTCCGCCGCTTCCAGTGCGGCTTCGAGCAGGGCATTAAGTACGCCAATCCCAACGCCGAGCTGATCACCAACATGACCGGCACGACGCCGGCCGCCTGGAATGATCCCGGCCGTGGCGCCGAGCTCGCCAAGGGCCAGTTCGACCGCGGCGTCGATGTGGTCTATGCCGCCGCAGGCTCCACCGGCATCGGAATCCTGCAGGCCGCCAAGGACCGCGGCAAGCTCGGCATCGGCGTCGATTCCAACCAGAACCACCTGCATCCCGGCACCATGCTGACCTCGATGCTGAAGCGCGTCGATCTCGCCACCTACAACAGTTTTAAGGCAGCGCAATCCGGCACCTGGAAAGGCGGCGTCCAGGTGCTCGGCCTAAAAGACGGCGGCGTTGATTGGGCCCTCGACAAGGACAACGAGAAGCTGGTGACGCCCGCGATGAAAGCCAAGGTAGAGGCCGCCAAGGCCGACATCGTGTCGGGCAAGATCGTCGTCCACGACTACATGAGCAACAATTCGTGCAAGGCCTGACGCCGGACGCGGCGGCCATCGAGCTTCGCGGGATCGAGAAGTCTTTCGGCAGCGTTCACGCCGTGCGCGGCGTATCGCTCCGGATCGAGGTGGGCACGATCACGGGCATCGTGGGCGAGAACGGCGCCGGCAAGTCGACGCTGATGAGCATTCTCTACGGCCTCTATCGCGCCGATGCCGGCGAGATATGGGTCGACGGCCAGCCGGTCGAGATGGCGAGCCCGCGCGACGCCATCGCCCACGGCATCGGCATGGTCCACCAGCATTTCATGCTGATTGATACCTTCACCGTGCTCGAGAACATGGTGCTGGGCGCCGAGGGCGGTCTGATGCTGGCGGGAGGTCTCGCGGCGGCGCGAGCCGAGCTGGTGCGGCTGGGACGCGACTACGGCCTCACGATCGATCCCGATGCGCGCGTCGCCGATCTTTCCGTCGGCGAACAGCAGCGGGTCGAAATCCTGAAGGTGCTGTTCCGCGGCGCCCGGACCCTGATCCTGGACGAGCCAAGCGCCGTGCTGACGCCGCAGGAAACCGATCGCCTGTTCCGCATCCTGCAGACGCTGAAGGACCGCGGCGTCACCGTCGTGCTGATTACCCACAAGCTGCGCGAGATCGTGGCGGCGACCGACCGCGTCTATGTGATGCGCCGGGGCCAGATCGTGGCTGAGCGCCGCACCATCGACACTGAAACGGAGGAGTTGGCCGAGCTGATGGTCGGCCGCAAGGTCCGCCTCGACCTCGACAAGTCGCCGTCCCGGCAGGGCGAAGTCCTGCTGCAGGCCGAACATCTCTCGCTGTTCGATGGCCGCGGCGTCCGGTTGCTCGACGATATCGGGATCGAGCTGCGCGCCGGTGAGATCGTGGGCATCGCCGGCGTTACCGGCAACGGACAAAGCGAACTGCTGCAGGTGCTGGCCGGAATCCGCCCGCCAAGCCGCGGCCGGCTGACGGTCTGCGGCCACGCCCTGGACGCGCACCACCCAGGGAACCCTGCGGAAATGCGCACCCTCGGCCTCGCTCACGTGCCCGAGGACCGGCTACGTCAGGGTATGGTCGCCGCGTTCGAGGCCTCGGAAACGTCGATCCTGGGCTACCAGGACGGGCCGCCGTTTACGCGCAACTACCTCCTCGACGGGTCGGCCGTCGGCGCGCATTGCAGCTGGCTGATGGAGCGCTTCGATGTGCGGCCGCGGTCACCCGGCCTACGGTCGTCCAGCTTCTCGGGCGGCAACCAGCAGAAGCTGGTTTTGGCGCGTGAAATTGCGCGCGAACCCAAGGTGCTGCTGGTCGGCCAGCCAACGCGCGGCGTCGATATCGGCGCCGTAGAATTCATCCATCGCGAGCTGGTGAAGGCGCGCGACGCGGGCTGCGCGGTACTGGTCGTGTCGGTGGAGCTTGACGAGATCCTCTCGTTGGCCGACCGGATCCTGGTGATGTTCGCCGGTCGCATCGTGGGTGAAGTCGCCCCGGATCGCGCCGACGAACGCCGGCTCGGCCTGATGATGGCGGGCGCCGACGCGGCATGAGGACGCCCCGTGTTCCGCTGCCGACCTGGGCGGAGATCGTACTGCTGCCGCTGGTCAACATCGCGCTGGCCTTCCTCGTCGTCGGCGTGATCGTGGCGATCATCGGCGTCGATCCCTTCCATGCGCTGCGGCTCTTGGTCGTGGGCGCCTTGGGTTCGTCCGAATCGATCGGCTACACGCTCTACTACGCCACCAACTTCGCCTTCACCGGCCTCGCGGTGGCAGTGGCCTTCCATGCCGGCCTGTTCAACATCGGCGGCGAAGGCCAGGCCTATATCGGCGGCCTGGGCTGCGGCCTCGCCATACTGGCGCTCGACGGCTGGCTGCCGGCCTGGCTCCTGATCCCGCTGGCTATTGTCGCGTCGGCCCTGTTCGGCGCCGCCTGGGCCGCCGTGCCGGCCTGGGCGCAGGCCTCGCGCGGCAGCCACATCGTCATCACCACCATCATGTTCAATTTCGTGGCCTCGGCGCTGATGGTCTACCTGATGGTGAACGTGCTGATCGCGCCGGGTTCTATGACGCCACAAAGCCGCACTTTCGCGCCCTCGGGCCGGATCCCCGCGATGCACGACGCGCTGGCGGCGATCGGCATCACCGTGGCGCCGTCGGCGCTCAACCTCACCATCGTGCTGGCAGTTATATGTTGCGTCGGCGTCTGGGTGTTCCTCTGGCACACGCCCTGGGGCTATGCGCTCCGCACAATGGGTCACAATCCCGAGGCTGCCGTATACGCCGGCACCAATCTCAAGCGCATGACCATGCTCGCCATGTGCCTCTCGGGCGCGCTGGCGGGCTTCGTGGGCGTCAACGAGCTGATGGGCGTGCATCATCGCATCGTCCTCGATTTCCCCGCGGGCTACGGCTTCGCCGGCATTGCCGTCGCCCTGATGGGGCGCAGCCATCCGCTGGGCATCGCGCTGGCGGCGCTGTTGTTCGGGGCGCTGCAGCAGGGCGGGGCCGAACTCGCCTTCGAAATTCCCTCGATCACCCGCGAGATGGTGGTGGTGATCCAGGGCCTCGTCATCCTGTTCTCGGGTGCCCTGGCGCACCTGCCGCGGCCCTGGCTGCAGTTCCTGTTCGCGCGCTGGGCGTCGTGATGGACGAGGCCTTCTCCTTCGTCCTGCTGATGCTGGCCTCGACGCTCCGGGTCGCCACGCCGCTGGTGCTTTGCGCCATGGGCGGGCTGTTCTCGGAGAAGAGCGGCATCGTCGACGTCGGCTTGGAAGGCAAGATGCTGATGGCGGCCTTTTTTGCCGCCGCCACCGCATCTGTGACCGGCTCGGCCTGGGCGGGCGTCGCTGCGGCCATTCTGGCGGCGGAAGCGCTGGCGCTGCTGCATGGCCTTGCCTGCATCACCTATCGCGGCAATCAGGTGGTGAGCGGTGTCGCCATCAACATCCTGGCGGCAGGGCTCACCGTGGTCCTCGGCACCGCTTGGTTCGCGCGCGGCGGCCAGACGCCGCCGCTCCTCGACGGTCAGCGGCTGATGCCGCTCTTCCTGCCGAGGGCGGGGGACAATGTCCTGGTCTATGCCGCGCTGCTGTCGGTGCCCCTCACCTGGTGGGTGATCGCCCGTACCCGCTTTGGCCTCCGCCTGCGCGCTGTAGGCGAAATGCCGCTCGCCGTCGATGCCGCCGGCCTTTCGGTGGCCTGGCTGCGCTATCGCGCGGTGCTGCTGTGCGGGCTGCTGGCCGGCCTCGCCGGCGCCTACTTGTCGATCGGCCAGAACGCCGGCTTCAGCCGCGACATGACGGCAGGGCAGGGTTTTATTGCGCTGGCCGCCATCATCTTCGGCAAGTGGCGGCCGCTGCCGGCCTTCGGCGCCTGCCTGATCTTCGGCCTGCTCGATGCCATGGCCATCCGCCTTCAGGGGGTCAGGGTGCCCGGTGTCGGCGAAGTTCCAGTGCAACTGATCCAGGCCATGCCGTATCTTCTCACCATGTTCCTGCTGGCCGGCTTCATCGGCCGTGCGATCGCCCCCAAGGCGGCCGGCGTGCCCTACGTGAAGGAGCACTGAAATGGATGACCTGCTCCATCTCGCACGCCGCATGATGCTGCGCGCCCATGTGCCCTACTCGAAATTCCATGTCGGCGCTGCCGTGCGCGCCGAGGACGGCTCGATCCATGGCGGCTGCAATGTCGAGAACGCCGCCTATCCGCAAGGGCTCTGTGCCGAAGCCTCGGCGATCGCGGCCATGGTGGCGGCGGGCCACAAGCGATTGCTGGAATGTCTCGTCGTCGGCCCCGGTCCCGAGCTCATTACGCCCTGTGGCGGCTGCCGCCAGAAGCTGCGCGAGTTCGCCGGCGACGATCTGCCGGTCCATTTCTGCGGCCCCGACGGGCTGCATCGTTCTGTGACGCTGGGCCAGCTCCTGCCGATGTCCTTTGGCCCGCATCACCTCGGCAAGCCATGAACGACGCCGTCGCCCGCGCAGCGCCCGGTTTCCGGCCGAAGGTCGCCGTGGTGCTGGGCTCGGGCCTCGGCGGTTTTGCCGAAGAGGTGAAAAAGATCACCACCATCCCCTATGGCGAGTTGCCGGACTTTCCCCAGACGACCGTCGGCAGCCACGCCGGGCAACTGGTGCTGGGCCATGTCGGTTCGACGCCCGTTGCCGTGCTGCAGGGCCGCGCGCACTACTATGAACGCGGCCGCGCCGACGAGATGAAAGGCGCCATCGACGCGCTGGCCGGACTCGGTTGCGAGACGCTACTGCAGACCAACGCCGCCGGCAGCCTGCGCCTCGACATGCCGCCGGGCTCGGCCATGGTCATTACCGACCACATCAACTTCACCGGGGTCAATCCGTTGTTCGGCGTGGGATCGGGCAACAATCGTTTCGTCGACATGGTCGATGCCTACGATCCCGCCTTGGTCAAGAGCCTGCTGAAGGCCGCCAAGCAGGCCAACGTCCTTTGCCACGCCGGCGTCTATATGTGGTTCAGCGGTCCTAGTTTTGAGACTCCAGCCGAAATCAGGGCCGCCTGCATCCTGGGCGCCGACGCCGTGGGCATGTCGACGGCGCCGGAGACGATCCTGGCACGCCACGCCGGTATGAAGGTGGCGGCGGTGTCGCTGATGACCAACTACGCCGCCGGTCTCGTCCCTGGCGCACTCGCTCACCAGCAGACGATCGCCGCTGCGAGTTCGGCCTCGGGCGATGTGCGCCGCCTGCTGCGGCTGTTCCTCGAGCAGTACGCCTAGGCCTCATGCTGCCGCAGGAGATCATCCGCCGGAAACGCGATGGCCACGAACTGTCGGCGTCGGAGATCGCGTTCATCGTGCGCGGCATCCACGATGGCAGCCTGAGCGAGGGCCAGGTCGCCTCGTTCGCCATGTCGGTGTTCTTCCGCGGCATGACTGTGCCGGAACGTGTGGCGCTCACCCTCGGCCTCGCCCGTTCCGGCATCACGCTCGACTGGCGGGATCTCGCGCTGCCCGGCCCGGTGATCGACAAGCATTCGAGCGGCGGTGTCGGCGACAAGGTGAGCCTGATGCTGGCGCCGATCGTGGCGGCCTGCGGAGGCTTCGTGCCCATGATCTCCGGCCGCGGCCTCGGCCACACCGGCGGCACGCTCGACAAGCTCTCGGCGATCTCGGGCTACCAAACCCAGCCCGATATCGCGACCTTCCGCCGGGTCGTCCGCGAGGTCGGCTGCGCCGTGATCGGCCAGACCGACGAGCTGGCGCCGGCCGACCGGCGGCTCTACGCGGTGCGCGACGTCACCGGCAGCGTCGAATCGATCCCGCTGCTGGTGAGCTCGATCCTGTCCAAGAAGATCGCCGCGGGCCTCGACGGGCTGGTGATGGACGTGAAGTGCGGCTCTGGCGCCTTCTGCGATACCGGGGAGATGGCGCGCGACCTGGCCCGCAGCCTCGTCGCGGTGGCCAACCAGGCCGGCCTGCCGACCATCGCGCTGATTACCGACATGGACCGGGTGCTGGGCCGCGAGGTCGGCAACGCTCTCGAGGTCATGGAGACGGTGGCCTATCTGACCGGCTGCGATACGCGCGAGCCGCGCCTGCACGAAGTGACAATGGCGCTTGCGGGCGAGATGCTGGCGCTGGGCGGTCTAGTGCCCGACGTTGCCGCCGGTCGCGCACGGGCCGAGGCGGCGCTGGCCGACGGCCGGGCGGCGGAGGTCTTCGGCCGCATGGTCTCGGCCCTGGGTGGCCCGGACGACTTCCTCGATCACGCCGGCCGCTACCTGTCGCAGGCACCGGTGATCAAGGCCTGTACAGCCGAGCGCTCCGGCCATGTCGTGGGCATGAATGCGCGCCAGGTCGGCGTTGCCGTGGTGGCGCTGGGCGGTGGCCGCGCCCATGCCGACGATGCGATCGATCCTTCCGTTGGCCTCAGCGAGGTAACCGATGTCGGCGTGCCGATCCGTGCTGGCGAGCCGCTGTGTATCGTCCATGCCGCGAGCGAGGCCGACGCCGACGCGGCCATCGCTCTCGTGCGCGCGGCTGTTCGGATCGGCGATCTGGCGCCGCCGGTCCGGCCAGTCGTCCTTGAACGTGTCGTCCGGTGAACGCACCGGATCTCGTAGCCTACGCGCGCGACGGCTTTCTCGTGCTGGAGAATTTTCTGCTGCCCGCGGAGTGCAATGCGCTGAAGGAGCGGGCGACTGAACTGGTGGCCACCTTCGATTCCGGTCCGGCCCGCACGGTGTTCTCGACCCGCGATCAGAGCCATGCCCGCGATCGCTATTTCCAGGAGTCGGGCGGGGCAATCCGATTCTTCTTCGAGGAAGCGGCGACGGACGAGCCAGCGTCGCTGGCCCTCAACAAGATCGGCCATGCGTTGCACGATCTCGATCCTGTCTTCGACCGCTTCTCGCGCAACCCGCGACTGGCCGGTCTTGCGCAGGCGTTGGGCTTCGTCAGGCCACTTCTGCTGCAGTCGATGTACCTCTTCAAGCAACCCCATATCGGCGCGGAGGTCGGCTGGCACCAGGACGCCACCTACCTGCACACGCGGCCCTCGACGGTGACGGTTTTTGGATCGCCCTTGACGATGCCGACCGGGACAACGGATGCCTGATCGCCCTGCCGGGCGCCCATCTCGGCCCGCTGCGCGAGCGTTTCTTGCGCCAGGGCGACCGGCTGGTCACGCGCGTGCTGGACAAAACGCCCTGGCCCGATGTCGAGCCGGTCGCGCTCGAAGCACCGCGCGGGACGCTTGTGGTCCTGCACGGGCTCCTGCCGCATGCCAGCGCGCCCAACCGTTCTCCCCGGGCGCGGCACGCCTATGCCTTGCATCTGATCGATGGCTCGGCCGATTATCCAACTGACAACTGGCTGCAACGGCCGGGACAACCGCTGCGAGGGTTCTCTTGATTCCCAAGGTCGAACTGCACTGTCACCTCGAGGGATCGATTTCGCCCTCCCTGGCGCGCGACCTGGCTGCGCGCAATAGGCTCGAACTCCCGCCGGGCCTGTTCGGTCCGGATGGGCACTATGACTGGAATGGCTTCCTGAGCTTTCTCGCCGCCTACGATCGTGTCTGCGGTGTCCTGCGGACGGCCCGCGATTTCGGCGACGTGCTCTATACCTATCTGACCGAGGCGGCGAGCGAGGGTGCCGTCTACGTCGAGATGTTCTGTTCGCCGGAGCGGCCGGCTGCGCTCGGCATCTCCTATGCCGCTTGGCTTGAGGCACTGGCGGACGGAATCGATCGCGCCGAGCGCGAGGTCGGCATCGTCGGCCGGATCATCATCGTCTGCATTCGCCATCTCGGCCCCGATCGGGCGCTGGCGATCGCCCGGACCATGGTCGGCCAGCCGCATCCCTACGTCGTGGGCTACGGCATGGGCGGCGACGAAGCGAAGTTCGCGCCGGCCGACTTCGCACCCGCCTTCCGGCTGGCGCGCGAGCATGGTCTTGGGTGCACCGTTCATGCCGGCGAAGTCGTCGGGCCGGAAAGCGTGTGGGCCGCGATCGACGACCTGCCGGTGACACGGATCGGCCATGGCGTGCGGTCGGCCGACGATCCTGCATTGATGGCCGAACTGGCGCGCCGCGGTACGGTTCTGGAAGTCTGTCCAGGCAGCAATGTTGCCATGGGGCTGTATCCCGACCGGGCCTCGCATCCGCTGCATCGGCTGATCGAGGCGGGGGTTGCCGTTACACTCAACTCGGACGATCCGCCCTTCTTCCACACGACGCTGGGCAATGAGTACGACAAGTCGGAGCTCGACCCGGTGGCATTGAGGAACATTGCGCGCACGGCGCTACAGGCGTCGTTCGCCGACGAAGTGACCAAACGGAGATTGTCGAAGGAGATCGGACCATGATCACAAGGACCTTTCTGGTGTTGGGCGCCGTCGTCGGCGCCGTCCTGTCGTCGGGCGTGGCGCGGGCCCAGGAGGCGCCGACTCCCAACGACGCGCTGCTGGCGACCCTGTGGACGCAGCGGTCGGTGGAATATCGCGGCAACGCGCTCACGGTCTTCGCGCTGGCGCGCATTCGGCTGGACGAGGCGCTGGCCGACAGGAACTGGACGGCGGCGCCTGCCGAGCAGAAGGCCGACTATCAGTCTCTGCCGCCGGCCATCATTCTCGACGTCGACGAGACGCTGGTCGACAACTCGCGCTATCAGGCCTGGATGGTGAAGAACAACCAGACCTTCAGCACCAAGACGTGGAACCAGTTCTGCGCTGCCCAGGTCTCGACGGCAATCCCGGGCGCGGTCGAGTTCACCAAGTACGCAGAATCCAAGGGCGTGAAGGCCTTCTACATCACAAACCGCGGCGCCGAGACCGAGAAGGACACCCGCGAGAATATGGCCAAGCTCGGCTTCCCGATGGGCGGCAACGTCGACACGTTCCTGATGCAGGGCGAGAAACCGGAGTGGGGCGGTGCCAAGGGGACGCGCCGCGCCGTGGTCACCAAGGACTACAGGGTCCTGCTCAATATCGGCGATAATTTCGGCGATTTCGACGACCGCTACCGCACCAGCGAGGCCGACCGGGCCAAGGCGTTCGAGGCCGATATGCCCTATTGGGGCCGCCAATGGCTGGTGATCGCCAATCCGACCTACGGCTCGTTCGATACGGCACCCTTCGGCCACGACTTCAAGAAGCCGCGTGAGGAGCAGCGCAAGGCGAAGTGGGATGTGCTGGAGACCTGGGTGGGCCCCACACCTTAGGCCGGCTAGATCGCCGCTTCGGTCTCGGAGTCGAACAGATGCAGCCGCTCGGGCTTCAGCGACAGGCGTAGCTTGTCGTTGCTGCGGACCCGGATCGTGGGCTCGACGCTGGCCACCACCGTTGCCGCCCCGACTCGCGTGTCGAGCAGGATTTCCGACCCGAGCTGTTCCACGACCTCGACGATGGCGTCGAAGCAGAGGTCTGCCGGGTCGGAGGCGGTCGCAATGTGAACGTCCTCCGGGCGGATGCCGATGGTGACGGCGCGACCGGCCTTGGCGCGTGCACGGGCGGCCAGCGGGCCGGGCAGGGCTAGCCGTAGCCCCGGGGCTTCGGCCGCGACGGCGCCGCCGCTCTCGCTCAGCTTGGCGGGGACGAAGTTCATGGCCGGAGAGCCGATGAAGCCTGCCACGAAGAGGTTGGCTGGGGTGTTGTAGAGTTCGAGCGGTTCGCCCACCTGCTGAACCCAACCGTCCTTCATCACCACCACGCGGTCGCCCAGGGTCATCGCCTCGACTTGGTCATGGGTGACGTAGATCGCCGTGGTGCCCAGCCGCTCGTGCAGCTTCTTGAGTTCCACGCGCATCTGCACGCGAAGCTTGGCGTCGAGGTTGGAGAGCGGCTCGTCGAACAAGAAGACTTTGGGGTCGCGCACGATCGCCCGGCCGAGGGCCACGCGCTGGCGCTGGCCGCCGGAGAGCTGGCGCGGCTTGCGCTCCAGCAGGTTCTCGATGCCCAGGATCGTGGCGGCCCGCTTGATGCGGGTCTCGATCTCCGCCTTGGCGAATTTACGCATCTTGAGGCCGAACGCCATGTTCCCCGCGACGCTCATGTGCGGGTAGAGCGCATAGTTCTGGAACACCATGGCGATGTCGCGGTCCATCGGCGGCACTTCGTTGACCACGTTGTCGTCGATCCTGATCTCGCCCGAGGTGATCGCCTCCAGGCCCGCGACCATGCGCAGCGTCGTGGTCTTGCCGCAGCCGGACGGCCCGACCAGGACGACGAACTCCTTGTCGTGGATCTCGAGGTCGACGTCCTTCACGACATGGGTGACGTCGAACATCTTGTTGAGCTTCCGGATACTGACCTCAGCCATGACGCGCTACCCCTTGACCGACCCGGTGAGGCCCGAGACGTAGTGTTCGACGAAGAATGAGTAGACGATCGCCACCGGAATGGAGCCCA
>LNFM01007015.1_pt1 | contig 18072 bp, 14 predicted proteins | sample 596031 | NCBI WGS metagenome assembly LNFM01 (sample SAMN04254537, study PRJNA301005) | activated carbon metagenome | isolation source: dual media filters at the Ann Arbor, Michigan drinking water treatment plant | place: USA: Ann Arbor | reverse complement strand
TCATCGACGGCATCGCGGTTGCTTACGCGGGTAACACGACCACCTGCGGCGCCGTGCTCCAGGCCAGCGCCGGTAATTTTGGGCAGGACTAACCAACATTGCGGGCGCCAGTCTAATTTCAATGGGCGTCCCCATGCATCGATTTAATGACGGGTGCGGCCATGTCAACCCCAAATAGAAATGTCCGTTTTTCTACAAACCGGTACTCCCGCGTGTGCGCGTAGACCCGGTGGGCGGCGTCTTGGTTCTTGATCCTGGCGAGCCACATGGCCTTGACCCGCCGATCCTGCAACGTCTGGTTGGCGCGCGGGGCAACGCCCCTGGGCCCGGCGGGCTGGTGGGGACGTGGATACATTCGCTGCCCCAACCCTCGCTTCGCTCTCCCCGCGCCGCGCGCGTAGCGGGTGGGGGCGCGCTACCCCGCCTTTTTTGGCCTGCCGACAACCCGCCTGGACCATGATCTGCCGCGCGGCTGGCGGGCCAACCCGCGGCCAGCCCCTCCCATTGATAACGCCTTGCCCGTCGCCCTTCTTTTCGACTCATTAACCACCCATTGTGTAACGTCCCCCGCTTTTTTGACAGGGGAGAGTTTATTCAAAAACGGACATTACTACTTGGGGCTAACGGCCCGTTCACGGGCACTGTTCAACGGTAAAAGGTTCGGGTACAGTAGCCCTATCCAAGGTTTGAAAAACAGCGGAGGTGCCAGGTGCCGGGTTCTTTTTATGTTCATCGTTCGCCGCACTGCCGCGTTCTAACCCCGCGCGCAAGTGAACGGCTACGCCGTGGGCTGGTGCTGCGGTATGTCTCAATGTGCTCACTCAAACGACCATGACTCCCCAATTCGAGCGCAAGCCGCACCCCCTCAATCCCGCGATCCTGGCACGTTCGATCATCGCTTTTCCGTTGCTGGAGCAGATCGATCAGGAGTTGGCTGTCACAACGAAAATCGAAAAGGAACACCCCCACATTCGCGACACGCACAATGCCGCAATCTTCCTGCGCCCGAGTTTTCCCGGCGGGCCGACCGCTGCATTGAAGGCCGTTCGCAAGCGCCTTGCCGAAGCCGCCAGAAAAGTTGGAGCGAAGGGGCGCCCACTCATTGATGAGCCCGACCCGAAGATTGGTGATTGCATCGCACCTGCCTCGCTTGATGGCGCGGTCATTCGTCAGCTCATCCGAATGGATGCCGCGAATGCGTCGCCCGCCATCGAGCGCATCTGGCCGACGCGATTCGAGGTGATCATTGACATCAATCTCGCCTTCAAACCCCAGGAGAGTGGCAGCAGCACTTCGGGCACGGACGTCTCCGAATTCAAGCACCCTGATCCGCGCCGCGTGGCCAAGGCGTTGATCAAGAAATACATCCAGAAGGCAAAGAAAGCCGCCCGGGTAACCGATTCCGACCAAGGTGTAGACGAATACAAAACCGAGGTGAGCAATCAATATGTCTTTGCCAGGCTTGAGGGAAGCGTGATCAAGGCGCTCGTCGAGATTGACCAGCGCGAGGCACGCAAGCTGGTCAAGAAGGCAACTCAAGCAACGCCGCGCGTTGTCGAGGACGCCCTTGGAGACGCCGGGGGAGGCAAAGGCAGCGCCAATACTGACAGCGCTATCGCGGGCGCAGTCGAAGCAACGCCAAGAATCGAGGTTTCGCGGTTCCGGACGATCCACCATATCTGGCCCGACTTCGAGCTTCGGAGTTGCATCACGCGCTCCATCTGCACAGTGAAAGTCGATGCCGCACAGCGCTCCTTCACCGCCTCGGGCGACGGAATCACCTGGGCGGTCATGGACACCGGGATCGACGCCCTGCATCCCCATTTTAAGCTCCACGCCAACATCGACGCCGCTTCGCCGTTCCACGCAGACTTCACCGACGCACCCGGGGGCGCGAAACCACTTCAGGATGATTTTGGGCATGGCACTCATGTCGCCGGGATCATCGCGGGCGAGCAGTCGTTGAAAGAAGGCTCCGACCCGACCAGGATGCTGGTCATCTTGAACGAGCTCGACGAAAACGGAAAGAAAGTGACCTACAAAAAATCGCTGGAGTTAGTCAGTGGTATGGCGCCCAAGTGCAAACTCGTGAGCCTCAAGGTGCTTGATGAATTCGGTATCGGCAAAGCGAGCAGCGTTATGGCGGCAATTTCGCATGTGCAGTTGCTCAACGGCCACGGGCGCCACCTCAAAATCCATGGGGTCAATCTCAGCCTGGGTCATTCGTTCGATCCGAAATGGTTCGCCTGCGGCCACAGCCCGTTGTGCGTCGAGGTCAACCGCCTCGTCAAATCAGGCGTCGTGGTGGTGGTCGCCGCAGGCAATACCGGCTACGGAAGCCTGCAAACAAAAGAGGGCGTGAGCGACACCTGCCTCGACCTGACCATCAACGACCCCGGCAATGCCGAATACGCGATCACCGTCGGCTCTACCCACCGCGACATGCCGCACCGCTATGGTGTCTCCTACTTCTCTTCCAAAGGCCCGACAGGCGACGGTCGCTTCAAGCCCGACCTGATCGCCCCCGGGGAAAAAATCATTTCCTGCGCCGCGCCGAACAGTACGCTGGTCCAGCGCGAAACCGACAACAGCGAATGCTCCTATTTTGAAAACAGCGGCACGAGCATGGCCGCACCGCACGTCAGCGGGGCGATTGCGGCGTTCCTCTCAATCCGCAGAGAATTCATAGGAGAGGCTGAGAAGGTCAAACAGATATTCACATCAACGGCGACTGACCTCGGCCGTGACCGCTATTTCCAGGGCGCAGGGCTGGTGGATCTCATGCGCGCGATTCAGTCTGTTTAATTTTTCAAAACAAAAAAATGGAGGCATCCCATGAACGATAACATCAAAGGCATTCCCTACAGCACTGCTGAATTTGACAAGGACGGCAAGCTCCTCACTCCCGCGAGGGTTCCGGCGGGCACCACCGATCTCATCGTCATCTCCCATGGTTGGAACAACGATCGTAATGAAGCCGAGGAACTCTACCAGAAACTTTTTGTGAACTTTGTCGATGTCACTGCCAATGATGCCGCGATCAAGCAGCGCAAAATTGCCATCATCGGCGTCATCTGGCCATCCAAAAAATTCAACGAGTTGATGACGCAACCGCCAACGGATAGCAAGGTCGCAGGTGGAGCCGCGTCAGCCGGCGAAGTCGTAGACAAAGCAGCTTTGGAAGCGGCAATGCGCGCCGCCATCGACCGCGTTGCGCCGCTCTTTGACGATGCCGGCGACGACGCGCGCGTCGCAACGCTGCGCAAGCTGATCCCGAAACTTGCGGATGACACGGAGGCCCAGCAGATATTTGTTAAAACGCTGCGCGCGTTGCTGGACCCAGACGGCTCGAAAGCGAGCGAGGAGCCCAAAGAGGACGCCGCCGCGATTTTCTTTCGTGGGGCTGCGGATGTTGTCTTTAAAAATGCTACCCAGGCGCCCACTCTTTCGTCCACGCCGACAGCCGATAGCGACAACCCCGCAGAAGGCATTGGCGGTGCGGCGGGGATCGGCAGCTTCTTTTCAGGCGTCGCCAATGCGGTGACCAATCTCCTCAATCTCACCACCTATTTTGAGATGAAGCAGCGCGCCGGAGCCGTCGGCAAAAACGGCCTGGCTCCGCTTATAGACCACTTGGCAGGCCAGGTCGAGCGCATTCATCTGGTCGGACACAGTTTCGGTGCGCGCGTGGTGACGGCTGCGGCCGCCAACTCCACGACGCACAAACTGCACAGCATGTCGCTCTTGCAGGCCGCTTTTTCGCATAACGGCTTCTCACAAAAGCGTAACGGGTTTTTCCGAAGTGTCGTCAAGAGCAAACGCCTCGCCGGTCCGATCCTGGTCACACATACCAGGAACGACACGGCTGTCGGGCTGGCCTACCCGGCGGCGTCACGTATTAGTCGCGACAATGCTGCCCGCTTTGGCGATGCTGATGACGAATTCGGTGGCCTCGGTAGCAACGGCGCGCAACAGATGGAAGAAGGCGAAGTATTCCCTGACACCAAGGAGCTGCTCCCGATCGCCCAGCCCTACCAGTGGCAGCCAGGCAAGTTTCACAACCTCGAGAGCAGCAGGTTCATCAAGGATCCCAGCGGCGGTGACGCCCATGGCTGGGTGTTCGTCCCCGAAGTCGCCTGGGCGATCAGCCGCGCCATCGTGTCGTAGCGCCCGGGACGAAAAAAGGGCAGCGAGGAATCTTAAGCAAGATTTCTCACTTCGCCCGGAATAACAGGGGAATGACAATAAACGCAGCAAGCTCAAGGATCAATCCAGCAGCCTGCCGGATCTGGAAGGAGCCGTAGCGATCTCCCCTACTCGTCAGAAACCACCTCCCGCAGTTTTGGCAACAGACGCACCAACTCATCAACCGCCTTTTGATTTCCGGCCAGTCGGCGTTGCGCCGCCATCTCGTGCAACCATTCTTTACGGTTGATGGCCGGAAAACCCATCACCTGGTCTTTGTCCGCGATATCCTTGGTCACGCCAGACTGCGCAAATACCATGGCCTGCGCGCCAACGGTGACATGATCCGCCACACCGCACTGTGCGGCCAGCGTCACGTAGTCCTTGATCACCGTGGAGCCACCGATGCCGACCTGGCCGCATAACAGTGTGTGCGCGCCGATCTGCACGTTGTGCGCGACCTGCACCTGATTATCGATCTTGGTGCCCATACCCACGCGCGTTTCGCCTAGCGCAGCCCGGTCAATGCAGGTGTTGGCGCCGATCTCCACATTCGACTCGATCACCACCGTGCCCACCTGCGGAAACTTCACGTGCTCGCCATTGCGGAATTTGTAACCAAAACCGTCCGCCCCAATGATCGTGCCAGCGTGGAGAATGACGTTATCGCCCAGCCGCACGCCGTCGTAAAGCACGACATTTGGATGCAGCACGCAGTTATCGCCCAGCGTCACGCCCTCACCAATACGGCATCCGGCCATCACCCAGCAGTGGTGGCCGAGCGTGGTACGTGCGCCGATGGACGCGAATGCCTCCACACACGTGCCTGCGCCCAAGGTTGCTGTCGGGTCGATGTGTGCCTTGGCGCTCAGCGCGCCACTGCTGACCTTCTGTGGATAAAGCTGGTTCAGGCAGGCAATAAAAGCCATCTCCGGATCGTCCACGACCAGCAGACAGGTGCCGACATTCACGCCATCACCCGGCGTGCCCTTTGCCACCAGCACCGCGCTGGCTTGGGTGGTTTTGAGTTTGCCCGCATATTTTGGACTACCGAGAAAGGTCAACTGACGCGCTCCCGCTTCGTCAAGATTAGCGGCTGAATTGATGGTTTGTTCGGGGTTGCTGCCCAGGATGTCCGCGCCGCACATCGCCGCAAGTTCTTTGATTGTGATTGCCATGGCTAAACTGAACTCCGTTCCATGAGGGTTTTTCATCTGACTCCAGACAGGGTAGCAGAACTGTAATGGTCAAGTAAATTTGGACAGTTAAGCCCACGCATTAACTTACATAAAATGATAGACTTCAAAGAAGTGCGATGAATAGTGACCAGCGGGCGGTTTCTCTGGTATAATCCTTTTTTATGCGCATTCCGGTCAGCGCACTCCTTATTCGCGGTCATCCTCTCTTTAGCCTCGAACACACACTTACAGATAGCGCCTAGACCGGCCCAAACCTGCGTTAGACCAGTTGGGTAGGCCAGTCCAGGAGCAAACATCGTATGTCATTTACTACCCTCGGCCTGTCGGCCGAATTACTCCGTGCTGTGGCCGAAAAAGGCTATAGCGAGCCAACCCCGATTCAGCTTCAGGCCATCCCCGTGATTCTCGAAGGCCGCGATGTGCTGGGCGCGGCACAGACCGGCACGGGCAAAACGGCGGGTTTCACCTTGCCGTTATTGCAACGCCTGAATGCCCGGCCACCCGGCGAGGGTCGCCGCGTGATCCGCGCGTTGATCCTCGTGCCCACGCGTGAGCTGGCGGCGCAGGTTGAAGAAAGTGTTACCACTTACGGCAAATATGTGCCGTTAAAGTCGCTGGTGGTTTTCGGTGGTGTCAACATCAATCCGCAGATCAGCGCCCTGCGCAGTGGCGTGGATATTCTGGTGGCGACACCGGGGCGTTTGCTCGATCATGCCGGACAAAAAACCGTGGATTTGTCCAAGGTTGAAATTCTGGTGCTCGATGAAGCGGATCGTATGCTCGACATGGGCTTCATTCGTGACATCCGCAAGGTGCTGGCCTTGTTGCCCAAAAAGCGCCAGAACCTGTTGTTCTCCGCCACCTTCTCCGACGAAATAAAGACCCTTGCCGATGGCCTGTTAAATGCGCCCACGTTGGTTGAAGTGGCGCGTCGCAACACCGCTACTGAGCTGGTGTCGCAAGTCGTTCACCCAGTTGACCGTGAACGTAAGCGCGCGCTGTTGTCATTCCTGATCAGTTCGCATGACTGGCAGCAAGTGCTGGTATTCATGCGCACCAAGCATGGCGCGAACCGGTTGTGTGAACAGCTTGAGCAGGACGGCATCAGCGCCGCCGCCATTCACGGCAATAAAAGCCAGGGCGCACGCACCCGCGCATTGGCCGAGTTTAAACAGGGCACGGTGCGTGTCTTGGTGGCGACGGACATCGCCGCGCGTGGGCTCGACATCGACCAGTTACCGCATGTTGTTAATTACGAATTGCCTAACATTCCCGAAGACTATGTGCACCGTATTGGCCGCACCGGGCGTGCCGGTAATGAGGGCGAAGCGCTGTCGTTAGTGTGTGTGGATGAGCATGCTTATCTTAAAGATATTGAACGTTTGATGAAGCGCGAAATACCTAAAGTGGTTATTCCAGGTTATGAACCGAACCCCTCGTTAAAGGCGCAGCCTATTCCTAATGGACGCGGCAGTCAGCGTGGCAGCGCTCCGCGCCCTGCTAATAATGCTGCGCGGCGTAACCCGAATAACAGCGCCGCCCGGCCTCAATCGCAAGATAACAAGCCTAGGCGCGCCCCAGGTGCTGTTGCCAATGATGGTAATGGTAATCGTAGTGCGAAGAGCAGCCCGCAGCGTCCCGCGCCTGCACGTCCGCGTGGCGAGCGTGAACAGCCCGCTTTGCTCAAGCGTAGGTAATCCTAAAACGGCGATTGGAACCTACTGCGAATGTCTAATATACTGAATCTGCGTGAGAAACACACTAAATCTGTCCTCACCGTAGCGGTGCTACGGCTGCGGAATATTTTCGTGACCTTCTCGCACATCTTCAGCATCTTAGCCCTTCTCGCTACGGTTCAATCGCCATTTTTAGGATAATGCGCCCTGTGCCTGCCCCTGTTTTGCAGGGACAGGCACGTTACGGAAATAAGACCTAAACTTTATTCTGGAATAATAACGTGATCTCAACAGCCAACATCACCATACAATTCGGCGCCAAGCCCCTTTTCGAAAACGTCTCGGTTAAATTTGGCAATGGCAACCGTTACGGCCTGATCGGCGCTAACGGTTCGGGCAAGTCAACCTTTATGAAAATTCTTGGCGGCGATCTGGCGGCCACGTCGGGTTCAGTTTCGATTGATCCCAACGAGCGCTTGGGTAAGTTGCGCCAGGATCAATTTGCCTTTGAAGATTTCACCGTGCTGGATGCGGTGATTATCGGGCATGCGGATCTGTGGCGCATCAAGAGCGAGCGCGACCGCATCTATTCAATGCCGCACATGAGTGAAGAAGACGGCATGAAAGTGGCCGAACTCGAAGTTGAGTTTGCCGAGCTCGATGGTTATACCGCCGAGTCGCGCGCGGGTGAGTTGTTGCTGGGTGTGGGCATTCCGCTGGAGCTGCACAACGGGCCGATGAGCGCCGTTGCGCCGGGCTGGAAATTGCGCGTGTTGCTGGCGCAGGCCTTGTTCGCCGATCCTGAAATATTGCTGCTCGATGAGCCCACCAACAACCTCGACATCAACACCATCCGCTGGCTCGAAGGCGTGCTGAATACGCGTGATAGCACCATGATTATCATCTCGCATGATCGCCACTTTCTTAATAGCGTCTGCACCCACATGGCCGATCTTGATTATGGCGAAATACGCCTTTATCCCGGCAACTATGACGCTTACATGACAGCATCGACGCAAATACGCGAGCAGATGTTAAATAATAATGAGCGCAAAAAAGCCCAAATCGCCGAGCTGAAAACCTTCGTCAGCCGGTTTTCCGCGAACGCTTCCAAAGCCAAGCAGGCGACATCACGCGCCAAGCAGATCGACAAAATCATTCTTGAAGACGTCAAGCCTTCCAGCCGCGTGAGTCCGTTTATTCGCTTTGACCAGGATAAAAAACTTTATCGTCTGGCGCTGGAGCTGGAAGGTTTGAGCAAGGGTTTTGTCGGAAAACCGCTGCTTAAAAACCTGAATCTTGTTATCGAAGTAGGTGAGCGTGTTGCAGTGATTGGGCAAAACGGTATCGGTAAAACCACGCTGTTGCGCACCCTGGTGGGTGAAACGGCGCCGGATAGCGGCAAGCTCAAATGGTCAGAAAATTCGACGATAGGTTATTTCGCCCAGGATCATGCCACGGATTTTGCCGAGGACATGCAGTTGTTTGACTGGATGCGCCAATGGGGTAAACCCAGCGACGACGAGCAGGTGACGCGGGGCATCTTGGGGCGGCTGTTATTTTCCAATGACGAAATTTACAAATCCGTCAAAGTCATCTCCGGCGGCGAGCAGGGCCGCATGCTGTTTGGCAAGCTCATGTTGCAGCGCACCAATATCATGATCATGGATGAACCGACCAACCACCTGGATATGGAATCCATCGAAGCGCTCAATCTGGCGCTGGAAAATTATCCCGGCACCTTGATTTTCGTCAGCCACGACCGCGAATTTGTTTCATCCCTTGCGACACGCATCATTGAGCTAACGCCAGAGGGCGTGATTGATTTCAGTGGTAGCTATGACGAGTATCTGCGTAGCCAAGGCGTAGAAGGCATGGCGCAGTTGCCAGCAAAAGCAGCCAGACAGTAAGCAGGGCGGCTGGCGGTGTGATGGATTACGCCGGAGTATGTTCGGGCCGGATTAATTAATGCGCCGTATCAATCATGATTGATACGGCGCATTACCTTCACCACTACAACTTCATCATCTCAAAATCTTCTTTGCCCGCACCGCAATCCGGGCAGCGCCAAGTGAGGGGTATGTCCTTCCTAGGTCTGGTGTCATTCTAGGTCTGGTGATAGGTCTGGTGTCAGGTCTTGCATTACAACATCATCGCTTTGCCGTCGAGCTGGGCGACAAGATCTTCGACCAACAAAAATCAATTGAACTTATTGTCCCCAATACTCCACAATGCAATCCCTAGTGGCTGGCCATCAATTTTCATGGTGTGAACTTCGTTCCCCGAAAAATTTACCACGCTAATACCATTCCAGCCCTCGGTGAAACTATGTCCACCTGTCAGGTACGCCATTTTTCCATCACCACTTAGGGCAATTTGTTCATGCTCTCGTTGCAATGGAATATGGGCTTCCTGCCCATCACGCAAGTTAATTCGACTGAGTACCGGAGCCCCTGTAACGTCGCCTGCAGGACCTGTACCAACCACAAACAAGGTGGAATCATTTTTATTCAAGGCCACACCGTGCTGATGGGTTCGTGCAGATAAAGGTATATGTTTTTGCTCTCCGGTTTTTGGGTTTAGTTGTACCAATATACGTCCCTGTATTGGTAATAAAATATCACCGTGTAAACTGATAGCGGCATAGTGCGGTTTAGCAAAACCACCATAGCCGAGGGGCGCCACGTCAAAAACTCGCAAAGAACGTGTTTTCAAATTAAACGCTGTCACGGAATAGGAGTCGTGGTCAATACTGTAAATCTCATCACCCTCCTGGCTAAATAACACCTGGAATGGTCGAACCCCAATAGCAACACTGGCGGTAACGGTGTGGGACTCTGTCGATATGACCTCCAATTGCCCGGCCCCACGCCCCCGATTAATGCCCACGGCGACTGTTTTTCCATCTAGAGAAACAGCGACGCCCATGCCTCCTTGTCGATACTCGCCCCATCGTGCGCCAGACAATTCGGCTTGGTACGGAATCAGTGCACTGCGTTCGCGTGCATGAAGATCAACAATCGCAAGCCCTTCAGCGGTGGCAACATAGGCTTGATCATTACTAACGGCAACACTGTAGGGGGCACGACCGACCTTTACTCGGGCAATAATACCTTTTTCGGGATCCACATAGACTAAATGATGAGCTTTGAACTGAGTCACCAATAACACATCGGATGCGAACCTTGCGGGTGTTGCGCTTACGTTGGCAGCGGAGCCACACGTCAAGGCAACGACAAGCAATAAGTAGTATTGCCAGCCCTTGTGGGGTAGCACTCGCTGCTTCGGTTGATACTTGGCCATTATTCTGCGCCTATCTGCTGTAGACCATACCGGGCGCACGCTTCGTCGAGATGTCCACCGGGCGCGCCACCGACGCCAATACCACCCACACGTTGACCATTAATAACAATGGGTAAACCGCCAGCAAGAATAACCATTCGGGGATCCATGTCGCGCAGACCATTAAGGGCAGGGTTTTCTGCAATAGCGTTAGCCAAAGGCATGGTAGCTTGACCCATACTGGCGGAGGTAAAGGCCTTGCCTTTACTGCTGCCGATAGTATGAGGGCCAGCGGCAGGATTGCGCACTTGGATAATAAGTGTGCCGCTACGGTCCACCACGGCGACACTGACCGCATAGCCGTCATGACCACATTGTTGCAAGGCCTCCCCCGCCGCTTTTGTAGCCATCTCCAAAGACAATTGGGGTATTGCCGATGGTTTGTTCCGTTTATCAGCATAGGCGGGCGAGCCAAGGGTAACAGCACCGAGAAATGCAACAGCGGCAATCAGGTGCATTCTTTTTTTAACGCCGGATAAATTACTTGTCTTCATGTGATGTTTCCTTTTGGTTGGTTGATCGAGCCTTCGTTAGTGAAAGCTTAGCGACTCTGGTATGATTTGTGAAATGAATAATAATGATGACAGCATTCATGAAATCAATATTAATTCAAGGCTACGTCGGCTTGATCTTAATTTGCTATTGATTTTTGATACACTAATGCAAGAGCACAACGTGTCACGCGCCGCTGAACGTGTTTTTCTTAGCCAGTCCGCTATGAGTAATGCGCTTAATCGTTTACGCGAGATGTTTGATGATCCCCTGCTGATACGCAGCGCAAAGGGAATGCAAGCCACTCCACGCGCCCGCGCTTTGGCGGCGCCAATAAGATCCATTCTGCGCCAAGTAGCACATACCGTACAGCCTGCCGAACCGTTTGACCCACGCACGTCACAGACGCGGTTTGTCATTGGCATGAACGATTACAGTGAAAATATTGTATTACCCGAATTGGCCATTAGCCTGCATCAATCAGCACCGAATGCTAAACTTGTTGCCCACACGCTAACAACAGAAAATCTAGAGCCTCTTTTAGAAAGTGGTGAACTCAACCTTGTCATTGGAGTGGAACAGTATATTAAGCAGACCCAACAATTACGTACGGAGAGTTGGCTCAAAGAGCAACTTGTCTGTGCAGTGCGTAAGGGTCACCCTCTGGCAAGTCGACAGCGTTTAAGCCTTAAACAGTTCATGGCATTAAAACATGTATACCCTTCCCCGCTAGGATTCCGAACCAACATTGTGGAAACTTGGCTCAGCGAACAGGGGCTGCAAAGAGCCATCGCTGTGACAACACGAGGTTATGGTGCGGCAGCACAAATTATCAGCAAGAGTGATTACATAGTGAGCATACCGCGGCGCATAGCAGAGAGATTTGCCAAACACGGGCCATTGCATCTGCTTGACCCGCCCCAGGGTTTCCCAGGTTTTCGCCTAAATCTCATTTGGCACCCTCTTTATGAGCGCGATCCCGAAACGCAGTGGCTGTTAGCTCAGGTGCGCAAGTTGCCGTTATGACTCAGCTCAATTTCCTCCGCCCTACTGCTTAATGTTGTTAGCCAAAAATATAACCACCCACCAGGGATTTTGTGTCAGAGCCCTTTAATTTAATTAAACATTAACTGTTGCGGTTGATTCTTGAATCCGCCGTTACCTGCCAGGTCGTACACATAGCTGAGATTTTGGATAGACGCGCCGGTTTTCTGCGGGTTAATTTAACTAGCGTAATTGTAATATAGGGTGTCTATAAGCGCAGCGCATTGCGCCAGCCCAACTTACAACTCCATCATCTCAAAATCTTCTTTGCCTGCGCCGCAATCCGGACAGCGCCAGGTGAGGGGTATGTCTTTCCAAAGGGTACCGGGAGCCAAGCCTTCTTCAGGCAAGCCCTTGGCTTCATCATAAATAAAGCCACAAATAACGCACATGTAGGTTTTCATGGTTGTGTTCCAGTGACCCGTCAGACGGGTATGCTCTAAAAAAGTGGGTTAATGCATTAACGCAGTGGTAAAATCTCATTTTACCAAAACTTTGCCCGAAGGGTTATAAATTCGGTAGGGGCAGGATCCGCATCTATCCACCCTGCGGGTTATTTTGCGTTTATTTATAAGGGAAGGAGCCTAGCACATGACGGATGATCAACTTGTTCCAGTGGTGATGGTGTTTGCCGGGTGTGATGCGACGGGCGGGGCGGGGATTCAGGCGGATATTGAAACCCTGGCGAGCATGGGGTGCCATGCGGCGCCCGTTATAACGGCCACCACGGTGCAGGACACCCAGGGCGTGCAGGGTTATTTACCTATTGATTCCATGCAGGTGATTGCCCAGGCGCGCGCGGTATTGGAAGATATGCCGGTGTCTGCCTTTAAAATCGGCATGTTGGGCAGTGTCGCCAATGTTGAGGCGGTGCATACGCTATTGCAGGATTATCCTGATATTCCGGTGGTGCTTGATCCGGTGGTGACGGCGGGCGGCGGTGGCGAGCTTGCCGATGTTGAGGTGATGGAGGCGATGGTGACGCTGCTGTTTTCCTTGACCACTGTGCTGACGCCGAACAGCCTGGAGGCACGCGCCTTTGCGCCGGAGGCGGATACGCTGGACGCGTGCGCGCAGGAGATTCTGGAGTGTGGCTGTGAATTTGTGTTGATCACCGGCACCCATGAAAATACCCCCACGGTCATCAATACGCTGTATGGCAACCGCCGCCAACTGGAAGCGTTTTCCTGGGAGCGGCTGCCCGCCAGTTATCATGGCTCGGGATGTACGCTGGCATCGGCGATTGCCGGGCTGCTGGCGCATGGCATGGAGCCATTCACGGCGATTCATGAGGCGCAGGAATATACCTGGGAAACACTCAAGCACGGCTATCGCCTGGGCATGGGGCAATACCTGCCGAACCGCTTGTTCTGGGCGCGCGGAGCTGACGAAAAAGACAAATAATCCCGGATAAGTATCAATACTGTTCGCTTTAATACACTTCCCGTTCGCCCTGAGCCTGTCGAAGGGCTCTGGATGCGGGGCGGGTGGTTCAACAGGGCTCTCCTGAGCTTATCGAAGGGCTCACCACGAACGGCTAAACCAACCAACCGTATTGGGATAAGTATGCGCTTGCGCGGTTTGTATGCGATTACCAATGGGAATAATGCCACGAACTTGCTGGAGCGCGTTGCAGCGGCGATCGCGGGTGGCGCAGCGGTGGTGCAATACCGCTATAAGGCCGCTTCTGGCACCCCGCATCGCGAATGCGAAGCGCGTGATTTACTGGCGCTGTGCCGGGCGTACCGCGTACCGCTGATTATTAATGACGATGTGGCGCTGGCCGCCACCATAGGCGCCGATGGCGTGCATCTGGGGCGCGACGATGCGGTAGTGCACGAGGCGCGGCGGATGCTGGGTGACGCGGCGATTATCGGCGTGTCCTGCTACAATGATTTTGACCGGGCGGTAGCGGCGCAGCAGGCGGGGGTCAGCTATGTTGCGTTCGGGCGTTTTTTTGCTTCACATACCAAGCCGGATGCCGCACCAGCGAGCCTCAATCTAATTCGTCAGGCCAAGGCGCAATTATCCATTCCCGTGGTGGCGATAGGCGGCATCACGCCGGATAACGCCGCGCCGCTGATTGATGCTGGCGTGGATATGCTGGCGGTGGTACACGGCATTTTTGGCCAGGCCGATCCTGAGCAGGCGGCGCGGCGCTATACACAACTTTTCGGGCATTTGAGGAATCATCCATGACACGATCACACGACTTATTTGTTAAGGCCCAGCGGCACATTCCCGGTGGCGTAAATTCACCGGTACGCGCATTTCGCGGCGTGGGTGGCGAGCCGTTGTTTCTCAAGCGCGGCGCCGGGCCATATGTGTATGACGAAGATGATCGGCGTTACATTGATTATGTCGGCTCATGGGGGCCGATGATTTTGGGTCATGCCCATCCTGACGTGACTAAAGCCGTGGTCGACACCGCTGCCAATAGCCTGGGCTTTGGCGCGCCCACTGCAATTGAAACCACCATGGCCGATTTGCTGTGTGAACTGGTGCCATCAATGGAAATGGTGCGCATGGTAAGTTCCGGCACCGAAGCGACCATGAGCGCGATTCGTCTGGCGCGCGGCTTCACCGGGCGCGACAAGATCGTTAAATTCGAAGGGTGTTATCACGGTCATTCTGATTCGCTATTGATAAAGGCTGGCTCAGGCGCGCTGACCTTGGGCGTGCCGTCCTCAGCGGGGGTGCCATTGGCATTGGCCGAACACACCATCACGCTTAATTACAATGATCTGGCGCAAGTCGAAGAAGCCTTCGCCCATGTCGGCCAGCAGATCGCCTGCATCATTGTCGAGCCAGTCGCCGGTAACATGAATTGCATACCGCCCTTGCCGGGGTTTCTCGAAGGCTTGCGCACGATCTGTGACGATTACGGCGCGGTGCTGATTTTTGACGAAGTGATGACCGGCTTTCGTGTCGCCTTGGGCGGCGCGCAGCAATTTTATGGCGTCACGCCCGACCTCACCACGCTCGGCAAGGTGGTTGGCGGTGGTTTGCCAGTGGGTGCCTTCGGCGGCAAAAAAACCATCATGCAACACATCGCACCGCTCGGCCCGGTGTATCAGGCAGGCACCTTGTCCGGCAACCCGGTGGCGATGGCCGCAGGCCTCGCAACACTTAAACAAATCATGAAGCCCGGTTTCTTTGAAGCATTGTCTACCATGACGCAACGCCTCACCGATGGCCTGGATGCGCGCGCCAAAGCCGCGCGCATCCCGCTCTGTACCGCGCAAGTGGGCGGCATGTTCGGCGTGTTCTTCACCGATATCCCTGAGGTGCAATCCTATGCCCAAGTGATGAACTGCAACGTCGATCGCTTCAAGCTGTTCTTCCACGGCATGCTGGAACAAGGCGTATATCTCGCGCCGTCCGCCTTTGAAGCAGGCTTCGTTTCAGCGGCGCACAGCAAGGCGGATATTGATGCGACACTGGATGCGGCAGAGCGGGTGTTGGCGGGGCTGTGATGATTAAAGTTAGTCTCCTTGCCGAGACTTGTAAAATGTAGCCATATATGTGATGTAAGAAAACATAAAAACATGGATGCTCTTCATGATTGAAAAATACACCAAAGCCAAATTCTGGAAGTGCGCGTTACAAGTCAACCCGGCAGGTTATATTGCCCTTCGCGGCACAGATCACGGAATGACAGAAGACCAGTACAACCAAGAGTTGGTGCGCATCGCCAAGGAAAACGAGATCAAGGTCATCGGACTGGCGGATCACGGGAATGTCGATGGGGTGAATGCTATCCGCACGGCCATGAATGAGAATGACATCCTGGTGTTTCCAGGCTTTGAGATTTGTTCTACCGAAAAAGCACATTTCGTGTGCCTCTTCCCGGAAAACACCTCCACAGATCAGCTCAAAAGTTATCTGGGCGCACTAGGCCTCACGAACCCTGCGGATGGTGTTCGACCGTCAAATCTTGGTGGCAATGATCTGCTTGCAAAGGTAGAGGAATTGGGCGGATTCACATACGCCGCTCACTGCACAGATGATAATGGAATACTGAATCGCAAGCTGAATCATGTCTGGAAAAACCCTTTGCTCAAAGCGGCACAGGATTCCCGGAGTAATTGACGACCTAAAAAATGAGGAGGGTAACGGTTATCGACAAATTCTCCTGAACAAGACGCCGGAATACAAGCGCGAGCAGCCGGTTGCTGTTACCAATGCCAAAGATGTAGAGCAGCCAGAAACGCTAGCAAACCCAAAAGCATCCTGCTTGATCAAAATGACCCGACCCTGTTTTGAGTCTTTCAAGCTGGCGTTCCAGGATCCGGAATCACGCGTGCGTTTGAACGCTGACATCCCTGAAAAATACTATTCTCGCATTGAAAGTCTGAAAGTCACTGGCGGTTATTTAGACGGGGTTCAAATTGAATTTTCCGAGCACCTTAATGCCGTTATCGGTGGTCGTGGCACTGGAAAATCGACGCTGCTTGAGTGTATTCGTTATGCTTTGCAACTAAAACCCATAGGCAAAGATGCACAAAAAAAACATGATGAAATCATCAAAGAAAATCTGGGAAAACCATCCAAGGGCCGAATAGAACTGGTGATCCGCTCATCTCGAATGAATGGCAAAAGTTTTACGGTTGCCCGGCGTTATGGTGAAAGTGCCAGTGTGAAGGATGAGAACGGTAACCTATCGACATTTACGCCGATTGACCTGTTGCCAGGAATTGAAATATACGGGCAAAACGAGATATATGAAATTGCCCAAGACAAAACCAGTCAGCGGCAATTGTTGACCCGATTTCTGGACGCTGGGCAACAGGACGGTGAAGCGCGCATTCTGGAATCGCTAAGTAAGCTGGCAGAGAACAGGAAGAAGTTGATCGAGGCACAAGCTACTGTGGCATCAATTGAAGATGAGGTCGCGCTTCTTCCGAAACTGGAAGAACAGGTAGGCCAATTCAAAGTGCTTGGGCTGGAAGATAAGCTTAAAATAATACCGCTACTGGAGACGGAAAAGCGCATACAGAAAAGGGCAATAGCGGAAGAATGCCTGAATCTTAATAATGCTTTCCAGGCCGTGCGCGATAGCCTGCCCGATACCGTATTCCTGAGTGACTCAGCCATTGGCCACCTTCCCCATGCCGAAAGCCTGCGCAAGATACGTGCTGCATTGGATACGCTCCGTGGGGATGCCGAAGCACTGCTGAGTCAGTGGCAACAAAAATATGCCACTGCTAAAGCCACGATGGCATCACACGCTCAGGCACTGGATGCGGAAATACAACAGGAAGAGTTGGCGCTGGAAACAACTTTCAAGGAGTTGCCAGCCTCTGAAGGAAAAACGGGTAAGGAAATTGGTCTTGAGTACCAGCGGTTGTTAAAAGAAATTGAGCGGATTCGGCCAAAGAAAACGATGATTGATCACCGCACCAAGGTAGTAACCGAGCTATCCAGACAACGCAAAGCCATCCTTGATGATTTGTCATCCATCCGTGCGGATCGATCCGCACAGTTTGAACGATCACTGAAGAAATTGAATAAACAACTTTCAGGAAAACTGAAATTGACCGTTAAGCCTGAAGCTGATCGTGCCCCAGTAGTTCAATTCCTGTTGGGCTGTAAACTGGAGAGCGTTGGCGAGGGTAGGCTTTCCTGGGTGCGGGAGGCAGACGATTTTTCGCCTGTTAAATTAGCCGAGATGGTGCGGCAAGGCGCAGATGCGTTGCGCAATGCCAGTTGGGGGATTACGCCTACTGTAGCCGATGCACTGCCACGCCTCACAACAGAACAGGTTCTTCAACTTGAAGAGATTGAATTGCCTGACTTGATCAGTATTGAGTTGAACACTGCTCATGAGGGAGCAGAAACTTTTAGGGCGCTGGGCAAATTATCCACCGGTCAGCAATGCACAGCGATTTTGCATTTGCTGCTCCTGCAGAATCCTGATCCATTGCTTATGGATCAGCCGGAAGACAATCTGGATAACGCCTTTATTGCCGATCGCATCGTGACGGAATTAAGGTCAGCAAAAATAGCACGCCAATTCATTTTCGCAACTCATAACGCAACCTGATTAGCCACAATGTTCAGCTTGTGTGGCACAGGCTCACTTTTTGAGACAGTAGGCGTGGATAATATGTGCATACCGACAAAGGGAGATG
>LNFM01007014.1_pt1 | contig 18074 bp, 23 predicted proteins | sample 596031 | NCBI WGS metagenome assembly LNFM01 (sample SAMN04254537, study PRJNA301005) | activated carbon metagenome | isolation source: dual media filters at the Ann Arbor, Michigan drinking water treatment plant | place: USA: Ann Arbor | reverse complement strand
CGACCGTCAGCAACAACGGCGGCGACATCACCAGCCCATCATCTGGCTGGGCGATCACGTCGCCGTCGATTGCCGATCCGGTCTGGTTTGACGACCGGATGACCGCGGCCGATCTTGGCGTCGCCGGGTCCAAGACGGCAAGCTGCACGGCCAGCGGGGCGTCGAGCTGGGGCATCAACGCGATCGCCATCGCGCCGTTCAGCAGCAGCACCAACCACGACGTCGAAGGCGCTGCCGCCGGTGCGGGCACGGTAGCCGGTGCCCTCAAGGCCCTCGACCCGCGCTACGGCCGCCCCAGCGCTGACGTCAGCGCCGGCGGCTGGGTGCCTAGCACCGGCTCGGATCTGTTCGCCATGCTGGACGAATCCACCGCCAGCGACACCGACTACATCAGTGTGGCCAGCGCCTCCACCTGCGAGATCCGTCTGCGCGGCGTGGTCGACCCGGGCAGCAGCGCCGGCCACGTGGTGCGCTTTCGCTCGCCGGCCGGCTACACGCCCAGCGGTGGCGTGGTGGTGTCGCTGCGCCAGGGCGCGACCGAGATCGCCGCCTGGACCATCAACCCGATCGCCGCCAACACCACCTACGAGCGGTCGCTCGACGCCGGCCAGGCCAACGCGATCACCGACTACGACGACCTGCGGCTGCGCTTCGAAGCGGTCAACTAGGAACAGAGATGGCACGCGCGAACGATTCAATCACCGTCACCCCGGGCAGCGGCTCGACTGTGGCCACCCACCTGGCCGACAGCAAGGAGTACCAGGCGGTGGTGCTAGCTGATTCCACCGGCCATCTCAAGGGCACCAAGCCCACCTGGATCGTCAGCACCGGCAACACCATTCACGTCGCCGCCGCGCGCACCACGTTGGCGGATCTGTTCAACGCCAGCGGCTCCGGCGTCGTCCTGCGCGTGGTCGGCCTGTACGTGATCCCGGCGCTGGCGGCGGTCGCGGGCGTGGGCCAGACCTATGAGGCGATCCGAACGTCAGCGGTCGGCACCGGCGGCACCACCATCACGCCGCAAACGCTCGACACGGCCAACAGTGCGCTGCCTGCGCAGGTCACTGCCCGCACCAAGGCCACCGGCGGCGCCACCACGGCGGCCACGCTGTTCTTCATTAACGGGTCGAGCGAGGAGACGACGCCCTACGCTGGTCTTGCCAGCCAGCTCAACCATCTGCCGCGTGACGCCAACGGCGACACCCAGGCGATCGTGCTGCGCGAGGGCGAGGGCCTGAAGATCGACCAGACTACCAACAGCGCTATCGGCAACGTCAACGTCGTGCTGGTCGTCACCGTCGAGTAAGCGATGAGCTTGCTGGTCCTGTTCGGCTACCGCGAGCCGCTCGAGGTTCGCATTGGCTGGGCCGAGCTGGATGTCGCCGCCAGTGACGGCGCGATCGCCGCCGACGCCGCCGCAGCCAGCACCGCCGCGGCCACGCTGGACGTCGGCAAGAACCTCGCCGGCGCTGCCGCCGGTGCGGCAACCGCCGCCTCGCCGCTGAACCGCGGCCTGGGCGTGGCCGGTGCCGCGCAGGGCAGCGGCACCGCGGCCGGCACGCTGTCGGCGTTCATCGTCACGTCGGTGCGCATCAGCTGGGCCGAGCTCGACGTGCTGGCCGCCGGCGCGCAGACGCTCGAAGGTGCGGCCGCCGGTGCGGGAACCGCCGCCGCCGATCTCGGCATCGGCAAGAACCTGGCGGGCGACGCGGTCGGTGAGGGTGACGCCGCCGGCGCGCTGCTCGGCGACATTCCTCTAGAAGGTGCGGCGGCAGGCAGCGGCACCGCCGCCGGCGCCATGCCGGTCGGCAAGAACCTGCAGGGCGACGCCGCCGGCCTCGGCACCGCCGCCGGCCCGCTCGATGTGCGCCAGGTCAACCTGCGCATCAGCTGGGCCGAGTTCGACGCCACCAGCGCCGAAGCGGCGCAGCCGCTCAGCAACGGCGTGGTCGACGATCTCGACCTCGAATGGGTCGCCAGCGAGAACCCTGACGCCTACGTCAGCCATGACGCCTACGCCGGCCAGATGCCGGTGCTGCTCGATCTGGCTGCTGCCACGCTGGCGCAGGGCAGCGCCGCCGGCGAGCTGCTGCGCGGGGTCGAGCTGGCCGGTGCCGCCGTCAGCGGCGTGGTGGTCGGTGGCCAGCTGCTGCTCACGGTTGAGATTACCGCCGCCGCGGCCGGCGCTGGATCCGCCACGGGCGATCTCAGCCTGGAAGGCGAGGTCGATCTGTTCGGCGCCGCCACCGGGCTGGGCAGCGCCGACGGCGTGCTTACGCTGTCGCTCAGCCTGGCCGCCGACGCCCTCGGCGCCGGCAGTGCCGGCGGCAGCCTGGCGATGGAGGTGCCGCTCAGCGCCGCCGCGATCGCGCAGGCGCAGGCTGCCGGTGGCCTGTCGCTGGTGGTCGCGCTCGGCGCCGATGTGGTGGCCCAAGGCCTGGCCGACGGCATCCTGCGCGTCAACTTCGACCAGATCGAGCTGCTCGGTGACGTGGCCGCCACCGCCACGGTGGTGGGCGATCTGGGCATCGGCATCCTGCCGCCGCCCGGCATGGGCTACCCGCCGCGCCGGGAGCTGAGCCGCCGCCCGTCGGCCGTGCAGACGTCTGCACGGCCCCGCCAGACCAACACGCGCCGCTACTGAGAAGAACACGATGGGCATCCTGCGCACCAACGGCCCCGCGGTCGAACCCGTCACGCTCGCCGAGGCCAAGTTGCACCTGCGCGTCGACGGCAGCGACGAAGACGCGCTGATCACCGCGCTCATCAGCGCCGCGCGCGAGCAGGCCGAGCACCGCTGCGGCCGCGCCTTCGTGCACAGCACCTGGCGCCTGACGCTGGACGCGTTCCCCGACGCCGTGCGCCTGCCCGTCGTGCGCGCCGCCAGCGTCACCTCGGTGCAGTACGTCGACGAAGCCGGCGCCACGCAGACGCTGGCCAGCGCCGGCTACCAGCTCGACAACGCCAACGACTACGCCAACTACATCGTGCCCGCCAGCGGCTACGCCTGGCCGTCGACGCTCGCTCAGCCCAACAGCGTCGTCGTCACCTACGTCGCCGGCTACGGCGCCGATGCGGCTGCGGTGCCGGCCAGCGTCAAGCAGTGGGTGCTGCTCAGCCTCGGCGCGATGTACGCGCACCGCGAGGCGGGCACCGAGAAAGCGATCAGCGAGCTGCCGCGCGTGTTCTGGGACGGCTTGCTCGATCCGTACCGGGTGCTGGGGGTCTGACGTGTACACCAAGTTGCGAAGTGGAATGCTGCTCAAGGCGCCGATCGCGCAGCCAGTGCGCGGCGCGAATGTGGGCCTCTTGATGCCAGACGGCACGCCGGTGCCGAACGTGAAGTCGGTGCGTATGGTCTACGAGCCGAACGGCCTGCCGATTTGCGTGGTGGAGCTGTACGGCGTCGAGGTCGTGCACGTCGACAACAAGGCCGAGTGATGCAGGCCGGCAAGCTCACCGAGCGCGTGACGATCCAGAGCAAGGCCGCCACCCGCGCCGCCAACGGCGAAGAGGTGGTCAGCTGGGCGGACGTGGCCACCGTGTGGGCGCAGGTCGAGCCGCTGGCGGGCCGCGAGTTCTTTGCCGCCGCGCAGATGCAGTCCGCCGTCGACGTGCGCATGCGCATCCGCTACCGGGTCGGCGTGCTGCCGCAGATGCGCGTGCTGTGGCGCGGCCAGGCGCATGACATCGAGGCGGGGCTGCAGCCCAATGCGCAGCGCGCCTACCTGGAGCTGATGTGCGTCAGTGGAGTTCGCGATGGCAGATAGCCTGCGCGTGCGCCTGGAGGGCGTAGACGACCTGCGCCGCGCGCTGGCTGAGGCCGGCAAGCAGATCCGGACCAAGGCCGTGCGCGGGGCGCTGCGCAAGGCTGCCGTGCTGATCCGTGACGCCGCCAAGGCGCGTGCACCGCTGCTGCAGGGCGTGACCCGCTACCGCAAGCGCGGCACGGTGCAGCGTCGCATCAGCGTGCGCCCCAGCAAGTTCGCGCGCCAGGCCGGCAACGAAGGCGTGTTCGTCGGTGTCAAGCCGCTGCGCGGCAAGGCCGACACGCGCCGCTTTGGCAAGGCCAGTGCCAAGAACCCGAACGACCCGTTCTACTGGCGCTTCCTCGAGTTCGGCACGGTGAAGATGCGCGCGCGCCCTTTCCTCGGCCCGGCCGCCGCCAGCAAGGGCACCGAGGCCATCAACACCTTCATGCGTGACGTGGTGCCGCAGATCAACCGGCTCAACGAGCGCGCGCGGCTGAAACGATGAGCGCTGAGACCCAGTTCTACGGCTACCTGCTCGCCAGCGCCGCCGTCACCGCCGTGGTCGGCAGCGGCAGCACCGCCCGCATCTATCCGGACGTGATCCCGCCCGACCGCGACCTGCCCGCCATCGCCTACGCGCGCAGCGGCACCGAGCCGCTCGCCACCATCCACAGCGGCGCCGTGCGGGCCGAGTTCGTCACCATGCAGGCGCAGTGCTGGGCCCCCACCCGCACCGCCGCCGACGCGCTGGCTGACGCGGTGATCGCCGCGCTCACCACCCAGGGCGAGCCGCATGTCGCGCGCGCCGTGCTGTTCGATGACGAGACCGGCAACTTCGGCACCGCGGTCGACTTTCGGCTGCTGATCAACCTGTAGTAGCGCAACCCCCGCGCAACCCTGACCACCCGCTGCGGCGGGTTTTTTTTGGAGCTAGACAATGGCAACCGTCCGCAAGTGGAGCAATGTCGCCGTCGCCATGCAGTCGGCGCTCGGCTCGGCCCTCACCATCACCGCCATCACCAAGGCCAACCCGGGCGTGGTGACCAGCAACGGCCACGGCCTGGCCAACGGCGCGTATGTGCTGCTCACCATCAACGGCATGAGCCAGCTCAATGGCCGCGTGGTGCGGGTGGCCAACCAGACCACCAACACCTTCGAGCTGGAAGGCGTCGACACCACGCTGTTTGACACCTTCAGCTCCGGCAGCGCGCAGCTGATCACCTTCGGCACCTCGATCACCACCGCGACGCAGATCAATGCCTCGGGCGGCGACTTCGAGTTCATCGACACCACCACCATCCACAGCAACGTGCGCACGCAGATCCCGGGCACCGCCAACCCGGCCACGTTCGAGATGACCCACCAGTGGGACGTCTCCGACACCGGCCTGGCTGCGCTGAAGACGGCCTCCGACGGCCAGGCGCAGCGGGCGTTCCGCTTCACCTTCGGCAACGGCGGCCAGATCATGGTGTTCGCCGGCTACGTCGGCGCCAGCCTGCTGCCCGGCGGCAGCGCGCAGGACCTGGTCACCACGCCCAGCGTGATCACCATGTTCGGCTCGCCCACGTACTACGCCAGCTGATGAGCCATCCCCTGGTTGACCGGCTGCGCGCCCAGCGCCAGCACAAGCTCGCGGTCGGCGCGCACACGTTCATCGTGCAGCGGCCGACGCAGCTGCAGTTCGCCAGCCTGCGCAGCGTCGCGGCGAGCGATCTCACCGCCCAGGCGGCGGCGGTCCTCAAGTACGTCACCGGCTGGGAAGGCGTGACCGAGCACGACATCATTGCCGGCGGCGCCCCGCACCCGGTGGCGTTCGATACCGAGCTGCTCGGGGAATGGCTGCAGGATCGCGCCGACCTGCTGCTGCCGCTCGTCAACGGCCTCGTCGACCTGGTTAAGGGGCAGACGCAGCAAGCCGAGGCCGACGAAAAAAACTGCGCGGGTGGTTCGACCGGCTAGATGAGCCGTTTGAACCACCGCCCCCGCCTGAAGAAGCGCGCACCGCGTTCATCGCGCTGCACATGATGGGCGGCCTGATCGACTGGGCCGGCCTGCCGGTGATCTTCGAGCTGCTCGGCGTTACCGACACCGAACGCACGCTGCGGCAGATGATCACCATCTGCGACTGTTGCCAGCAACGCCAGAGCCAGGGATAAGCATGGCCATCGCCACACTCACCATCGATCTCGTTGCCAAGCTGGGCGAGCTGGAAACGGGGCTTAACCGCGCCACCCAGCTGGCCGAGCGCAACGCGCTCAAGATGGAGGCCGCCTTCAAGCAGGTGGGCAGCGTGTTCGCCAGCCTGGCCGGCGTGATCGGCACCGGCGCCATCGTCGCCGGCCTGCAGCGCATCGTCGACGGGCTGGACAAGTTCAACGACGTGAAGGACGCCACCGGCGCCAGCATCGCCAACCTGAGCGCGCTCGAAGACATCGTCGTGCGCGCCGGCGGCAGCTTTGACGACGCCGCCAGCGTGCTGGTGCGCTTCAACAAGGTCCTCGAAGACGCGCGGCCCGGCAGCGAGTTTGCGAAGATTCTCGACAGCATCGGCCTGAGTGCGCAGACGCTGCGCCAGCAAGACCCCACCGAGGCGCTGCTGGCCACCGCCACCGCGCTGGCCAAGCTGGGCGACGGCGGCGAGCGGGCGCGCAAGGAGCAGGTGCTGTTCGGCAAGTCGATCCAGACGGCCGCGCCGATCCTGCGCGATCTGGCCGAGGCCGGCAAGCTCAATGCCACGGTCACCGCGCAGCAGGCACAGGAGGCCGAGGCCTTCAACCGCGCCTTCGCAGCACTCGGCAAGACCGGCCAGGACGTGGGCCGCAACCTGGCCAGCGATCTGGTGCCCGGCATGACCGCGCTGGCCAAGGCCCTGAACGACAGCACGCTCGCTGCCAGCACCTTCAACGGCATCGCCGCGGCGGTGCGCGTCACGTTCCAGACGCTTACCGTGCTCGCCGCCAACGTCGCCTTCGTGTTCGGCGGTGTTGGGCGCGAGATCGCCGCCGTCGCCGCCCAACTGGCGGCGCTGGCGCGCGGTGACCTGGCGGCCTTTCGCGCGATCGGCGAGGCGGTCAAGGAAGACGGCCGCATCGCCCGCGCCGAGCTGGACCAGCTGGAGAGCACGCTGCTCGGCCTGGTGCCCGCCGCCGCCGCGGCCGCCACTGCCAGCACCAAGACTGCTGCGGCGGTCGAGAGCGTGGGTGAAGCCGCCAAGCGCAGCGCCAAGGAACTGGCGCTGTTTCGCTCGGCCAACGAAGGCTTTGCCGGTGACGCCGAGGGTGCCGCCTTCATGGCCAAGCAGTTCGGCGAGGAGATGGCGCGCCTGGACGATCTGCTCGGCCGCACCCAGTTGCGCAAGCTCGAGGAAGACCTGCGCCTGATCGACAAGGCGTTCTTCGACGGCCTGATCGGCATCCAGGAGTACGAGGCGGCTCTGGCGCGCGCGCTGGGCAAGGGCAGCGAGACCGACAAGCGCATCAAGGAAACCAGCGACAGCGCCGACAAGCTGGCCCTGACCTTCGCCAGCTCGATCGGCCGCGTGATCGAAACCGGCGGCAGCATCGGCGACGTGTTCAAGGCGCTGCTGCAGGACATTACCAAGGTGGCGGTGCAGCTGGCCATCGTCGAGCCGCTGGCGCGCAAGCTGCGCGAGGCCTTCTCCGGCGGCGGCTCGGGCAACTTCCTCTCCGGCCTGGGCAGCATCTTCTCCGGCCTCTTCGGTGGCGCGGGCGGTGCTGGCGCCGGCGCCGGCGGCGGTGGTGGCGCCAGCGTGGGCGGCGGGGGTGACGGCTTCGGCGGCTCCACGTTCGGCGCCAGCCGCCCCGGCGCCGTGACGCGTGCCTCGGCCGGTCCGACCACGGTCTTCAACTACTACATCGAGCAGGTCGGCAGCAACGTCAGCCGCGCCGACCTGGTGGCGGGCATGGAGCAGACGCGCCAGGCCACCCTCGCCACGCTGCAAGACGGCGTCGCGCGTAACCGCATCCGCATGGGCTGACCGCATGGCTGACTTCAACTGGACGCTGGCGTTGCCGCAGCCGGCCCGCTTTACCCTGCGCCGGCGCGCGCCGAGCTTTGCCTACCAGAGCCAGCTCAGCGGCGCGGTGCAGACCGTGAGCCTGCCCGGCGCGCAGTGGGGCGCGCTGCTGGAGTTCCCGCCGATGCGCGCGGCCGACAGCGTGGCGCTCGAGGTGCTGCTGATGCAGCTGCGCGGCCGCGCCAACCGGCTGGTGCTGTGGCACCTGGCCCGGCCGGCGCTGCGCGGCGCCGGCGGCGGCACGCCGATCGTCAACGGCGGCGGCCAGACCGGCAGCGCCATCAGCATCAGCGGCCTGCCCAACAACCGTACCGGCTGGGCCCTGCCCGGCGACATGGTGGGCATCGGCGGCGAGCTCAAGATGGTCACCGCCAGCTGCAACAGCGACGGCAGTGGCATTGCCACGCTCACCTTCGAGCCGCCGCTGCGTAGTGCCAAGAGCAACGGCACCGCGATCGTCACCGCCGCCCCCACCACCAAGTTCATGCTCGCCAGCGACAGCTCGGAGTGGACGCACGAGCCGGTCAAGATGGTCCGTGGCCACGTGCTCGAGCTGATCGAGGCCTTTGCATGAAGACGCTCAGCACCGCCCAGCTCGCCGCCGTCGCCGGCGAGCACGTCACCGCCTGCTACCTGGTGCAGCTGGAGTTCGCCAGCGGCACCATCTACGTCACCGACGCCGCGCACGACATCGTCTGGAACGGCAACACCTACCTGGGCGCCGGCCGCGCCGGCAACATCGAGGCCACGCGCGAAACCGTGGCGGGCGAGGCCACCGGCCTGCGCTTTTCCCTGGCCGGGCCGATCGCCAGCTACCTGTCGGCCGCGCTCGCCGAGCACGTGCAGGGCAAGCCGGCCAAGGTCTACGTCGCCTTCTTTGCCGACAACGGCGCGCTGATCGATACCCCCGTGCTCGAATGGTCCGGCCTCACCGACGTCATGCCGGTGCAGGAAGGGGCCGACCAGAGCGTGATCAGCGTCACCGCCGAGAGCCGCTTCGCCCAGTTCGCCCGGCCGCGCCAGCGCCGCCACAGCGACCAGGACCAGCAGCTGGCCTATCCCGGCGATCTGTTCTTCCAGTTCGCCGCGCAGATGATCGACCGCCCGATCGTCTGGCCCAGCCGCGAGTGGTACAGGGTGAACACATGAGGGTGAACACATGACGCGTGCGCCTGACTGGCCGCAGCGCCTGGCCGCCTTCATCGAAGCCCGCCGCGCGCGGGCTTTTGTTTGGGGCGAGCATGACTGCGCGCTGTTCGCCGCCGACTGGGTGCGCGAGTGCACCGGCGTCGATCTCGCTGCCGATCTGCGCGGCACCTATGCCGATGCGCGCGGTGCGCTGGGCATCCTCAACGCCCGCGCCGGCCTGGCCGGCATCTGCGCTCAGCTGCTGCCTGCGGTGGCGCCGCCGTTTGCCGGCCGTGGCGACGCGGCGCTGGCCAGCAACGCCGGCCGCGAGCTGCTGTGCATCGTCGACGGCGCGCACCTGATCGGCCCCGGCGCCGAGGGCCTCGCCTGGTTGCCGCGCGGCGCGATCCAACTGGCGTGGAAGTTGTAGGCGATGCCGCAGGTCATTCCGCTCGTCATCAGCGCCCTGGTCAGCGTCGGTGCCAAGTACGCGATCGCCTACTTTGCCGCCGCCGTGCTGTACATGGGCAGCATGGCCTACAGCGCGCGCGAGACCCGCCGCGCCAAGCGCGAGGCGCGTGCCGCCTACGAGGCCAGCCTGCGCGACCGCCAGCAGCTGGTGCGCTCGGCCGACCTGCCGCGCGCCGTGTGCTACGGCGAGATCGTCACCAGCGGCGCCATCGTCTACGCGCGCAGCGTGGGCGCGCTGCAGGACAAGCTGGTCCTGGTGGTGGCGCTGTCGCCGGGGCACGAGATCACCGCCATCAACCAGGTGTGGTGGGGTGACCGCGTCATCTCGCCCACCAGCGACGGCTACCCCAGCGAGGAAAGCTTCGCCACCACCCACCAGGACCCGCGCACGCTCAGCGTGAGCGCGCCCGGCGGCCCGGCCGACTGGGCGGTCACGCTGCCCAGCATCCCGATCAACGGCAGCGTCTCGGCGGTCTACGCCACCGGCAACACCGGCGGCGACAACGGCCCCACCCATGAAGCGCTGGCGGTGGTCGGCGTGAGCGGCACCAACGTGACGCTGGCCGGCACCATCGACAGCGGCGGCACCCCGCTGCCGGCTGGGCGCCAGGTGGTGCTCTCCTGGCGCGTGCTGGTGACCACCGCCACCTGGCTGCGCGTCAAGCGCTACCTCGGCACCGCCGGCCAGACCGCCGACGCCGACCTCATCGCCGACACCGCCGGCGACTGGACCAGCGCCCACCGCGGCCGCGGCGTGCCCTACCTGGCGCTGTGGCTCACCTACAACGAGCAGGTGTTCCCGCTCGGCCTGGAAAACGTCAAGGCGCTGATCCAGGGCAAGGCGGTGTACGACCCGCGCACCGCCAGCACCGCGTACAGCCGCAACCCGGCGCTGTGCGCCGCCGACTACCTCACCAGCGCGCTCGGCTTTGGCTGCAGCAGCGACGAGATCGACTGGGACAGCGTCACCGCCGCCGCCAACATCTGCGACGAGCAGGTGGTCATCGCCCTCAGTCCGCCCAAGACGCCGCTCACCCAGGTGCGCTACCGCTGCGACACCCAGCTCACCACCGCCGCCGCCCGCTCCGAGAACCTGCAGGTCATCCTCAGCAGCATGGCCGGCTGGGCGGTGTGGAGCCAGGGCAAGTGGCGCATCTATGCCGGCGCCTACAGCGCGCCGGCCATCACGCTCGACGAGTCGGCGCTGGCCGACGCCGAGGCGCTCACCATCCAGTCGCGGGTGCCGCGCTCGGAGCTGTTCAACGCGGTCAAGGGCACCTTCGTCAGCCCCGCCAACGAGTGGCAGGCCGCCGACTACCCGCCGGTCACCAACCCCACCTACGAGACGCAAGACGGCGGCGAACGCCTCGATCTCGATCTGCCGCTGCCCGCCACCACCCACAGCGTGATGGCGCAGCGGCTGGCCAAGATCGCGCTGGAGGAGTCGCGCCAGGCGCTTACCGTCACCGCCTCGTTCAACCTGAAGGCGTACCGGGTCAGCCCCGGCGATGTGATCGGCCTGTCGCTGGCCCGGTACGGCTGGAGCACCAAGGCGTTCCGCGTGCTCGAGCGCGAGTTTTCGCTGCAGAGCGGCGTGCGCCTCACCTTGCGCGAGACCGCCAGCGGCATCTACGACTGGGGCCTGGGGGCCGCCACCGAGATCGACCTGGCGCCCAACACGCAGCTGCCCAGCCCGTGGCTGCCGCCCACCATGCCGGCGATCACCCTGCTGAGCGACGACACCACGCTGCTGGTGTCGGCCGACGGCACCGTGCTGCCGCGCATCCGCGTCAGCTGGACCGCGCTCACCGCGCCCGACGTCACCCAGGGCGGCCACCTCGAGCTGGCCTACCGGCGCCTGCCCGATATCGGCTGGCTGCAGATGCCGCCGCTGCCGGGTGACAGCGCGCTCGCCTTCGTGCAGCCGGTGACGGAGCGCAGCGCCTACCAGGTGCGGGTGCGCGCGGTCAACGGCATGCGGGTGCCGTCCGAGTGGCAGTACGGCGAGGTCACGGTGGCCAGCGTGGTGCCGCCGCCGGCCCCCGCCGGCCTGACGGTCAGCGCCAGCAACAACACGCGCCGCTTCGTGGTGACGATGCCGAGCGTGCCGCTGTCGCTGGTCGGCTTCGAGATCCGCTACCAGGCGGGCAGCAGCATCACCTGGGCCAGCGCCACGGTGGCCGGGCAGTACGGCTACGCGCAGGGCAGCGGCGCCACGGTCAGCGTCGACGCCAGCGTGCCGGCCACCGGCGGCGCGTTCAGCTTCGAGGTGCGCTCGATCAACGGCGCCGGCCTGCGCTCGGCCAGCGGCGCCCAGGCGCTGAACCAGACGCTGGCCGCGCTCAAGGTGGTGGTGGGCTACCTCACCAGCGAGAGCGCGGTGCTGGCGGCCACCTCGGCCGGCGTGGTGAGCGATTTCTCGGCCGCCACCACCACCATGCGGGTGACCGAAGACAACGTCGACGCCTCGGCCTCGTGGAGCTACGCGCGCACCGACGGCCTGGGCATCACCTCGTCGATCAACGCCGGCACCGGCGTGCTCACGGTCAGCGCGATGAGCGCGGATCAGTCCTACATCGACGTCACTGCCACGCGCAGCGGCTACGCCAGCATCACCAAGCGCTTCAGCGTCGCCAAGGCCCGCGCCGGCGCCACCGGCAGCACGGGGCCGACCGGGCCCACGGGCAGCACCGGGCCGACCGGGCCCACGGGCCCCACCGGCAGCACCGGGCCGCAAGGGCCGACGGGTGCGACCGGGCCGCAAGGCCCCACCGGCAACACCGGGCCGCAGGGCCCGACCGGCACCACCGGCGTGCGCGGATCGCGCTGGTTCTACGTGAGCGGGCTGTCGTCGTGGTCTGATTCCGCCGCCAACACCGCCGCCGGTGTGGACGGTGGCCCGATCGTCGGCGACCTGGTCACCCAGCACAACAGCACCTCGTTCGCGCAGACGCGCCAGCGCCAGGGCGACGGCAGCTGGGCGGTGATCGCGGTGGTGCTCGACGGCAACCTGCTGGTCGACGGCTCGGTGACGGCTGAGGCGTTCACCACCAACCTGCGCACCGATCAGGCGACCATGCTGCGCAATGCCGACTTCACCGAGTACGCGGGCACCAACAGCGGCATCGAGGCGCTGGTCGGGTGGTCGCTGTACACCGGCACGCCGCCGGCCAACCAGCAGATCAACCGCAACTTGACCGGCGGGCGCGTGTGGAACGTCGGCCGCGGCGGCGCCGCGCTGTACTACGACCAGCCCGACTATCTGGGCGAGTTCGGGATCGAGCAGCGGGTGCTGGTCGAGCCTGGCTTGACTTATGAGGTCCACGTCTCCGGCAGCGCCCACCGCTGCAGTGGTCGCATCGCGATCAACTGGCTCGATGGGTCAGGCACCTACCTGTCGCAATCCAACGTGTCGATCGCCGAAGGCGCGGGCACCGGGCAGCCATACACGCCGCCGATCATCGCCTGGGCCAGCGTGACCGCCCCCGCCGGCGCGCTGCAGGCGGTCATCTACCTGATTGCGGGCGCCGCGGCTGGCGCCGACTCGTACCTGTTCTTGCACCGGGCCTACTTCGCGCCGCTTGCTGCCGGCGCCAGCGCCACCAACCCGACCCCGTGGAAGCCCGGCGGCTACGTTGAGATCAACGGCGGCGCGATCGTGGCCGACACGCTCAACGCCAACCGCATCGTGGCCAACAGCATCACCACCGACCGCCTGATCGGCGAGGCGGTCAACAAGATCTTCACCTTCGAGAGCAACGCGTTCAAAGGCCAGACCGAGGCCAGCATCACCGCTGACTTCGAGTCGCCGAACTTCCCGATGACCACGCTGTGCGACTTCGACTACACGCCGGATGTGAACGGCACCGTGGTCGTCACCGTGGATGCGCTGATCCGCAACACGCGCTCGGTCTCCAACGGCAGCAGCTACACCTTCGGCGCGTACATCGGCGCGCAGGTGGCGGCGTCGCCCTCGAGCAACTGGCAGTCTTCTCAGCTCGATGGGCGCAGCGAGTTCTACGTTGCCAACTTCAGCGGCACCTACAGCACCGACTTTCGCCTGTACGGCGTCGAGCTGATCCAGGTCACCGCCGGTGTGGCGATCAAGATCCGCGTGGGCGCTGGCAAGCTGCCCAACGCCACTACCGCCACCGCGCGCCGAGTGCGGGTGGTGGCGCAGGTGGTGAAGCGATGAGGGCCGCGTTGCTGCTTTGGCTGCTGCTCGCAGCCGGCCCCGCCGTGGCCGAGTGGTTCGCCGCGGCTGGCCGCGCCCAATACCAACCCTGTGGCGGCGCTGGCTGTTGGCAGCAGGCGCCGCTGCCCTATGAGGCGCGCCTGCATACCGGCACCGTGGCGCTGGGATATCAGTCAGGCGACTGGCGGATTGCGCTGCATGACCTGGGCCGCGTGTACGTGCACGGCTTCTTCGTGCCCGACGCGGACTATGACCAGCAGGCGCAGGCGCTGCGCGATCCGGGTGCGCGCCAGTTCCGCGGCATCGCGCAGATGCGCACGCAGGGCCTGTCGCTCGCCTGGGCGCCGCAGTGGTCGCACGGCCGCGCCTTTGCCGGCCTGCAGGCTGGCGCGCTCATCTACCGCCAGGCCAGCCACTACCGGCTCGACTGGCTCGACGGCCGCTGCTGCCACACCGAGATTGCGCAGAGCGCCGTCGGCATCACGCCGCAGCTGGGCGCGCGCATCGGCTGGCAGCTCGGCCGCGTGGCGATCGGCTACCAGCTCGACGCCGCCTGGCGCGTGAAGCAGGGCGACGCCCCCGCCGGCGGCTATGGCGGCCGGCCGGGGCTGGTCACGCATTTGCTTTTCATCATGGGGCAGCTATGACCGAACCGCACCTCTCCGCCGGCGCCGCACTCGTCGCCGCCGCGGCGGGCGCTGGCATCACCGCCGCGGCGGAGAAAGCCGCGCTCGCCTTTTTCGGCATCCCGTTGAGCGCCGTCACCGCCGCCATGACCGGCGCCCTGGTGCCGCTGCTGCTGCTGGATCCGCAGCCGCTCACCGGCGCGCTGCGCCAGTGGTTCGGCTCGGTGGCACTCGCTTTCATCGGCACCGCGTTGCTGCTGCTCACGTTCGGGCTCGACAACACCTACGCCATCGGCGTGGCCGGGCTGCTGGCTGCTTTTGCGCGCGACGTGTTCGCCGCGCTCAGGGGCGAGCTGCCGCCGCTCATCACTGCTGTGCGCGAGCGCCTGGCCGGCCGCGCCAAGGGATCCCCATGAACCTCGATACCGTTGCGCATGTACTCGGCACGCTCGCCGGCATCGCCATCGCCATGTGGGCGCTGTGGCGCGTCAACCAGGCCCCGGGCCGCGGCGAGTGGCTGCTCAAGCTGGCGGTGGCCGGCGTGTTCTGCCAGGCCACGCTGTGGGTGTTCGATCGCCTGACCGGCAACGTCTGGCGCTGGGACTTCAGCTTCATGCTCGCCGCGCTGGCCATCTACCTGTGGTGCGGCATCTGGCGCCACTACCGCGCCAGCCGCCGGCGCAGCCCGCGCACGGGCTTGAGCCAGATCGAGCCATGACTACCGGCCCGATCTCCGAGTACTTCGACTGGGACGAAGTGCTCAGCAGCACCAGCGCCGAGCGCCACGCCATCGACAACACGCCGCCGGCCGAGCTGGTGCCGGTGCTGCAGGCCACCGCGCGCAGCATGGACCGCGTGCGGCGCATCCTCGGCGTGCCGGTGATCCCCAGCAGCTGGTACCGCAGCCCGGCGCTCAACGTTGTCATGGGCGGCGCCGCGCGCGAGCAGGACCTGGTGGCTCACCAGCTGCACCCGCACCCCGTGGTCGCCGCCGTGGCCACCGCCCGCCTGCAGCGCCGCCAATGGGGGCGGCACCTGAGCCAGCACACTAGCGGCCAGGCGGTGGACTTTCGCGCCCCGGGTTACGGCCCGCCGCAGCGCGTGGTCAGCCTGCTCAAGAGCGTGATGCGCGACCTGATGATCGACCAGCTCATCCTGGAGAACTTTGCCGGCCGCCACCCGTGGGTGCACGTGAGCTTCAGCGACCGCCCGCGCTTTCAGGCGCTGGAGATCGATGACATTGGCACGAGGTTGGCGTGATCTGGGCGTGGCTTCTGCGCAACCCGCTACAGACCGCGCTCGGCGCCGCCGCGCTCGCGTTCTTCATCGCCGCTGGGGTTCAGTCGTTCCGCCTGTCAAACGCACAGCAGCGGGCCGCCTCGCAAGCCGAGGCCTATGCCGCGCTCATCGCTGCTGCTGCCCGGGCCGCCAACGCCCGCGAGCAGCAGTGGCGCCAGCAACTCGACACCGCGCTCGCCGAGCGCGACACCGCGCGCCAGGAGGCCGCCGATGCCCGTGCCCACAATGACAAGCTGCTCGGCCAGGTGGCTCGCCTGCGCCGCGATGCTGCTGATGCTGACCGCCTGCGCGAGCAGCTCGCCGCCTACGCCGCCGGCGCAACCGGTGATCCCGCCGCCACCTGTCAGGCTCGAGCTGAGGCACTTGCAGCCTATGCAGCCGACCTTGGTCGAGCCGCTGATGAGGTTGCAGAGTCGGCTGGAGAACTTGCGGCGCTTGCAGTCACAGCCGCCGGGGAGCGCGACGAGTTCGCCGCCGACCTCGTCACCTGCGTCAAAGGCTGGCCGCGGTGAGCGCCAAGCCTGACCGCTGGCCAGAGTGCCCGCCCGGCGTCAACCGCTTCGAGTGGATCGTGCGCACCGCGCAGGCCCTGCGCCGGCGCCAGGCGCACGAGGTCGACCTGGTGCTGAGCCGCCGCGCCGCCGAGCGCCGGCGCACCGCCGATGCCCTGCGCGAGCTGGATGCCGCCAACGAGCGGCCGTGGTCGCAGGTCAAAGCCGCGAGCGAGTAGGGCCGGCGATCTTCTCGTCGTCGGTGGCCGGAGGGCCGCCGTAGATGAAGTCGAGCAGCTCACGCAACTCCTGGCGCCCATAGAACGGCGTGCCGCTCTTTGGGCGGCCGGTCATGCGCGTGACCGAGTAGTCGGCGGGGTTGCGCTTCAGTTGAGCCGCTACAAACGCTACAGCTGCAAAGCGCGGCGGCTTGGCACTGTCGTTCATCGCCTTGGCCAGCTTCATCGCACGCGTCCGGGTCGGCTCATCTAGGCGCCCCAGGTGCTGGTACACAAGTGCCGCCAATTCGCTGTCGTTCATGGTTTGCCCCTCGGCTAAACTGCCCGGCAAGTTGGTTGGTAATCCAGATTGTGCCCCCGTCGAATCAGGCACTTGCGCGCGGTGTCGTTACCAACCGAAACGCGCTGAAGCTGTTGATTCTTCGTCGATCCGCCGATTTTTCGTAATCAGTAGGTCGGACGTTCGATTCGTCTCAGCAGCACCAAAATCAAGGACTTCCGAACCCCTACGCCGCCAATTCGTTCGTTTGGTTCGTAAACCGCCGCTTTAGTTGCGAGTTGAGCGGCGGATTCAGGGTTCGGATGTAGTGCGCCTCCAGCGCGTCGAGGTCGTGGTCGCAGGGCACGAACGACCAGGCGTCGAAGTGAACGCCGGCGGCCCGGTGCTGCACGATGCGCCGGTGCACGTCGATCGCCTTGCCGACGTAGACGACCGTCTTGCCGGCGACCAGGAAGTACACGCCGCGCAGCCTGACCAGCGGCTGGCTGATCTTGACGATCTGTTCCTCGGTCATCAGGTCGGCGTAGGCGGCCTTCGGGTTGCGCGCGGCGATCGCCATGTACTGGCGCAGCGCCTCGAGCCGATCGCGCCCGAGCTTCACGCGCTGGCCGGCGTTGATGTAGTAGTACATCCCGCGGCTGACCAGCATGCCCATCGGCAGGTCGTCGGCGAACTCGACGTCCTCGTGCAGGGGGCCAGCGGCAATTGCGGCCGCGCGGATCATGGCGATCGCTCGATCGTCGCCGAGCGGGTGCATCTGCTTGCCCTTGGTGCAGTAGTAGAGCAACCGCCCGCCGCTCTCGCGCGCGGTCATGTTTTTCGGCAGGTCCAGGTACTTGGTCTTGGGGCGGCTCATCGCAGCGGCCTCACCTTCTCTCCCCGGCGGTACACCCGCCGCGTCACCGTGTTGGACGTGTGCCCCAGGCGTTCCTGGGCCGCCGCCAACGTCTCCGAATCGCTCGCCGACTTCGCGCGCAAGTCGCGAAATTGCCAGTCGGCCAGGGCGACCCTCTCCTTGTCTTTCTCCTGCGTGCCCCGCGCCGCCTTGCGGGCGGCGTCGAAGCGGCGGCGCAGCTGCCAGTAGCTGATCGGCCGGCCCTGCTCGTCGGCCAGGATCCACAGGCTGGCGGCACTGCGCGCGCGGGTGGTGGCGCGGTCGACGATCGCCTGCAGCGCGGGCGTCAGCTCGATGCGCAGCGGCCGATCGCCGCCCTTGGCCTGGCGCACCTGCAGATAGCCGTCGACCAGGTCGGCGCGCTTGGCGCGCAGCACGTCGGCCACGCGCTGGCCGATCTGCAGGGCGATGTCCATGGCGTCACGCAGCACGGCGTCGGCGTGGGCGTAGACGGCGGCGAACATGGCGTCGGTGACGTACACCTGGCGCGCGCGTTCCTTGTGCTTGGTCACACCGCGCACCGGGTTCTCGCCGCGTGTGTGGCCCCACTCGCGGGCGCGGTTGTAGACGTGGCTGAGCAGCGCCACCTCGCGGTTGGCCATGGTCTTGGCGCTGCGCGCGTCCAGGTAGGCGCGCACGTCCTGCGGGGTGATGTCGGCCAC
>LNFM01007013.1_pt1 | contig 18074 bp, 16 predicted proteins | sample 596031 | NCBI WGS metagenome assembly LNFM01 (sample SAMN04254537, study PRJNA301005) | activated carbon metagenome | isolation source: dual media filters at the Ann Arbor, Michigan drinking water treatment plant | place: USA: Ann Arbor | reverse complement strand
TGTGCAGGTGCGAAGTCGCTTGTTCTCTGCACTTTTTTTGTGCAGACATGGATGCAATGGCAACAAAACCGCCCTGTTTCGATGAAATGCTGAATGAAGACGGTACGCCGCGCGCGGCCTATGCAGCCTATCACAAATGGTTCGCCGATCAGGATAATACCCATCTCAAACAAAAAGCGCGCGATGCCGAAGAGTTTTTTCGCCGCACCGGCATAACCTTCGCCGTCTATGGCGATGACGACGCCGAAGAACGGCTGATCCCTTTCGATATCATCCCACGCATCGTGACAGCGCGGCAATGGACCAAGGTCTCGCGTGGCATCGAACAGCGCGTGCGCGCGATAAATGCATTTCTTCAGGATATATATCACCGTCAGGAAATCGTTCGTGCTGGCCGTTTTCCTGTAGAATTATTAGAAAAGAACGACGCGTTCGTTGCCCAAATGATTGGCTTCACTCCGCCGGGCGGGGTTTACACGCATATTGTCGGGATCGACCTAGTACGCACCGGCCCCGACGAATTCGTGGTGTTAGAAGATAACGCCCGCACTCCTTCGGGCGTTTCGTATATGCTCGAAAACCGCGAAACGATGATGAACATGTTCCCCGAACTGTTCAGCAACATTCGAGTCCGCAATGTCAGCGATTATCCCAAGAATTTGCGCGCGTCGTTAAGCCGCGTTGCCCCGCCCGCATGCACCGGCGATCCGGTTGTAGCCGTATTGACGCCGGGCATCCACAACAGCGCCTATTTCGAACATGCCTTTTTGGCCGACCAGATGGGCGCTGAGCTGGTCGAAGGGCACGACATCAGAATCGTAGACGGCCGCGTGGCGATGCGCACGACGCGTGGCTATCAGCCCATCGATGTGCTTTATCGCCGTCTCGACGACGACTATCTCGACCCGCTGATTTTCAAGCCTGAATCCAAGCTAGGCATCCCCGGCATTTTCGACTTGTACCGCGCAGGCAAAATTACCATCGCCAACGCGCCCGGCACCGGCATCGCCGACGACAAGGCGGTTTACAGTTACATGCCGGACATCGTCGAATTCTACACAGGCGAGAAGCCGATATTGAAAAACGTCGATACCTGGCGCTGTTCGGAAAAAGATTCGCTGGCCTATGTGCTCGACCATCTGAGCGAACTGGTGGTCAAGGAAGTCCACGGCTCGGGCGGTTACGGTATGTTGATCGGTCCTGCGGCCAGCAAACGGGAATTGGCAGATTTCCGTGCCAAGTTGGTCGCCAAGCCGGCGAACTACATCGCGCAACCCACGCTGGCTCTATCGACGATTCCGATTTTCGCGAATAGCGGCCTGTCACCCCGCCACGTCGACCTGCGGCCCTTTGTTTTGGTATCACCCGACAAAATAGACATCACGCCGGGAGGCCTGACCCGCGTCGCACTCCGCAAGGGATCGCTCGTCGTGAACAGCAGCCAGGGCGGCGGCACCAAGGATAGCTGGGTGATCGAGGATGACTAGATGCTAGGCAAAACCGCGTCCGGCATCTTTTGGCTGTTCCGCTATCTGGAACGCGCGGAAAATATTGCCCGGCTTATCGAAACCGGCCACCGCTTCACGCTCACCCGCAATAGCGGGCGGCAGGATGAATGGCGCTCGATCCTTGCGGCGCTCGGCACCGACGCCGCCTATCGCGCCACGCATGCCGATTATAACGCGGCGCAAGTCGTTGACTATCTACTGCGCGACAAGAATAACCCGGGCAATTTACGCAACCTGATCGACAACGCGCGGCAGAATGCCCGAACGACGCGCACCGCAATCACCCGCGAACTCTGGGAAGCGGTCAATGAATGCTGGATTTGCGTCAATGACGGGCTGAAACGCCAAGTGCGCGAGGCCGATCTGCCCGCCACTATCGACCTGATCGAACGGCAGACCGCGCAGGTGCGCGGCGCATTGGAAAACACCATGCTGCGCAATGATGGCTATAATTTCAGTCGCGTCGGCAACTTCATCGAGCGTGCCGACAGCATGGCGCGGTTGCTCGACGTCAAATATTATGTGCTGCTGCCGTCGGTTTCGTTTGTTGGTTCGTCGCTCGATAATATCCAGTGGGAAACCATCCTGCGCTCGACCTCGGCTTATAGTGCATATCGCTGGCTATACCCCGGACGCGCCAGCGCGATGGGCATTGCCGACTTCCTGATTCTTGATCGCCGTTTCCCGCGCAGTCTGGCGTTCTGCTATGGCAAGCTCACCGATAATCTGCGCAATCTTGCAATGTCCTATGGAGTGCAATCGGCCAGCCTTACCGAGGCCGAACGTATCTACAGTAGCTTCGCCTCGCTCACCTCGGCCTCTATCCTTGAAGACGGATTGCACGAATTCCTGATCGAATTCCTGCGCGTCAACCGCAACCTGGCCGCGATGGTCGAGCAGGAATACAGGTTCAACTCGTAATGCTTCTCTCGATCCAGCACATCACTGAATATCAGTTCGACAAGCCGGTGCATTATGCGCTCCAGCGGCTGATGCTGCGGCCCAAGGACGGCGCAGGGCAGACGATCCATCATTGGCAGCTGGGTATCGACGGCGGCAAGGTCGAGGCCGAACATGATGACCCGCACAACAATCACGTAACACTGATTTCTGTTGAAGAAGGCCGGACGGGGATCACAATAACCTGTCAAGGGCAGGTCGAGACCGAAGACAATCACGGCATATTGGGCAAGCACAGAAGCCATGTGCCGCTCTGGGCCTATTGCCGTCCGACGCGGCTGACCAACGCAGCGCGCGGGGTGCAAAGATTGCTAGTTGGCATCGACCGGGACGCGCCCGACAAGATTGCCATGCTGCACGAACTGTCGGCGCATATCTTGTCCGCGGTCGAATATCGCGGCGGAGCGACCAATGTCGATAGCAGCGCGGAACATGCCATCACCGCGGGCGCCGGTGTGTGTCAGGATCATGCCCATATTTTCATCGCCGCCTGCCGCAGTATCGGTATCCCGGCGCGCTATGTCTCCGGCTATCTAATGATGGACGGCCAGATCGAACAAACCGCCAGCCATGCCTGGGCAGAAGCGCATATCGACCATATCGGCTGGGTCGGGTTCGATATCTCGAACGGCATCAGCCCCGACGGGCGCTATGTCCGCGTCGCCACCGGCTTCGACTATCGCGACGCCGCGCCAGTGTCTGGCATGTCATTTGGTGCACGCGACAAAAGCATGGTTGTATCCTTGCGCGTCGAACAATAGAGATTCATAAGCAGGGCGGGGGCCGGTAGTTTTACATGACATATTGCGTAGGAATGTTGTTGGATAAGGGCATGGCGTTCATGTCCGATACGCGCACCAATTCAGGCGTCGATAATATTTCGACCTTTCGCAAAATGTTTCATTGGGAAATTCCCGGCGAACGCTTCATCAGCATCATGACCGCAGGAAACCTAGCGACCACGCAGTCGCTTATCAGCCAGCTTGAGGAGCGGACCAAGGCGCCAAATGAACGAAAACCATCGATTCTCGCCGCGCCGACGATGTTTCAGGTAGCCAATATTATCGGCGCCACGTTGCGCGAAACCATCGTCGCGCGGGCGCTGACGGGAGACGAAGCGGCAACGCCGAATGCGCCCAATTTCAAGGCGAGCGTGATCTTGGGCGGACAGATCAAGGGCATGGAGCCTCGGCTTTACCTGATTTATCCCGAAGGCAATTTCATTGAGGCCAGCCCCGAAACGCCTTTTTTCCAGATCGGCGAAACCAAATATGGCCGGCCGATATTGGTGCGCGGTTTTGAATCGCACATGTCCTTTGCCGACATCACCAAATTACTGATGGTGTCGTTCGATTCCACGTTGAAAGCGAACCTCTCGGTTGGTTTGCCGCTCGACTTGATGCTTTATCGCAACGAAGATTTCGCCGCCTTTCACGAACGCCGGATCACCGCAGACGATCCTTATTTCGACAGCATTTCACAAGGGTGGAGTCAGGCACTCCGCGATGCGTTCCACTCGCTACCGGATTACGAACTCGACGCCTGATTGCCCATAAACGGCGCAGCGATTTCGGGGCGAACGCGCATTAGTCGGCCGCTCGCTTTATCGATCATCGCCCAAGTTGTGTTGGCCCGGACGATCACCTTGCCTGCTGCATCCACGAAATCCACCCGCCGATCAAACTGCGCGCCTTTGGGCACGCTCTCGATCCACGTCCGGCCCGCCACGCTCTCCCCCGCAGCGATGTTGCCGCGATAGTCAATCTCATGCCTGGTCACGACCCAGAAATAGGCCGCGATATGTTCAGGCAACGCAACCGCTTGCCAGTGCGAAGTCGCCATATCCTGAATCCACCGCACCCACACCGCGTTGTTAACATGGCCGAGCTCGTCGATGTCGGCGGGAGAGGCGGTGAAGGTTCGGGTGAAGGGGATCATCGCCCTATTTCGCCATCCCCATCTGCCACAGGATGAATGCTGCTTCTTCTGCGTTTTCACGCAACCGTTCGAAACGTCCCGACTTGCCGCCATGGCCTGCGCCCATATTGGTTTTGAGCAGCAGAACATTGTCGTCGGTTTTCATATCGCGCAGCTTGGCGACCATCTTGGCCGGTTCCCAATAGGTTACGCGCGGGTCGTTGAGGCCGGCGGTCCACAGCATCGGCGGATAGGCTTTGGCTTCGACATTATCGTAAGGCGAGTAGCTGCGGATATAGTCGAATGCGGCTTTGTCGGTGATCGGGTTGCCCCATTCGGGCCATTCGCCCGGCGTCAGCGGCAGGTCTTTGTCGAGCATCGTGTTGAGCACGTCGACGAAGGCGACGTGGCTGACCACCGCACCGAACAGTTCGGGTGCTTGATTGGCCACCGCGCCCATTAGCTCGCCGCCAGCGCTGCCGCCGCTCGCGGTGACTTTGCCCTTCGCAGTGAAGCCCAGATCGATCAGGCCCTTTGCCGCATCGACGAAATCGTTGAATGTATTGGTCCGCTTGGTCAGCTTGCCGTCGAGATACCATTGATAGCCCAAATCATCGCCGCCGCGGATATGCGCGATCGCATAGGCAAAACCGCGGTCGACCATCGACAGGCGGTTGGCCGAAAACCCGGGCGGCACGGCATAGCCGTACGCGCCATAGGCATAGAGATGCAGCGGCTGGCTGCCGTCTTTCTTGAAGCCCTTTTTGGTGAGCACCGACACCGGCAACTTAGCGCCATCGCGGGTGGTAATGATCACGCGTTCGGTGACATATTGGCTCGGATCATAGCCGCTGGGGATTTCCTGAACCTTGAGCGTTTCGAGTTTGCCGTCGGCGATATCATAGTCAAACACCGTGTCAGGCGTGACCATCGATTCATATCCCAGCCGCAGCTTGGTGACATCATATTCGGGATTGTCGCCAAGGCCAGCATCATAGCTCGCCTCGGGGAATTTGATCGGCTGCACTTTCTTGGCATCAGCATAATCGCGGATCTCGACCTGATCGAGTCCGTCGATACGGCCTTCGGTGACGTAGAAATTCTTGAACAGCGCGAGGCCCGTGAGATAATGCCGGTCGGACCCGGCGATCAGCGTTTTCCACTCGCCCGGCGCTTTCAGGCTGGCAGTCGCCACGCGGAAATTCACGTGATCGTCATTGGTGTGAATGAAGAGCGTGCCGTCGCGGACATCGACATTATACTGCCGCCCGACTTTACGCGGGCTCACCATGATCGGCGTCGCGGTGGGGTCGCTCGCGGGTACCAACCGCACTTCGCTGGTGACATTGTCGCCAGTCGCAATAACGATCCAGTCCTCTTGCGCAGTCAGGCCGACGCCGACGCCGAAACCGATATCCTGTTCCTTATAAAGCAGTTTCGCCTTGGTCAGTTCATCGCCCAGCCGGTGATACCAGGCATTGTCTGTGCGCCAGTTTTCATTGGCGAGGCCGTAAACCACGCCCTTGCTGTCGCTGCTCCAGACGATGCTCGACAATGTGCCGGGGATGATATCCTTCAGTTCCGCGCCGGTCGCCAAGTCACGGAAATGCAGGTCGAAGCGCTCCGAACCGTTATCGTCATAGGCATAGGCCAACAACTTGCCGTCGGGGCTGACCTCGGCCGCGCCCAACCGGAAATATTCCTTATCCTTGGCGAGCGCGTTTTCGTCCAGAATCAGCTGATCCGCGCCGCCTGCAACCGGCTTGCGATAATGCTTGCGATACTGCCCGCCAGTTTCAAACGTTGACCAGTAGATATAGTCGCCATCTTTTTGCGGGACGCTGCTGTCATCTTCCTTCACCCGCCCCTTCATTTCCTGAAAGATCGTTTCGGTCAGCTTTGCCTGCGGTGCCATCTGAGCCTCGAAATAGGCATTCTCCGCCTTCAGATGCTCAAGGATTTCCGCGTCATCGATCGTCGGATAGCTCTGATCCTTCAGCCAGTGATAGTCATCAGTCAGCATCACCCCATGATAGGTGGCGCTATGCGGACGCTTGGCGGCGACGGGGGGCTTGATTTCGGCTGCGGCTTTTTCGGTCATGGGTTCTTTCTGGGCAAATGCGGGCGAGGATAATGCGCTCGTGGCAAAAATCAGGGGGAGCAGTGCTTTCATGAAAGGCCTTCCTCGCTTATATGGATGACATATCCATATGAACGGAAGTGTCCCATGTCCACCTATGAAGCCCGCCTAAACGCCCTCCGCGCGCAATTGAAGAAAGACCATCTCGACGGTTTCGTCGTGCCGATTTGCGATGAACATATGTCCGAATATGTCGGCGATTATGCTCAGCGGCTTGGCTGGCTGACGGGCTTTGGCGGCTCGGCGGGTTCGGCGGTAGTCTTGAGCAAAGAGGCCGCGATCTTCACCGATGGGCGTTATACATTGCAGGTCCGCGAGCAAGTCGATGGCAAAAACTGGCAATATGTCGGCGTGCCGCAAACGAGCATTTCCGACTGGCTGAAAGACCACGCCCCCGAAGGCGCGCGCATTGGTTATGACGCATGGGTCCACACCAAGGGCTGGGTCGAAAGCGCGACCAAGGCGTTGAAGGCCAAGGGTGCCGAACTGGTCGCGGTCAAGAGCAACCCAATCGACGCAGTCTGGGCCGACCAGCCCGACAAGAGCGATGCGAAACTGATGGTGCATGACGACCAATATGCAGGCCAGAACAGCGCCGAAAAACGCGCTGCGGTCGCCGAATGGCTAACAGCGAACAAGCTCGACAGCACGGTGATTTCTGCGCTCGATTCGGTTGCGTGGCTGCTAAACGTGCGCGGCAAAGATGTGTCGAACACACCCGTCGCTTTGAGCTTCGTTCTCGCCCATGCCGACGGCACCGCCGACCTGTTCGTCGCGCCTGAAAAGGTCAGCGACGAAGTGCGCGCGCATTTGGGCAATGCCGTCCGCTTGCGCACGCCGCAGGAATTCGTCCCCGAACTTAAAGCGATGAGCGGCAAGCGAATCGCGGTCGACCCCGACCGCGCGGTGTCGGCGATCTTCGGCGCATTGAAGGATGCGGGCGCAACCATCGTCGAGGCGCGCGACCCGACGATCCTGCCCAAGGCGGTCAAGAACCCAATCGAACAATCGGGCCACCGCGCCGCGCAGGCCCGCGACGGCGCTGCGCTCAGCCGATATCTGCATTGGTTGAACCAAGAGGCACATAAAGGCGATTTGACCGAACTTTCTGCCGCCGCCAAACTCCGCGAATATCGCGAAGCCACCGGCATGCTGAAGGACTTGAGCTTCGATACAATTTCCGCTGCCGGTCCCAATGGCGCGAGCCCGCATTACAAGGTCGATGAAAAATCGAACCGGCGGATTGAGCCGAACAGCGTCTATCTGTGCGACAGCGGCGGGCAATATCTCGATGGCACCACCGACGTCACCCGCACCATCTGGGTAGGCCCGGGCGAGCCAACGGCGGAAATGAAGGACCGCTTTACCCGCGTGCTCAAGGGCCATATCGCGCTCGCACTGGCGGTCTTCCCCGAAGGCACACGCGGCGCTCAACTCGACACGCTGGCGCGCGCGTCGCTGTGGCAAGCAGGCGTCGATTACGCCCACGGCACCGGCCACGGCGTCGGCAGCTTCCTCGCCGTCCACGAAGGCCCGCAACGCATTGCAAAATTCTCCGGCGGTCAGGCCGGCACCGACGAGCCGCTGCACGCCGGCATGATCCTGTCGAACGAGCCCGGCTATTACAAGCAAGGCGAATATGGCATCCGCATTGAAAATCTGGTGTTGGTCGAAGAGCGCGAGATTGCCGGGGCGGAAGGGCGCTATTTCGGGTTCGAGACTTTGACCTTTGCGCCGATTGACAAGACGTTGGTGGACACGAGCCTGCTAGGTGCGGACGAATTGCGCTGGTGGGATGCGTATCACGCCAAGGTGCTGGAGGTCGTTGCGCCGCAGTTGGAAGGCGAAGCGCTGAACTGGGTTACCGAAGTGTGTGCGCCTATACAACGGGGATAGGAGAAAATGCGGACGGTTTTTGTTGTTGGGGCTGGTGCAAGTACGGATTTCCATCTGCCAATCGGCAAAGCATTGGTCGACCAAATACGTAATCTTCTCAATGATGAGTTAGTCAGCACGCCAAGTGGTCGCCGCATTTTGGACGCCGCCATAGCCTCCCAGTTGCAAGGAGATTATCGGGAGGCCTGTCAGGATTTGTGTGGCGGACTTGTCGCCGCACGCTCAATTGACCGCCTATTGGAAAGCAGGAAAGACCGGCCTCTCGTCAAAGAACTAGGGAAATGTTCAATTGCAGCAGCAATTGGTCAGAAGGAAGCGTACTCTCAATTAGGAGAGGCTGTGGATGACACTTGGGCTTCTAAACATGCAGGCTTACTTGCTTCGAGAGAAACTTGGTTAGGTAACTTATTTGCGATATTGGCAGAGGGAAAGCATCCCAGCCAGTCTGATCAAATTTTTGATAATATTGCATTTGTCACCTTTAATTATGACCGATGTATTGAGCAGTATTTAAGGCTCGCATTTCATCACATCATGCATCTCAGTTATAGCCAATCGGTTCAAATCGTTAGTAAAATACCAATAACGCACGTTTACGGAAGTTTAGGCGAACTCCCAGATTCCAACGGTAACGGCGGCATTATATTTGGCCCCGATCATTACTATATTCGCGAAATGTCTCAGAATATAAGGACGTTCACAGAAGGCGCTATTGATGGAACACTGAATGAATCTCGTTTCCACATCCAACATGCCGACCAAATAATCTTCCTCGGCTTCGGCTTCGACGCTATGAATGTAAAAGCGCTCTTTGCTGGCGGCTTACGCGAATCCCAAGCCTTGTATGGCACTCGGTGTGGCGTTGGTCGTGCGGAACTGGACTACTTTGCCAACGAAGTAACATTCAATGAGAATTGGAGCGCAACGCTCATGAACAATTTTTGCAAAGAGTTCACAGCGTCTGAGGATTTCCGCTCAACGATTTTGCGCAGCGCGACTTGAACTCTTTGTTTTGAAAAACGCCTAAATTGCCATTCTGCCATTGCGGCGGTTTTTCCAGTCAAACCTTATGATGCGCCCCTAGGCTCGCCCTAATCCGGTCGAGCGTCGCCTTGCGGATCGACTTCTTGTTCCACGCATAGGCCTTGCCGGGAAGCTGCGCCAGCTGGCCTGCGACGGCCAGCGCCTTGGCCTCCACCTTGTCCACCTCGGCCAGCATATCGAGATAGCCTGCCTCGACCGCGCCTTGCGGATTATAGATAAAGCCCTGCACCATCGCGCGTGTCAGGTGTTGCGGGCTGAGCCGGTCGCGGGCGAGTTCCATGGCGAATATCGGCAGGTTCATTCCGGTAATCGCCTCGTTCGCGCCGATCTTATATTCTCCCCTCGCGCCAACCCGCGTGTCGCAGGCGTTGAGGATGAACACCCCCATCGCAATCGCATGGCCGGTGCATGCGGCAACCACGGGCAGCGGGCCGCCATAGAGCCGCAACAACAATTCAGCGCCTGCATCGAGCAACTTATACACGCCACCCGCGCCAAGGCTGGCAAAGGCGTTCAAATCGAACCCGCCCGAAAAGCGCCCATCGCGCCCCGAGAGCACAATCGCCTTCGCCCCGGCCTCCGCGCTGTCGAGCGCGGCGTTGAGCGCAGCAATCATCTCGAAATTGATCGCATTGGCCTTGCCATCGTCCATCCGAATCATGGCGATGTCGTTGGTGATTTCGACGGTGGCGGACATATCGGCTCTCCCTTGATTTAATCACGCGATTAAAGCGCTGCTTTACGTAAACGTCAACCTCTTTCTGGTGGCGCAGATGCAACCGGTCATTATGTTGTCATCCAACACTTTCAGGAGAAAACCATGCCCCAGACATTATCCGATTATACCCCAGCCAAGGTCTGGGAATGGAACTCTGAAAATGGCGGCCGCTTTGCCAATATCAACCGGCCCACCGCTGGCGCGACGCATGACAAGGATCGTCCGGTCGGCAAGCACCCGATGCAGCTTTACTCGCTTGCCACACCCAATGGTGTGAAGGTGACGGTGATGCTCGAGGAGCTGCTCGCGCTTGGGCACAGCGGCGCCGAATATGACGCCTGGCTGATCAAGATAAACGAAGGCGACCAGTTTTCGAGCGGCTTTGTCGAGGCCAATCCCAATTCGAAAATCCCGGCTTTGTTCGACCATTCGACGCCGGAGCCGACGCGGGTGTTCGAATCGGGTTCGATCCTGCTTTATCTCGCGGAAAAATTTGGCGCATTCCTGCCAACCGAGCATCACAAGCGCACCGAGGCCATCAACTGGCTGATGTGGCAGATGGGCAGCGCGCCTTATCTTGGTGGCGGCTTCGGGCATTTTTATGCCTATGCGCCGTTCAAGATCGAATATGCCGTCGACCGCTTTGCTATGGAGGTGAAGCGGCAACTCGACGTGCTCGACCGGAATTTGGCGGACCGCGAGTTTATGGCAGGCGACGAATATAGCATCGCCGACATGGCGATTTGGCCATGGTATGGCGCGCTCGTCAAAGGGCTGATTTACGAGGCGGGTGAATATCTGTCGGTGAGCGAGTATAAGAATGTCATGCGCTGGACCGATCAGATCGCAGAGCGGCCAGCGGTGAAGCGGGGGCGGATGGTCAACCGGTCTTTTGGCGACCCCGCCAGCCAGCTTCATGAACGTCATGACGCCAGCGATTTCGATACAAAGACACAGGACAAGATCGCGCCGGCAGCCGATTGACTTTCACATATGTTCCTATAATGTTCTTGTTTCATTTGGAGGAGTGATTCGATGATTGGTTATGTAACTTTGGGCACCAACGATTTGGCGCGCGCCGCTGTCTTTTATGACGCGATTGCTGCGGAGCTTGATACGCCGCGCATGATGGAATTCGATGGATTTATCGCGTGGGGCAAGCCCGGCGGCGCGGCGGGCATTGGCCTGACTAAGCCCTTCGACGGCAATGCAGCGAGCGTCGGTAACGGCGTGATGGTTGCACTTGCCGCTAAGGACAAAGATCAGGTGCAGCGGCTCTATGACATTGCCATGGCCAATGGCGGTGTCTGCGAAGGCCTTCCCGGACCACGCGGTGAAGGCTTTTACGCCGGATATTTCCGCGATCCGGACGGCAATAAGCTAAATGCTTTTATCATGGGGCCAGCGGCGGCCTAACTTCGCATCAATTGTGCGTATCCTGTGAAGTTTGGGAAGTTAAGGAAAAAATGGCGGAAATTCGCGATGCCTAATCTGCTCGAAAATCCGCTTCATCTCGGTCTTGGCGCGACTGCGGTACCGCAGCCGCCCTTTACCGGAATGGATTGGTATCAAGGATATGGCGAACGCCACGATGCCGATGGAACGGAAGGCCGCCTGGTCTCGATGTACCGCTTTACCGAAAGCTGGGACAGTTGGGAGATGCACCCGCTGGGCGACGAAGTGGTGCTTTGTCTTTCGGGGCAAATAACGCTGCATCAGGAATTTGCGGATGGTTCGGCTGCCAGCGTCACAATCGGCGCGAACGAATATGCAATCAACCCGCCAGGCTGCTGGCACACCGCCGATGTCGAAGCCGAGGCGACCGTGTTGTTTATTACCGCTGGATTGGGCACGCAGCATCGTCCGCGATAAAGCGTGACGCGCGTCACGCTCGTAATACGCAAAAATGCCTAGTTGAGAGGAAGCGACCCGAGGGCTCTCACTTTAGGAGAGTTGCCCTCTCCTGAAGAGCTTGGCCGGATGCACTCCCGGCCAAGCTCGATTCTTTGAAACATTAGCGGCGCGTGATCTCGACCGAGCTAACGGTAAATTCTGCCCCCAATTGCCCGCTGCCACCGGCTACTTGCAACATCAACAGTTGATTGGGGCATTCGGTCCCAATCGAGAAGTCCTGCTCCGCAACAAAGGTCCCCTGGCGCACGGGCGTGGCCACGGCCCATTTTCCAACATTACCAGTCGCGGAAACGCATAGAAGCTCCCATTTCACCTCCGCATCCGCCGCAGAGGCTTGTGAATTATGACGCGCTATAAAACGATAATTGCCAGGTTTGAAAAACGCATATTTGCGCATCAATTCGCCACGCTCTCCTGTTCCGGCAAAAGCGCTCAGGCTATGCCGTCCGTCATTACCGGCTTGGGAAAATGTCCCACCAAATGCCGGGTTTTCGGTGATTTGCCACCCAGCGACTGGATAACGAAGATTTACGGTGTCTTTCGTTAATGCGACCGACGCAAAAGTTGCAACGTTGGTGCCACGAAGGCTCAAATAATATTGACGAAATGCAGGGAACTGCCCCTTTGCTGCCAACTGCGCCAATAGCGAATTGGAATAACCCCAATAGCCATCATTGTTCGGCAGGCCTCCAGCCTTTACCAGCACATCCGCCAAATTGGCCGGATTCTCGATTGTGCTGGTCGCTTGCGCTAAAAACGCTGGAAGCCATTGAGGCGCAGCTTTGATATGAGGTGCCAATGCCACGCGAACTTCTGGATCGCTCAACGCACCGGCCAATGTGGGGAACAGGATCGCGTGGCTGCTTGGCGTTGTCCGCATGGCAATATCATAATGGTAAAGCGCTTTTTCCTTCTCGCCCCGAGCCACCGCATCTTCGATAAGCCACAATTGTGTTCCGAAATCGCGCCGTGAAACCTTGTGCGAAAGCAGCATCAGTTCACGCGCCTTTTCGCGGTCACCGCGCACGTCAGCGACATAGCCAAGCAGGCGAATGGCAACCGGATTAAGAGCACCGCCTCTCAACGATTCTTTCGCCATTGCCTCAACCTTGGCAAGCGTGGCTGGATCCTGCTTTTCAGCAAAGAGTTCATCCGCTTTCCGCGATAATGCCAAGGGATGGTCCGGAACGTAACTTAAAGCCATATCCGGATTTGGTTGCCACGTTACATTGGCAACAGCGTGAATGAACGACAGCCATGCAAGATAACCGGTCAGAGGAAAAATGATGGCAAGTTTGGCCCAAAATAACGGCGACTTTGCCCGGAGTGCCCCAAAACGCGGTTTGCCTTTGCTTTTTCTAGACATTGTTTTGCGCGGTTCCACCTGAAGGACGGTTCACAAACTGGCGGAGACGGAGGTTTCAGTAAACAGTTTCCAAGTATTTGTAATGACTTGCAAGTTTGTCAATTTAACTTCCGGTTACCACACCTGTTCCCACGCGCATCTGCCAATGGTCAAAAACCAGTGTTCTCGCATTATGCGCGAAACGCCGAATCTTGTCCAGAGATACACTGAAGTTTTCTAACCTACGCTGCGGTTGATCCGGCCTGTTCTATCAGGACGCGCAGCGACGCTTTTCGTTGACGAAGCGCCGGAGGCTCTCTGTCACCACCAATGTAGTGGCTCCCAGCTTGATGATCTCGACATCGCCACTGGCAATAAGCAGGTAAAGCGTGCTGCGGCTAATCCCAGTGAAGCGACAGGCATCATTAACGCGCATGCTGATCGGTTCGATCCCGAGGTGGCGAGGTGCAGTATTGTTGATTAGTTCTGACGTTCTTGCGGGCATCGGCTGCGTTCCAAGCCTTTGGAGTGGTGACGGGCCGGGGGAGAGCTAAGGGGGGAGCTACCGGCCCGTCATCGACTTTGCTTATCGCGCATGCCAAGCGCGCACGCCACATGACGTTTCGACGCTATAGTTTCTGTTTCTTCTACCTCAGAAGCTTAAGCAACGACCTGAGAAACGGCAATCGATCCGAAAGACCGGGAAGAGTTTAGCATATAGCTAAGTGGCAATTGCGGGTTCATTCAATCTATGTATCGCAGCGCTTAAAATGATGTTTTATTGCAGTCCGTCATCACCTAACTTGATTGAGCCGATCTAATCGAGAGTTAAACCAAATCCATGAGCATAGCCGATGATATCCGGAAGAATTCAAGTGATGCCTTCGGCACGAAATGGACCGTTCGCGACGGCGTTGTAGTTCCATCTGCCAGCGACCTCAAATTAAGCAACGATGCGGTCCATTTTAAAACCGCAACGATTCTCTACGCTGACCTCGACGGGTCGACCAGCCTCGTCGAAAAGAAAAAGTGGGAGTTTGCTGGGGAAGTCTACAAGACGTTCTTGTATGCCGCTTCTCGGCTGATCCGCAAGAACAACGGATCTATCGTATCATATGACGGCGACCGTGTTATGGGCATATTCATTTCAGAAAGCCAACGAAACCAAGCAGTCTCGTGTGCGCTCGAAATAAATTATGCGATAAAGAAGATTGTTCAAGTCGAACTTGAGAAGCATTGGACCGCAGATTTCGATATCCGGCATGTCATCGGGATAGACACCTCAACCATCCGCGCAGCGCGGACAGGTGTTCGCGGAGATAATGATCTTGTTTGGATCGGAAACGCAGCGAATCTTGCCGCCAAGCTTACCGCTCTAAGCGCCGACAATCCGACCTGGATTACAAAGAGGGTATACGACCAACTCAACGACCCGCAAAAGATAGGCCCGAATGGGGAGAATATCTGGCGTAAGTGGGTCTGGAACGAGCACGACAACCAAGAAATCTACTCAACAACCTATTGGCGAGGCTTAGCTTGACCACGATTATAGAGAGGTTCCGGGGCGATGCGGGGCACGCCAATTTAGTAGATTCGATAATGCAGCAGGCGATTGTCGGCGGCAATCGCGAGCTTGCCGGAGAAATTGCGGATCGCCTCGAACTTATTGCTTCGGTGGAGAACGACGAAATCATTAGGCAGGACGCCAACGATAACGACATGTACTTGATCATTTCAGGCTCGTTCCGGATCGTGATCAACGGTCGAGACGTAGCCCGACGAGGCCGAGGAGACCATGTCGGTGAAATGGCCTTGATCGAGCCTACGCAACGCCGTTCGGCGAGTGTAATCGCAACCGAACCCTCAATCGTGGGCAAGCTATCGCATGGCGACGTCACTGACATCGCTTCGCGCCATCCGGAAATCTACCGAGCAATGGCCCGTACGCTAGCACGCCGATTGCTTGAACGAAACCGCTTGGTCGGGCAGCATCGTGAAACTATAAGGGTGTTCATAATCTGCTCGGCGGAAGCGTTACCTGTTGCACGGATTGTGCAGAACTCGTTCGAGCGCGACCCATTTCAGGTCATTTTATGGACCGACGGCGTATTTAGAGCGACAAGCTATGTGCTCGAATCCTTAGAGAGCGCAGTCGATGATTCCGACTTCGCGGTCGCCATCGCGCACAGTGATGACCTGACGCTTTTCAGAGGCCAGGACTGGCCAAGCCCTCGGGACAACGTCGTGTTTGAACTCGGCCTGTTCATGGGGAGGCTCGGACGGAAACGGGCAATCCTCATGGAGCCACGCGAAGATAAGGTAAAGCTACCGAGCGATCTCAGCGGAATATCAACTATATCGTACACCTTCCAGCCCGGCAAGGACGCCGCTTCAAGCATGGCGTCGGCATGCAATCGCTTACGCGACCACATCAACGAATGGGGACCATACAACGGCTAGTTGGAACACAGCCAGCCTGCATTTGAAGGCCGGAAAAAGTAGACGACGCGGTCTAGGCAGTATCGCAATGTTCTGCTAACGTTCTAGCATAGACCGATACCGACTTTTCAGCGATTCGCGGTCATTAAGGGAGACCGTATCTATGGCTTGGTTAGAAGATCGTGCACGGGAGCGAATTCGTGGTTTCATGAATAGCATCCCGCAAGGCGATATAAGGGTAGAGGACTTTCGGACCTTTCTCAATGAGACCCGAATGCAAAAAGGTATTTCCTTCGATAGTTCGCCCAGTGCAGCTCTTGTCGATATTCCACGGAATCGCGCTATCACAACAGATGCAGTTCATGTTTATGCCAATCTAGTAGACTTCAATGATGTTCTAGTGGACGCGGGGCGGGAAACAGAGGCAAGTCATTCGCGTGCCCTTGAGTTCCTCCACGCACATTACCGTGCCTGTGACGAACTTATTGAAGAGTTTGAAATGCAGCGGGTGGATTTCCACGGGTCTAGGCTGCACGCCGTTGTTTTGTCTCCAGAGGGATCAGAAAACGAAGGTGAGCGTGTCCGGGTTGCTGTCACATTTGCCGCAGCTTTTCGAGAGATGGTCGAGCGATTGGGCGACGACCATCCCAATTTTAAGACCGGCGTGCGCATTGGCATCGACAGCGGTCCCGCCGTAGCGATTGATTCGGGTCGAAGCGACGAACGGGAGCCGTTGTTCATTGGCAGTCCAGCCAATCATGCTGCGAAACTGGCTGATGGAGAGGACGAAGGTCTGAATTTAAGCCCTAGAGCGGCTATGGCCTTAGGTCGAAATATTGACCCATTGATTAAGAGTTTGGTTCTAACCGAAGACATCGCACGCAGCTATCTTAGTGACGAGGTCACCACGGCGAGCATGCAGCGGAGCGGGAGTGTGAGGCTTGAGAATGCTTACACCTCTCTGGCCAAAAGCCTCAATTTCCAAAAAAGTTCAGACACAAGCGAAGCGGTTTTCAAATTCCATCGCAAAGAACCTCCGCTTAAAGAGTTGGTGTACGCAGATCACCCGCCCAGCAACGCCGTCCGAATGGAGCTAGCTTCGATCTTTGCCGACGTCGATAATTTTACCGCTTATATCGACAACGCAATTACGACGGGACAGATCGCACAAGCCGTTGCCAATCTTCACGTCATTCGTGCAGAAATGGGTGCGGTCCTGCGCGATGATTTCGAGGGCCGTAAGGTCCGCTATATCGGGGACTGCATTCACGGTTTGCTTGCTGAAGGTGATAAAAACGAAACCAACGAGATGGCGACAATGAGAGAGGCTGTGAGCGCGGCGGCTGGCTTAAGATCATCGTTCGAAATCTGCCGGGAAATGCTGCCAGGGATCGATGGTCTGGGCCTAGCCATTGGAATTGACTACGGGGCAACTCCGATTTGCCGACTTGGACTGCGCGGCGCTGCGAGTGTTCGAGCAGCGGCAAGCCGGGCAACTTGTGTTTCTGAAGCAGAGCAACGGCGCTGCGATGGCACTGAAACTGCGTTAGGACAGAATGCATACAACGTATCTCCTGCCAGCATACGCGAAGCTTTTTCCACCAATCGCGTAATTCCCAACCTTGATGCTCATGCTGCAGATTTGCTGTTCGGCACCATGGCGTCTCCATACATAGCTAGCGGGGCGGAACCGGAACCGATGCGCGCTCATCAGCCAGAAGCGGCTGCTCCCATGCGGGCACATGACCGAAGGTGAAATCCGCCATTCGCTACTTGGCGGATAGCGTTCCGACATGGTTTTCTCTCGATGCGATTAGCAGCAAAGCACTGATTGGGCGTGCCCGCGTGCCCAAAACGCCGTGGGGTTTAACCGGCGTTCAACTCCGCATTTTTGGCGACCCTAAGCCGAAGGTGTGTGAAGAAATACCCGGCACTGATATGCCAGCCCGTTGTCCTGAACGTCATATACAGTTTGACAAAACTTTCTGTCTGGGACTGCGATACATCGATGTGCATTCGATCGGAGAAGCCACGCAATGGTGGGAACAGTTACGGCAGTTCCTCCTCTGTCAAGGCGTGGCTGAGCGGACCGGCGTCTGGCCACCAGGACATGCGCTCGATCATGGCGACGCTGGCAAGCATCATGAGCGGGCATTGGCGCTTGCTGACGACGCGGGGCTGGACGAAGAATAT
>LNFM01007012.1_pt1 | contig 18074 bp, 18 predicted proteins | sample 596031 | NCBI WGS metagenome assembly LNFM01 (sample SAMN04254537, study PRJNA301005) | activated carbon metagenome | isolation source: dual media filters at the Ann Arbor, Michigan drinking water treatment plant | place: USA: Ann Arbor | reverse complement strand
CACTGCCAGCCAGCCTCTACACAATCCTCCAATTGGTCAGCGTCACCGCATTCGAGAAAATCCCAATGGATCAGCTGCTTAGCTCAAACCAAACGCCAAAGCAAAGCCACGATGCCGATAGCCAATTGAATTTGTTCAACAATTAACCGGACACTAGTGGGACATAATACATATTTCAAACCTGCTCTGGCCTGAGCCGTATGACGAAATAGGTATTATGTCCCCGCATTAACCCTTATGACGAAATAGGTATTATGTCCCCGCATTAACCATGTCCCCGCATTAACCCTAACGGTCAGTCCCCACAACGAAAAGGGCCGGTGTCTCCACCGGCCCTTCCGTTAACCCATAACCGAAAGCCTCAATCGGCCAGTACCGGCTCGTCGCGTTCCTTGCTGGCGGAGGTGCGCGGGGGGACGACCAGCGGGGTGATGTCGAAGTGGAGCGCGTCGTCCTTGACCTTCAGCTTGATATGGCCGCCCTTGGCCAGCTTGCCGAACAGCAATTCGTCGGCGAGCGGCTTCTTGATGTATTCCTGGATGGTCCGGCCCATGGGGCGCGCGCCGTACAGGCGGTCGTAGCCCTTGGTGACCAGCCAGTCGATGGCTTCCTGGGTCAGCTCGAACGTCACGTGACGGTCGCTGAGCTGGGCCTCCAGCTGCATGATGAACTTCTCCACCACGCGGCTGACGATCTCGGTGCTGAGATGGCCGAAGCCGATGGTCGCGTCGAGCCGGTTGCGGAACTCGGGCGTGAACATCTTCTTGATCGCCTCGTCGTCGGCGTCGTCCTTGGTGCCGCGGCCGAAGCCGATGGAGGACTGGCTGAGCTCGGCCGCGCCGGCGTTCGTCGTCATGATCAGGATGGCGTTGCGGAAGTCGACCGACTTGCCGGAATGGTCGGTCAGCTTGCCGTGGTCCATGATCTGCAAGAGCACGTTGAACACGTCCGGATGGGCCTTCTCGATCTCGTCGAGCAGCAGCACGCAGTGCGGATGCTGGTCGACCGCGTCGGTCAGCAGGCCGCCCTGGTCGAAGCCGACATAGCCCGGCGGCGCGCCGATCAGCCGCGAGACGGAATGCCGCTCCATGTATTCGGACATGTCGAAGCGGATCAGCTCGATGCCCATGATGGTCGCGAGCTGGCGCGCCACTTCGGTCTTGCCGACGCCGGTCGGGCCCGAGAACAGGTAGGAGCCGATCGGCTTCTCGGCCTCGCGCAGGCCGGCGCGGGCCAGCTTGATGGCCGACGACAGCGCTTCGATGGCCTTGTCCTGGCCGTAGACGACGCGCTTGAGATCGCCGTCCAGGCTTGCCAGCGCCGTCCGGTCGTCGCGCGACACGGATTTCGGGGGAATGCGGGCGATCTTGGCCACGATCTCCTCGACCTCGCGCACGCCGATGGTCTTGCGGCGGCGGCTTTCCGGCACCAGCATCTGCGCCGCGCCGACCTCGTCGATGACGTCGATGGCCTTGTCGGGCAGCTTGCGGTCGTTGATGTACTTGGCCGCCAGCTCGACCGCGGTCTTGATGGCGTCGTTGGTGTAGCGGACCTTGTGGTGCTCCTCGAAATAGGGCTTGAGGCCCTTCATGATCTTGATCGCGTCCTCGACCGAGGGCTCGTTGACGTCGATCTTCTGGAACCGGCGCAGCAGCGCGCGGTCCTTCTCGAAATACGAGCGGAACTCCTTGTAGGTGGTCGAGCCGATGCAGCGCAGGCCACCCGACTGGAGCGCCGGCTTGAGCAGGTTGGACGCGTCCATGGCGCCGCCGCTGGTGGCGCCGGCGCCGATCACCGTATGGATCTCGTCGATGAACAGGATCGCGTTGTCGTGCTCCTCGATCTCCTTCACCACGGCCTTCAGCCGCTCCTCGAAATCGCCGCGATAGCGGGTGCCGGCCAGCAGCGCGCCCATGTCGAGGGCGAAGATGGTGGCGCCGCGCAGGATTTCCGGCACCTCGTGGCGGATGATCTGGCGCGCCAGGCCCTCGGCGATGGCGGTCTTGCCGACGCCCGGATCGCCGACCAGCAGCGGGTTGTTCTTCTGCCGGCGGCAGAGGATCTGGATGACGCGCTCGACCTCGGCGTGGCGGCCGATCAGCGGGTCGATCTTGCCGTCGCGGGCCTTCTTGTTGAGGTTGACGCAATAGGTCGACAGCGCCTCGCCGCCCTTGGCGGTCGGGGCCTCGGCCTCTTCCTCGGCGCCGCGCGGGGTGCGCGTCTCGGTGCGCGCGGCGGCCTTGGCGATGCCGTGCGAGATGTAGTTCACCGCGTCGAGCCGGGTCATGTCCTGCTCCTGCAGGAAGAACGCGGCGTGCGACTCGCGTTCGGAATAGATCGCGACCAGCACGTTGGCGCCGGTCACTTCCTCACGGCCCGAACTCTGCACATGGATGATGGCGCGCTGGATGGCGCGCTGGAAACCGGCGGTCGGCTTGGCGTCGGTCTTGTCGGAGACGCGGATGCCGGCGAGCTCGCGCTCGAAATAGTCGAGGATGGTCTGGCGCAGCTTGTCGAGGTCGACGCTGCAGGCGCGCATCACGGCGATGGCGTCGGGGTCTTCGGTCAGCTTGAACAGAAGGTGCTCGAGGGTCGCGTATTCGTGGTGATGCTCGTTGGCGAGCGCCAGAGCACCGTGGAGCGTCTTTTCCAGATTCTGCGAAATGGCTGGCACGGTCTGTTCCTCTTTCTACTCTTTTTCGAGAGTGCACTGCAGCGGATGTTCGTGCCGCCGCGCGTAGTCGATGACCTGAGTCACCTTGGTTTCCGCAACTTCGAACGTGTAGACGCCGCAGACACCGATGCCCTTCTGATGGACCATCAACATGATATGGGTCGCTTCTTCGCGGTTCTTATTGAAAAAGCGTTCCAGCACATGGACGACGAATTCCATCGGGGTGTAGTCGTCGTTCAGCAGCAGGACCTTGTAGAGGGACGGCTTCTTGGTCTTGGGTTTGGTCTTGGTGACCACGCCCGTGCCGGTGCCCCCGTTCCCGCCTTCGTTCTCGTTGCTCATACAGACCGTATCCGCTCATGGTGCCGCCGCGCCGGTGTTGGGGCTGCTGGGCGCAGCGGTCGACGGGCCTATTAAATAGGGAATTACGGTCGGTTTCAAAGGCGATTTTATTTGCGGGCCGCCAGGCGTTCCTCCAAACAAAAAGGCCCGGTACATTCGCTGTACCGGGCCTTTTTCCATCTCCTGGCTCCGCGCTCTAGAGAGCGAGCGGCTTCGAGAGCTTTTCCATCGCCGCCGTCATCCGGCTCTGGATCGGGGCCATGGCGTCCTTGGAATACTCGCCCAGCATCTCGCCGATCTTGGTGGTGTCCGAGACCATGTGGTCCCACGACGTCTTCATCAGATCGGACTGGAGTTCGAAATATTCCTTGGCGCTCTTGGCGGCGGCCAGCGCCTTCACGGCGGCGATGCTGTCTTCCAGGTTGCGCTTGGAAATCGCGGCGATCTCGGCGTTGACCGCCTCGATGCCCTTGGCGAAGACGGTGCCGGCGCTGACGACGGCGTCCATGTTGTCCCGCCCGACGGCGGAGATGTCGCTGAAGCTCTGCATGACTGTCTCGTATTTCTCTTTGCTGGTTGAGAGCGCGTGCTCGAAGGTCCTGGTGATCTTCTCGGTGCCGGCCTTGACGGCCTTTTCGGCGGTCTTCTTGCCGGCGATCGCCGCTTTCTCGACCGACTTCAGGCCGGTTTCGGCGGCCTTGACCGCCTTGGCAGCCGTTTCCTTGACGGCCGAGGCCGTCTTTTCGGCGACGTCGGCGACCGGCTCGACGGCGGCTTCCACGAGGGGAAGCGTTTCAGCCACAGTGGTCTCGATCAAATCGGCGGTCGCCTCGACGGCCGGGGGAGCCGCCTCGATGGCCGCCGGAACGGCCGCGACAGGGGTTACCGGCTCCGCCGGGACCGGTTTGACCGCCTTTGCCCGGGGCTTTGCGGCCTTGAGGGCCGGCGCGGCGGCGGCCGGCGCGGTGGGGGGAACCGCTTTCGGCTTTGCCGCGGTCCTGGGTCTGGTGATGCGGGTCGTGGCCATTTGCTTCCTCATTTCGTCACAAGTCACACGCGGCGCCGCCGGGAGGGTCGGGCTGGGAGCGGACTATCGCAGCGCAACGTAACCAGAGTATGGGAATGGCCAGATGGAGCGTCAAGGAATTTTTGTGCACTGCAACAAATAATGTTGCGGCGCAGTTGTAAAACCGTTTCGCACCAATGCCCTGGATGCCGGCGAAAAGTCCGGCGCCGCCTCGGCACCCTGGAGCCTAAAGTGACTCCGGCGGCTGGATGCCGCTTTGCCGGAGCTGCGCCACCAGTTGCTCCTTCAGCCGCCCGAGTCCGGCCTCGGTGCCGGATTCGCAGCGCGCCACCAGCACGTCCTGGGTGTTGGACGCGCGCAGCAGCCACCAGCCGTCGCCATTGGTGACCCGGACGCCGTCGATGTCGTTGACGTCGTCGCCGGAGCCGGCGAGCCGGGCGCGGATCTCGCCGGGGACGGCGAATTTGCGGTCCTCGGGGCACGCAAAGCGCAGCTCGGGCGTGTTCATCATGCTGGGCAGGCTGGCACGGAGTTCATCCAGGCTCTTGCCCGAGCTGGCGATGGCGCCGAGCAGCCGGACGGCGGCGTAGATGGCGTCGTCGAAGCCGTACCATTTGTGGGCGAAGAAGATGTGGCCGCTCATCTCGCCGGCCAGCGGCGCGCCGGTCTCGGCCATCTTCTGCTTGATCAGCGAATGGCCGGTGCGCCACATCAGCGGCTTGCCGCCATGGGCGGCGACGTCGTCGAACAGCACCTGGCTGGACTTCACGTCGGCGACGATGGTGGCGCCGGGCACGTCGCGCAGCACGTCGCGGGCGAGCAGCGCGAGAAGCTGGTCGCCCCAGATGATGTTGCCCTTGCCGTCGAGCGCGCCGATGCGGTCGCCGTCGCCGTCGAAGCCGAGGCCCAGGTCGAGCCCGTTGTCGAGCGTGGCGGCGCGGAGCTGGTGCAGGGTTTCGGGATCGGTCGGGTCGGGGTGGTGGTTCGGAAAGGTGCCGTCCACCTCGGCGTTGATCACCACCTGGCGGCCGCCGATCCGTTTGGTGAGCGCCTCGACCACCGGGCCGGCGGCGCCGTTGCCGGTGTCCCAGGCGGCGTTGAGCGTGCCGCCGGTCCAGTCCTTCAGCAGCCGGTCGATATAGGCGTCGAACACCGGCGCGTCCTCGGCGCTGCCGGCGCCAGATTCGTAGTCGCCTGCGGCGGCGACGCGGCCCAGGCCCAGGATCTGCTCGCCGAAGAACGGCTTCTTGCCGATCATCATCTTGAAGCCGTTGTAGTCCGGCGGGTTGTGCGAGCCGGTCAGCATCACGCCGCCGTCGGCGTCGTGGTGGTAGACCGAGAAATATAGCATGGGCGTGGGGCCGAGGCCGATGCGCTTGACCCGCAGGCCGCACGCCTTCAGGCCCTCGACCAGCGCCGCTTCCAGCGCGGGCGAGCTGACGCGGCCGTCATAGCCGGTGCAGACCGTCTTGCCGCCGTTGCGCCGGACGAGCGTGCCGAAGCCGCGGCCGACAGCATAGGCATCGGCCTCCGACAGCGTCTTGCCGACGATGCCGCGGATGTCGTATTCGCGCAGGACGGTGGGATCGAAGGTATGGGCGGTCATCTCGCGGCTCCCCGGCCGATGGAGTGATAGGTGAACCCGGACCCGTCCAGTTCCTCGGGCCGGTAGATGTTGCGCAGGTCGACCAGCACCGGCTGTTTCATCAGCGCGCGGGCGCGGGCGAGGTCGAGCGCCCGGAACTGGTTCCATTCGGTGACGATCACCACCGCGTCGGCGCCGTCCATGGCGTCGTAGGCGTCGGCGCAGAACGCGACGCCCGGCAGCAGCCTGGCCGCCTCCCTCATGCCTTCCGGATCGTAGGCCCGCACGCTGGCGCCGGCCCGCTGCAGCGCGGGCACGATGTCGAGGCTGGGACTGTCGCGCATGTCGTCGGTGTTGGGCTTGAAGGTCAGGCCGAGCACCGCGACCGACTTGCCTTCGACCGAACCGCCGCAGGCGGCGACGATGCGGTCGGCCATCGCCTGCTTGCGCCGGTCGTTGGCGGCGACCGCGGCGCTGACGATGCCGAGCGGCACGTCGGCCTCCTCGGCCGTGGCCAGCAGCGCGCGCGTGTCCTTGGGAAAGCAGCTGCCGCCATAGCCCGGCCCCGGATGCAGGAACTTGGCGCCGATCCGCTGGTCGAGGCCGATGCCGCGCGCCAGATCCTGCACGTCGGCGCCGACCTGCTCGCACAGGTCCGCCATCTCGTTGATGAAGGTGATCTTGGTGGCGAGGAAGGCGTTGGCCGCGTATTTGATCAGCTCGGCGGTCTCGACCGAGGTGAACAGCATGGGCGTCTCGCGCAGCGACAGCGGCCGGTAGAGGCGCTGTATCACCGCGCGTGCCTGCGCGTTCTCGACGCCGCAGACGACCCGGTTCGGGCGCATGAAGTCGTCGATCGCCGAGCCTTCGCGCAAGAACTCGGGGTTGGACGCCACGTCGAAGCTGGCGGTCGAGCCGATCTCCCTGAGCCGGTCGCCCACCACCTGCCGCACCCGCGCGCCGGTGCCCACGGGCACCGTCGACTTGGTGACGATGAGCGCATAGCCGTCGAGCGCGTCGGCGACCTCGCTCGCGGCGGCGAACACATAGGTCAGATCGGCATGGCCGTCGCCGCGCCGCGACGGCGTGCCGACGGCGATAAACACGGCCTCGGAGCCGGGAACGGCCGCGGCAAGGTCGGTGGTGAAGGTCAGCCGCCCCGCCGCCATGTTGCGGGCGACCAGGTCATCGAGGCCCGGCTCGTAGATCGGGATCGCGCCGCCGCGCAGCGCGCCGATCTTGGCGGGATCCTTGTCGACGCAGACCACGTCGTGGCCGAATTCCGAGAAGCATGCTCCGGAAACGAGGCCCACATACCCGCTTCCGATCATCGTGATGCGCATTCACCTGTCCGTGTGTTAGAGGCCCAATTTCTTGATGAAGGCGATGACGCCGTCGCGCAGCTCCGGCCGCTCGAGCGCGAACGCCAGATTGGCCTCGAAGAAGCCGACCTTGTCGCCGCAGTCGAAGCGGGTGCCCTCGAACCGGTAGCCGTGGAACGGCGCGCCGCCGATCATCCTGGCGAGCGCGTCGGTCAGCTGGATTTCGCCGCCGGCGCCCTTCTGCTGGCCGGCGAGATGCCCGAACACCTCGGGCTGCAGGATGTAGCGGCCGACGACCGCCTGGTTGGACGGCGCATCGGCGGGTCTGGGCTTCTCGACCAGCCCGGTCACCTCGGTCAGCCGCCCGGTCACCGCGCCCGGGGCGATAATGCCGTAGCGCGAGGTGTGGTCGTGCGGCACGTCCATCAGCGCGATCATGTTGCCGCCGACCTCGGCATGGGCATCGACCATCTGCTTCAGGCAGGAGGTGTCGGCCTTGATCAGGTCGTCGGCCAGCAGCACGGCGAACGGCTCGTCGCCCACCAGATAGCGCGCGCACCACACCGCATGGCCGAGGCCGAGCGGATCCATCTGGCGGGTGTAGGAGACCTGGCCGGGAGCCGGATTGGAGCCGAGCAGCTCCTTGAGCGTGTCGCCCTTGGCCTTCTCGGCGAGCAGCGCCTCGAGCTCGGTGGAGCGGTCAAAGTGATTCTCGATCGCCGACTTGCCGCGACCGGTGACGAAGATGAATTCCTCGATGCCGGCGGCCTGCGCCTCCTCGACCGCATACTGGATCAGCGGCTTGTCGACGACGGGGAGCATTTCCTTGGGCATGGCCTTGGTGGCGGGCAGGAATCGCGTCCCCATGCCGCCGACGGGGAATACGGCTTTACGAACGGGTCTGGTCATGATCTCGGGGTCAGTTGGAAGGGATTTTTGGGTGGTAAGTCTATGCCGGAACCGGCCGGGCTGTATATGCGGCAACCTTGGCGAAAGTGTGTTGCGGCGCACACCGGGCCGGTCCGTCGGGCGCGTCAGGTTTTCAGCAGCAGGTCCTTGGCCTGGTTGATCCGGGCGGCGAAGTAGTTGGTGCCACCCTGGTCGGGATGGAATTTCTTCATCAGCCGGTGATGGGCCTCCTTGATGTCGGCGGCCGTCGCGCCCGGCGCAAGCCCCAGGATCTCGAACGCCTCCTCGCGGGTCATGGGTCCGCCGGGCGCCGGCCCCGCGGCCGTTTCCTCCTCCCAGTCGCCGGGATAGGCGCGCGCCAGGTAGGCGTCGAGCAGCCGGGCGCCTTCGGGATCGTCCCGGCTCAGCTCGTCATACAGCGCGCTCAGCTCGTCGCGGCTCAGCTCGCCGAGGCGCTGGCCGGCGAAGCGGCCCGCCAGGACGACGCCGTCCATGTCGCCGGAATCGTGGTTCAGGGTGACGCGAAGATACGGCGTGTCCACCTCGGACTGCTGCTTGGCGGACTTGCGCCCGCCGCCGAGCATGGTCAGCCGCCGGCGCGACGCCAGCGCCGCAGCGCCCGCCACAAGCGCGAGCGCCAGTCCCGCCTGCCCGCGCACGAACAGGAGGATCGCCAGCGCCGCCACGAGAAACGCCGCGAAATAGCGCACGACGCGCCGCACCGTGGCGCGATCGGACTTGGCGGCCCAGTTCGTCAGCAGCACGAGGAGGACGAGGAGGATCGCCCCAAGAAACAGCCAAGTCACCAACTTACCCTACGTCATCGATCCGGTGGTCATCATGGCCCAGCTTGGCGGCGCAAGCCATAGAAGATGGCGGCGGCCAGCGCATCAGGCGCCCGGCAGCAGCCGCGCCAGCCGCAGCGCGTGGCCGCCCTTGCGGGCGCCATGATCGGCCAGCGCCCTACGCCCGCCGGCGGCGAACACGGCCACCGCGCCCAGCAGGTCGCGGAGCTGGCCGGCGCTGCCTTCGTCGAACCGGCACCACGCCCCGCCCGACAGCCGGGCCACCTCGCGGAACACGGATTCGGCATAGGGGTCGCCGCCTTCCTGGAACATGAAGGACGGCACGCCGGCCAGGCCCAATTCGCCCGCCACCGCGCAGACGGCGTCGATCTCCTCCTCGCAACTGTCGCCCACATAGACCAGGGCGTTGACCTTGCCCTCCCGCGCCTCCTTGACGGCGCGCCTCAGCACCCGTTCGACCTGGGTGTAGCCGCCCTGGCAGGAAATCGACGTCATCGCCCGGGTCAGCGGCCCGGAGCGGCCATACCAGGGGCTGGCCTTGCACTCGCGGTAGCCGCGGAAGAACACCAGCTTGATGTCGAGGCCGCCGACCGCCTCTGCCTCGCGGAACATGTCGGCCTGGATGTGGCAGGCCCGGTCCCAGGTCGGCTGGCGGCTGAGGGTCGCGTCGAGCGCGAAGATCAGCCGCCCGCGCCCGGCGGCGGCCGGCACCGGTGTGAGCGCGAGCTTGCGCAGGAAAGCGTCCACCTCGCCCGCGGCGCCCAGAATTTTAGGTGTCTTGCCTGCCATGCTTCAGTATCGTGCCGCCATGCCGAATGAACCCGTCATTCTACGTGGCGTCGCCGACCTGCGCGGACAAGTGGCGGCGTGGCGAAAAGCTGGCGAAACCGTCGCCCTCGTCCCGACCATGGGCGCGCTGCACGAAGGGCATCTGTCGCTGATGCGGCTGGCGAAGCGCCAGGCCGGGCGGGTGATCGCCAGCATCTTCGTCAACCCGGCCCAGTTCGGCCCCGGCGAGGACTACGAGCGCTATCCGCGCACCGAGGCCGAGGACGTGGCGAAGCTGGCCACCGCCCGCGTCGACGCCGCCTTCGTGCCGACGGTCCGCGAGATGTATCCGGAGGGCTTTTCCACCAGGGTTCATATCGAGCGGCTCGGCGACGTGCTGTGCGGCGCCCACCGTCCCGGCCATTTCGACGGCATGGCGCTGGTGGTGGTCAAGCTGCTGACCTCGGCGCTGCCCGACGTGGCGATCTTCGGCGAGAAGGACTACCAGCAGCTTCAAATCATCCGCCGCTTCACCGCCGACCTGAACATCCCGGTGCGGATCATGGGCGGACCCATCGAGCGCGAGGCCGACGGTCTCGCCCTGTCGTCGCGCAACCGCTACCTGAACCCGGAGCAGCGCAGGGCGGCCGTGGCGCTGCCCACGGCGCTGAAGGCGGTTCGGGACGCGGTGAAGGCCGGCCGCGACCCGTCCGAGGCGTCGGCGAAAGCGCGCGCGGACATCGTCGAGGCCGGATTCGACAGCGTCGACTATGTCGAGGTGCGCGACCCGTCGTCGCTGGAACTGGTCACCGAGCCCGGCAAGCCTGCAAGGGTGTTCGGCGCGGCAAGGTTGGGGACGACGCGGCTGATCGACAACTGGGCGATCCAAAACTGATTGTCATCCCGGCACGAAAGCCGGGACCCAGCGATGCAAGTCTCCAACCTTTACCGTGTCCCTGAGCTTGTCGAAGGGCCCTGCATCAGCCTTGGTGCAACGCCCTTCGACAAGCTCAGGGACACGGATAGTTTTTTGCTTGCACAGGGACTGGGTCCTGGCTTTCGCCGGGATGACAACAATTGGGATGGGTCTTTACAGCAGCCCCAGTTCCCGCAACTCCGCGATCATTTCCGGCGGCATGTCGCCGGTGTCGCCTTCGCGCAGGTCGGGCGGGGCGTCCTCGGGCTTCAGGTAGCGCCAGCCCTGGTGCGGGCGGCGGGGCCAGGGATGGACCGGCACCACCGTGCCATCCAGGTAGATGCGGCAGTAGGCGCGGCCGTTGTCGTCCTCGAGGCGCTCGATGGACGTCAGCAGCTGCCGCGCCAGGATCTTGCGGGTGATGATCCAGTAGACCGAGCCGCCGGCAAGCAGCTCGTCGGCGCGCTTGGGGATGTTGCGCGTATGGATGCAGCGCCCATCGCCGCGTGCCAGCATCACCTGCCGCAGATTGTCGAGGTCGGTGACCCCGACCGCCGGACGCAGCAGGTGAACGCTGGCCATCAGACCAGCTCGATGGCCAGCGCCGTGGCCTCGCCGCCGCCCAGGCAGATGCCGGCGACGCCGCGCTTGAGACCGTGCTTCTCCAGCGCGTTGATCAGGGTGACGATGATCCGCGCGCCCGAGGCGCCGACCGGATGGCCCAGCGCGCAGGCGCCGCCATGGATGTTCATGATGTCGTGGCCGACGCCAAGGTCGCGCATCACCGCCATCGGCACCACGGCGAAGGCCTCGTTGATCTCGAACAGGTCCACGTCCGACATTTTCCAGCCGACGCGGTCCAGCACCTTCTTCACCGCGCCGACCGGCGCCGTGGTGAACCATTCCGGCTCCTGTGCGAAGGTCGCCTGGCCGATGATGCGCGCGAGCGGCTTGACGCCCCGTTTGTCGGCGTTGCCGCGGGTCATCAGCACCACGGCGGCGGCGCCGTCGGAGATCGAGCTGGAATTGGCCGGCGTCACCGTGCCGTCCCTGGCGAAGGCCGGCTTCAGGTTCGGGATCTTCGAGTGGTCGGCGGTGCGCGGCTGCTCGTCGGAATCGATCACCGCCTCGCCCTTGCGGGTCTTGACCGTCACCGCCGCGATCTCGCGCCCGAAGGTGCCGTCGACGTTGGCGGTCTGGGCGCGGTTGAGCGAGGCGACCGCGAAGGCGTCCTGCGCCTCGCGGGTGAACTGGTAGCGCTGGGCGGTCGCCTCGGCATAGGTGCCCATCAGGCGGCCGTGGCGGAAATCCTCCAGGCCATCGGTGAACATGTGGTCCTTGACCTCGCCATGGCCCATGCGCAGGCCCTGGCGGACCTTGGGCAGCAGGTAGGGCGCGTTGGTCATGCTCTCCAGGCCGCCGGCGATGACGATGTCGGCGGCGCCGGCCATGATCATGTCGGCGCCCTGCATGATCGCCTTCATGCCCGAGCCGCACATCTTGTTGACCGTGGTGGCGCCGACGCTGTCGGGGATGCCCGCGCCCAGGCTGGCCTGGCGGGCCGGCGCCTGGCCCAGGCCGGCCGGCAGCACGCAACCCATGATGGTCTCGTCATAGTCGGCGACCGGAATGCCGGTCTCGGCGACGGCCCTGGCGATGGCGACGGCGCCGAGCTGGGGCGCGGTCAGGGACGCCAGCTCGCCCTGGAACGTGGCCATGGGCGTGCGGCCGATGCCGGTGATGACGATCGAAGTGTCGGACATGGCGTTTCCTTCGTTGCGGAGCGCCGGGAAGGCGGCGTGATGGACGTCTTTTTGTTTTGACCGGGGGCCCGGAGTCAACCCGGAATGGAGGCACATGGGCCGACGCGCGGCAAAATCACAGCAGGATCAGCGCGGCGAGACCGAGGAAGGCGAAGAAGCCGACGACGTCCGTGACCGTGGTCACGAACACGCTGGAGGCGACCGCCGGATCGACGCCAGCGCGCGACAGGCCCAGCGGAATGAGCACGCCGGCGAAGGCCGCGACCACCAGGTTGATGATCATGGCGCTGGCGATCACGCCGCCGAGCATCCAGTTGCCGAAATAGAAGCCCACCAGCAGGCCGATCAGCAGCGCCATGGCCAAGCCGTTGAGCAGGCCGACCGACGCCTCGCGGATCACCGTCCGCATGGCGTTGGCCGATGTCAGCTCCTTCATGCCCAGCGCGCGGACCGCCACGGCCAGCGCCTGGGTGCCGGCGTTGCCGCCCATACTGGCGACGATGGGCATCAGCACGGCAAGTGCCACCATCTGCTCGATGGTGGCGTCGAACTGGTTGATCACCGAGGCGGCCAGGATCGCCGTCAGCAGGTTGACGAACAGCCATGGCAGGCGCGTGCGCACCGTCCACAGGACCGACTCGTGCACCGAGGCGTCGGACACGCCCGACAGCAGCAGAATGTCCTCCTGGGCCTCGTCGTGGATGACGTCGACGATGTCGTCGACCATGATGACGCCGAGCAGCCGGTTGTCGTCGTTGACGACCAGGGCCGAGATCAGGTCGTACTGCTTGAACAGGAACGCCACTTCCTCCTGGTCGGTCATGGCGTTGATGAGGACCGGCTCGTCCTCCATGATCTCCTCGACCTTCACCGGGCGCTTGGCGCGCAGCAGGCGGTTGAGGGCGAGCGAGCCGATCGGCTTCATCTTGGCGTCGACGACGAAGATTTCGTAGAAATCCTCGGGCAGGTCCTCGCTGTCGCGCATGTAGTCGATGGTCTGGCCGACGGTCCAGTAGGCCGGCACCGCGATGAAGTCGCGCTGCATCAGCCGGCCCGCGGACTCGTCCGGATAGGCCAGCGCCGCCTCGACGTCGGCGCGCTCCTCGACCGGCATGGCGTCGAGCACTTCGCGCCGGTCGGCGTCGTCCAGGTCCTGGATCAGGTAGGCCGCGTCGTCCGCCTCCAGCTCGCTCATGGCGGCGGCGACCTCGCGCGGCCCGAGCAGGTCGAGGATCTCGTCGCGGACCGTCTCTTCCAGTTCGGTCAGCGCCTCGGGCTCGATCCAGTCGCGGGCGATCTCGATCAGCCGCCGCCGGTTCTTCGACGACAGTTGCTCGATGAGGTCGGCCTGGTCGGCGGCGTGGTACTTGTCGAGCAGGGCGTGAATGAAGGCGCCGTCGTCGTTCCTGAGCGCCTCGGCGACCTGCGCGACCTCCTCCTCGGAGACCCGGTAGGGCGAGCTTTCAGGCGCCTCGGCGACGGGGCGGCCTTCCAGTTCCGTCTCTTCGCTCTGCATCGGCACCCCCTGTCAGAACAGGTTCGCGGAAGAAAAAAGACCTGCAGGCAATATCGGTTACCTGCAGGTCCTTGAACTGGTGCGGTCGAGAAGACTCGAACTTCCACGAGCTTGCGCCCACAGCGACCTCAACGCTGCGCGTCTACCAATTCCGCCACGACCGCAGTGAGGCGCTGAAGTAGCAAAATCGGATGCGGGCCGCAAGGAAAGAACGGGCCGGGAATCCGATTGGCGTGAGCGGTGGATAAAACGCCCCTCACCCTGCCCTCTCCCAAGGGGAGAGGGTTCGATGGAGTACGCTCCCGCGTTCCCTCTCCCATTGGGAGAGGGTTAGGGTGAGGGGCGTTTTCGATGAGGCAAACCGGCCTAGATGTTCTCGGCCACGTGGATGCCGCACTCGGTCTTGTCGGTGCCGGCCCAGCGGCCGGCGCGGTAGTCCTGGCCGGCCTCGACCCGCTTGGTGCAGGGCATGCAGCCGATCGACAGATAGCCGTCTTCGACCAGCGGATGGCGCGGCAGGTCCTTCTCGTTGGCCACGCGCTGGAGATCCTCCAGGCTGAAATTGGCCAGCGGGTTGATCTTGATGCGGCCCTCGCTCTCCTCGATCAGCGGCAGGCTAGCGCGGGTGCCGGTCTGGAACCGCTTGCGGCCGGTGATCCAGGCGTCGAAGCCTTCCAGCGCCTTGTCGAGCGGGCGGGTCTTGCGCAGGTCGCAGCAGGCGTCGAGGTTGCGGGTCCACAGCAGGCCGTTTCTGTCCTCGGCCTTCACCTCTTCGGCGTCCGGCTTCAGGGTGCGGATGTCGGTCAGGCCGAAACGGCTCTGCAGCGTGTCGCGGTAGCGCAGCGTCTCGCCGAACAGCTTGCCGGTGTTGAGGAACAGGATCGGCGTCGCCGTGTCGATCCGGGCGACCATGTCGATCAGCACCGCGGATTCCGAGCCGAAGGACGACACCAGCGCGATCCGGCCGGGGAACACCTCCCTGATCATGACCTCGAGCAGGTCCTTGCCGTCCAGGTGGCCATAGCGTTCGTTCAGCCACGCCACGTCGGGCAGCCGGTTTTCCTGCTTCACTTGCAACGCCGCCGTCATTTCAACCACTCGCTCTTCTCGATCATGGCGTCGGTGCGCTCGGCGACCGTCGCCATATCGGCGCCTTCCTCGATCCACTTCCGGCGCTGCGCCGACAGCACCTGAAGCCGCTCGGCCCATTCGGGCCCGAATTCTTCCTCCAGGTGGCGGCGCAAGCTGCGCGCCAGGCCCGGGCTCGCCCCGCCGGTGCCGACGGCGATCAGCAGATCGCCGCGCCGGACCGATCCGGGCACGTGGAAGTCGCACAGTTCGCGCACGTCTTCCACATTCACCAGCACGTTGTGCTCACGCGCCATCAGCGCCAGGCCGAACGACGCGTCGTTGTCGAGCCCGGCGACGTAGAGCAGATCGACGCCCGCCAGGTCAGCGACCTCGGGCAGCCGGTCATGGACCACGCCGCCGGTCAACGCCGCGAACCGTTCCGCCTCGCCGGGCGCGAACACCGCCACCGCGCTGGCGCCGCCCTCGCGGGCCTGGCGCACGCGGCGCTCGGCCGCAGGGCCGTTTCCCGCCACCACGATGGTCACCCGTTCCGGGTCTATCATGATCGGGATCATGGGGCCGTTCCGCTGCCGGCAACCGCACCGGTTTCCAATTGACAGTGTATATTAGGGGTATCGGGAAAAATCTCAAGGGAACATGTAAAACCCAAAATTATACATGAAAAACTTGTTGATTTAATTGCCCGCGGCCCGGGCCGACGTTGTTGTGGCACTCTCGAAACCGCGTGCCTATTCTGGCGGTCCTTCTTCGGGAGAGACCCAGCGGCAGAAAGGGGAGCCAGCATGTCAGAATCCTTACAATATGTGGCCGATCGCATCGCGTTGATGGACGTGATGCTGAAATACACCAAGGGCGTCGACAACCGCGACCTCGCGCTCTACCGGTCGGTTTTCACCGACGACGTGGAAGTCGTGGGCTTCGGCCAGAATGTTTATCATGGCGGCGATGCATGGACCGCATACGTCAAGGAAGCGCTGCTGCAGTACGGACCGACCCAGCACATGCTCGGCCCGCAGCTGGCGACGGTGAACGGCGACACGGCCCATTGCCGCACCGACGTGCAGGCGCTGCACTATCTGAAGGACAAGCCGGACACCACGCTGACGCTGTGGGCGACCTATGAAAGCGACATGAAGCGGGTGAACGGCGAGTGGAAGATCGCCCGCCACCAGCTGGTCGCCCGGGGCACCCGCATCCAGGCCGATTGATCGCGGCCGTTCCCGGCCTAGTTTGACGGGGATGCCGGACTGGATCATTTCGGGCGCGCCCGTCGCCTATCCCGACGCGCTGTCCTTCATGGAACGGCGCGTCGCGGATATCGGGGCCGGTCGCGCGCCCGAGACGGTCTGGCTGCTCGAGCACCCGCCGCTTTACAGCGCCGGCACCAGCGCCCGCGCCGGGGACTTGCTGACGCCCGGACGGTTCCCGGTCTACGACACGGGGCGCGGCGGCCAGTACACCTATCACGGCCCGGGCCAGCGCGTGGCCTATGTGATGCTGGACCTGAACCGGCGCGGCCGCGACCTGCGGCGCTACATAACCGGCCTGGAGCAGTGGGTCATCGACACCCTCGCCGCCTTCAACGTCAAGGGCGAGCGGCGGGCGGGCCGGGTCGGCATCTGGATAGACCGGGGCGGCGGCCGCGAGGACAAGATCGCCGCCATCGGCGTGCGGGTGCGCCACTGGATCACCTTCCACGGCATCGCCATCAACGTCGACCCGGTGCTGGAGCATTTTTCGGGCATCGTGCCGTGCGGCATCGCCGGGCACGGCGTGACGTCGCTGGTCGACCTGGGCCTGCCGGTGACGATGACCGACCTCGACGTGGCGCTGAAGGCAGCGTTCGAGACCAGTTTCCCTGGCGTCGCCAGCCAACCAACGGAGAGCTTCCGTTCTCAAGCTGGCATCGATGGGATATAAGTGACGCCATGATACCGTTGGTTACACACAGGCTGAATGACATTCGCGCTTTGTGCATCAAGCACAAGGTCCGCAAGCTCGCGCTGTTTGGCTCGGCGGCCCGCGACGATTTCAATCCGGACACCAGCGATCTGGATTTTCTGGTTGTATTCGAGCCCCTGCCTCCGGTGGAATACAAGGACCATTTTTTCGGTCTTCTGGCTGATCTCGAGGATTTGTTTTCCCGCAAGATCGACCTTGTCGTCGAGGACGCGATCCGGAACCCCTATCGTCGTGACGCCATCCTGTCTTCAAATGAACTGATTTATGAAGAAGCGGCGTAGTGTAACCGCGTATCTTTGGGACATCATGGATGCCTGCGGCAAAACGCAGGAATTCACGGCGGGCTGCACATTGGAGAAATACGCCGCCGACGCGTACATGAAGTCGGCCGTCGAACGCCAACTCATGATTGTCGGCGAGGCTGTCGTACAATTGCTGCAGCGGTTTCCCGACTATGCGGCGCACTTCCCCGAACGATCAGTTATCGTCGCTTTCCGCAACAGGCTGGTGCACGACTATGAGAGTACAGCGGATGGGATTGTCTGGGGCATCGTGCTCGACGACGTTCCGAAATTGCGGGCCAAGGTCGCCAGACTTCTGAATGATCCGCCAAACTAAGCCGTCGTATCGTATACTGGCAGATTGCAGCCATGGCATTGATATGAGTGCCGCCAAAAAAGCAGCGGGCAGGCCAGCTTGCGCCGGCCTGCCCACTCTTTCCGCGAGTCTCAGAAGCGGTAGGTGCCCTGCACCATGAGTTCCCGGCCGCGTTCGACGACGCCGGAGAGATCGCCGCGGTTGCCGCCGGGCTTGTCGCCCGAGGTCAGCACCTTGATCTCGTTGGTCAGGTTCTTGCCGATCAGCGCGAACTCCCAGGTGTCGTCGGGATCGTGGAAGCGGATCGCGGCGTTGATCTTGGCATAGCCGGGCTGGCGGGTGCCGGGCGCCTGGTTGTCCTGCGACCAGTACCAAGTGATGTACTTCACGTCCGCAGACAGGCCGATATTGATGCCGTTGCTGATCGGCGTGTCGTAGCTGACGCCGAAGAAGCCCGAGAACCGCGGCGCGTTGGCCAGGTTTTCGCCGCTGAGGTCCTGAACGTTCGGCTTGCCGGGAGCGGACGGTAGGCAGCCTTCGCCCGGAAGCTGGCCGTTGAAGCACGGAGCCGTGGAGAAGTCCCTGAACTTCGCCACGTTGTAGGTGAGGGCGGTGCGGATGTTCCAGTGATCGTCCGGCACCCACTGGATCTCCGCCTCGACGCCCTTGGTCACGGCGGACGCCGCGTTGCGGATGACGAAGGAGGTGGTGACGATGTCGAGCGACGACCGCTGCAGGCCCTTGAACAGGTAGTAGTAGGCGTTGAGGTCGAGCCGGATGGTGCCGTCGGCCAGC